>Ga0209181_10000188_pt1 | contig 112785 bp, 105 predicted proteins | sample MAT05_FD_187208 | JGI IMG/M metagenome (GOLD analysis project Ga0209181, IMG submission 187208) | Freshwater microbial communities from Lake Fryxell liftoff mats and glacier meltwater in Antarctica - MAT-05 (SPAdes) (version 2) | ecosystem: Environmental > Aquatic > Freshwater > Ice > Liftoff...
GGCGCGGGAACTGGTGCGTGGTGTCGAGTCGCTGCGCGATCGGGTGGCGGACCGCAACAACCAGAATCGTCAGGATACGGTGCGCACTGCCCAGCGAGGTCAAACCGGTCAGCAGGGGCAACAGGGGCAGCAGGGCCAGCAGGGGCAACAGGGGCAACAGGGCCAGCAGGGGCAGCAGGGGCAGCAGGGCCAGCAGGGGCAACAGGGCCAGCAAGGCCAGCAGGGCCAGCAGGGGCAGCAAGGCCAGCAGGGGCAGCAAGGCCAGGGCCAACAAGGCCAAGGTCAAGGCCAGGGCCAAGGTCAAGGCCAAGGTCAAGGCCAAGGACAAGGACAAGGTCAGGGTCAGGGTCAGGGCCAAGGTCAAGGACAAGGCCAGGGCCAAGGTCAGGGCCAACAGCAGGGCCAAGGCGGCGGTCAACAACAAGGCCAGGGTCAACAGGGCGGCAACCAACGCGGTGGTGGTAACCAGGTTGGCGGCGGGAACCAGTTTGGCGGAGGCGGCGGCAACAACACCCTCGGCGCCCGCGCTGGCTACAATGCAAGCGACGACATCCGGCAGTGGTCGCGCGAAGCTGGGGTGCGCCGTCAGGAGGCGGAAAACCTGCGTCGTGACCTCGTGCAGCAAGGCCTGGACGTGAAAGACCTCGATCAGCTCATCAAGAACCTTCGCGACATGGAAGACGCGCGAAAGTTCAGCGATATCAACGGTCTCGAACAGCTCCAGACACAAGTGGTCGAAGGACTCAAGTCGTTTGAGTTCGGCTTGTATCGCAAACTGGGTCTGGGCGACGACAAGGGCCCGGCGCTGGGCGCGCGTTCACCAATTCCTGCCGAATACAAAGCGCAGGTTGAGGAATACTACCGCGAACTTGCGAAGGCGAAAAAGAAGAACAAGTGATGTTGCCGCAGTAACAAAACTGCGCACTCTCTTTGATAGATGCACAGGGCGACAAGATCATCGCGCGTTTGGTATATCGGCGCATTGGCAACCGCCAATCTAATGTCGCCACGCATTCAGTGAACACCAGTCAGGGCGGCGGGGCAGTGCGCTGGTGTGCGTTTCGCGTCGCGCCTGTGCGCAAGGTCTCGTTGTCTCCGCAAGGCACCCATGCATCCGACGGCCTGTATCGCTGGATGGCCAGTCCGGCAATTGACCGGTTTGGCAACACCGGCTTCGGGTATTCGTTTGGTGGCGTGCTGCACGTTTCGGGGCAACGATTCGCGGGCCGCCCGAACACCGATCCCGTCGGGCAGCTCACACTTCGCGAGAACGTCCTCGCCACCGGCGAAGCGGCGCAAACCAATACGTTGCGTTGGCAGGATTGCAAGCAAACTGCGGTCCATCCCAGCGACGACTGCACCATCTGGTACGTCGGCGACTATCTCAAGAAAGACGCGACGAGTTATCCCACGCGAATTGGTGCGTTCCGTTTTCCGCAATGCAGATAGGCTCGCATTGCGGTTGGCTGAGCGCGGTGTCAACAACGACGCGCACCGTACCACACCGTCAGGGCGGTGGTCGTCTGATGCCGTTCGGATAGTAAGGCGGCGTGTATGGTGGCGGCTCGCTCACCACAATGGTCATGGTGACTTCACGCACTACCGATCCACTCGTGCCACGAATGGAGATAAGATGCGGACCTACTGGCACCGTGGGACTCGCATAAATCTCGAATCCTACGGCCGAGCCGGTAGTTTGCGTCAGCGAAAAGCGGAATTGATACTGGCCCGCGATATCCCCTGTCGCCTGAAATGATACGGCACCGGTAAAACCATTGGTGCGCCAAATCTCAACGCCCATTGGGATAAAGCTGCCCGTCGACATGTTGAGCGTTTGCGGTGCGGGTAGGATGGCGAAGTCGGGGGCCGTCGCGGGTGTGACAGTGAGGTTGGCGACATCTGACGGTGGGAACGCGCCCAGCGCTGCCGTGACAACAATCCTCGCCACTCCAGGCGTTCCCGCGACCACCGTCAACGTCGCGCTGTCACCAACCGTGACCGACGGCGCAATCCACGCGTGTCCGCCAATGGGAAATCCAGCCAGCCGCAGCTCCAGTAACTGACCAATGGCGTTGCCCGTGCGCGTGAGCCTGATAGGAATCTTGATGGTACTGCCAGTGGTCGCCGAAACGTTCGGCGTCAACAATTGAATGGTGACGGGACTTGGCGGCGGTATTGGAATGGTGAGCGACAGGGTGGTGGTGCGCGCCAACGCTCCGGAAATTCCGCGAATGATAATGGGATATGTTCCCGGCGCCGTCGTGTTGCTCACGTTGAATGTCAACGCGGCATTTTGCGCGGTGGCGGCGATGGAGTTTGGCGTCATCGTCACGCCTGGCGGCAGCGACACGGCATCAATGGACACCGCTGCAACCGGGCCAGTGCGCTGAATGCCGACGGTCGTTACTGCGGTGGCGTTGCGTGCGACGGTCAGTGCGGCAGGCGTGAGACTCAATGCGAAGTTGGCAGGAGTGGCGACGACCAGCGTGGTCGTAGCGGCTTTCGCCAACGCACCCAAAGTTGCCGTGATGACAAGCGGATACGACCCATCAGCGATGGTCGGCGTGGTGGTGACAACGAACTGCGAATTGGCCGTCGCGACATTCGACGGGGTAAACGTCGCAGTGGCACCAGTCGGCACACCCGACACCGTCAGTACAATGTTGCCCATTCCCAGCGTGCCAATATTCCGCGTTGTTGCAATGTCCATGGTGGCGGTACCACCCGGGACGATCGCAGACGTAGCCGGTGTGGAAGCAAGAGTAAAGTCTGGCGGCACCGGGACGTCCAGTACCGTAAGCAGAAACCTCGCGGTGTCGAGACTGGCGCCGTACCGACCAATGGTTCGCACGAGATATTGCCCCGTCGGCGCCGAGAGGGGCACATTCAGGCGCACCAGCGCGCTGGCGCCGATTACCGTAGGGGGCGCAATCACAATGCCGGTACCAGCGGGAACTGTAGCGGCATCAACCACAATGCCAACAGGTGCCGTAAATGACGGCGTGCGACTCACGCCAATCGTGAATTCCTCGACAGTCCCAACGGTAATGCTGCGCCCGTTTGGTGTCGTCAGACCGAACGGCACCAGCACGTTGCCGGTCAAGGTCGTGGACGTGTTTACACCAAAGTTGGTGCCCGCCTCTGCGGCCGCGACATCGAACACAAACCGTCCGGCTCGCGCCGTCGAGTCGGCGGTCAGCGTCAGCACCGAAGTCCCGCCAGCCGCTACCGATGTCGGCACAAGAGTTGCCGTCACGCCACCAGGTAACACGTTCGCCACGGATAGTGTGGCCCTTGTCGGGCCGGCCGTAAATGTTGGAGTCAGCGTCACCTGCACGGTGCCGCCGGGTACCAACTCGGGCGCGCCAGTGCTGGCCGTCAATGTGATGCGGGCAGCCGCTACCTGTTCGTCCGAGTCACAACCACGGGAATCGCAAGTACAACCAGTGGCCATTCCCTGCGCGAAACACACGGCGCCGGGGAGGATTAAGCGACGGAGCATTCGGGTGGTGCGCAACATGCGACAATCTCCAGGTAACTGGCGCAGCGGCCCGGGGCGGTGCGCGCTGTAACCGTATCACGTTGGCCGTTGCAAAAACGTCTCACTCGTCGCAGGATGCTTGCCGTTCAGTTCGGCTACGGTAGTTTGCAGGGTATGCGCCTCGCCCTGATTGTGACGACGATGCTGGCCGCACACTTGACACGGGCTTTCGCCTCGCAGGACGTACGGGCGGAATCTGGCGGGACACGGCAAGCGCCCACAGGCCAGTCGTTGGTGGTCGACCCGACGTCGCCCCGCGCGCTCAGTGCTTCGGCACTGGTTGCAGCGAATGCGATGCGACTGCCCCAATGGGTGGCGCCCTGGAACGATCGGTTGCGGCGTGCCCCAGGCGATCGCCCCGCCCTGTATGCCGTCGCGACCGCTGAGCGACTCAGCTACAAACTCACGCGCTCGGACTCACTGTACGCGCGTATCGCGCGCACCGGCCGCGATCATCTGGGTCGGCAGGCCCTGTTGTGGCGAGCGCACATCGCCGCCAATGGGGGGCACTTCAACAACGCCGACTCCTTGTTTCGACGGCTCGAACAGGACGCGCGCCAGGCGAACGATACCCTCACGGCGCTGGACGCGATTCTCGCGTATTCCGGAACGTCCATGCGCGTACTGGGCGCCAACGCGGCCGTTGCGGGTATGGCCGCCGGCGACTCACTCGACTGGCGACGCGACCTCGCACTTTACGGCGCGTCACGTTGCCGTCAGAGCAACATTCACTCGCGTTTGGGCAATCGGGAACGTGCACGCAGTACCGCGCGCGAAGGCATTGCCATCGCATCGCGGGCCGGGTTGCCTCGACTCGAAGCCGCCTGTCAGTTTGCGTTGGCCACAGAATTCGCGCGCACCGGGCAAACCGATTCACTGCGCGACCCCATGCAGACCGCCATGGCCATGCAGGAACGCATCGGCGATCTCGCCGGTTTGGCCGCGACCAAACAATGGGCCGGCTACTATCTTATTTCGCTGGGGAAAATTCCCGAAGCGCTGCAAAATCTGACCACCGCGTGGAACGCGTCGCAACGCGCCGGCACGGTCAGCACGTCGGCGTGGATTGCAATGAACCGCGCGTGGATTGCTCAACTGTTCTACGACGCGGCCAGCAATAGCCAGTGGATGGCCCGCGCGGATTCGCTGATGCGGCGCGTCGACGATCTGGCGGGCATGATTGAAGTGCTGAAAATGCAGGCAATACGCGCGCAACGCGCGGGCGACTTCGCGACGGCCGAACGCCATGTACGCGCTGCGCAATCTGCAGCCGACCGTCTGGGTGAACCGGGCACCATTTTCTCCATCTCGGCAGTGCGCTATGATCTTGCCATGCAACAAGCCCGCATGGACGAAGCCGCCGACATCTCCGCCGAACGTCACGCACTCGTTGACCGCTACAAGCTGACCGGTTTCAACGGCGCGTTGATTTCCGAAGATGCGGAATTGGCGCTCCGTCGCGGGGAGGCAGACAAAGCCTTGCCAATTCTCAACCGCGTGATAGCCAGTCTGCACCCCAGTCAGAAGCGGTTCATTTATGCGACCGGTGAGCAGCGCGCACTCGCCCTGGCCATGCAGGGCAACTCCAGAGCTGCCGCGACCACCGCACTGGCTGCGGCCGAGACGTTTGATACATGGCGGGCCTCGCTGAACGACCAGTCGTTGCAGACATTGAGCGTTCAGTCCAGACGGTCCGACGGGTGGTTCAATGCAACCCTTATTTCGACGCTGGCCGCCACCGGCGAAATGAATGTGGCGTTCTCGCTAAGCGAACGGCGCCGCGCGCGCGACTTGCGGGACCGATTGGCATTAGCGGCATCCTGGAATACCAGTGCGAAGACTGCGGCCGACTCATCGGTGCAGTCGGTGATGTCTGTGAGCGAAATTCAGCGTGCGTTGCCGGACAATCAAACGGCCATTGTCATGATGGATGCGGGTGAGGACGGGGCCCGGGGAACGGCCTTTGTGCTCACGCGCGACTCCTTGACCGCGCATGACATCCCGTCGGTTAATGAAATTGCTCCGCGCATCCGTCGGCTGGTCGCGTTTCTCGAAAGCGGCCGGGATGCCAGTACCGAGTCGCGCGCGTTGGGGTCGGCATTAATCGCGCCGCTGTTACCACGCCTGGAACGCGCGCGTATTGCGCGCATTGTTTTTCTGCCGGAAGGCGTGTTGCATCGACTGCCATTCGACGTCCTCAGGCTTCCGGACGGTCGCTATCTGGTGGAACGGTTTGAAACGGCGGTTGCGCCATCGGCCACGGTGTTGGCCAGGTTGGCTTCGCAATCCGTATCCGAGCGCGCGCCACGCACGCTGGCCGTGGCCGATGCGCAGGTGGTCCGCCAACGCTCCACCGACACGGTGCCCGATACGCGTGTGTTCTTTTCGCTGTTCGGCGGTGCCGCGCTCATGCCGCGGCTTGGTGGGGCGCGCAACGAGGTTGCGTCTATTCAGCGCCTGCTTCGGGCTACCGATGTGCGCACAGGGGCCAGTGCGACGGAGCACGATGTGAAGCGCCTCGCCGGTTCGTACGACGTTCTGCATTTCGCGACCCACGCCGTGGTTGATGAATGGTCCGGCGCTTCCGCGGCGCTCGCCCTCACCGCCGGTGCCGGCGACGATGGCCTGTTCGACAGCAGTGAAATTGCGCGACTGCACTTGTCGGCGTCACTGGTGGTGCTGTCCGCGTGCCGCACCATTGGCGGTGAGGTGATTGCCGGTGAAGGGGTGCGCGGGTTGACCGGCGCGTTTCTGCAGGCGGGGGCGCAGAGCGTGATTGCCACGGCGTGGCGTGTCAATGACCGTGACGTGGTGCCGGTGGTGACAACATTGTACGAACAACTCGCCCGGCATCGCGCAGTCGGCAATGCGCTGCGCAACGCAAAACTCGCGGCCATTAAGCGGAACGTGGCGCCGTCGGTGTGGGGCGCGTTTACGCTTGTCGGTGACCCCTGGCGGGTGGTGGTTAGCGGCGTTCGCTAAGCGGCCCACGCACGCGCACCAACGCCGACCGCCGCTCGTTCCCGTCACTGCGACGCGCGGTCACCATCCAGTCAAAAAGGGAAAGGCGTGCCACCGTTGCACTGTCCGTAGGTGACAGCTGCACCGTGGTGTCGGATGTCGTTCCCTGGAGCACAGCCGTGCCCGCGCTGTCCAGTACTTCCCATTGATAGGCCGCCGCACCGCGCACCGCACGCCACACAAACCGGCCGGGCGGCACCTGACCCGCCAAAGGCGACACCAGCACCACATCAGCAGCATCAAGTGGGGTCGCTCTGGTCTCGGCCTGCTGGCTCTGGCGCCAGGCCTCGCCACCAATACCGACGGCCAGCAGCAGGGCCGCGGCCAGCCCAACTTGCTGCATCGTAAATGGGGTCCGTGCCCGGCGCGAATCGCCCTGTGTGGCCACGTTCGCAACGCGCAACAAGCCAAACTCCGGGCGGCACCGCGCGCACGCGAGCACATGCTCCAACATCGCGGACTCGGCCGCGTGGTCCCCAACGTGTGTTGACGCGGCGAGCGCACTCAGCGCTTCGGCGCCTGGACAACCATCGCGGTTGGTAGGCGCGTTCTTCTCAACCGCGCTCTGATACGCCGCGCGCAATGAGGGATCGCTCATGAGACATCCGGCCATTGATAGCCCGCGCGCGTTAACCGCTCACGCAGGTCCTGCAGTCCTCGATACAACAAATTGCGCACCTTGGCGTCGGACCAACCGAGCAGCGACGTCATCTCTTCGCGCTCGTATCCGGCCAGGTGCATACGCACAACAACGCGACGTGCTTCGACCATGGTATTCAGCTCCCGCATGATTGCCGCGCCCAAATCGGATGCCAGCAGGTCCGCATCGGCACCGGAACGCGAAACGAGTGCCGCCGTCGGCGCTGTATCGAGCGTTGGCTCACGATCCTCGTGTCGCCGGCGTCGGCGCACCAGATCGAGGGCCGCCGTGGTGGCCGTCCGATATACATAAGACGTCGGCAGCCGACCAATCTCCTCACTATTGGCATGTGCTTGCCACAAACGGATGCGAACTTCCTGCATGAGCGCTCCCGCCTCTTCATCGCCCACCCCGTACCGCGAGCCCGTTGCGCGCACCATGCGGCCAAGCCGGGATAACACGGCCTCTATCTGCAACGAGAAGGCGTCTGGCGGGGGCGGAATGGAAGTCACTGCTTCGATCTAGGCGATGACGGCGCAGCTCGCCAGTGCCCTCAGCCAGACGATTCGATTTCGGTGATACTCCTCGCCTGGCGTGCAACCCGTGCTCGTTTGAGCAGGCCAATCTGGCCGCCATGATTGACGCCGTGCTCAACCACGCCACTCAGCAGAGTGCGCACGTTTTAGTCGCGCCCCGGTACCAGCGCGCCGTGGTTCGGGGTCCAGCTTCTCGGCTTTTTGCGCGGGCCCTTCGGATGCCTGCATGGGCCCCGTAAAATTGATCGCCGAATGTACAGGCGAAGCGGTTGGCGAGTAGGGCGGAGTTCTGGAGTGGCGTGACCTGCAACGGCTTGTACAGGATTGACGGCGGACGAACGGCGGAAAAGGCGAATGACGCAGCCAGCACGAACTGCGGCAGAGGGGCTGCAGAGCAACTGTCACGAACGCCGGGAGCTGCCAGCCTTGCAGCTGCGAGTTGTCAGACCTCTACTGGCTTTGGGTGCGTATTGAGCCAATCGCAATCTTGCTCAGAAATAGGTAGACACACCCATGCGAAATCCGCCCGTCCTTACAGTGCCATTGCCAAAGAGGTCGCGAAAGTGCTGGCGCACATAATTCGCGCGAAAAATGGTCCCGGTTGCGGGCCGAAAACTGAGCCCGACTGACAGCGCCCTGGTCTCGTCGTAAATGCGACTGTCCGTGGAGACGAAACGACCGGCATTGAGATCGATGTATTCGAGCCGGACGGCCGCACTCACTACGGCATCTTTCAAGGTGCGAAAGCTCGGCCGAAACAGCGGAACCACTACGTCAACAAATCCGCCTAATTGGCGACTGGCTTGCAGTTCGTCCAACGACGGGGCCAAGTCGACACTGGCGACCGCCACTTCACCGCGCACATCGATACCACGCCAGACCTGGGCACTGGCGTCAAGGGCGGCGATGGACAGTCGACGCGGCACGTCCACCACCTGGCCCTCCACCGTATGCGTGTTGTAGATGCCTGTGTAGTACGACAGTCCGAGTTCGCCAACCCGACCGTCCTGCATGGCAATTCGAGTACTGAACGCCGGTGAACCATTGTTGTCCTCCGCCAACTGCTCGCTGCCTTTTCCTTCCGCCAGGCGCGTTCGACCACTCCGGTTTAGCACTACACCGTCGTTGAGACCATTGGTGAGATAGACGTCGTACGTCACGGTCGACTTCCCGGCAAACAACCGCCCATTGGCACCAAATCCCACTTCGGACAAGGTTGACGGAATGATCTCGGTGGCTGAGAGCGGCCGTTCCACAAATTCCCAGCGCGGCCCATCGTGGTTCTGATTGAATCCGCCAATTGGTGGGAGGAGAATGCCGGCACGCAACACCAACGCCGTCGATATCTGAAAATCCAGCAACGCCGTTTCGAGGGCAATTTCCGCGGTACCGTGTTCGAATTCGAGTTCGGAAATAAAACGAAGCCGCGGCCCCACAGGCGCAAAGAGAAAGATGTTGAATCGACGCATTTCGCTGGAGAACCCGTCGGACACGCCATCGGTCACGAGATAGTTGCCGTTGGCCTCCAGGTATCCGCCTATCGATGCGGAACCGGCCGAGCCAATAAACGGACGACGATAGATGGCGCTCTGCACGGACGACGAATCACGGCGCGTTGTATCGACTTGCGCGGCCGTTGGTGAGAGGGGTAGACCCAACGCAAGCGCCAACGCGATACACACCCGGGCGCGGGTGTTCGACTTCATTCCGATACCGCCCGGCGGTTGATGAAAATGCTGCGCTCATCCGCACTGACGGCGAAACGTGTGAGCGGACGGTCGGCCGGTCCCTGCAACCGTTCGCCGCTCAGCGAAAACACACTGCCGTGGCACGGGCATGACAATTGTGTGCCGGCGTGCTCAACCTGACATCCGCGGTGCGTACACTTGGTCGAGAGCGCGACAAAATCAGTCTCACTCACCCGGCGCAGAAATATGGGGAGCTGTTCATCGGGCGTTTCCACCAACACAGTGCCGGAGGCGGACAGATCAGTGCGTAGCACCACCAATCGGTCGTTTTCCACGGTGGACTTTGCGTAACGCACCGACGCACACGAGGTGAGCAAGCCGGGCACCACACAGGCTATGCCAATGGTCTCCAACGTCGTGACAAACGCACGCCTGTTCAGTTGTTTCATTTACAGCGACCTCAGATAGCGCAACAGATGTTCCTGTTGCGTGGCGTTGAGCGAATTGAAAGCCGCGCGACTTCTGGAGCCTTCTCCGCCATGAAATCCAATTGCGGCGCGCAGCGTGCGCGCGCGCCCGTCGTGCAGATAGTAGCCCGTTCCGCCCTGCGACCCTTCCGCCAGGCCGACGCCCCATAACGGGGCCGTCCGCCATTCCGCGCTGGTCGCGCTGCCCTCGGTGTACTTGTCGTCGAGGTCGGGCCCCATGTCATGCAACAGCAAATCCGTGAACGGTGCAAACGGCACCTCGCTGAGTGCGGCGATGTCGGTCTTGCCCGTACGCATGGACGGGGTATGACACCCCGCGCATCCAGTACTGACGAACAACGCTTCGCCGGCCTTTACGTCAACGTGATTCACTTCGCGACGCGGCGGCGGTCGCAGGGTGCGCAAATAGAAAGTCACGCGGTCGACCACACTGAATGCCACTTCGGGATCGACCACGTCATCGTGCGCGAGCGCCCCCACTTGCGGATTCACGATGTCGTGCGGCAACAGCGCGCTCGTGATGCCCATGTCTTCGAGATAGGCCTGCGCCGTTTGCTGCAGCAACGTGACAACGCGCCCCTTCTTGCCAAAGCGGCCGAGGTATTTTCCGCCCACCGGCAGATGGCGAGTGGCCGTCGGGGACAAGCCCGCGCTGCGTGCAATGGAGGCGCTTACCAGCTCGGTCGAATCGGCCCAGTGCGCGCGACCCGAAATGCCGTCACCGTTCGCGTCATGTTCATCAACGCGCGCGAGAATGTCCGCGTCACTCACGGCTTCGAGCAACCCCAGTCCGGTCACGGCCGGCGGCGTGAAACGCGAGATGGCGTTGGCCGAACCGGGAATGACCTCGCCCAGATATTGCCGAATGGCGCGCTGCTGCAATTGCGGACCGCCGTCCGATGGCATGGCACTGAATTCGGTACCTGTGCGTTTGCCGAATCGCGTGATGTTGAACAGCGGATGTCCCTTGCCATCGCCCGCATGACACGACTCGCACGATTGCGCGATGAAAATGGGACCCAATCCGTCGAGTTCCGCAAAGGTGCGCACGAATTCGGCGTCACCTCGCATAAATGCGGCGCGTTGCTCGACAGTCAGATTGTCGATGGGGCCTTCGAGCACGTCATCGGTCGATGGCGCTTCGGGCAGGAGGATGCTGGTGCAGCCCTGCGACACGAGGGTTGCGAGTGCCAGAAATGACCGCGAACAGGCGCGCATCGCACGCTGGTGGGGCGGTGTCCGCGCGGGGCTCAACGCGGCGGCCGCGTGAGATGTGTGATTAAGTCGGCCAGAATTCATCGTTTAGTTTAACCTAATTTGAACTCTCGTCAAGCCTCATTTTCGGCGGTGAGCGGATTGGGATTTCTGAAGCCCGCGATGGAAAACCTCCGGTCGGCAGAAATGTGTGCCCGTGGCTCTTACGGTCAGGCCACGGTGGTGCCACTTTCCCGGATTGTTGCAACGCCTATGTTGCGAACAGGCTACGCCTGGCCGCTTCCGCCTTCACTCTCTGAGGAATCCATGCTCAAGACCATCCGTGTTGTACCGGCCATGTTCGTGCTCACCGCGCTCACCGCATGCGGAGGCGCCAAGGAGGCGGCAACCGATTCCACAGACGCTTCGGCCATGGCGATGGCAGCCCCGGCCAGAACACCGGCCAGCTTCGCTGGAACGTGGGCGACAACGGCCACACTCGAAGGCGCCGCCAATCCGGTCGCAAGCACGCTGGTTGGTTCCGCTGACGGCGCCACATGGTCGATCAGTCTTGAAGGTCGTCCCAATGTCGCGGCGATGGCGTCGATGTCAGGCGACAGTCTCGTGATTCAGTCGGCAGAATACGAAAGCGTGCTCCGCAAAGGTGTCATGGTGACCACGCGCGTGGCCACGGTCATGAGCGACAGCACTATGCTCATGGGCAACATGGTCGCGACGTACAAGACGCCCAAGGGGGAAGAAGTCGTGAAGGGCACCGTGATGTCAAAAAAGACACCGTAATGTCGCAACGTGCCCGGCAGTCGCGTTCTGCTGCGGCACGTCGAGGGTCACTGCAATTCCGCCTGCCAGTCATACGGATTGACCAACACGTCAGTCCAGTAAGGCTGACAGCGGAATTGCAAGACCGGGAAGCACGTCTTCACCACTCAGCGAATCAGGGGCCGTGAGTGTTGCGTCGCTGCCATCGGCTCGATACACGTGGGCCTGTTGGCGCTCGGGGTCGACAATCCAAACCAACTGCGCCCCCCCATTGAGGAGATCGGCGACCTTGGCCAGCATACGGCCAGCGCGATTAGATGGTGATCGCACTTCAATCGCCAAATCTGGTGCAAATTCCGGGTAACTCAGTAGATCTGGCGGAGGGCAGCGTTCAAGCCTGATGTACGAGATGGCCGGCGCGCGCACCGTATCCGGATTGCGCTGCAGCGTAAAGCCAACACCACCACATACAAGCTGGCCTCGAGGCTTGGCAAGACCGAGGGTACGCTGTTCAGCGGCGCGATGATTGCTGAGGGCGACGACCAGACGGACCTCAATAACCCCATGGCGATAACCCGGCGGTTCGCGCACGAGCAGTCGTCCGCGCACGAGCTCTGCCCGCTTATCAGGCGGCTCATAAACCCACAACTCCTCCGCAGTCATCAACGTCGGCGCTGGAACAGTCACAGCGGGCCTCCTGGAAACACGTGTGTTGGTCCTGGATGCATGTTATTGCGGCGTGTCACACACCCGTCCGCCTGATGAACTTGAATGGGACGCCAAGCGATGCGCCGAGTCTACTCGGCACGCCATGATGACCTTCCCGCCACACCACTCAATCGGAATACGACGATGATGACACGCAACGCCGTGGCACGAGCGGCAATACTTCTCGCCCTGATCGCGAGTCCGCTCGCAGCGCAGCGCCCCATCAAGGTCTTCATCTCGGTCGACATGGAGGGCATTGGCGGCGTGGTCACGTCCGAGCAGCTCGGCCCCACGGGGTTTGAGTACGCGAAATTTCGCGAGTACATGACGGCCGAGGCGTTGGCGGCCATTGCGGGTGCGCGTGAAGCGGGCGCCACAGAATTCGTCATCGCCGACGCGCACGGCAACATGCAAAACCTGCTCATCGACCGGTTTCCGGCGGGCGTCACAATCGTACGCGGATCGCCACGACCGTTGATGATGATGGAAGGCATCGACTCCACCTTCAGTGCGGTCATGTTCATTGGGTATCACTCCGCGACGACGAATCCGCAGGGTGTCCGCGCGCATACGATTTCCAGCGCGACATTCTCGGCGGTGAAACTCAATGGCCGGCCGATGTCGGAAGGATCGATTAACGCGACCATTGCCGGGTATTTCGGCGTGCCCGTGGTGATGGTGTCGGGCGACGAACAAGCGGTCGGCGAAGTGCAAACCTTCACCGGCAACGTGGAGGGCGCCGTGGTGAAACGGTCCATCAGTTTTCACGCGGCTGCGGTCATGACTCCCGAGGCATCGCAGGCGTTAATCCGTGCGAAGGCAAAGGCCGCAATTTCGCGCCTCAAGGACTTCAAACCCACGCCTGCGGCGGGACCGTTCCAGCTCGAACTCTCGTACAAGAGTTACACGCCGGCCGAGATGATGTCGTATTTGCCGGGAACAGAGCGTGTGGATGCGCACACGATTCGGTTTCGTGCGGCGACGATTGTGAACATTTCGCGGTTCATTGAATTCGCGATCAGTTATCGCGCCGATATGACGCCGTGAATACCCGCTGGCAAGCCGGCGCCGCCGTCGCCACCGCGTGGCTTCTCACTGCGTGCGAACCCGTGCCCGCCCGCCGCGTTGCCGCCGACCCCGCGTTTTGCGCGCAGGTACAGACCACCGGCGCCAAGCTCTCCGAGTACCTCGCTCCGGTGGGCTCGCAGATGCGTACCAGGACTGGCGTCTACACGCTTGAAGAAGGCGACGTATCCATGGTCGCACGTGCCTGGCTCACCGACGCTGCCGAGCACACCATTGACGTGCAGTACTTCATTTTTACGGCGGACAACGTCGGGCTGATTGCGGTGGACTACCTGCTCCGTGCCGCCGACCGCGGCGTGCGCGTGCGGCTGCTCGTTGACGATTTCATGCTCAAGGCGGATGGTGACGCGCTGCTCGCGCTCGATGCGCACCCGAATCTCGAAATCCGGCTGTATAACCCGACCGCCAACATCGGGAAGAATCTCCCGACGAAGCTCTTCAACCTCACGACCGATTTCCGCGGCTTCAACCAGCGCATGCACAACAAGACCTTCATTGTGGATGGGCAGGTTGTGATTACCGGCGGCCGCAACATCGCCGACGAATATTTCGATTACGACCACGAGTACAATTTTCGCGATCGCGACGTCCTGCTGCTGGGCGGTGCATCGGCGGACGTGCAACGCTCGTTCGACCTGTTCTGGCAGGACGCGCTCAGCGTCCCGGTCGGGGCGTTGGTCCGGTCCGCTATCACTCCGGATACGGCGACCGTCTATCGCGACTTGCATAACTACGCCTGCGATCCCGGCAACTACTGGCCGCAGGTGCGCGAACGCATCACTTCGGTGCCGGTGGCGTTCGATCGCATCCGCGCATCGGGCGCGTTGGTGTGGTCGGACAGCGTCACCTTTTTCACGGACGCCCCGGGCAAGAACGCGGGAACTGAGGGACTGGGCGGTGGGGGCGCCAGCACCGATGCGCTCATCCGGCTCATCAGGGGAGCTCGGAAGTCAGTAACGATTCAGTCTCCTTACCTGGTGACCACGCAGCTCAGTCAGGATCTCTTCCGCGAGGTCATCGCCCGCGGCGTGCGCGTGCGGATTCTTACCAACAGCCTTGCCTCAACGGACAATCTCGAAGCATTCAGCGGCTATCAGCGCGAACGCGATGCGCTGCTTGCCATGGGAGTCGAGCTCTACGAGTTCAAGCCCGACGCGGCCGTGCGGCGCCAGGTGATGACCGGTGCGTTGCAGACCACGCTTGACTACGCGCCCATTTTCGGGCTCCACGCAAAGTCCATGGTCGTTGATGACCACATCGCGGTCATCGGGACTTTTAACCTTGACCCTCGTAGCGCCAACCTGAACACCGAGTGCATCGCGGTGGTCCGTGACGCGCGGATCGCGGGCGATCTCGCGCGTGCCATGGACGTGGATATGCGGCCCGAGAACGCGTGGCACACCACACCGGAGTTCAATCCTGACGGCGGCGTCAGGATTGGGAAACGCATCGCGGTCTGGTGGAGGCGCATAGTGCCGAAGGCGGTGCTGTAGCGCGCGGCACTCCTACACGAACGGGTTTACTATTCGCACGCCATCAATGAACCGACCGGCATTCAAGTCTTCACTGTACAGCGTGGTGCACCCACTTGATGCAGACGCGGACACAATGAGTGCGTCCCAAAACGAAATCTGGCTCAACACCGATCGCGCACGCGCGCATTCAGCGTCGTGTGATGACGCTGCGCGTAAGCGCGGCCTGCCGCGAGCGTTTCGTCATCGAGCGCCAAAGTAATGTTCTTCATTTACACATAGTATGTGTACACATACTACGTGTCCAGGGGTGGATGTGGACCGCCCGCACTGACTCGGCATCATTCATGGCGACATCATGCCTGACACCGCGCGCGCCAGATGTTACCCCGGAAGCGGCGTGGAAACGCCCAACTTGAACCCGTCCAGGTCGTGAAATTGGAACATGCGCACGCCCCACGGACGATCGGCCGGCTCACTCAGCAGCGCACCGCCCGCCGCCTTGATTCGTGCCGCCGCCGCATCGACATCCGCCAGGGCGGCCACGTTGATCTGCAAATAGAACCCCTGCCCCTTGATTCGATCCCAGCCAAGTTTTCCGTCGTCCTGGTTGAGAACAAGGTGGCACCCGCCAGCCCCGACGACGGCGCTGGCGACTTTCCCTTCGTTCTCGTAGGTCTGCAACACGGCGAAGCCGATGGCGTCCCGGTAGAAGCGAATCGAAGCCTCCACATCCTTGCAGGTGATCGAACCGCCCAAAGTAGTCGCGTTGATCACGGCAGTCGCTTCGGTCATTTATCGTTTGGTTGAAGGCACGCTGAACGCGCCGGAATGGCGGTTCCAACGGGGAAGCAGGAGTCTACGCGCCAACCTCCGGCGTCGCAAACGCTTGTTGCGAGCCAACGGACCTCACGCGAAGTACCTGATGAACAGCTGGCAGAACACGGCACCGGCAATGGTCATGGAAAATCCCCAGAACAACAACTGCCGAAACAGGCGCTTACTGTCCTGACCCGGTGGCAGCGCGGCAATACACATCGCACCAATGGTGGACAATGGGGACACGTCCACCAGGGCGGCCCCCACGGAAATGCTCATGGCAATCTGCATGGGGTCGCCACCTCCGAGTTTCTGTACCAATCCGGGTACAGCGGGCAAGAACGCCGGATACACAACGCCCGACGTAGAACTGTAGGTGGAAATGAGTCCGGTCATGCCGGCGATGGTGCCATTGACGGTATCCGGTGTCGCGAGTCGCGCTAAAAGCGTCGTGAAGAGATCCATGCCACCGGTCTTTTCCAGTACGCCAATGAGTACGCTCACGCCGCACACCATCGTGATCACTGACCAGGGCACACGTGCCGTGGCCGAGGCGTCATCGCCCAATCTTGCCAGAATCAGGATGCTGGCAGCGACGAACGCCGACAGCCCCGGACTCACCTTGAAGAACACCAAGGCGACGATCCACGCAGCGATGACACCCAAGGTGCCCCAATGCCGCGCGCTGATTTGTGTGGTGCGCTCGCCAATGCGTACCGCCGCGACTCGCCGCAGTGCCGGGCCACCAAACAACGCCCACGCGAGCATTGCCGCCAACGCGTGCGCCGTGAAGTTGGCTGCATACACGTTCCACTCGTTGCCAGGCAATCCGGCCTTCGCCATAAGCGAATGCACGACCATGCCTATGGCACCAACTGGCGACAGATTTCCCGAATTCGCACCGTTCCCCACCATGAGTGCCGCCAGCAACACTGGTATCTCCGCACGTACCGCGATGCCCAGTGCGAGTGGCGCCATCAGCGCCGTCGCCGAAATGGCGCCGGGACCTGCCGTGGAAATGGCGCAGGACACGGCGAAGAACAGCAGCGGCAGTGCCGCGCTGCGACCGCGCAGCATGCGTACCGCCTCATTCGCCACCGCTTCCATCGTGCCATTCGCCTGCGCCACTCCGAACAGCACGCTCACACCAAGCAGCGTGAGAAACAGCGAGCTGGGAAACGTCGCCATGACCGCATCAACTTTCCATCCGGCTGCAAACACAGCGATCAGCCACGCAAACGCAACCGCCAGCAGACCGACATTGATACGTGACGTGAGACTGGCGGCAATCACCAGCAAGAGCGCCAGCAGCGAAAGGACCGCCGGGCTCACGTTATGATACCGGCGGCAGCAGGTGCTTCTGCACTTTACCGAGCGCGGTGCGCGGTAACGCGTCCAGGCGAACAAAAGCGCGCGGGACTTTGAATGATGCCAACTGCGATCGCAGCAACGCGGTCAAGCCGGTGACATCAATTGGACTATCGCTCACGACGTAGGCCACCGGTACTTCACCGCGCGCGTGGTCCGGCGCGCCCACGACGCTGGCTTCGCGGATGCCGGGTTGCTCCATCAGGATTTCTTCAATTTCACGCGGATAAATATTGAAGCCGCCCGAGATGATCAATTCACTGCGCCGCCCTTCCAGGGTGATGTAGCCATCGCTGGCGCGTACCCCAATGTCGCCGGTGCGAAACCAACCATCCGTAAACGCCGTGACGTTGGCCTCGGGGCGTCGCCAATAGCCGGCGCACACGTTGGGACCACGCACCCACAGTTCACCGCTGGTGCCGTCGGCCACGTCAGTTCCCTGCTCGTCGACGATACGCACAGCGGTGAGCGGCAGCGGCCGGCCAATGGTTCCCGCTCGGCGTTCGCCGAAATAGGGATTGCTCACATTCATCAGCGTTTCGGTCATTCCATAGCGCTCGAGAATCACGTGCCCGAAGCGATCGCGAAACATTTCCAGCACGTGTGCGGGCAATGGCGCCGATCCTGAAACGAACAGCCGCGCGTGTGCGCCAATGTCGCGGGCGATATCCGCTTCGAGATCGAGCAGACGCACATACATGGTTGGCACGCCGAAAAACACCGTCGGCCGGTAGGTCGTAAACCACTCGGCCGATTTCGACGCGTCAAAACGCGCCACTAATTTCATATGACACCCACTCAGCAGCCAGCAGTGCACCGCATTGCCCAGGCCGTGCACGTGAAAGAGCGGTAACGTGGTGAGCAACCGATCGTCCGAGCGCATGCCCCACGCAGCGTTCAGCACCAGGCCATTGGCCGCGAAATTCCCGTGCGTCAGAATGGCGCCTTTCGACGCGCCGGTGGTGCCCGACGTGTAAACCAGCGCCATCGGCGTGTCCGCATCGCACACCGTTTCGCGCACGACGTCAGGGCGAGCCGTCACCGCGCTGCGTTGTGTCGCGTCGGCCGACAGCTCGTCAACATTCCAGGCCGGCACGCCGACCGGGAGGTCCGACATGCGCTCTGGGGTCGTCACTACCGCAATAGGTGCAGCGTCGCCAACAATGTGCGCGATTTCACGTGGCTGATACAGCACGTTGATGGGCACCATCATGACACCCAGTTTCACGCAGGCAATATAGAGATCGATGATTTCCACGCGATTGGCCAACAGAAACGCCAGTCGGTCGCCGCGACGAATGCCGCGATCGCAAAGGGTCTGTGCCAACTGATTGCTGCGCGACTCGAGATCACCAAAGGTGAACGTGTGCGTCTCGCCTGCAGCCGTGTCCACATCCAGCGCAACACGCGTTGCAGCGCCCTTGAGCGTGTGATCGAATAACGGAAGGAGAGTCATGATCGCCTCACAATAGCTCGGTGCGGCTTCGTCGGATACTCAGCGGTAGCGCGCCAGGCGCAGCCACGCCATTCTTCCCCGAACCCACTTACAACGTCACTCCTGCGATTGATTCCCTGCGCTCTGCCCACGTGAGCCCCTTCGATGTCGCCGTACTCGGCGGTGGCCCGGCGGGTGCTGCAGCGGCGCGCATGCTGGCCCTCTGGGGTCATCGCGTCCTGGTGCTCACGCGACCTCCGCGGGGACCCGCGCTGGCCGAGTCGCTCACTCCAAGTTGCGGCAAGCTGCTGGCACGTATTGGCGTTCTGGACGCGATGAATGGCGCCGGTTTCGTGCGGTCAACGGGGCACACCGTCCAATGGGGCAAGGGCGACGCACGCGTTGAGTCATTCGGAAATGGCGAATTCGGGTGGCAGTTGCCAAGCGACGCACTCGATCGCGTGTTGCTGCACCAAACGCAACTGGCTGGCGCCAAGGTGCACCGGCATGCCAACGTGCGTCGCGTGGTGCCCGACAGCGATGGCAACTGGCGTATTTCGTACGAAGAGCGCGGAACCTTGCGACATCTTTCCGCACCCTGGGTGATTGATTGCACCGGCCGTTCGGGGTTGATGTCTCGTGCGAAGTCGGGACGGGTAGCCGCGGGCCCGCGCACGACGGCCATTGTTGGCGTGTGGGAACGGCGCCCCAATTGGGCGCTTGCGAACGATTCGCATACGTACGTGGAGAGTTTTCCGGGTGGATGGGCGTGGTCGGTGCCGGTGTCGCGCATCCGGCGTCAGGTCACGGTGATGCTGGACCCGGCACGCACGGATATTGCGCGCGGTCGGCGGCTGCCGCAGACGTATCGCGAGGAACTCGCGCGCACGTCGCTGATTCGTACCATGACCGAACAAGCGCGACCAATTGGGGCGCCGTGGGCGCGTGACGCGTCGTCGTATGCGTGTGACGTGGCGCCACGTGCGCGACTGCTCATTGCGGGTGATGCGGCGTCCTTTATCGATCCCCTGTCTTCCTTTGGCGTCAAGAAGGCGCTGGCGTCCGGATGGCTGGCGGCCGTCGTCGTGCACAGCGTGCTGGCCGATGCGACAATCGAACCCGCGGCCATGTCGCTGTTCGTTGCGCGCGAGCGGGACATGGGCATGGGCCTGCGTCGCCAGCTTGGCGAACTGGCTCGTGAAGCCGCCGCCGTCTACCCCGCCGAGTTCTGGGGCAACCGCGTGGGACCAGATGTGCTGGACGGCGGGAGTGATCCCAATGTGGCCGCCCTTCGGCAGGACCAGGACGTGGTGGCCGCCTTTGCGGCTATTCGAAGCGTCGAGACCCTGCAGGTACGCGCCGCGCCTGGTGTGGTTCGACAAGCACAACCCGTCGTCGAAGGGCATACGGTAGTGCTGCGGGACCATCTGGTGGTCCCGGCCTTTCCCGAGGGCATTCGGTATCTCCGCAACGTGGACTTAATCGCACTGGCCGGCCTCGCCCCCCAACACACCGACGTCCCGGCCCTGTATCTGGCCTACTGCGCGCAAGCCGGTGGCGCGCCCATTGTCGACGTTATTGGAGCGTTGGCCGTGCTGGTGGCAAAGGGAATTCTTCGCTTTGCTTGACACGTGCGGTTCGGGAGCATAGGCTGGCCCAGCAGATTGAGTTGCCGTTCGTTCAACAACGCTTTCACCGCCTCGCTTTGATGACTGTGCGTCCCGATTGGCGTTACGCCGTGCTCGCCGTGAGTGTTGTGGCCTCCAGCGCGCTGGCGCAGGGAGGTCGTTCCGGTGGCGGGGCGTCGCGCGACACGACCCGCGGGTTCGTAATCAACGAACCAAGCATCATTCAGAACTGCACCGAATGTCACGAACGGGACGCAGGCGGCATAATACAGCGCCTGTCGTACCTGCGCAAAACGCCCGAAGGGTGGGAGATGACAGTACGTCGCATGGCCTCGCTCAACGACGTCGTGCTCAAACCGGACGATGCACGCACCATTGTGCGCTACCTCAGCAACAATCAGGGGCTCGCGCCGGCCGAAGCGCAACCTGGTCGGTTCGATGCAGAACGTCGCATGATCAACTATCAGTACACGGGCGACGCGGCGACCAATCGTACGTGCCGAGCTTGTCACTCCATGGGTCGTGCGGTGCTGCAGCGTCGGACGCGGGGGGAGTGGGAATTGTTGGTAGCGACCCACCGCGGTCTGTATCCCAATTCGGATTTCCAGGCATTTCGCCGCGGTGGACCAGCGCCGCCGGACAGCGCCAATGCACCCCACCCAATGGATGTGGCCATTGGCCATCTCGCGCGCACGTTTCCTCTCAGGACGCCCGAATGGACCGCGTGGACGGCGACCATGCGCGCACCGAACATTGAGGGCTCATGGTTTGTGAGCGGCAGTGAAGCGGGCAAGGGCGCGTTTTTCGGACGCACCACGGTGACAAAAGCGCCCGGGAAGGACGACGAATTCACGACACGCACCACCATGCGATATGCGAACAACGGCCACGTGGTCACGCGGACGGGCAAGAGTATTGTGTACACCGGATTTCAGTGGCGCGGGCGTTCCACGGAAAGTGCGGCCGACACCGGTATGCGCGAAGTGATGTTCATCGAGCCCGGCTGGCAAACCATGTCGGGTCGCTGGTACAAGGGCGGCTACGACGAATTTGGTATGGACGTGTCGTTCGCGCGGGTCACGGGCGGTGTGATGGTGGGTGGTGTGTCGAAGCGCGGGCTCAAGTCGAATATGAAGGGACAGGACATCACCATTTTCGGCGCCAACTTCCCGGCGCGCGTGCAACCAGGCACCATCGACTTCGGGCCAGGCGTGCGCGTGACGAATGTGGTGCGGTCAACGCCTGACTCCATCGCGCTCAAGGTGGATGTCGATTCCGGCGCCGCAATTGGCGCGCGCGACGTGTTCGTGGCGGGTGCCTCCAGTCGCGGTGCGGTGGCGGTGTACGACAAGGTGAGTCGCATCAAGGTGACGCCGCTGGCGGGATTGGCGCGCACCGGCGGTGTGGGCTTCCCCAAGCAGTTCCAGCAATTCGATGCCGTCGCATTCAGCCACGGGGCCGACAACAAAGCCGACACGAACGACGATTTTGAGATTGGCATTGTTGATGCGACCTGGAGTGTCGAGGAGTACGGCGTGACATACGCCGATGACGACGTGAAGTTTGTCGGCAAGATAGACGCGAAGGGTTTGTTCACCCCAGCGGTCGATGGCCCGAATTCGCTCCGCAGTGGCAACCGCAACAACATCGGCGATGTGTGGGTGGCCGCCACATGGCAACCGCCCGAGAAAGGTGCGCGTCCCATGCGCGCGCGCGCGCAACTCATTGTCACGGTGCCGCTGTACGTGCGTTTTGTGCCAGCCAGGACCGCGCCGTGACCGCGGCCATCAAGCCGTCGGCGACGTCGCCTGACGCCACAGCAACTACGCGCACGGCAACGACGCCGGCGACGTCAACGGCCCTGCCGGCCGCCAAACTCACCACGACCATGTTCCGGCGTGGTGAGTATCATCGCTTCGCGGGCGACGGCGCGCCCTATGTCTATCTCGTGCCTTCGGCCGCCGTGTTTCGGCTGGACGACGTATCGGTAGCGGTGCTGGATGCGCTTGGACAGCGAGATTACGAGCCGGCCGATCTCGCGCTGTCACTCGCACCGCAATTCCCCCTGCCCGATGTGAAAGAGGCTGTGGAAGAACTGGTACGCGTGCGGGCCATCAACGCCTTTGAAAAACGATTGCCCCAACCAGGTGCCGACGAGACGGCCGCCGCGGCGGGAGCGGCTCTGCCGGCACCCGTTGCGGCACCACCGCGAAAACGCGTGCCGCTCACGACGCTGGTTGTGAACGTGACCAGCAAGTGTAATCTCGCCTGTACGTATTGTTACGAATACGGCGAAGACAAGATCACCGAAGCGTCCACGAAGCCGCGTTTCATGGACGAAGCCACCGCACGGCAGAGTGTGGACTTCATGTTTGCCGAGTCGGGCGATCAGAAAATCGTACACCTCACGTTTTTTGGTGGCGAGACACTGCTCAACTTCAAAGTGCTCAAAAGTGCGTTGTCGTACGCGCGTGAGCGGGGCGCGGTGTTGGGCAAAGCCGTGGATGTGAGTCTCACCACAAACGGCACGTTGCTGCGCACCGAGATCATCGACTGGTTGGTGGAGAACGATGTGGGTGTCACTGTGTCGATGGATGGTGGCCGGGAGCAGCAGAACCAGTTCCGGGTTTTCAAGAACGGCATGGGATCGTACGATACCGTTGCACCGAACGTGAAGGAGTTTCTGGCGCGCAAACCGCGCCGTCCGGTTGGTGCGCGCGTCACACTGACCAAACAGAATCTGGATGTGGTCAGCATCTATCGGCACCTGGCCGACGAGATGGGATTTTTTGAAGTGGGGTTCGCGCCCGTGACCACGTCGTGGCAACGCGACTATGCCATTCAGGATGAAGGGTTTTTTGAGATGCTGGGCCAGTTCAGGTTTCTGGCGGCCGAGTATCTGGAATACGCGCTGGCCGGCAAGCGGCATCGGTTTTCCAATGTGCGCGACACCCTGGAAGAAATTCACAAGGGCCTGAGCAAGTCGCATCCGTGCGGCGCAGGCATGGGGCTCATGGGTGTGGCCACCGACGGTGATGTGGCGCTGTGTCACCGGTTTGCGGGTTCGGACTCGCACAAACTGGGTACGGTCACCGGCGGCGTAAATCGCGAGTTGCAGGACGACTATCTGGCGCGCCACCACATCGAAAATAAAACCGATTGCAGCACGTGTTGGGCCCGACCGCTGTGCGCCGGCGGATGTTATCACGAAGCGCACACACGGTATGGCGACACGCAGCAAGCCAACCTGCATTACTGCGAGTGGATTCGCAGTTGGACGAACACCTGTCTCGAAGTGTATGCGACGATCGCCGAGCGTCGCCCCGAGTTCCTTCAGCAGTTTGACTGAGGATCGATGATGGCACGACTGAAAGCCGTAAACCAGAAGGCGCGACGCGTGGACGAGCAGACCCTTGGCCCGCAAGATGTGGTGGGATTGCAAAACCCCACAGGTCCGAATATCCCGCTGGGTTGTTCGTTTGTGTTCTCACCGGGCTGGGAAGTCGACTCCAGCGGCGGCACGGCCGGGCTGTGCCAACCGGTCGAGCGCGATTTGTACGATTGCCACATCACCTGCTTCTGGCCGGCGCATGTGCCTGACTTGTACAATCACGCGCCCGATTGGGTATCCAAGTGCGCCGCCGCGCAGAAAGATTGGCGCAAGATCGATCTCATTTTCCCATGAGTCGTTCCCGTCAGCGATTCGGCGCGCTGCTGGTCGGCGCGATGAGTGTGGCACCCCTGGTACTCCGGGCGCAGGCGCCCGCTGCGAGCGCCGCGTCAGTGCAGGCACCGTCGGGCACGATTTACATGGGCACGTACGCCAACAAAATCCTCGTGATTGACGAGGCCACGTTGACCTTGCGTGACTCCATTCAGATGTCCATCGGTATTCCGACCGATCTCACGCTGTCCACCAATCGCGCAAACTTCTACGTCAGCAATCCGCGCAGTGATTGGGTCGAAATCGTGGACATTGCCAGCCGCAAGACCACCGGCAAGTTCACGCTCAACACGGGGAACACGACGGTACAGATTGACGGCATGAACGTCGACCCCAAAGAGCGATTTGCCATCATGCTGGTGAAGAAGTTCACCAAACTGCTGGACCGGTACGAAATTTCCAGGCCGATGTTGTTGCGCTATGACCTGGCCAAGCGCGTGGTGACCGATACCATCGCGTGGCCGAAAGACGAGGAGCGCGATAACGCGCAGATCATCTTCTCGCCGTCGGGCGACTTGATGTATTTCTTTACGTCGGATGACGTGCTGGTGTATGACGCGGTCACGCTCAAACAGGTGGATCGCTGGGACTTGTCGCAAAGTTTCTACGAAGAGGGCATGGGTCGTATCAACGCTGGCTTCGGACAGGACTTGTACGATGATCCGGGATTCTACACCGGACTGTTTCGCATGTCCGATCCGGTGAACCGTCGCTCGTTGATGGGCGTGGCGCGCGTCGATCTGGTGAACCGCTCGGTGGACTACTACACCCTCGGCCCAAGTGTCAGCACGAATTTCCGGCTCACACCAGACCGCACGAAAGCCTACGGCATTCATTCCGAAGTGGGTAACTATCAGTTCTGGACCTTCGACCTTGAGAATCGCCGTGTGGTCGGAAAGACAGAGTTCGAAGGGCGCTCGCGCATGGGTCTCACGGTCAGTTCCAACGGGGCGTACCTGTATGTGCACGTCGCGGGCAACACCATTGATGTGTACGACGCCGCCACGTTCAAGAAGTTGCGCACGGCGACCTTCGACGCCGACATGACGCAGATGGTGCTCATTCCCACCAAGGCACCGGGCGCCGGGCGCTGAGCGTGTTGTGACAAGGTGGTGGTCGCGCGCTATCGGGCGCCGAATGGCGCCTGACGTGCGACGTGCGTTGGGGTACGTCTCGCCGTACGCGCGGCCGCTGGTACTGGTTCTTGTATTGTCTCTGGTGAGCACGGCGCTCGCGCTCTTCCTCCCTTATCTGTTCCGCGCGTTCATCGACCGCGCGCTGGTTGGAAAAGACAGTGCCGTGCTGGTGAGAATCGTCGTGCAGTTCTTCGCCATCACGCTGGGCAGCTTTGCGCTGAACGTGATGAGCGGCCTGCGCTACACCAAAGTGTCGGCCGACATCCTCTTCGACATGCGGCTGGCCCTCTTTCGGCATTTGCAGGCGCTGCCGCCGCGTTTTTACGCACATATGCCGCTGGGCCAAATTGTGTCTCGGCTCAACAATGACATTGGTGAGATTCAACGGGTCGCCACCGACGTCGCGTTGGCGTGGGTGAGCAGCGTGCTGTTTCTGATTGGCACCGTCGTCATTCTCGTGCTGCTCGACCCGCTGCTGTTCGCCACCAGTCTCGCGCTGTTGCCGGTGGCGCTGTGGGCGCTGGTGACGTACCGCCGCAAGCTGGAGGCCTCTATCACAATACTGCGCGAAGAAAGCGCGGGCATCGGCACATTCTTGATTGACACGCTGCTGGCCATGAAACTGGTGGTGGGCATGAACGCGCAGGAACGCGAAGTGGTACGATTCCGCGCCCGCAACGACAGCTTCGTGCGCTCGTTGATGGCCATGCGCAAACTCACGTACTTTGCGGGCGGGCTGCCGGGGTTGCTGCTGTCGCTCGGCACCGCCGCCGTGTTTCTGGTGGGTGGCTGGCGCGTGATTAGTGGCGCCATCACGGTGGGCACACTCGTGGCATTCATGGCCTATCAGGTGCGATTGCTCAGTCCGATTCAGGGACTGATGGGGTTGTACGCCAGTGTTGCCACCGCCCGCGTGTCGTTGCGGCGCGTGCATGAAATTCTCGATGCGCCTATCGAAGTGGTTGAAGCCCCTGATGCCACGCCGCTACCCTTGGCGCGCGGTGCGTTGACGTTTCACAACGTGACGTTCTCGTTCGATCGCAAGACGCCCGTGCTCGATAACGTCAGTCTTTCGGTGCAGCCGGGCGAACATGTGGCCATTGTGGGCCCGAGCGGCGTGGGCAAGAGCACTATTGCCGACTTGCTGGCGAGACATATGGATCCTGATCACGGCGCCGTGTGTCTCGATGGTCATGATCTCAAGTCGCTCACCATTGCCGATGTGCGACGTCATGTGCTGGTAGTCGACCAGGACCCGTTTGTGTTCAACACCACCATTGAGGCAAACATTCGCTTTGCGCGACCTGATGCCGAGCAGGCGGACGTGTTGGAAGCGGTACGGGCCAGTGGTTTGGCCGACCTGGTGGCGCGCGTGCCTGAGGGTTTGAACACCATCGTTGGCGAACGTGGGCGCGCATTGTCTGCCGGCGAGCGGCAACGACTGGCCATTGCGCGCGCATTTTTAGCCGACCCGGCGGTGTTGGTCCTGGACGAGGCAACGGGCGCACTCGATCCGGCCACGGAAGCGCAGGTGGTGTCGGGTTATGAAGCGGTGATGCGCGGACGCACGACCATTGTGATCACGCACCGGTTGACGCTTGCGCAACGCGCAAATCGTGTCATTCGGCTGGCCGACGGCAAAATTGCGGACGACGGGACACCCGCAGAGTTGATGACGCGTGATGGTGCGTTCGCCGAGCTGTTTGCCGTTGGCGGATGAGTCTCGTTCGGTGAGCGAAATTCGGCTCACACTCAATCACGCGTTATTCGCCGGGAGGACGGGGCGCGGGGTGCGCGTTGCGGTGGTGGACAGCGGGATTGCGCCCGGACATCCGCATGTGGGTGAGGTGGCCGTCGGCATTGCACTCACGCCGACCGTTGGTGATACGCTTGACCGAATCGGTCATGGGACGGCGGTGGCTGCGGCCATTCGCGAAAAAGCTCCCGACGCGGTGCTAGTGCCAGTGAAAGTGTTCGATCGGGCGCTGACGACTGATGCGCGCACGCTGGCGGAGGCCATTCACTGGGCGGCGGACCATGCGTGTCAGATTGTGAACCTGTCGCTGGGTACGGCGAACGCTGATCACGCGCCGATATTGCAGGAGGCCGTGTCGTATGCGACGGCACGCGGCACGCGCGTGGTGGCCGCTTATGAGTCTGACGCAGTGCGGTGGCTACCGGGATCGCTGGTGGGTGCGATTGGCGTTGTTGGGCGCAGTGATATTGAGCGAGAAGAACTGGTCGCCGAACGCAATGCACCATTCGATCACTCGCCGGTTGGCGCTTCGATTTATCCGCGGCCTATTCCTGGTGTGCCACGCGAACGAAACCTGAGCGGTATTTCGTTCGCGGTGGCGAATGTTTCGGGGTTTCTGGCGCGATGGCTGGAGGGGCGCATGGACGAAGCGAAGTAAAATCCGCTGGCATCGACACGGATAGTGAGAATGTTTAGGCGTCGGCAGCGTCCTTTTGATAGTGGGTTTGGATCGCGTTGCTCCAAAGACCTGCATCCCAGACAAGAGCGCTGCCCGAGCCTGACGCAGGTATGAGTCTCTTGCCCGGACGTTGTGGGCGTGGAAGCCGCAATGCATCACGCGCGCTGAATTCATCACACACACATCTCGCAGGAAGCCTTGATGACCCAGCACATTCTATGCTTTGTCATGTTCCTGAATGTAGCGGTCCTGTACGTGCCACAGGCTGATCTCCACACGCAATGGTTGCCCGTTTACGGCAGCAGTGGTGGCACTGCGTTCGCGCTCGATTGCGGCAACGGAAGGGTGATGACTGGCGTGCGGACGCGCGCCGCTCGACTCGTCGATGCAGTGGGCTTGATCTGCCGACCGGTCAATGCGAACGGCACTCTGGGTTCGGAAACAACCGTCGGGCCGCTTGCCGGTGGTGGCGGTGGATCGGTCGAGGTACGGCGATGCGCTGCCGATGCCGTTGTTGCCGGGCTCGATATCCGCTACGGTAACGTGGTCGATGGCTTCGGTATTAACTGCAAATCATGGAAGGCAAGTACCCGATCAGTTGAAGGCCCTCCCGATGGCGGCGGCCCGCATGTTGGGAAAGTCGGCATGAACCGCTCTCGCGAAGTTTCCCGATGCGAGAGTATCAAACAGCCAGCGAGCGGTCTCCGCGGACGCGCCGCAATGCTTGTGGATGCGATCGGACTGGTCTGCGACGAGCCGTAAACCAACACTTCGCGGTTGAACTATTCAGATTCGACGCCATCACCCGCCCTCAACCGCTGGTCCCGAACTGCCGCGTAAACTTGACGAAAACGGATCGTTGCTGCGGGCGCGTCCAGTCAAAGAAGCCACTCGCCTCGCGACCATCGTTCAACACCACAAACAGCCCCGTGCCGGCCGTGTTCAACCAGCCGAAACGCACGTTTGCGGACCAGATGCTGGCTTGGCTGTTAAACTGCGTCAGCGTCTGAACAAAAATGCGCGGGGTGAAGAAGTAGTTGAGGCGAACCGCTTGCAACGAACTGATAAAATTGCCCTGCGGCAATCGCACGTCGTTGTAGTCGGCCGTGAACGAGCCAGAGAATGTCGCCCCGCGTCGCAGCGTCACTGTACCGCTTCCCCCACTTCGTCGGCCGGTCCAGAATTCGCCGGCATCAAAACGTCCCGTCGCCCACAGGTTTTCACTGGGGTCGGTGGTGTAGTCAAAGCCGAGGGTTCCCCACGTGTACGAACCAACTGGAATCACGACGCCCGGCGCAATGGTAAATGGCCTTTGCAGTCCTTCGTGTGAAATATTGTACTCCGGACCAAATCGCGTCCCATTCGCGAGTTCCACTTCAGTGAGATCGATGTGCGCGTAGCCTGTCTGACGAAAGCCGTCGTCGATGCTGTTGACCTGTCGGTAACTCATGTGCGGGTTCCATTGTTTGAACCACGCCCATTCCGGTTTGCGCACGAGACGCATGACCGAGACATCGTAGGAACGATAACCGGCGGGTCGACTCATGAAGCCCGCTTCCGGATTGAAGGCTTCACCCACCTGGGCAATGCGAGCGCTGTGGTTCCAGACGTTAGTCTGAAAAGCGAGTCGGCCGCTCATCGCGGTCGCGTCACCGTCGCGGTCGGGCGTGGTGGTGTGCGCCAGCCACACGTCGCTGGTCCAGCGTTGGCCCAACCCAAGACGGCCATCAACGGCGAAAGTGCGATTTACATCGGCGCCATCGCGCGTTGACAACCGCTGTACGGCCATCACACCAATACGTGATCGTGTCGACAACTCGCGAATCGCGCGCGCCACCGTAAACGACTGACCGTCGGTTGCCGAGTCCGGCGCATCCGTCACCATCTGCAACAAGCCCACCGTTGTGCCGCCAACGCGACCAGACAAGCGACCGCCACCAATGATGGGTTGTGGTGTTCCGTTGCTGCCAATGCCGATGCGTCGCGAAAAGAACAGGTCGACCGCCTGCGGCGTACCCGCCGAAAATGTGCCCGCGTTCTCCAGGAAGAACGGACGCTTCTCCGGAAAGAAAATAGGAAATCGCGTCAGGTTGACGCGTTGATCATCCACTTCGACCTGCGCGAAATCGGTGTTGTACGTGAGGTCGAGCGTGAGCGCAGGGGTGACGCCGTACTTGATCTCCCCACCGACTTCCGTTGGAAATTTGGTGTTGGATAGCTGATTCGGCCACGTGCGTTGCGCAGCCGACAACACATACGGCGTGACGGTTTGAATTCGGCGGGTGGGTACCACCAGTCCCGCCAACTGGCCGGCGAGGGAAAGGCGGTACAGGTTGAATTGTCTGGGAATAAATGACCAGTACAACTCTTCGTTCTTGCGACGAATGTTGCGCGACACGTTCAGACCCCATGCCTGCTCCGCAGCCCCACTCTGGTAGCGCAGCGTCGAGAACGGAATCCGGAATTCGGCGGTCCATCCCAGCGAATCAATGTTGGTCGAGACGGTCCAACTGGCGTCCCAGTTCACATTGAAGCCGCCCATCGCGCCGGCTTGCATCCGGTTCTGCCCACCAAAGCCGGCACCGCCCCCTTCGCCTTCGCGAATCACCTGTCCATCGTACTCCACGCCGGCCGGTGTCGTCGCAAAAACGAATCCGTTTTGTTTGTCGAGGTACGTGTCGAAGATGAACGCGATATGATCGCTATTGGCCAACTGGACGTCGCGAATTTTTTCGCCCGGCACAATGAGTCCCGGCTGACGGTCGAACATGCGCGCCCCGATATAGAGATACGCGCCATCGGATGCGAGACGTACTTCGGTTCGCTCTGATGCCGGAACGCCTTCGTTCAGCTCGCGCTGCAAAAAATCGGTAATCGGTATGCCCTCACGCCACACCGCTTCGTCCAAACGTCCGTCAATCACCGGTGGTGTCGTGATGCGTTGCGCATTCGCGACGGGGAGTGAGCGCGCGCGGGCCGCCCGCGCGAACGAATCGGCAGCCGCCGCATCGAGTCGTTGAGCAGACTGCGCCGAGAGGGCGGACGGAATCCCCAACCCAGCCGCGAGAATGGCGGCTATGAAGCAGACGGTCCTCATCGCACGCGCCGTCCTTTCGGCACCACGAGCTGCCCGCCACGAAGCACGTCGATGGACGTGAGCGGGTTCCCCAGCACCGCACTGACCCCACGGATGCCCCACCGAAAGCGTTCGGTGCCCGGACACGACGCGTGCTGCAGGAACGGGCCCGACGTATAAATCGTCTCGCCTTGCAATTCACCCCGTGCGATGCGGCGCTTCACGTCGAGCACTTCGTCCAGCGGTGCAGCGAGATCGCGCACGCGCGTAACGCCCGCCACAAGATTTTGCTTCGCCGCGGCCGGAATAATCGTGCGTCCACTTTCCGCAGGATACACCCGGGGCCGCTGCGCTGAAAACAGTGCCAGTGCGGTGACGGCAAGCATGATGCGCAACACTACCCCCGGTCCGCTGCGATCACTGCATTGAGCAACACGTCGGCGCCGTGGGACACGTCTTGTGACTTGGTGAATTCTCTCGGCGAGTGACTGATTCCACCGACGCTCGGCACGAAGATCATCCCCATGGGTGCGATGCGCGCGATTTCCTGGGCGTCATGCCCAGCGCCGCTTGGCATGCGCTGGCGCGTGAGGCCGAGTGCGACGGCACTGCTTTCGATCCAGTCCATGACTTTGGGCGTAGCCGGCGCAGGTGCACTGTCCACGGAGCGCGTGAAGGAAAACTTTGTGCCGGTCGCTGCACCGATCTCCCGACCGAGTTGCTCGAATTTTGTGGTGAATCGCTCGATCTTCATCTGGTCGAGATCCCGCAGGTCGACCGTCAGGACGACCTGTGCCGGTATCACGTTGGTCGTGTTGGGCGTCACGTTGACACGCCCCACAGTCGCAACTTGACGGCCGGGTTCGGAGTTGATGGCATCGTTCACGGCGACTGTGAATTTGGCGGCCGCCAGCATCGCATCTTGCCGCTGATTCATTGGCGTTGCACCAGCGTGATTTGCGAAACCGGTGATCGTCACCTCGAACCAACGCAAGCCCACAATGCCCTGCACCACGCCAATCTGCAGTCCGGCTTTCTCCAGCAGTCCGCCTTGTTCAATGTGCAGTTCGATGTAACACGCGATATCGCCGGGCTTCCGAATCACTTCGCGCCAGCGATTGACGTCGCCGCCGGCCAAACCAATTCCTTCGCGAATCGTTTTTCCGGATCGCGCCACCTTGTCGAGATCGGCGTCGCTGAGATCACCAATGGCGAGTTTGCTGCCTACGGTTCCACCCTCTTCGTTCTGCCACACGACCACTTCCAGCGGATGACGTAGCTGGACGCGATTTTCTTGCAACGAACGCGCAACCTCGATGGCGCCGAACGATCCCACTGGTCCGTCAAAGTTGCCGCCGTCGGTTACAGAATCGACATGCGAACCAATCAGGATTGGCTTGAGCGACGGCACACTGCCTTCGAGCCGGCCGTACATGTTGCCGGCAGCGTCGATGCGTGCGGTGATGCCGGCCTGCTTGAACAGGTCAAGCGTGAACGTTCGGCCTGCCAGGTCGGCGGGCGAATAGGCCACGCGATTGATGCCGCCGACGGTGCGTCCGATTGCATCAAACGACGCGAGCCAGGAATTCAATCGCGCGCCGTTCACCTTGAGTGGCGCACTGCGTCGCGCAAACATCGGCGCAGTTCCGATCCACGGAATCGCGGCCAGTGCGGCGCTGTGTTGCAGGAATTGTCGACGGTGCATAGGTGGGATGAGGTTGAAGTTTTGACAAAGACTGCTTAATCCCGCGCCACCGGCCCTAAGTACTTGTCCAGCCAACTGAGCCCCTCCTGCACCATCAGGGGCCGCGGCAGGAAATGTCCACCTTCGTACAACACATGTTTCTTGAGACTATCGGGGGTGCCCAACCGCCGATAAAACGGTACTTGCGATAACTCGTACGGAAACGTGCTGTCGTACTTACCGCTCAACATCAACACCGGAATGCGCACGCGAGGCAGGAAGTTCACGGGATCCTCCTCCGGACGCATTGGCATCATGCTGAGGCCCGGCACGTTGAGCACCGCCGCACGAAAGCGTGGCTCGATCGCCAGCATGACACCCGCCAGCCGAGCACCCCAACTGACACCGGCAAAGGCGATGCGCGTGCTGTCAATATCCGATCGCGTCGTGACGTAGTCGATGGATCGGCGCATCTCGCGCGACCAACGAAACATCTGGTCCCGATGCGCAATCGAACCATCCAGATGGTCCCCACCCATAGCTGTGCCACGTGCATAGGTGTGTTCGTAAATCGGGTACAACAGCGCGCGGCCGCTGCGCACAAAATAGTCGACGTAGGTCGTGGCAATGTTGGCGGGATCGCGTCGCGAAAATACATCGGACGCCGGCCACAGTACCACTGTTTGAAACGGCGCCTTGATGCGCTTTGGCAGGAATAGCGCAGCCCGCATGCGCATGGCCGAACCGGGAACATCAAATTCAATGTCCTCACGAACCCAGTCGGCGGCGGTCGTGTCGCGCACGACCACCGTTGGGTTGAGAGGGGTGTGGTCATACTCATACATCGCGAGAATTCCACGGTAGGTCGCATCATCCACCGGGCGCATTGTCGCATAATCCCGAACGATGCCGGCAATCGGCGCACTGGCGCGAACAACATCCGGCGATGCACCCAAGCGACGTATGAGCCGTATGCCATTGATCAACGAACGATCGAATGCCGGTTGGGCATACAGTTCGGAGAACAGGTACTGCGGATCACTCCATCCTCCGCCCAGTATGTAGCGATTGCCGTCCCGACTCCGTGCATTGACAGTCCACTCGCGCACGTTGCCCGCCATATCGTACACGCCGCGCGGACTGACACTACGCGCCGCACCGCCACGCACCGGGCCGGTTGCCTCGTATCGACCATGCGGCACGACCCATCGAGCCGCTTCCGGGATCGCCGCCGCGTTCCACTCGTACACCGTTGGTAAATCCTTCTTCGCAAACCGCGCAAACGCACGCGCCTCATACCAACTCACTCCGCCAACCGGCAGGTCTTCCGTATCGGCCGCTGGTGCTCCGCCCTCCCATCCGGCAGGGCCCGCACGCCCCGTGCGATCGACAAATAATTGCATGGCGCCCTGCCACGCGAGCGGTTTTCCGTCGCGCACCATCGCCGAATCCCACCACGCGCGATTCGTGTACCCGCCCGCATCCACAAACAGCTTGTATTCGCGATTCGTCGTCTCGCGCACGTTCATCAAATAATCTGGAAGATTGAACGTGTCGATGGGTGACAACCCATACATCGTGCCGACGAGGCGCTGCCCTCGCAGCAACACCATGTCCGAGTCCGCTTCGCTCACGCGTCGGAACGCGACGGGGCTCGGAATGGGCACATAACTTCCACCCAGTCGGGCCCCCATCACCGTGACAGTGCGATATCCAGCCAGCGTATATCGATAGTACCACGCGTTGTTGGGAATTCTCAACGGCGCGCTGGGTGTCGTACCAACCGGAAGCCAGCGCGTCGTGTCATCCAACGCTGCGCGCGTCACTACGGCGCCGGCCGGTTCACTGAAAAACGCTTGTGTCTGCGAAATGCGTGGCCACAGTGTGGCAAGCGTCGAGTCGTCCGGCGCGCGAGCAGCCACTTCACTCGCCAACGCAAACGCCGAGTCGAGTTGATCGGCTTCGATTTGTCGCGCGATAGTTGGCAGGGCGGTTTCGTGTACCCACGCGGTTCGCCGCTCACCAAAGTACAGGGCCATCGAAACCATGACGGCAACAATCAACACGGCAACCGCCACCATCAGTTTGAGGCGTGACTGCGCGGCCGGTGGTGCCGAGAGCGCGCGCAGCTCCCGCAACAATGCCTGCGCGGTTTGTGGTCGCGCGGAGACATCGCTGGAGAGGCATCGCGCGACGAGTTGGACAAGCGCGGGCGGCGCCTCGGGCCAACGGGATGCAAGCGACGGCGCATCGTTTCCAATTTTCTGTATCACCACCTGCTGCCACGCACCCGCAAAAGGCGGAGCGCCGCTGAGCATCTCGAAGAGGATCGCTCCCACGGCGTACACATCGGCGCGATGATCGACGACTCCGTCGACACTCGCTTGTTCCGGAGCCATATAGACCGGAGTGCCCACCGACATCCCCTCGGTCGTGAGCGGCAGGTTGTCCCGAGTTTGCCCGAGAGCCTTGGCAATACCGAAATCCACCACAACCGCGTGACCGCCGCTTATCAGCACATTGTCGGGCTTCACATCACGATGGATGACCCCGTGCTCGTGCGCGTGCACCAACGCATCTGAAATTTCCGTGGCAAAGCGCAGCGCTTCGTCAACGGGCAACCGGCCGTCGCGTCGAATGCGTTCGCCCAGGGACTCGCCCGTCGCGACCGGCATGACGTAGTACAACAACTCTCCATTGCTGGCCACGCCCGAGTCGAGTAGCGGCAATACATGGGGATGACTCAATCGCGCGCAGATGCCGATCTCGCGCAGGAAGCGTTCGCCCGCAATGGATTTCGCCAGTTCCGGCTTGAGCACCTTGATGGCCACATCGCGATCGTGCTTGATGTCGCGCGCGAGATAGACGGTGGCCATGCCGCCGGCGCCGAGTTCGCGGACGATGACATAACGATCGCCGAGGGCTTTACGAATGCGGGCCATCGTGTCAATCATGGCGGCCCGATACCATGCGGTTGGTCGTCAGTGCGCTCACAGTGTCCTCCGCTTGGCGCGCAGCTCGGTAAAGCAGTGGTCGACCAGCACGAGATCGGTGGCCAGTGGAGAGCCATCGCGGATCATCACGAAACCTGTTTTCCCGGTCCAACACCAGCACAGGTTTGCCCGTCAACTTCAGCGTCGCTACATCGAACGGCACAGCAAACACGCTGCCGTGCGGATCGGTGTACAGCAGGTGTCCAGTGGACACAAAGCGCGGATGAGAAGCAAACGGAATCAGCAGCGCGGGTTTCTTGCGCGCGGTCATATCAACCGCGTAGATGTCCGCGCGATTGCAGGACACGGTGCAGGCGGTGAACAGGACCGCCCGTGACCCGGGCAACACTTCCGGATGAATAGCGGTAAAGCCGATAATGTCCTTCGACTGGACCAGGGAATCCGCAGGTTGTCCGTCGGTCCCGGAAATAACCAGACCGTCGCGATGGTTATGTACAATGCGACCGTCAAACATGAACGCACCGCTTTCGCTGATATTGCATAAAGCGTCGGTGCAGGGCGCGTTACCGACCTGAACCAGGGTCCCACCCGGCGACGGGACCTTGTACACTTTGTTGTTCGCAATAAATCCGATCCACGCACCGTCCGGTGAAACAAAGACGCTGGCCGCGCCGCTCGTACCGTTAATGGGAGTGGCATGCAGTTCGCTGCGCTTCTTCACCCAGAGGTGCGTGGAACCACCGGACCGCCCCACGTACACAATCGCGCTGCCATCGGGAAAGATTGCCCGTGCCGCCTTCATCGTAACTGGCGACTCGGCTGCCGGAAAAGAGAGGTATTGGCGCGACGTTGGCGTGAGCTCACGCGGTGCGTTCCACTTCCAGACCAGGAGTGCGAGCAATGCCACACTGAGCGCGGACAGCGACGAGATCACAACGCGGCTGCGCGGCCCCGGAACAGAAGACCTCACAACACGCGCACCGCTGTGCTCGTTCGCCAAGGCCGCTGCAAACTCGACCGCGGACGGGTACCGGTCGGCCGGCAGCTTGGCGAGCGCTTTCAGAACGGTCGCTTCCACATGTGGCGGCACGGTATCACGCACGATGTGCAACGCGGTTGGCCGTTCACTCAACACCTTCGCCACAATCGCCTGTACACTGCTCCCCGTGAATGGCGCATCACCCGCCAGCATTTCGTACGTCACCGCGCCCACCGCATAAATATCCGACCGTGCGTCGATGGAGCGTTCGCCCATGGCCTGCTCAGGGCTCATGTACTGCGGCGTACCCAGCGACAATCCGGTTTGCGTCATACGCGTGCCGCCGGCACTCTGCACGGCCAGCGCAATGCCGAAATCTGCCACCAGCGCGTGTCCGCCCTGCAGCAGAATATTCTCGGGCTTGATGTCGCGATGCACAATGCCCTGCGCATGCGCATGTCCAAGCGCGTCCGCCACTTCGCGCGCAATTCGTACGGCATCCTCAATCGGAAATTGTTTCTCGCGGTCAAGCCGGGCGCGCAACGTCTCGCCGGTGACCAGCGGCATCACGTAATACAGCAAACCGTCCGCGTTGCCGCTGTCGAGCAGTGGCAGAATGTGCGGATGCTGCAAACGCGCGGTCGTCCGAATTTCTGAAAGAAACCGCTCACCACCCAGAGCCGCACCGAGATCTGGATGCAACACCTTGATCGCAACATCCCGATCGTGCTTCAGGTCGTGCGCGAGATACACCGTCGCCATGCCGCCCGCGCCAATTTCGCGATCGAGACGGTAGCGGTCTGCGAGAGCCTGCGTGAGTCGGTCGAGCATCGTCGTAAGTCTAACGTCCGTCGCGTCTGCGCCGCAAAGCGGACCAGGAACTAGAACACCGCGTGTTCCCCTCGGTCATCGCCGACCTGTCCTCGGACGAGCTTCGCATAGTAGTCCAGCAGCGTCTCGCTGCCGGTCGAAGGGGTCGCCTCGGCCCTATACCGCCCGGCGGCCGGGTCCCACACCAGCATGGACTCGGTCGCGTAATACCGGCCTATCCGGGCCAGTTGGGCCTTGTCGGCCAGCGGCGGCACCAGCTTCCCCAGCACACTGAGCACGCGCACAATGGTATCAAACAGCGCGACTGGCACCTGCTTGAACCGCGGCGGCTGTCCCAGCAGCGCAAAAAGCGCCTCACCCTGTTGGCGCGGCGTAAGTGCATCGCCCGGACCACCAATGGGCAGGACGCGATTGTGTCTGGTCGCCTCGGTCAGGCAATCAACCAGATACTCAGCCAGATCGTCGTCGCTGATGGGCTTGCACGAGGTCAACGTGCCGTCGCCAAACACGAGAAATGGTTTGCCCTGCTGCACGCGTTTCACTTGTCCCGACAGCGATTTGAAGAACGCCGTGGGCCGCACAATAGACCATAACAATCCCGACGCAATCAGTTCTGCTTCAAACGCCAGTTTCGCGCGCTGAAATTCCAACTGCGGCTTTTGCACGCAGATGGCGGACAACAGCACCATTTGTGGAATGCCCATCTCTTTGGCGGCGGTCAGCACGTTCGCGTGTGCCTGATAATCGATAGCCCACGCGTCCCGCGGCGTTCCGGTGCGGGAGGCCATGCATGAGACAATCGCGTCGAAGTGTTCGCCTTGAAAGCCGTCGCGCGCAAGTGACGCCGAGTGCTGTACGTCGCCTTCGCGGACGGTGACTCCGGGCAGCGCGATCTCCGGCGACGCAGCAACGTCTCCGGCCCGCATTCGTTTTTTCGTGCGCTGCGTTTGCGGTCGCACGAAGCAAACGACGTCGTGCCCGCGTTTGACCAGCGCGCGTGCCGTTGCGCGCCCGATAGTTCCCGTCGCACCGAGTAGAAAGATACGACGACAGTTCATAACGTCGTAAACCCTTCCCGCTCGGCGGCATCTCGCAGACGATCATCGAACGTGACGAACTTTCCGCTGGCGCTGGTGCCCGACCACTCACGGGCCGCCGCCAGTTGCATGGCGTCGGCCGCGCGCAACGGATGCAGTCGCAACAAACGCATGGCGTGGTCACGCAAGCTCGCGCCGGGTTGAATTTCAAACCACGAGGCACTCAGTTCGGCGAGCATTGCGCGGGCGCTGCGTTCACCCGCTGCGTTCAGCAAACCATCACGATGTAGTCGCGCGATGGCTGATGCGCATTCCATGGCCGAGGCCCACCAGACAATCATTTCGACGTCATCTTTTGCGAGCGTGCGGGCGTGTGCCGAGCGCGGTTGCTCCAGGATTAGCGTCACCAGCGCCGACGAATCCCAGAACATCATCGACTATCGGCCCTCTCGTCCAGCAATGCCGCCAGCGACGCGCCCTTTTTGTCGGCCGGGCGCGAACGACGCCAAAAACTCGCCCCAAGCTTTGCAGCAGGCGCGCGAAGCTTGCCACTCCGCAACAACATTTCGCGGCGACCTTCCACCTGTTCGTCGTCACGCACGGGCGTGAGGCGCGCCACGGGACGGCCGCGGTCGGTCACCAGCACTTCGTCGCCTTCGCGGACAATGTCGATGAAGGCGCTGAGTCGCGCCTTCAGCTCGGAGATGGAAACGGAGGTCATATGACTATTATAGTCATTCTAATATGACCTCACAAGACTTTGGGCGGCGCGACGCGTCGCGGCAGGACAATCTTCCGTTTTCAACCTTGGCACGACGTGTATGGTTTGATGACCGTCCTGCGACTTGTCGGCTTCGCGGTTATTATCTCCCATTGTGTCGTACATCGCCGCTCCCCCTTCCATTGCCTTCCGCGCCGGCCTGGCCGTGCTTCGGGGTTTGCCCGCAGATGCCGCACCAAGCTGGATGCAACACGATCCTCGTTTGGATGCGATGGTCGCCGCCGGCGTGCGTTACCCTGAATTGCGTGAATGGGCCGCCGCGCACGGCATTCCGGAAATCTCAGCCTCGGCGGGCGTGCTGGACGCGCCGCTGCTCGACCCCCGGTCTCCACGCGAGGCGCAACTGGAGGCCGTTTCGCGCTGGATGGCCGCCGGTCAGCGGGGTACCGTCGTGCTCCCAACCGGCGCTGGCAAAACATTGGTCGCGCTGCTGGCCATTCATCGCACCGGACTGAATGCGTGTATCATCGTGCCAACGCGCGCGCTGGTGACGCAGTGGTTTGCACAATTGGCCGAAGCATTTGGTGCCGAACACGTGGGCGCGTTTTACGGCGACGAGAAAGAAGTACGCGCCATTACGGTGACAACCTACCACTCGGCGTTTACGCTCATGGAGCGACATGGCGCGCGTTTTGCCTTGCTCGTGTGTGACGAAGTCCATCATCTGGCGGACAGCAACACTGGCGAGGCTCGGTCCAGACTGGATGCGTTGGTTATCGCACCCGCCTCGCATCGACTGGGCTTGACGGCGACGTATCCGGATAATCAGGACTCCGCATTGCTGCGCACGCTGGGCCCCGTGGTCTATCGCCGCACCATTGGCGAGATGACCGACGCTGAATTGGCGCGGTTTGTGATAGAGCGCCGGTATGTCGATCTCACGCCAACAGAGCGCGCGCAGTACGACGCCGCCACCCACCTGTTTGAATCGTATGCCGAGCGCTCGGCATGGCGCACGCGCGCCGACTCGCCCGATGAGTCGTGGAAGTTTTTTGTGGCCAGCGCGCGCCGCGAACCCGCAGCGCGGCGCGCCTTGCAAGCGTTTCGGGAGCGTGAACGCGTGGTGCGGCTGGCCGAAGCGAAGTTTGACGAAACCGCACATTTGCTTCGGCTGTTCCCGAACGAACAAGCAGTTCTGTTTTGTGGGGGAACCGATATGGCGATGGAGCTGTCACGCCGCTTTGCGATTCCGCTCATCACCGCGTCGACGCCGGCGTCTGAACGTCACGCCATCCTGCTGGGCATGCGCGACGGCGCGTTGCGCGCGGTGGCGTCCGTGCAAGTGCTGGACGAAGGGTGGGACGTTCCCAACGCCAAGTTGGGCATTGTGCTGGGTGATTCGTCGCACGGGGGCGCGCGACAACACACGCAACGACTGGGCCGACTGTTACGTCGGCAGGGTGACCATGTTGCCTCTATGTTTGAGGTAGTGGCCGCTGGCACCTGGGAGTTTTTCGCGTCACAAAAGCGCGGTGCGGCGGTGCGCAAAGTGGCCGATTCACAGCTGGGGTTTGGGTTGTGAACGCCATTTCGAGCGAGGCGTGCGCACCGGCAGGCGCGCTGTGCTCAGCAGTCATCTGCAGATGGTCAGCTCGACGCTTACGCGCTGGTCGGGAATATCCATGTTGACTCGTGCGCAGGTCGATCCGTTTGTCCGCACGCGTGGCTCGCAGGTACAAGTGGCGTACCTGGCCGACCCGAAGGGCAACATCGTGCTGTTTCTTGATCGCCTGTTGCGCCTCGTGCGAAAGTTGCACGGTGAACCGCTGGATGTGGTGCTGGAAGCGCTGCGACGACAGGAACGTCGCGTGCGGGATGCGTCGCGGCTGGCCGGCATCGCCCGCACGATTGTCGAATGGTGTGAGTTTACATTGCCGCCGGGTGCGGACGAGCTGGACGGCGCGCGCGCGCAAGTGTTTGCTGCACGGGGCGCGCTCTGGCCCCCAATACCTGGCGATACGTTGATGCCGTTTGCGGCGGTGGCGGAGTTGATGGGTCGAACACCGGAGACCTTGCAGCGCGGGCTGTATGATGATCGTCCCGGCGCACGTCGCCTGCACCGAATACCGGATGGGGACGGGCGGGCACTATTGGCGCGTTACAATCTTGAACTCGCGCGAGGCGTACTGCGGGACGCCACGCGCGTGGTGTTGCATACCCGCGGCGGATGGCGTGACGTGTTCCGCGCCGTGAAAGCCGCTGGACTGATGCATGAACTGGTTCGCGTTGGCAAACGTTATGACTTGATACTGACGGGTCCCGCCGCCGCGTATCTCGTGCGCCCGGCGCGCTACGGTGTGCGTTTTGCGCGCGTGTTGCCGGTGTTGGCGAGAACGCCCGCCTGGCGTGTCGATGCGGAACTCATCCGCGATGGACGCGCCTGCACATTCAAATTGCGCGGTCGCGCGCGGGCCACGGCTGGCGTCGCGCCCGTTGGACGTGAACCAAAACGGGAGCGGTTTGACTCCGCCTGGGAACGGCAGTTTGTTCGCGACTTTCGCGCATCGTCGTGGGCGAAAGCGGTTGGATGGGAGCTCACGCGCGAACGCACGCCGCTCTCCAGCGGCGGCGCCGTGTTTCTGCCTGACTTCACGCTGCGTCATCGCGATGGCCGTGAAGCCGCCGTCGAACTTGTTGGCTTCTGGACCGCCGAGTATCTCACGTCAAAGGTGGCGAAGGTGCGCGCCGCCGACGGCGTGCCGCTGGTGCTGGTGGTTGCGAAGACGCTGGCCGTCGGGGAATCAGGTGCGGCCATTGCCGAACTGGGTGGCGAACGCTTGTTGTGGTGCGGCAAACATCCGCGCGTGGGGGATGTCATGCGTCTGGTGGAGCACGTCGCGGCCGTGCCGTTGCGGTAAGACCGCCCGACAAAGTGCTTTGGCCTTATCGGTTGCGAATGTCCGCTAGCAGTGCATTCCACCGCGGATCACTGTGCAACGCCCTGAACGCTGGCCAGTACTGTAAACTCAACAGATTCGGGTCAAGCGTGCGACGGGCGTAATACAGCCGTTCGAACGCCGCATCGGGCATTTCGAACAAACTGTACGCGATGGCTTGCACGGCAGGTGGCAGTAGGGAGACAGCCAATGTGTCACGCGCCATAGCGGCGAGCGCGGTGAGTGCCCGCTCGCGTTCCGCTGGCGAGGGAGGTAGTCGCGTCGCCAACGCCGCACAACCTTTTGCGTCGCGGGCGAACGTGACACATGACATGTTCGCCTCATCGTGACGTCCGAGCAATTGCAGCGTTGCCCACCGAATGCCATACCAGTACGTACTGCCGTCCGTATCGAGGGCAATGGTGCGATCGACCGTCATGAGCACACTGTCCAGTTGCCCACGCGCCGCGTACACCACGAAATGTTCGAAATGCAGCAATGGCACCGTGGCATCCAGCGCGATTGCCCGACGAATGGTGCTGTCCCCTTCGTCAACCCGCCCCATCGCCATCAATGTTTCGAACTTCTGTTGATGTGCCAGCGCCGAACTCGAGTCGAGGCGAATGGCGTGGTTGATTGCCTGCAACGCACGCTTGAACTCGAAGTTCGTCCACAGCGCGCGCGCGAGTGCGACATGCGCCTCGGGCAACAAGCTGTCCAATGCCACGGCGCGTTCGGCGGCGCGTTTGCCTTCGGCACTCGCACGCGTACGGGACGTCGTGTCAAAGTACGAAGGCAGCAGTCCGTACGCTTCGGAATACCCCGCCCATGCCCGCGCGTACATGGAGTCGCGATCGATTGCGCGCCGAAGCTCCACCACGGCCCGACGCAAATTCTCCAGCCCGCGCTGGCGCAGGAAATGGCGGCCCAGCAACTGCGCATCACGCGCGGTCATATCGTTGCTTTCCGGTCGGCGCATGGCCGCCTGCTGGGCTGGACCCAACTTGATGGAGAGCGCCGCAGCGACGCGCTCGGCGACGTTGGCCTGCACCTTGAAGACATCGCTCAGCGATTCTTCGTACGAGTCGCTCCATTCATCGATGCCCGTTTCCACATTGAGCAGCGCCGGCGAAATCTTGACGCGGGTGTCGCCGTTTATGTTGCCAGCGGCGCCGCGGCGCGCCCATTGCACGGAACCCGTAAGCACATACGCGGCTCCCAACTCCCGGGCAATCTCCTGCGGCGATTTGGTGCCCCCCTGGTACCGTCGGGCACCGGCGCGACCAATGACCTGCAGCCCCGGAATGCGCGCCAGCTGATTGCCAATTTCTTCTCCGATGCCTTCGGCAAAATAGGCGTCGGAACTTTCGCCCAGATTGCTGAATGGAATAACGACGACGGTTCGCGCGGCCCCACCCGGTGCCCGTTGTGATTTCCAGAATCCCAGTGCCACCGCAACCAGCAACACCACCACCGTTGCCGCACCGAATAAGCGCCACCGCGATGGAGTTGGCTTCGCCAGGGGTGCCGCGACACGTTCGCCGGAGAATGTGCCGACATTGGACAATCGCGTGAGCAGCACCGCGGCGTTCTCTGGACGCTCATCAGGTTGTTTCGCGAGACACTGCATGACCAGATCGGTCAGCTCTCGCGGCAACGCCAAGTGCGCGTCGGCCAGCGGACGCGGTACTTCCGCAATGTGTGCCGCGATCAATTGCGAAGTTCCTGTTCTTCCCGCAAAAGGATGCGCCCCTGAAAGCAGTTCGTACGCGACCACGCCCCACGCATAAATATCCGCGCGATGATCGATGGCCTCACCGACCGCCTGCTCGGGCGCCATGTAGGCCGGCGTGCCAATGCTGCTGCCAATCTGGGTCAGCGTGCCATCACGGATCGCGGGCGCGCTCCCATCTATGGTCCGCGCCGCACTGATGGCCTTCGCAATGCCGAAATCGGTTACAACAGCCGCGCCGCTCGACAACAGAATGTTGTCGGGTTTGATGTCGCGATGGATCACGCCCTCGGAGTGCGCGTACGCCAGCGCGCGCGCGACATCACGCAGGACGCTGATGCGATCGCCCATCGAAAGCGTGATGCCGTTGGTGAGTTGCGCGCGCAGTGACTCGCCCTTCACAAACGGCATGGTGTAGTACGGCACCCCGCCTGACGCGCCGGCACTCAATACTGGCACGATGTTGGCTTGCTGCAGGCGCGCGGCGGTCGCAATTTCGCGAGTGAAGCGTTCGGCGCTGACACCGGGAGTCGATTCCTCTGAACAACACTTTGACCACCACCTCGCGGTCCAGCGTCAAGTCGCGTGCCACAAACACGCGCGACATGCCACCGTCGCCGAGTTCGCGTTCAACGCGAATGGTGTCGCCCAAGGCGTGCTGCAACGCCTGCTTCAGCGCGTCAGCACTCATCGACTGGCGTCAGAGGAGAGAATGAGCACCCTAAGCCATCTTCGTCTGGCCAAGATGCAGAATGCGCCACAAGCCCAACCCGCTCACGACAAACACGCCAATCCACACCATGGCAATGCTCGTGTTGCCGTACAACAGGCTGCCGGTGCCGAACAGCGCCGAATACACGAACACACAACCCAGCACCCAGCCGCCCAGGGCCACCGTCATGCTGTCGGGCGACGGACCCACGCCCGCGAGTTCGCGAATGCGTTTCCAGCCGGCACCTGCGGGACGCACGCGCTTGTAAAACGCAACCAGCGTTTCATCATCGGTTGGCGCCGTGAGGTACGTTACGGCTACCCAGCACAGTGTGGAGAGTGCAACGGTGATGATCAGCGATACGTGATCTTCCACGACAAATCCCTGTTTGCCAGCGATGAAGAAGCCAATAGAGATGATGAATGAACTCGCCATGGCCGCCACTTCGCTCCACGCGTTAATGCGCCACCAGAACCAGCGCAGCAGGTAGATGAGCCCCGTGCCCGCACCAATCTTGAGAATAAGATTGAAACTCTCGGCCGCCGTATCCAGCACCGTCGTGAGGAGCGCGGCCGCAATCATCAACAGGGCGGTCGTAATGCGGCCGATCAGGACATAGTGCTTTTCCGTGCCGTCGGGCTTGATGAAACGCCGATAAAAATCATGCACGAGGTACGACGTGCCCCAATTCAAATGTGTTTCAATGGTGCTGCGGTACGACGCCAGCATACCGGCCAGCAGAAATCCGAGTGCGCCCGCGGGCAACAGCACCAGCATGGCCGGATAGGCAATATCGTTGCCAATCAGCTTGGGGTCGGCATACGGAAACGCAGCCGTAATCGTCGCGAGCGTGGGGTACACAATGGTCGAACACAGCGCCACGATAATCCACGGCCAGGGACGCAACGCATAATGCATCACGTTGAACAGCAACGTACCGCCCAGCGCGTCGTTTTCTGTCTTGGACGCCAGCATGCGTTGTGCGATGTAGCTGCCACCGCCCGGTTCAGCGCCCGGATACCACACACTCCACCACTGCACCGTGATCGGTATGATAAAAATAGCAAGCGCCGTTTTCCAGTCGCTGAAATCGGGCATAACATTCAGCAGCTTGGGGTCGACTTTCGCGAACAAACCTTCCAGCCCGCCCACCGCGGGGTGTTGCAACGCATAATAGGCGAGCACAAACGTGCCGCTCATGGTGATGACAAACTGCAGTGAGTCAGTGACCAGCACGCCCCATAGTCCTGAAATGGACGCGAAGAAGATGGTCATGATGGCGCACAGTAGCAGTGTCTGCCATTCAGGCCACCCCAGCACCACGTTCGCAATCTTCACGGCCGCGAGGTTCACGGTGCCCATGATGATGCAGTTGAAGAACAGGCCGAGGTAGATGGCGCGGAACCCGCGCACAAATGTGGCCGCTTGTCCGGAATACCGGCGCTCGTAAAACTCGAGATCTGTGACCACCTCAGACCGGCGCCACAACCGCGCGAAGAAAAATACCGTCAGCATGCCGGTCAGCAGGAATGACCACCACATCCAGTTCTGCGACACACCTTTCTGCCGGACAATGTCCGTCACAAAGTTGGGGGTGTCCGTGCTGAAAGTGGTCGCCACCATCGATACGCCCACCAGCCACCACGGGGCCGCGCGTCCGGACGTAAAAAACTCGGTGGTGTTCGTGCCGGCCCGTTTGTAGTAGAACAGTGCGGGCAGGAATGAGATCACGATCGACAGCGCGATAATGACCAGATCGATGGTGGCAAGTTGCATGTCGGAGTCGGGCAGAAGGCGGGCAGAGACGACTGGCGGGGAGAGTACCACACGGGGCGCGTTCTCACCAGCATGGCCTGGCTATGGACAGCGCCCAATTCCGCGGTTGATTGGCAGGTACGATGTCAGCTCTCTTCCCGCGGAAGCTTCGCGCCATGCGCACCGCGCTGCCCGTCCTCCTGGCGGTCGCCGTGGCAGATGCCGCGGCCTGCAGGTACGCCGAACTGACGTGGGCACGGTTGCAGCGACGACCGAGTGTTCGCGGCTCGTGAACGATGCATTTGTCGATGCCAGGGACGTGCCCGACGCCCTGTTGCTCGAACGCCTGCTCCCGGACAGGGACCGGTGCCTGGGCGACGCCGGGTACGTAGATCAGGCGCGCGGCCTCCTGACAAACACTGGGCAATTCGACGAAGCGCGCACGCTGCTTCTGGAGGCCAGCAGCCGCGCCACATTCACGCCGGACGAGCTGGTTGCGCAACACGCCTGGGTTGACGCGGCGGACTGCATGACGCATGGGCCAATGGGCAGGAGGGTCGGGGCACCGACCTGCTGAAACGCGCGACCGACGCAGCCAACAGTTTGCGAACCAAGTGGCCGGAATGGTCGCTGCCGCACCGCATTCTGGACGAGGCCAGTATGTCAGGCGTCTCGCCGACCAAACGGGTGGGAGGCACCGACTTTTTACAGTTGGAACATGAGGCTCGCTCCCGAAAACTGAACGGCGCGTGGATTCGATCGCTTTACGACTGGCAACCGGTGGCACTCACCTTTCTGGTCACCTTTGTTGCAATGCTGGCGCTCGTCGTAGCCGCGCTTGGATGTGTGGACACACGCGAAATCGGCGCGCTGGCCACGTCACAAGTGGCCACCGCCGCCCCCGGATATGTTGAATGCAAGGGCACGTTGCACGTGCCACCGGGCGCACGCGGTGTCATCGGTCCGCACACACAGACAACGGCCGTGTGGTACGAACTGGAATCGAAAAGCGGAATGAAAAAATCGCTGGTGCATCGCGAGCGTTCGCATCAGCAATTTGTCCTGCGCGACAGCACCGGTGATGTGCTCGTTGATTCCACGTCAATGTCCGTACAGACACGCCCTCTGGCTTTCCGACGTGGCAACAGCGCGAGGCAGTTGAATGGCACCCGCGCGACCGAGCGGCTTTTGAAAGAGGGTGACACGGCGTACGCGCTGGGAGAATTCAGCACAGGGACAACGTCTGATGGTGTGTTGACCAGACACCTGCGAATTGCGAAAGACGGAACACGATTGTTTGTATCCAACTATTCCGAAGAGGAGCTGATGTCAATGGAGCGTCTGTGGATGTGGTTGGGCGGATTGATCGCCCTCACGTGCGTGGTGCTCCTGGCGTGGGGCTACTTCCAGCGATATCACGTGGCGACGGCACCGGGTTCTCTCGTTTAACCGTGACCATCGCGGTTGTTACGCGCGGCGTTACGGCCGCGGCTTGGCCCCTTCCGCCGGCACACACATGACAAATACGTGATACGCCGTTTCGCCTGAGCCTGGTTTGAGCCGTTCATTTACGCGCGCTTCCGATTCGGTGTTCAGGAGCATCTCGCGGTTCACATGAAACAGGCAGTCAGACTGCTCCCAGCGAAAACGCAATGCCGCTTCGTTCGGTGCATCGCGCGGATCGGGCGTCCGAACCCATTTCGCCGCGCGAATGCGTTCGTAGAAACGAATGGCTTCCTTGTTCACGCCAATATCGGTGGCACCAGCGGCTGTCACTCGGCAACCCGCAGTCTTTTTGCCAGTGCGCCAGTCGTCAACGACGTCGGGATCGATGATAGCCTGCATGTGCAGTTCGGCGCGCAAAAATCGCGCGGCTTCCTTGCAGTGCAGCGTGTCTGCAGGAGCAGCCACCGTGTGGAGTGCGAGCAGCAGCGACAGAATGGAGGGCGTCATGATGGTGCAATCTAGCGGGTCACCAGCCCAATCGAAGCAGCGGTCAGCCTCAGTGAGTGCAAGCGGCGTGACCGGCCACGAAACACTGCTACGGTCCCTGCACCACCCGCACTGCACCACACTTGCGCATTGCTATTGCGGTGGGCTGCCAACTGGTGCATGGAATGTCCCCGACACGGTGACAGAAGGACTGCCGTTCAACTCGCTGCCAATGACCGCAGCAATGGTGAACGTCACTGCGCCACCACTCGTGCAGGTCAGCTCCTGAAACGTGACCGATCCACTCGACCCACCTGCCTGCGTGGAGAGTTCGTTGGAACGGTCGGACACAAAGATGTTGGCGTTTTTCGGTTGATCGAAGATGAACGTATTCGGAAACACCAGCGGCCTTCCGACCAATACAGCCGCGACGACCGCGGTGAGTTGCCAGAACGAATCGGTTGAAGCCGGTCCACCAAACGCTACGTGAACGCTGGGCGTGTTGATGAGCCCCGGTTCCCAGGCGGAACACCAAGCATACAGCTTTGCTCCGCTGGCAAATGTGATGCGTGATTGATCCGCGCGCGTGAACACGACGTTGTTCGAAACTGGCACGACACCGGGACCGACCGTGTCTTGCCCCGTGCAACTGGTCAGGGTGACCACGGCGCCCATGGCAATGGCGAGGGTGTTCAGTGAACAGTACGTCATTGCTCCATGAAGCAAATAAAGGCGCACGGTTGTGTCGCCGCACGCTCTTACCCGCCTGGGACGACTACGGCGCAGACCCGGGCCTACCGCTGAATGAACGCCGGCCTGCGTTCACGCCCATGAAACCCTTTTCGTTCAACCTCCGCTTCGTCACGCCCAGTGTTCGTTCATCCCGCGCACGCCGCCATCGCAGCGGACACCGCCGTAGGCTGGCCCCGGTTCGCGCCATTCAGTTCGCGTTTTGCCGCCTGCGCCTTCCAAAGCACAAGGCTTTTGCCGTACCAGATGTTTGCGTCCCGGCAGGCGGCACTGCGGGTTGCCACTTGTGTTGTCGACTGGGCGCGCCGCATGTGCAGGTCGCCAATTCGCGAGTACAGCTCGGCCACCGTGTTGCGAGTTTTGGCCGTCGCGTCCGGTTTCGCAGCGGCCCCTTCGGCGAGCGGCCTGGCCCGGTCGAAGTCCTGTTCAGCGCCAGCCAAATCGTCGGTGGCCACACGGGAAGCACCACGGCCCGCGAAGATGATCGCGAGATCAGTCGAATGCCTTGGATTTTCAGGCTCGCTTTTGAGCAGTTCGAGTTTGACGGGAAGACTGCTTTCGTACGCGGCAATGGCCTGGGCGTGTTGCCTGGCTTCGCGTAGCGCATCGCCCAGCGCGGTACGCGTGAAGGCAAGATCCTGCTTGAACTCTGCACTGGCGGGATCGGCTGCCCGAAGTCGCTCGACCAGCGCCAGCGCGGTACGATGCTGCTCGACCGCCTGTCCCGCTTGCCCTGCACCAAGCAAGTCGAAGGCAAGCGTGTTGTAGGTCACGCCGAGATTGCGAAGCAACAGCGTGTTCTGCGGGTCGGCGGCGACCATGTCCTTGAGCATCGCCAACACTTGCTGATCAACTTTTAATGCATCGGTGAACCGGCCCGCATCCGCCAGAGGTCGGCGCAAACGCAGGTAGCCCGACAACAAATTGGTGCGCCGGTTGGCATCGTTCGGATTCTCCGCGGTGAGCTTCTCAAGAATCGCCACCCCGTCCTGCAGTTGACGAGCGCCGGTTGTGTCGTCCAGCGACAACTGCAGCGAACCCAGATTGAGCATCGCGTTGGCCAGGCCGCCACGCACTTCGGCATCGGTCGGCATTCGTCCCTCGAGCCATTTGCGGACTTCGATGCTCTGCTGGTAGCTCTCGGTCGCACTTTTCGTGTCGCCAATGTTGGCAATACCCGCTCCGCCGAACGTGTCGCCCATGGAAAAGTACAGGTCGGCCAGTGCGCGGCGGAATTCCACATTGCCGGTGTCCAGTGCGACGGCCCGCAAGCGCGCGGCAAGCGACCGCTTCAGGTGTTGCATCGATGTAGCCAGGTCACCGGTAATGCCGAGCAGGTCGGCATACCCTCGATACGCGTTTGCCAGCTCGTGCAGCGCCTGGGCGTTGTTTGAGGTCGTATCCGTCGATCGCGTGAGCAGGGACACAGACGTTTCGTAACTCTTGAGCGCGGCTTTCGAATCGCCAAGGTTCGCGTTATACGAATTCCCCTGCACAAGACCAAGGCGCTGGTACGCGACTGCTAGTTCGCGTTCGAGCAACGTGTCGCCCTTCGATTCGGCAACCAGTCCATCCAGTGCTTCCAATCCCCGCTTCACCAGTCGCGCGCGTGCCGGGGTCGATCCGGGAAGACTGGCGATTTCGTCATGCACATCAAACAGGAATGTGGTGGCCAATGAGCGCACTTCGGCAAAGCGGCGCTCGGCGCGCAGTCGTTCCGTGCGCGCGACCTGCGCCTGCCAGATGGTAGCGGCCAATCCTCCAATCAGCGTGGTAGCAAGCAGCGCGCCGAACGCCAGGGCCGTTCGATGTCGTGCGGCGTATTTACCGGCACGGTATCGCCATGTACTGCGCTCTGCGAGCACAGGAAGGTTTGACAGAAATCGGCCCAGGTCATCTGAAAAACGCTCGACCGAGCTGTAGCGGTGCTGTGGTTCCTTTCGCATCGCCATCAGCACGACGGCATCCAGATCGCCGCGCAGCTTGCGCTGCCATTCTGCGCCCGATGACCCATTCACACGCAGACTGGGCGGCATCGGGTCGGTTTCGCACACTGCCCGAACCAGTTCATCCGGCCGCAACCCGCTCGCAGCGAACGGGCGTTGTCCCGCCAGCAGTTCGTACAGTAACACGCCAAGCGAGTACACATCGGTGGCGGTAGTTACGGATTCCCCGCGCAGCTGTTCCGGACTCGCGTACTCGGGCGTCATGGCACTGATCGTTTCCGTATGCGCCGTTGCATCGTCGCTGTTGCCCAACTCGCTGGGGGCCGGCCGCAGCAATTTCGCAATACCGAAATCCAGTAATTTCGGCACGCCATCGTCAGTCACGATAATGTTGCTGGATTTGATATCGCGATGCACGATCAGATTCTGATGCGCGTATTGGGCCGCGGCACACACCTTGCGAAAGAGTGCAATCCGCTCGGTAATGCCCGAGTCCTGCGCTGCGCAATAGTCTCGAATGGAGCGTCCCGGCACATACTCCATCACGAAGTACGGCAGGCCATCGTTCGTCGTCCCGCCATCCAGCAGCCGGGCGATGTTCGGATGGTCGAGCGCCGCCAGGATCTGGCGCTCGTGACGGAAGCGCGACAGGATTGCCTCCGAGTCCATGCCGCGGTTCACCAGCTTGATGGCAACGCGTTGCGCAAATTGTCCATCGTCACGCGCGGCCAGATACACCGTTCCCATCCCGCCCCGACCGATTTCTTCGAGGAGACGGTAGGGGCCGACGCGAGTGCGCTGAAAGGCTGTGTTACCAGTTAATGTCTGCGCGGGCCCTCCCGGAAGCGCCAGGGCCGGCGTTTCCAGAAAGTCGGCCGATGCTTCGTGGGCCACCAGTAGCGATTCCACCTGCGCGCGCCATTCCGCCTGCCCCTCCGTCGCGCGTAGAACAAATGCCGCGCGATTGGCGGACGGTGTTTCCAGCGCGACGTGAAAAATGTCCTTGATACGCTCCCAGTCCCCGGCGTTCATCGCTGAAGGCGTGTTAGTCATGCGTGAGCGCCCGGCGCAGCCACGCCTTCGCCACGGTCCATTCACGCTTCACTGTCGCGGGGGAGATATTCAGGACCTCGGCGGTTTCCTCGATGCTGAGTCCGGCGAAGAATCGTTGTTCGACCACGCGTGCTTGTCGCGCGTCCAGTGCGGCCAATGCGGTGAGCGCCTGATCCAGTTCAACCAGGTCCAGTTCGCGGCCGCCTGACCAGGACAGGGATTCATCGAGGGTCACGCGGGTGGCCATCCCTTCGCGCTTCGCGGCATTCCGCGATTCCGCATGCGTTACCAGAATGCGACGCATCATCTGCGCGGCGACTCCAAAAAATTGCGCGCGGTTCACCCAGTTGACCGAGCGCTGCGAGCTCAGCCGCAGGTACGCCTCGTTCACCAGCGCGGTGGGCTGCAGCGTGTGATCGGCGCGCTCTTTTCGCATGAACCGCTCGGCCAGGGCATGCAGTTCTGCATACACGGCAGGCAGTAGCGCATCTAGCGTGGCCTTGTCTGAGACAGTTCCGCCCGTCTGCACGGTGGACCAGTCGGGCAACGGAACTTCGGACAGGTGCGAGCCTCCACGTACCTCGGGTGAGCCAAAAGACGGCGGTTTCCAGCGTTTCAAAGTAGCTGCCGCCAACGCGATGTGTATGAACCAGTCGCGATAACTCTGCGAGCGCGCAAACTCACCCTGACTGACGACTTCTGATGACCGCACGGTACAATCCCATTACTGGCTCGCGCAACCACTCGCGCAAGCGCCTGTTTCAATACGTGCGCCGCGGAGTCATGTATACGTCGCTCCTGACTCTGGCGAATTGCGATGCATGCAAGTCCGCCATAGTCGATCCCGATCAGGACGTGGTGGTAACCGTGGCCCCCTCGGGTATCAGCATCGCGCAGGGTTCGAACGCAGTATTTACCGTCACCGTGCAGCGAAAGGGAATCACCGGTCCCGTTGCGTTGGACCTCTTCTCCACGCTTCCCGCTGGCGCCACGATGACGCTCGATCCAGCCACACTTCCCAGTGGCGTTTCCACGGCCGTTGCCACGATTACCCTGGCCGACGATGCCCTTATCGAGTTCGCGAGCGGCGCCGCGGTACAACCGAACGTGATTGTTCGCGCAAAAGCCGGAGACCTGGTCCGCTACGGGCAGTTCAAATATGAGCCGCTGCTGTCTTCGGCCGCCGGTATCATTGCAAGTGTTGCGCCCGCCGCACTTTCAATCCGTCCGGGCCAGTCGGCCGACGCGACGGTGAGCATTGCGCGCCTGGGGAACTTCAAAGGCCCTATTGACGTCAGCGTTTTTTCGTTGCCCGAAGAAATTAGTGTCACGACTACGCCGATGCCCGGCTTCCCGGACACGTACCGTTTGCGGATTACGGTCGCTGCATCGACGCTCCCAAGAGCGATTCCGCTGGACTTCAGGGTGTTTGCCAAAGCGGACGGTATCCCCAGCAGTAGCACGGACGTTTTGGTAACCGTGGTGAACGCGGCCTTCGCTCCACGCGTGCGTCGCGAACCCCGCATGCGCGCCGACGAGCAGGACACGGTCACGGTGATGTTGGGTCGCGGCATCGGATTCACCGCGCCGATTACGCTCTCGATTGAAAACCCTCCTGCCGGTGTGACTGGCTCGTTCTCGGCCAACCCCGCTCTCGATGATGCAAGCGTGCTTACACTGCAAGCGACAGCCAGTGTTCCGGCGGGGCGGTACGCGGTGCAAGTACGCGGCGTTCCACAATCCGGTTCGGGCGCCGCTGAGCAGACGGTGACCGTGAACTTCACAGTCGATCCACCACTCGCGAAAAACGCATATACGCTGGTCCCACCAGCGGTGTCCGTTGTGGCCGGCAACAATACCAGTTCCATTTTCAGCGTCAATCGAAGCAGTGGCTTTGCGGCGCCAGTGAACGTCACCCTGGCTCGTGCCGACGGCTCGCCGCTGCCGACTGGCCTTACACTGTCGCTCGACCAGAATCCCATCACGCAGTCGGTCACGACGATTCGCGTGAACACGAGCGCCGCCACGCCACCTGGAACGTACGTCATGAAGGCGACGGGTACGGCGGCAAACGCCGTTGATGTGACGGCGAATTTCAACGTGGTGGTGACGGCACCGCCGCGCGCAACGTCCATCTCGATTGCAAAACTTGTCAATGGAACGCCGCAGGCCGTGACTTTCGAAACGGTTGGTGTAGGCGGAACAGTTGCGCTGTTAGCCGTGGTACTCGACCAGAATGGTCAACCAATGCCGAATGCCCCCGTGACCTGGTCATCGTCGAATACGGCGGTTGCGACCGTGAACAATTCGGGAGTGGTGAACGGTGTTGCACCTGGCACGTCGTCAGTGACCGCGACGTCCACTGCGGATGCTGCTTTGAAGGCCAGCGCCGGTGTCCTCGTCGTTCCGGCACCCACCACCAACGTCGCTCGGGTTGAGCTCGAGCCTGGTAACGCAGAAATCACGGCACCGGCGACGCAGCAGTATCTCGTTGCGCTCTTTGACGGAACCGGAACGCGAATGAATGCGGAGACGGGTGGCACCTTCGAGTACACATCCTCGAATCCAGCGGTGGCGACTATCAATGCTGCTACCGGTCTCGCAACTGGTGTCAGCGCAGGCATCGCAACGATTACCGTCAGGTACCTGCGAAACGGAGTGCCCATACGGCAGGCGTCCTCACCGCTCACGGTATACGCGGCTGGCAGCGCCGGACACTACGGGTCGGCGTTTATCTCCACGAACAGCAACAACACGCGTACGGTTCGGGCGGGCCAACCGCTTTTGTTTCAGCTTTTCGTGTACAACGTGGCTGGAATTCAGCAACCCACCGGTGTGACGCCGGCTCCGCGGGTGGAACCGTCGAACCGAAACGTCATCACCATCACTCCATCTGCCATCACCGGTGGCTACTTCTTCACGATGACAGTCGCGCCGGGTGCTGTTGTCGGCACCACGGTGATCATTCGGTATGACGTGACTGGCGCCGGTGGTGAAATTGTGATGACGGTCGTGCCGTAGTGTCGTGCGCCGAGGCCCGCACGGCGCACACTCAATAATCGCCACGGCGTCGCTGCGGTCTGTGCAATGGTGGCCAATGTCACGCGACCACGTCGCGTGACACTGGCGCGTCATCGAGCTACTTCCTGGGCAAAGGCGGACAGGCCGTGTAATGAACAGCGCCGTTTTCGTCGAATCGTCTTCAAAAGCCGTCCACCCTTCCGGTTGCCGTGTGGTGGGAGTGGGCCTCCAATCCTGCATCCAGAGACGGCCAGAAAGTTCAGCGAGCAACGGCATTGATGACCGCTACTGCCGGGACTTGGCCAGCAGTTCCGCGAACCAATGCTCGACGTGGACCACCTGGGTGGCTGAGTTCTCGCCGCCTGGTTGCCGAGGCGCGTGGCGCCCGCGTCGAGGGGGGAGGCGACGGGGTACTTCCAGAGCGTCACCTGCTGGCGACTGGTGGCGCTCGAAGTCGATGGCGCGCCCGGTTGCCACACGAGCACCGCAGCGAGCAGGGCCGCCACCGCCCACGGCACCACGCGCAGCATGCGCGCGGTACGCGATGGGACAGCGACGCGGCGCGCACCAGACACCGTGTTTACTGTCGCTGACGCGCCCAGCGCGCTGCAGAACTCCGCCGCACTGGCGAAACGATCGGCGAGTGCCGTGAACACCGCCTGCTCAATGTGCTCGGGCACGGTATCGCGCAGCGTATGCAGCAGCGAAATCGACCTATTCTACAGCTTCAACGCCGGCTGCTGCAGCGGGCGATCAAAGAGAACGCGAGCGCAGCGAGCCTCCAATTCGCCCGTCTGCAACAAGCATCGTTATGTCCCCACACGCGGATATGGCCTACGCGACCGCGAGCTTTCGCACGCGCAGCCGCTTCCGTGACTGCTCTGCATGCCAGAGATCGAACTGCATTTGTTGATGCAGCCAGCTCTCCGCGGTCGTGTTAAACGCGATCGACAGGCGCACTGCCATTTCTGGGCTGATTCCGGCCCGTCCCTGGATGCGGCGGATTGTGCATACGCTTGGTCTTCATCAGTGACAATCACTCGTAGTGAAGCCCCATATCCCGCGGCTCCTTCGCGACGTGTAATCGCCCAAGAATCAGACGAAGCCGGTTCGCGTGTTTGCATTGGATCCCTGCGAGCGTCCCTGACGCGAAGAAGCGCTCCAAGCCCTTTATGCTTGAACCCGACAATCGCCATGCTGAAGTGTAATGTGTAACGTGGCAGCTGGCAACCGCCGACGGACCCTGCCCGTCGGCGGTTTCACTGAAATATGTTGGTGGGCATAACGAGGCTGTAGGACAAGTCCCGATACGTGCCGATGTGGAAACGGAACCCGCCGCAGGGTCGGACGTTGGGCTTCCAGAGAATCTGCGGTACGATTGCCGTTCAGTGTCCGCCCATCCGGGTGAGTTGTGCAAACCAGTTGAGCACCACCACCAACTCGTTCTGCGCACCGGCCTGGGCGCCTGATTCCGCTAGCCGCCCAGCGCCGCGCCCAAGTCGGGATGCAGCACGTTGATCGCGACATCGCGCTCGTGCTTGAGGTCGTGCGCGAGGTACACGGTGGCCATACCGCTGGCGCCGAGCTCGCGCTCGATGCGGTAGCTACGCCCGAGGGCGGTACTCAGGCGATCAAAGGGCCCGGACGAATCAGCCGTCATAGCGGGGATGGCGGAAACACCGCATCGACGGCACGCCGAAACGACGGCGGATCGATAGCCGGAAACCGAAACAGCTCCGGCTCCATGAGCGCAAACTGTGCACGCACACGGGCGGCGCTGATCAGATCGTGTGCGTGCATGGCGTGCACATCCGCCAGATCGCGCGCATGTCCGCGTTCGATCTTGGCGAGTGCCTGTGCGACGAAATCAAAGTGTCGATAGGTGACGCGCCCAATGCGGGTGATCACCGGGCTGCGTTGCTCCCACCCGGGCGGTACGGGAATGAACAGATCGGGTGAGGCCAGCTCCACGTTGAGTTGGAGACGTTCCTTGAGCAGCGGAATCGCGCGCAGCATCGCGTCCGACTCTGGCCGAAAAACGAGATCAATATCGATGGTGGTCGCGCGCCAGCCCACCAACACCGCGCTCGTGCCGCCGACAAGGAAGACATCCACGTCTGTCGTCGCGTGTCGGGCGAGCGCGGTCATGAACGCGCCAATGCGCTCGCGATCCGCTACTTCCCGCACACTAGCTCGCGCACGCTACCGCATGTCGGAAACTCGCTACACGTCGGAGCAATGCGTTGTATTGGCTGTGGGCCGCGTCGCCGTCGCGCGCCGACAACAGCGCGTACAGTCGCAACTCGGCGTCTGGGATCGGTTGGCCTGCGGCCACGCCGACGTCTCGCAATCCCGGAGCCGCGATTGAGACCAGCAAGGACTCGATCGTCACCAACCCTGCCGTGAGATCGGCAAGGCCCGCTTCGATCAGTTCTGCTCCTGGAAAATGGGCGACGACCATGAGCGAATTGTACTGCGTCGCTCGACGAGCCACCACATTACCAGAACACCTCGACGCCAGGCTCAGCAAATGCCTCGTCGTTCGTCACCACCGCACCATTGAGGGTCAGTGCCTGTGCACCGATCAGTCGATCGATGGGATCACGATGCAGGCTGGCCAGTTGCCTCGCGCGGATCGCCGATGCCGCGTCGATGTCGAGTAATCGGAAACCGTCCGTCGCCACCACGTATGCGAAATCGTTCAGCATGGCCGGAGGGACGGTGAGCGTGCCGCTCACGCTCGATGCGGTAGCGGTCGGCGAGGGCGGCGGCGAGTTGGGGGTCGTGCTCATCGCGGTACCACCGACGTCATCTGCGCTTTCACGGTTCGCCGGTCAGTGGATCGACGATCTCCACGAAGGGAAATCGCGCAAAATCGGTATCACGCGTACAGATGCGGCGAATACCGTGCTCCCGCATCAGCACGGCCGTCTCCGCGTCGTGCCACAAGTTGCCCGCGATCATCGGCACTTCCGACATCACCTCGGCCAAAACGGCCGCATGGCGATCCGTGGGCACCAGCATCGAGAGCCCCGGCGACTGCTGGAGCGCGGCGAGAAATTCGCCCGCGGCCTGACCGGTCCACGGCTGACGCTGCACGCGTGGGTGCGTGACCACCCGCAAGAACTCGTAGCAGTTACCCCATGTGAGGTACCACGCGCCTCGCTGCGCACGCCATCGCTCGAGCAGTGCTCGGCATCGCGCGTGCTCCGGCGCGCGCACGTCGGCGGCATACACCAGCACATTCGTGTCGACGACGAACACCTATCGCACTTCCATGACCCGGTAGAGCGCATCGCGGTCGGCCACGTCTACCAGCGCGCCGCCGGAATCGAAGCTCGGGAGTGGCGCCAGCTCGGTCACGCCAGATGGCCGCCGGAGGAGTTGCCGGAGCGCGGTCTCGACGAGCTCGGACATGGTGCGCCCGGTCCGGGCCGCCTCACGCCGCAGGCTGGCCATAACGGTGTCGTCGATGTTGAGCGTGGTCTTCATATGGTAAACCATACGGCTTGTATGGCTGAGCGTCAACGTCACGGCGTATCGAACCCTTCCCGAGACGCAGCGTCACGAAGACGTTCGTCATAGCTGACGAACGTGCCGCTGGCGCCGAGCTCGCGCTCGATGCGGTAGCGGTCGGAGAGGGCGGTGGACAGGCGAGTGACGATATCATTCATGGTGCTGCGCTCGCATGCGTCATGGAAAGCTGATCGATCTCGTGCCACGGCAGCAGCTGCGTATCGCCCCGTGATTGACGCGTGGTCCCACCGTAGATCACGCGCGTGGAGATCGTGCGGTAGGGATCGCGTGCACGCACACCCAGCGCCAGCCGATCGACCGCATGCGTGAAATCACTGGCGATGGTCGCGCCAGATTTTGCTTCGATGAGCATCACGCTTTCCGCGTCGGACAATACCAGATCCACTTCGAGGCCGGCGGCATCGCGATAGTGAAGGAGCTCGCGACGAACGCGTTCATGCGCCGCGACCAGCGAGCGACTGCGTAACCGATGCCGTCAACGCGAACTGCTGCGATCCGGTGAGAATAAAGCGGCCCGGCGCTGGCCGTTCATCGACCTCGAGCTGCAGGTAGCTGAAGAGATCGGGCGCGCGCTGCACTTCGTCGATGATCGCCCCGTTGGGCAGCGTGGCCAGAACGGCCTAACTGGCGGGGCGACCAGCAGAACGCGGTTGACCGGGTGCTGTGCGGAACAGGCTGGGATGGCGTCAGCAGCATAGTTTCGCCAAAAAGCATCAGATCACAACCAGATCACGGCCAGTTCAGTCGCCAGCCCCACACTCCGGTCGAACGCCAAACGCACAATGCCGATGGCGCGACCTCAACCGGAGTTTCTCATGTCCGTTCGCCCGTTGCTCAGCACCCTTGGCGTCGCACTCCTGCTCGGTGCCTGCAGTGAATCCCAGATCGCCGACCCACTCTTTGATGTCCCCGATACCCCGACCCTGATCCGCCAAGCGGAAGCGGCTGGCCTGGTACGGGTCACGGTCCCCCAACCGGATCCCGGCGTGCCGGCCTACGCCCGCGCATTTCCGGGCGCAAACCAGTTCTTCCACAACGGCGAGTGGCTGGCGATTCCGTTTTATCGGGCGCCGAGCGCGATTCCCACGGACTTCAACTTGATGACGTTCTTCCACTTCCCCGGCCCCACCGGGCCCGGCGCGTTTGCCACCCCCATCCTGATCAAAGGATTCTACTTCATCGAGCCCAACGCACCCCTCGGCACCTTCCCGGTACTCGCCGTCTCAACCGGTGACGCCGTACCGATCTGGTTCGTGCGCTGGTCCGACTACAAATCGGCCATGGCCGACAATGTGGTCACCATTGGCGACGTGATCGCCATGCAACCGCTGCGGGGAATCGCGACCACGTTCACTGAAACACTGAAGCCGCGACTCAACGATCACCTCACGGTCATCACCGCGAGCGGAAAACTCGCAGACGGCCGCACCTTCGACTTTCACGTGACCCACGTCGGCGACGTGTCGCGCGCACTGCGGATCAACTTCGGCCGATAAGAAGCACGTGGTATCAGCCGGAACTCGCGAAAACAGCAACAGCGAAATGAAAAGCCGTTGCTGTTCTTCGCGCCCTCCGCATCAAGCGTTCGATCTATCGGCGTCCAAGGTTCTACGCCTGCCGCCTCACCGCATCGTTGCCGCCCACGTGCCGAAGCCAGGCTCGATCGCATCCAGTCGTTGCAGCAACTCTTCACGCGAGGCCACTCGCGTTGCTCCGCGCGGAAACGCCTGCTTCAATCGCCGCAGGAATTCGACGCCCAGTGCGTCGTGCAGGCGCTGGACCTGCTGCTGAAAGCGGGCCTGATACCACACATAGTTTTGCGCGCCGACACCGAAGTACAACCGCTCGAACGCTTCGAGGGTGCGGTGTTCGGGGTGAGCCGCGTCGCGATAGCCCTGCAAAATGCCTTCCCAGAGCTTGGCGTCCGTCGGGCGTACCGCACGCAGGTACGTGTAGCAGAAGTAGGTCGCGAGCCACTCGTTGAACCATTTCGATGGCACGTCGATGCCGTAGGCTGCGGCGAAGGCGTGACCCAGCTCGTGCAGACCCACGAGGTCAACGTAGCGCTTGGACGCCTCGGTCCACGTGCGACCAGACGCCGTGATCAACCGCCGCGCCGTATCCGAGATCGCCGCTTCAAGTGAGAGGGCGTCGTTTGCCGCGAGATTGTCATCGGTGGCGGGCAGGAACGCCACCGGCGGCGTGCCCTGCACCCCCGGGATGCCGTACGGCTGCCACGTGATCAGGCGATCCCAGGTCGAACGCTCGAGCACGGCGATCGCCAGCTCTGGCGACAGCCCAAGCGAGTCGGCAAAGAATTGCCGCGCCTCTTGCACCAGCGTTCGGATGCGCACCGCTTTGGCCTCGTGGCCGCGGTTGAAGTAGACGGTGAGCCGATCGGTCGAACTGGGCAGGCCGAGTGCGCGGACCCGCTGGAGGAGATCGGCTGGCGGAGGCGCGGGCGGCGTGCCCTGTGCGAGCACGGTCAACGGCCGATTGGCCAGCGCGACGAGCAGTGCCGACGCGAGTGCGACGCGACGCGCCACCATTCGCGGGGTGTGGCTGTTCGATTCCAAGACGTGCTCCGGAGTGAAAGTGGCCCAGCGCGCACCAGCCGACGCCTTGTCGTCCAGCGGCGCGCGCGCGACCTTCCGACACGGTGAAGCAGCGCAGCTATCTGGGTGTGACCCGAGCATGACCTGAGCCTTTCGACCGTGATATTCCGCGCACCATGACCGGAAACCGATGATCAGCATCGCAGCGCTGGGTCCGCTGAACGTCAGTGAGCCGACTCGAGGGAGTCTGTCGACGCTGTTGGCGCAGCCGCGCCGCGCCGCGTTACTGGTGTATCTCGCAATTGAAGGTGACGGCGAATTCGTCTCACGTGATTCTTTATTGGCGTTATTCTGGCCTGATAGTGACGAGCCCCGGGCCAAGGCGGCGCTGCGGCAGGCGTTGACGTTTCTGCGCCGGGCGTTGGGCGAACTTGCCATACAGAACCGCGGCGACGACGCCATCGGCCTCGACCCGGCCCACGTCTCTTGCGACGTTTGGACGTTTCAGCAGGCGCTCGTCGCTCGGCGAGACGACGACGCGCTGGCGTTGTATCGCGGCAGTTTGCTCGACGGACTGGTCGTCGACGACGCCCCGGCCTTCGAACAATGGGTCGCCAATCGCCGGGATACCTTGGCCCGGAAGGCCGCCGGAGCCGCCGCCCGGAGCGCCGACGCGCACGTCGGCCGCGGTGATCTCGAGCGCGCCGTCGAATTGGCCCGACGCGCACAGACGCTGGACCCGTTCAACGAATCCCATCATCGTCGGCTGCTGACCGTGCTGGACCGATCGGGCGACCGGTCCAGCGCCCTGCGGGAGCACGACACCTTTGCGGCGCGACTTCGATCAGAGCTCGATGCCGAGCCTGCTCCGGAGACGCTGGCGGTGCTCGCCGCCGTTCGTGCCCGAACCGCGCCGAACCCGTTGCTGAACGCGTTGCCGAATGCGACGCCGAACACTCGGCCCACCGTGACCGCTCAGGAGTCAGCGGCGACGAGCGCCCCCGCGACCCTCGACCCTGCATCGAGCACGTCGCGAGCGATCGCGCCACGGGTGCGCACCAGAGGGTGGCTGATCGGCAGCGCGGCCGCCGTAGCGATGGCGTTGATCGTCATGCTGGTGATGCGTCGACCCTCCGCGACATCCGGTTCAGTGGCGCCAGTCTCAGGGCTCATCGCGAACCGGATCGCGGTCCTGCCGCTCACGGAGTCCGTGGCAGACTCGTCGCGCTCGACGCTGGGCCTCATGGCCGCCGATTGGATCACCGAAGGACTCTCCCGCCTGGATGGCGTCGAGGTGGTGCCCGCCACCGCCCTCCTCGCCACGCAGGCCACTCTGGACACCGCATCACAATCCGCCGCTGCGGTCGACGACCGTTGGCAGCGCGTGGCACGCGACGTCGGTGCGGGCATGGTGGTGCGCGGCGCGATTTATCGCGAAGGGCGCATGGTGCACCTGCAGGCGCAGTTGCTCGAGACGCACACGGGACGACTGCTGCGTCCCGTTGAACGCGTGAGCGTCACCGACGACAGCCTCATGATGGGGATCGACCGGCTGCGCACCCGCGTCGTCGCGGCGCTCGCACCTCTCGCCGATACCGTCACGCATCTTCGGCGCGCCATCGCCCCGCCCACATACGAGGCATATCGTGACTATGTCGCCGGCCTCGCGACGTTCGTGAACGGCAACACACGTGCCGCGCTGTCGTTGTTTCAGCGGTCGGCCGCCGAGGACGCGTCGTATCCCATGCCACGCATCGCGGCGGCCATCATGCACCTCAACCTGCAGGATGCCGATGCTGCGCAACGCTTGATGGCCTCGCTGACGGCCGAGCGTGTTCGACTGGGACCGCTTGAGCAGAGTACCCTCGATATGGTGCAAGGCCTCCTCGCCGGGAACCTGCCCAAGGCGTACGACGCCGTGGTTCGGCAGGCCCGAATCGCACCAGGTACCATCGGCGAGTACATGGTCGGGGAACTCGCGCGAAAGATGAATCGGCCGGCCGAGGCGGTGAGCGTGTTGCGGACGCTCGGGCCGGACCGAGGCGAACTGCGTGGATGGCGTTGGTATTGGCAGGAACTGACGTTCGCCGAGCATATGCTGGGCAACCATGGCGCCGAGCTGATGGCTGCACACGACGCGATGCAGCGCTATCCCGATGACATCACGATCGCCGGCTACGAGCTGCGGGCGCAGTCGGCACTTGGTGATCGTGGTGCCGTCAGCGCGGCGTTGATTCGACTCGACGCGTCGTTGGCCTCGCTCGGCGAGCGTGCGACACTGCGGGTGATGACGGCGACGGAGTACGTGGCGCATCACCCCGACGACGGTCGCGCGATGGCGCGCGCCGTCGTCGCCTGGTTCGACTCGCTCCCGCCCGCCGCGCGCGATGAGCCAGTAATTCGTGGTCAGGAGGCACATGCGCTCTTATTGGGTAATCGCAACGCCGATGCCCGCGCCAGACTGCGGCCGCTGATCGCCCAACCGACCACATCGTCGACGATGTCGTTCGCGTTGATGGGGCTGGCGGGCGTGGTCGCCGCCGCTGACGGCGACCCGGTCGAGGCACGTCGATGGATGGACCAGATCGCCGCGCGCGCGCGGGCAATGACGCCGGCCGAACGCGGACTCTCGTGGGGCGAGTCGACCTACCGCCGTTCGATCATCGCTGCTCGATTGGGTGACAGCACGCTCGCGCTCACTTTGCTGCGTGACGCGCGTCGCGAGGGATTCGGCATGGAGCCATCCGTGCACGCCGAACCCGCGTTCGCCGCGCTGCGCCGATGGCCGCCGTTCTCTGCGGTGCTGGCGCCGGTGACGCGCTGAGGCACGGTGTTGATCCGGTGAGTACGTCGCTGGCGGTCGATGGTCCGACGGTTCACGGGAAGCTCCTGTGCTCCAGGAAATAATGTGAACGGAGGCACGATGGCGCCGCAGTGACACAGCGGACTCCAATGCATTTGACCGCCGCTACACCCGTGAGACACCAACTCGCGTCAACGTCTCTGGTGTTGCGGTGGCAATCGCGGTCAACAATTCCGGGACGAGCGGTCGAAGGTCGACGAGCCGATTCGAATGCGCGTGCCCGACAATGACGCTGAACGGCAGCGCGGGGATATTCTGTTGATGTGGGAGATCATTCGGCGCGGCTTGGGGCGAACTCGCCAATGCGACGCATCGACTTTCCTTGCCTACGCCTGAGGATTCGAATGCGCCTGACCGATGGCGGAGGACTTTCGCGTAGGCCGTCAAGCACGCGCCCGACGACCCGACGGTGCTCGTAGTGCGTGCGGGTGAGCTGCTCAGGACCGACACCGCCAAGGCGTTTGCGTTGATTGCCCGGGCAGCACGCCTGGCGCCGAAAAGTTCGGGACTTTTGATGGAGGCCAGTCGCTACTTGATAGGTCGCAACCTTCGCGACGGTGGTTATGCGTTGGCGCGCACAGCGCTCACGCCCGATCCCCGTTCGCTGCGCAGAACGAATGATTTGATGTGGATTGCCGACAGCCTGGGAAAATTGAACGACGTGTTTGCCTATGCCAGTAATCTTGTCGCGCTTGACTCGGCCGATCAGCGAGGCTGGGTTGCGAGAATGACGGTATCAAAATCTCGGGGAGATACGGCTGCGATCCGGAAGGACGTGCAAACGGCAATGCAACAATCTCGAGACGTTGGTCCTATGCTTTTGCAGTTCATGATTGGGGGTGGCATCGAATCAAACCGGCGTTTTCTGGCGCTGTCTTCCCACGAGCTGGGGATACGGGAATTTGTCGACAGCGCGAACTCGCATTTTAATAACAAAATCTTTGTTGCCGTCCGACTTCGTGACTCCGTGCGTGCCCGCAGTTACGCAGACTCACTGCGCAAATTGCTCTCTGAAAGGACCCAACGAGGGTCAACTACTGGTTCTGCTTGCAGGCGCACAGGGCATCGTTGGCGATCACGGAGCAAGTAGACGTTCCATCGATCAGGCAATCGCAAATGCACGCAGCGTCAGCAGGCTCGAACTTCCAAATGACGCATTGGATGGAACGCTCGTTGCAGCGTTTAGGCGCGCCTGGGCGAATCGGATACCGCCGTTCGATGGCTTGAGGCGACCCTGCCACAATACGCATCCGTGCGCGGCCTTCTGCTTGACCCTCGTCTCAGCTTACTCAGGGGCACCCCAGCGTACGAGCGCTTTCTGAAAGCACACCCGGAACAACTGCGGGACTCGGTGATCGAACCGCTGCCGATCACCACACCCTCACCACACCTCCACGCGCAATCCCGCAATGTCCGCAAAATCATTGGGATTCATCGTCACGAGCGTCGCCCGATGCACGAGCGCCTGCGCCGCAATCATGCGATCAAGCAGTTTCCGTCGGGAATAACCTGACTGCGCCACAATCTTTGCGTACGCGTTGGCCGCAACATTATCGAATGCCAGCGCAGGGATGGCGCTCAACACGACATCAAGGCGTGCGCGGCGTGTGGGCGCGTCGGCTGAGTCACGATACACACCGCCATCGAGTTCGACCCGCCAATTGAGATCAGCACCGCATCAGCGAGCGCGGCGACTCTCGCCGCAGTCGTCGCATCGCCATCGCGCAAATGGATCGCAACGTTGGTGTCGAGAATGTACGCCACTCCTTACATCCCTTCGCGTTCAGGCATGGCTTCAATGTCGCGCTGCTCAATTTCGCGGGCCGCCGGCAGCGCGTTGAGTCGCGCAATCATCTCCGGAATAGTGGTTGTCGCTGGGTAAATGGTCATGACGTCGCCAGATCGAACCAGCACCAGCTCGACATCTTCACCGTAGGCGACTTCCTTGGGCAAGCGAATCGCTTCGCTGTTACCACTCCGGAACGTTCGGGTTCGCGCAGCAGGCCTCAACATCTCCCAGTGAGCTAGGCAAACGCACTCTTGCAGCCACGGCACCCTCACCCATCCGCCAACATCACGTGCACCTGATATCGCGCAAAATTCGGCACGTCACGTAGCGTCGAATTCCACCCGCTCCCCAATTCGTTGTCTCCCTGATGGTCATCATACCCCCAGTCAACTGGCATCGTGATGTCGCAGGGCGTGTCGAAGTACTCGCACCCCTCCATCTGATCTTCATCATCAGCGAGGAGTTGTTCCAGCAGTTTCCGATCGACGTCGCTGACTGCAGGCGCGCTATATTGTTCGTGTTGCGTAACATTGCTGGCGCGCAGGCGCTGATTTTGCTCGCGCTCCTCGGTCCTGACGTGCTCGGCCAGCTTGCCTGCTGCCAGCTCTACTTCGCGCAAAGGCGGTGGCCAGTCGGGATGCTTGTCTTGAATGCCAATTTCCGCGACAGACAACGCGACGTTGTTCTCATCGCGCAGCACCAATTCAAACTGAGCAGTTTGATGCAGATGCTCGGCAACATCAGCAAACCAGTCGCAGTTCACGTACTCTCGATCTAACAAGTCATTGCCATCGGCATCCCGATAGTCACGATGCATGTACGCGCGCATGCAGTGCGAATCTGACGCGAGTTCTTCCATCAGTTCATCGCCGCGCGCATTCGGAAGAAAATGGCCCGAACGACACCGATCAAATCCCACGCCCCGAAACCCCAGGTCGGTGCTGCCGATCAGTTCGCCCCGGCTCCAGACAGTGTATTGCATGACAGCGTCTCCAGTGATTGATGCCGCAGCATACAGGGGCGCAAGTCGCAGTGCGTCATCAAATCATTGCGTGGCGTAGCAATTACGCACCCAAAGATCTTGCGGCATTACTCCCCGAACACCTCGCGGAAATACAGCACGACGTCAATGACCAGCGGCGCGTGCTGCGGCAACGGCTGCCAGGTGACCATGACTGATCGAATGTCCGGATCGGCGGATTGTGGCGTCCAGTGTGTGATGGTACGTGACGTTGTGTCAACAATCCAATAGTCAGCGACATTCTCGTCCCGATACAGCGTCCTCTTTTGGGTGCGATCTGTACGCCGCGTCGACGGGGACAACACTTCCACTGCCAACAGTAATACGCCAACATCTGTAAATCGGTCAGGACGTCGACCATCGGACATGCGTGGCGTCGCAAAAAGATCGGGTTGAACCTCCCGCCGATCAGAGAATCTCACCGCCGCTGGCGCAACCAGCAAATTGACGCCGATGCGCTTGGCATAGGGCGCGAGCAGTAGGTACAACTCACCTACGGCATGCTGATGGATGTCCGCCGGCGCAGGCGTCACAAACAACTGGCCGTCAATGACCTCATACCGTCGCCCGTCATCAGGCAGATCGTTGAGCATCCCGGCGGTCCACTCAGTGCGAGTTGGTGACATGCCCATAGCGTACGCTCGGCGAGGAGGAGTTGGCAAGCGAACATATGCCGAGTGGACGGGGGCGGTGTCGAAGACGCGTCACCAATATCCCGCTCGACCAATCGTGCGAACGCATGCAGGCTGCCGAGGGGCCAGATAGATCCGTGAGCTGAGGCACACGAGATCGTCGTGCGCTTGCGCTGAGTGCCTCAACGCTGTAAACCCTAACACGGCTCGACCCCCGCACTGTTCTTGCCCAGGCGCGATCCGGTCGTCCCGTCGCAGCCTGGGCTGGCATTGAGCACTGACCTCATCGAAGGCGAAAGATGAACTTGTCGCTGCGTCGTCTCGTGGGTTTGTCGACTGCGATCACCGCGGTCGCATGGCCTGGCTCAATTCTGCCAGTACGTGACAGCAACGGTTCGGTTGCCGATCTCGTCATCATCGCCCGCCCCGCGCGACCCGATCCACGCGCAACGCCAGCAGCAGTGATTGTTGCAAACGACCATCGCAAGTCTGCGGGGGTGCTTCGCAATGGCGTGCTCACCGTGCAAATCGATGCGCGCACCGGCGAGTAGCATCCCGACCGTGACAGCGACCCGGAAATTGTCGTTCACGCGTTCGCCGAGCAGGACAAACCGTTGCAGATTCCGGGTCCGCTCATTCGCGTTCGAGCGGGCACCACAGTGCGGGCATTGGTTCGCAATTCGTTGGGCGCGAATCAGCTGATCGGGTACGGCTTGCATGCGACCGGAACCGCAACGAGTGCGCCCGACACGTTGCAAATTGGCCCCGGTGCAACGCGCAAAGTGCGATTTCAGGCAGCGTCCCGGAAACGTATTACTACTGGGGAACGACCACTGGAGCGACTAATCAGAATCGGCCCGGTATCGACTCGCAATAGAGCGGCGTAGTTGTCGTCGATGATAGCACGGCCACACGTATTCCGCCCGATCACATTTTCGTAATCGGTCTTGGGAGGAAGACACCGCGCAACGATGTCATTGCCCGCGACGATCTCTTGCGACTCGTGATGAATGGATGCGCCTGGCCGAACACGGAACGCCTCACCTACACTGCCGGTGATTCCGTCACATCCTTCGCAATCGTCCACTGGATGGAAGCGTCCCTCCGGCGCCATCTGCGCAACATGCCATGAATCAGGCAATGGACATGATGGGTGGTCTTGTTCTCGGCATCGAAGCAAAGGCCCGGCGCGGTGCGGCAACGGTGGCGGATGCAGTGAACGCTCGGAATCTGCACTTGGTCGTGCGCATATCGCGCCAGCCATGGCGCAAGGTGACGCATTTGTGGCGCGATTTACGTCGCCGCGCGCGGGCAACTTTATCTGCCATCCGCACGCTGACGAATTGCGGCAGCAACAAGCGGGTCTTTCTGGCGCAATTATTGTGCTCGAACCGGGGCAGACGTTCGATCCTGAACGCGGCATCGTACTGATGCTCAGTTCACCGCGACGGGAAGCCGATGCGGCGACGATATTCCTGAACGGCACCAACACTCCCGCGACGAGGGAGTGGCGAATGGGCCAACGTTACCGGCTGCGATTTGTCGACATTCACACTTGTCGACCGAGTACGACCGCGCGCCTGTTGCGCGATTCGACGCTGTTGACATGGCGCGCCGTAGCGAAGGATGGCATGGACCATCCGGCCGATCAGTCCACCATGCGTCCGGCACAGCAGCTCATGGGGAATGGAGAAACGTACGACTACGAATTCACGCCAACACAAGCCGGAAACATTCGACTGACCGTGTGGGCGCTGAACGGATCGTTGCTGGTGACGATGCCGATCAGCGTGCGCCCGTAGCGCCGTTGCTCCCGGCGCGCTGCGAAGTCGCAGTTTTGATACCGCTGCAGCTAGCCGATGCGTTCGGTGCGATTGTCACGCCAGCCCGACAACAACACGAGCGCCAGGCCAACATGAAACACGACTGCGGCCGCGATTAAATGCGTGAGTTGCCACATCACTACACTGCCAGCGGCCATCAGCCAACTGCTGGCGACGTAGCCGAGTGCAAGTCGGGGCCGTGTCGGGAACTGAAAGCACCACCACACGACTCCCATTGCAACGATGGCAATCGCCGCCTTGAGCAGCGCCATCATCCGGCGCAGGCGGGCAAGGTCGGCCGCGATCGGTGCGCTGGGAGCTGCACCGGACCACGCAATCGGCACCGCGACTGCGAACACGGAACCGATGACCATCCAGCGCCGCCAGATTACTCCGCGCGCCGTTATGGATTGTGCTGACGTATTGTCGACCGCACTCGGCGAACGTGAAGCGGGTGGGGCGAGTGTGGACGATTGCATGTGGCCTGACGGTTCGCGATCTGAAACGTGTGATACAGCGGTGGACGGGGCGAGCGTGGACGTCTGCATGTGATCGGTGACCTTTGGCGTAGTGTGGCAAGAGCATTGGGAATCAAGCCCGCCGCACCTCGGTTGCGCTCAATGATCGTGCACGTCCCGAAAATATCGTGCAATGTCGATCGTTAGCGGCTCGTGCGTGACTACTGGCTGCCATGATATCGAATCGGTGAGCACTTCCGGTTTGGTCGCGCTGGGTGTCCACCGTTCAAATGCGCGCGCGTCGGTATCGACAATCCAGTATTCGGCAACGCCTTCCTGCTGGTACATCCACCGCTTCTCGCGCCGGTCCGTGCGCTCCGTTGATGGCGACAACACTTCCACGGCCAGCAGCAAGATTCCGACATCCTCGAAGCGCGACACACCACGACCGTTGGGAAGTCGAGGGATGACCAGCAGGTCGGGCTGCACTTCGCGACGCCTGGAAAACGTCACAGCCATTGGAGCAAAATACGGATCGAGCCCCACCGACAACGCGTAGGGCGCGAGCAGCAGGAACAGCGTTCTGGCGGCACGCTGGTGCACAACCGCTGGCGCGGGCGTCACGTACAACTCTCCGTCGATAACCTCGTAGCGCTGGCCGTCGTCCGGCAGCGCGTTGAGCATCTCGACCGTCCAATTAGTGCGCGAAAGCGGCATACCCATAGCGTACGCTCGGCGAGGCGGGGTTGGCAAGCGAACATACGCCGAGTGTAGTCGTGCGAGGCGTGGAGTGCCGCATCGTTCTGATGCCCATCGCATCTCAGCCTTTCGACACGTTTTCATCACCATGTGCACGTGATCCCGCGGATCAGGGAGCAGTCATTCGTCCAGAGAGCTCCGGAAATATTCTTCAACATCAATCACCACTGGTTCGTGCGCCGCGCAGCGAGGGCTGATACGACTGCGGGACGCCACGTAGCGACGGATGTGCGTAGCGGCGATATCGGACCGGCGTCGACGTCAAGTACCGCCGTCGCGTTGGGGTTTGCGTCGAATTCCAGCAGCGCACGGACCGATTGTTCTGGTTGCCTGAAGGAGCCGACGGCTTCAAAGAGAACGGCGTGTTGGAAGGCGTTCAACGGGCGCTTGCAGCAATGCCTTGAGGGTGTCCAGCTCGCCATCACGGATCGCACGTGCGATCCGGTCCCGCGCTGCGTCTTCGAAAATGGGTTTGGCATCCTCCATTTTGTACCGCGCCTCATTTTGCGCGATACGTTGCCGGTCCTGCCATTTTGGCCAGACCTGAAACAACAGGATCGGCGCCGCGACCAACGCCACAGCCAGCACGGATGCTGCGTACTTGGTCGAGTTGTACGGGAGCAGGTTGAGGACCATCAACACCACCACCGCCACGGTGGCAAGAATATAAAATGCCTGACCAAACCCCCGAGTCGCCGCGTCGCCGCCCTTGGGAGGAGACAGCGCTTCGGCGGCCACCAAATCACCAAAAGGTCTTCTCGGGCCGCACGGCGTCGTTGGGCGATCACTGGCTGCCAGAATAGCGAACTTTTGAGTACTTCTGGTTCGGTCGCATCAGGAGTCCAACGCTCTATCGTGCGCGCGTCTGTGTCGACCATCCAATATTCGGCGACACGGTCCTGCTGGTACACCCACCGCTTCTCGCGCCGGTCGGTGCACAGGGACGTCGGCGAGAATACTTCTGCGGCAAGTAGCAAAACTCCGACATCCGTGAACTTTGACGCCAGCTTGCCGACGCGCGTTCGCGGCAATACCGAAATATCCGGTTACAATAGTCGACGTTTCGAGGACGCGACATCAATTGGCGCGAAAAAGCAATCGAGCAGCAGCGCCTTCGCGTACGGCGCGAGAATGAACGCGAGCGCTCTTACAGCGCGCTTATACACCAACGCAGCGTCGGCGTCACAAACGGTGCTCCGTATTCTGTCGTGGGCCGAATCAGTTCTGCGCCGAAACCATTTCCCCAGCTTCGCACGAGAAAGCGTGACCGTCTTCGATGACGCATCTTCGGCCGCCTTCTGATGCGCTGGGGTCTGGTCTTGCCCACGCAAGAAACCGTGTCCCGCGCTTTCGAAGACGTGATACTCGTGCGACTTGCCGGCTTTCACATCGCAGAATCGGTTCACGGAACCATAGCGATGCGGCGAATACCGTGCCCTCGCATCAGCACGGCCGTCTGGGCGTCGTGCCACAAGTTGCCCGCGATGATCGGCACTTCCGACATCACCTCAGACAGCACGGCCGCATGACGATCGGTGGGGACGAACATGGACAGCCCTGGTGTGCTCAGACGCGCACGCGTCGGCCGCGTTCACCAGCCCGTTCATGTCGACGATAAACACCTATCGTTCCTCCCCGACCCGGTAAAGCGCATCGCGGTCGGCCACGTCCACCAGCGCGCCTCCGGAAGCGAAACTCGGCAGGGGCGCCCGCTCGGTCACTTCCGATGGCCGCCGAAGCAGTTGCCGACGCGCGGTCTCGACGACCCCCTGAAACCATCCTTCTCCTAAGCCGTATAGGAGAAGACTATGGACGAAACCACGACCCTGCTCCCGGGCACGCTCGATGTGCTCATCCTCAAAGCCGTCTCACTCGGCAAGCTGCACGGATATGCGGTGTTGCTGCGCATCGAGCAGATTTCCGGCGGCGCCCTGCACATCCAACAGGGCGCCCTGTATCCCGCGTTGTATCGCCTGGAACATCAGGGGCTGATTGACAGCGTGTGGGGCACCTCCGAAAACAATCGCCGCGCAAAGTTCTACCGACTGACCGCGACGGGTCGAAAACGACTGGGTCTGGAAACGGCCAGCTGGAATCGCCTGGCCGAAGCCATTGGTCGCGCATTGGCCGCGACGCCGCAGGAGGTCACATGATTGGGCGTATTTGCGCCGGTCTCCGCTCGTTGTTCTCCGGCCTGCGCCGCTCGTCGCGGCTGGACGCCGAAATGAAAGAAGAGTTCACCCTGCACATTGAGCTACGTGCGGCCGATTTGGCGCGCAGCGGACTCAATCATACGGAAGCCCTACGACAGGCGCGACGGGAGTTTGGAATGATGGCGCATCATGCCGAAGATGGGCGCGCCTCGCGCGGACTCAGGCACTTTGATCAGTTTCGCGTGTCGCTGCTGGATTTCAAACTGGGACTGCGCATGTTGCTGCGGTATCCCGGGCTGACACTGGTGGCCGGATTCGCCCTGGCCTTTGCCATTTGCATTGGCTCGGCCACGTTCGAATTCCTCAATCAGATTATCAGTCCGTCGCTGGCTTTTCATGAGGGTGATCGTATTGTGGCCGTGCGAAACTGGAACGCCGCGAACAACCGCGCGGACATGCACGCCGCTCACGATTTTGAACAATGGCGCAAGCGTCTCAGCAAAGTGCAGGATCTGGGCGCATACCAATCACTGGTGCGCAATTTGATCATCAACGGCGAAGGCACGCCGTTGGAGTTGGCCGAGATCAGCGCTGTGGCCTTTTCCGTAACGCGCGTTGCACCGTTGATGGGTCGCACGCTTGTTGCGTCCGATGAATTGCCCGGAGCCGCACCAGTGGTCGTGATTGGCCACGACATCTGGACGCGTCTCTTCAACAGCGACCAATCAATCGTTGGCCGGTCAGTGCAGCTTGGGCGAACGCTGACGACCATTGTCGGTGTGATGCCCGAGGGATTTGCGTTTCCCATTTCACACAGCCTGTGGGCGCCACTTCGGCTAAGCGCGACCGATGTCGTTCCAGGCGGCGGGCCCACGCTGCGCGTGTTCGGCAAGCTGGCGCCTGGCATTCGGATTGAAGACGCGCAGATTGAATTGAGCGGCCTGGGCAAACGATCATCAATCGATTTGCCGCTGACACACGAACATCTGCGACCGCAGGTTATGCCGTACACGCAATCGATCGTCAATTTGTCCGCGACGAACTCGACCCTGTTGATGTCCAGCAATCTGTTTCTGGTGTTGTTGGTCGGTCTGGTGTGCTCCAACGTTGCACTGCTCATGTTTGCCCGCGCCGCCACGCGGGAAGGCGAGATTGCCGTGCGCGCTGCACTGGGAGCAAGTCGGGGGCGCATTGTCGGCCAGTTGTTTGCCGAGGCACTCGTGTTGGGTATTGTGGCGGCGCTGGTCGGACTGGCGGTCACACGGTATGCGCTCCAATGGGGCCTCGGCATGATCGAAGCCGAGTTACTGAACGATGGTGGACGCCTGCCGTTCTGGGTGAAAGGCGGGCTGTCACCCATGACCGTTGTGTACGCGACCGGGCTGACACTGTTTGGGGCAGTCATTGCGGGAATTGTGCCGGCCCTCAAGGTGACACGCGGCTTGGGTGCGCGACTGAAACTCGCCACCGCCGGCGCGGGTGGTTTGCGATTTGGAGGCATGTGGACGGCCGTCATCGTTACTCAGGTGGCCGCGACGGTGACATTTCCCGCGCTTGCATTTTTTGTGCAACGTGATGCGGTCGAAGTGGAAACCGTGCCGGTTGGGTTTGCACCAAATCAGTTTCTGTCAACGCGCATTGAGTTTGATCGCGAGTCGCAGGTGCGGCTGCTGGAAGATTCCGCCACCAACGCTCGCGCTGATTTTCAACAGCGCTATCAGGCGCTCCGGCTACGGTTGCTAAATGAGCCTTCAGTTTCGGGCGTGACGTTTGCGAGCCGTTTGCCACGCATGTATCACGGTTGGAACCAGATCGAAGCCGATGGCGGCGCTGTTGCTCCTCGGGATGTTGCAATGGGCCATCGGGTGAGCCGTGTCGCAATCGCGCCCGACTATTTTGAAGTGTTGGGGGTGCCGTTGGTGGAGGGACGTGCATTCAATGCCAGCGACGCGTTGTCAACGGCGCGTGTGGCCATTGTGAATCGCACGTTCGTCAATTCGGTGTTTGGCAAGCGCAATCCCATCGGCCATCGCATTCGAGTGGTTGCGGCCGATAACGATGCCACAACGCCAGTCGATTCGGTGTGGTGTGAGATTGTGGGCGTCGCCCAGGACATGGGGATGACGTCGGATTATGGGCAGGCGGGCATCTATGAGCCAATCGGCGCGGCGGGATTGTTGCCCGTAGAAATGATCATTCATACGCGCGGTGACCCGAAGGTGCAGATGCCCCGTATTCGGTCACTGGCGTCCAGCGTTGACGCGAATTTGCGGCTGCATCAACTGCAACGGTTGGACGATGTCAGTGACGCCGAGGTGCAGTTTCTGCAGTTCTGGTTTCAGGTCACGGCCATGGTGAGTGCAATCGCGTTGTTACTGTCTTTGGCGGCCATCTACGCCGTCATGTCATTCGCGGTCTCCCGCCGCACGCGGGAAATTGGCATTCGAGTCGCACTCGGCTCGAGTGTCCAGGCCATCACACTGGCCGTATTCCGGAAACCGCTCACGCAGATTGGTATCGGCATTGTGTGCGGGGCCGTACTGGTTACCATGTTCAGCACGGTAGCAACCGGGCATTCGCCTTCGCTCAAGCAGGCGGCAATCATTCTTGCCTACACCGTTGCGATGACGCTGGTGTGCGCGTTGGCGTGTATAGTGCCGACACGGCGAGCGCTCAGTGTTCAGCCAACGGAGGCATTGCGGTCGGAGTAGGCGGGGTGCCCGGTTTCCTCAAGCGCGTAGTGCTATCCCGTATAGCCTCACCAACCGACGCGGACTTGGCCGCAAGTTCTGCCCGGCCGCTCGCGCCAATCCATGCAGTGACGAGTGCAAACGCTGCCCGCTCGCGGCGCTTGAGGAGGCGCGACAGCGCGACGAGGCGCTCGTCATTCAACACATCGGCGAGGAAGAGGTTGGCATCACGATGATTGCCGAGCGCTTCCTGAATCGATGCGAGATTGGTGGCAAGCGCGGAAACAATTGGCGAGACGGAGACGAGCGGTGCGAGTGCATACCGAAGTCGTTTCGCGGCAATTCGCGCGAGGTGCATCTGGTCGCGCTGGTCAATTGCCGTGATTTGTCCGAGCGCCTCACTGAGCGCTTCGGCATGTTGTGCGAGAACCGCTACCGTCACCAACCCGAACGATTCCGGTTGGGTGTCGACGCTTGCCATGTAACGCGAGAGGGCCTTGTCGAGCCGCCGCGCTGTTTTGTCAAAGTCGCTATTGAGGACGCGCTGAAACTCCTGTGACGCGCGCCTCATGCGGCGTTTCAATCGCCTTTCGAGCCACTCCGGAGCAGCGGCCGATGCGCGTGCTCGGCGCTGAATTCCTTCGATTAAAGCCAGGCGTACCTCGACATTGCGGATTTCATCGGTTGCGGACGCGATTCGGCGAAGCCGACGCTCCAGACGGCGACTGACCGTGTCGCTGAGCGCCGGCCGATATGCCCGAAGCCAGGTGCGCAGCTTCCGCATCGCGACGCGGAAATCGTGCAGCGCCTCCAGGTCTTCCTGGTCGTCGAGCCGCTTCCTCTCCGATCTCACGTTGTCCGCAAATTGTCGCGCCATTCTCCGCGCAATAAGGGGGGCCGGGCTTTGCAGGTCGGCTTCGCCAAGGTTCATACGCCATCTCAATGCCGTGGAGTGAAACTGCGCGAGGTTGTTCGCGGTGCGGAATGCTTGATGGCTCGTTGTGCACGAGGATCAACCGGTACGGATACTTCGTATCGTCGTTACCACGTCGCGCAATTGAGTAGCGTGGCATAGTTCATCGACGGCGAATGCGGCTCACCAGCTTTCGCAGTTCGCTGTAGATCAACACACCGCTGGCCATCGCCGCGCACACCAGCCACTGGTCCAGCGCCAGCGGTGCCGTGCCGAAGGCGGTGTTCAGGAACTGCACGTGCACGACAGCCACCTGCAACAGCAACGAGAGCGTGACGGCACCCCATAACCAGCGATTGGCGAACAGTCCGGCGAACGCACTCGTGATGTCCGAGCGCGCGGTGAAGCAGGTGCACAGGCTGGCGAAAACGAGCACCGTGAAGCCTGCGGTGCGGGCTGTGGTCAGGTCGCCAGTACCGGAGATCAACCCGCCCGGCAGGTAGAAGTCCATCGTCAGCAAGGTCAGCACCGCAATCACCAGACCTGTCTGGATCACGCTCGACCACATGCGGCCGTCGATCAGTCGCTCGTTCAACTGCCTCGGCTTGCGACCCATGAGGTCGTCGCCTGCTGGGTCTACACCCATCGCGAGCGCGGGGCCTGAGTCGGTAATGAGGTTGATCCACAGCAGCTGGGTGGCCAGCAGCGGCAACACCACGCTGCCGCCGGCCCCGGCGTCTGTGGACTTCAATCCGATCACGCCACCTCCCACCACGCCGAGGAACACGGTCAGCACCTCGCTCATGTTCGACGACAGCAGGAAGCGCAGGAACTTGCGGATGTTGTCGAGGATGGCTCGCCCTTCGCGCACGGCTACGACGATCGTGGCGAAGTTGTCGTCGGCCAGGATCATCTTGGCCGCTTCCTTGGTCACTTCGGTACCTGTGACACCCATCGCGACGCCGATGTCAGCCGCCTTCAACGCAGGCGCGTCGTTGACCCCGTCTCCGGTCATCGCAACGATGTTGCCTTCGGCCTGGAGTGCGTCGACGATGCGCAGCTTGTGCGCGGGCGCGACCCGGGCGTAGACCGACGTGGTGCGCACGGCGGCGGCAAAGGCTGCGTCGTCAAGCGCATCGATCTCGACGCCCGAGAGCGCCGCTGAGCCCGCGACGATGATCCCAAGGTCGGCGGCAATGCGCGCGGCCGTTTTCGGGTGATCACCGGTAATCATGACGACCCGAATGCCGGCCCGGCGCGCTTCGCGGATGGCCACCGCCGCCTCTTCGCGCGGCGGGTCGATCATGCCGACGGTGCCGACGAATATCAGGTCGCGCTCCAGGGCCTCGGCATCCGCAGCGTCTTCGCCAGGCGCCAGCGGACGGTAGGCTACCGCCAACGTGCGCAGTGCGGCGTCGGTGAGGGTGTCGACGTCGGCCAGCAGTCGCGCCCGCAAGGTTTCATCCAGCGCGACGACCTCCATCCCCACGCGCACCTGGGTGCAACGGCCCAGCAGCACGTCGGGCGCACCCTTGGTGATCGCCATGAGCGCGTCGCCGTGTTCGTGGTCGCGTTCGATCGTCGTCATCAGCTTGCGCTCGGACGTGAACGGGATTTCGCCGACACGCTCAAACCGCCGCTCGCGCCGCTCGGTGACCGCGCCTTGGCCGAGCTTGCGCTCGGCCACCAGGAACGCGGCTTCGGTGGGGTCGCCGAGGATCTCCCATGCGCCGTCCGCTGTCTGGCGCAGATCGGCATTGCCGGCCAGGCTGCCGCCACTGAGCACCACAAGGGTTTCATCGCGCAACGGTCCGGCGGCCAGTTCGGCACCGCCGTGCTCGACCCGGCCTTCCGGCGCATACCCTACGCCGCTGATGTGGGTGTCGCCCGAAGCCGTCATCACGCGCTGGATGGTCATCTCCGAGCGCGTAAGGGTCCCCGTCTTGTCCGAGCAGATGACCGAAGCGGAACCCAGCGTCTCCACCGACGACAGGTTCTTGACAATGGCGTGGTGCTTGGCCATGCGCTGCACGCCGAGCGCCAGCACCACCGCCAGGATGGCGGGCAGCCCCTCAGGCACAGCGGCTACTGCCAGCGACACGCCGAGCAGCAGCACGTGTACCAGATCGGCGGTGCCGCGGATCTCTGACATGAGCAGAATGATGCCCACCACCACGACGGCGATGGCCACGACCGCCACACCCAGCGTGCGCCCGACGCGCGCGACTTCCTTTTCCAGCGGCGTCGGCTCTTCCACGGTGGACTCCAGGAGCGCCGCGATCCGGCCCATCTGGGTCTCCATGCCGGTGGCCGTGACCACCGCGCGGCCGGTTCCTTGCGCGACGGCTGTGCCTTTGAAGACCATGTCGAGTTGGTCCGCCAATGGCGCCGGTTGCACCAGCGTGGCGGTGTCCTTGAGCACGGCCTCGCTCTCGCCGGTGAGCGCAGCCTCCTGCACGCGCAGGGTCGTCGCTTCAAGCAGTCGCGCATCGGCGCCGACGGCATCGCCCTCGGCCAGAACGATCAAGTCGCCACGCACCAGCTCGGCACTGGGCACGCGCTGCGGCTCGCCGTCGCGCAGCACCGTGGTCGTGGCCGCCGTCATCTTGGCCAGTGCCGCGACGGCGTCCTGCGCCTTCGCTTCCTGTACATGGCCGATCACGCCATTAATCAGCACGACGGCCGCGATGACGGTCGCATCCACCGGCCAGCCCGCACGGCCTTCAACCCACCACGCGACGACCGCGACGACCACCGCCGCCAGCAACAGGTAGATCAGCGGGTCCTGGAAGTGCGCCAGCGCACGCCGCCAGGCGGGCACTCGCGGGGCAGCGCGCAGCTCGTTCGGCCCGTTCTGTGCGAGCCGACGCGCCGCTTCTGGCGCGCTGAGCCCGGTTTCGATGTCCGCGTCAAGGGCCGCCGCCACGGCGCTTGTCTCCATCAACGACGGATCGCTGATGGCACGGGGGTAGCCGACTTTCGCGGGTGCAACCGCCTGCGTTTCGACGGGCATTGTCATGAGAGCAACGCCTACCCCATACCGGCCTGCGGCGGTCCGCTACCCACGGCGGTGCCCTTCGAATACACCTGCGCGTTTAAAGTGCCCAAAGACCCGATCACAACGGCAACCACCAACCCCCGCGTGCAAGCAAGCGTGGCTTACAAATCGAGCCATGGTCAAAAGACGAGGCCGAACACACTGCAAGCCGGCGACGGAGACGGCCAGAAACTGCTCACACGTGAAGGGCAACATGCAGGCCTTTCCAATTCATCGAGCCGACGCACCCAGCAACTCATCACGATGCGCCGCCACGAATTGCGCAAACTCCACCGGCGCACGACCCGTCAATTCGGCCACGGTGTGCGTCACGGGTGGCGTGCCCGTGAATCGCGGCAACATGTGCAGCAGCAGCATCACGAGAATCAGTCCGGGCTCGTGGCCGTCGCGCCGTAACGTTCGGTAGAAGCGCCACGGGCTGGGTGATACGTAGGTGATGGGCGTGCCCAAACCTGTCGTCAATTGCGCCGCCATCTGCTGAAAGTTCAGCGTCGTTTCCGACGTCAATGTGTAAGCCTGCCCGTGGTGCTGGGTGCCGGGTTGCGTCAGCACCTGGGCTGCCACACGGGCAATATCTCCGACATCCACCAGTGTGAACCGTGCGTTTCCGGCCGGCAGGAAGATGCGGTGTCGGCGCACCAATTCATCGTGCAGGGTGCTGGTGAAGTTTTGCATGAAGTACGCCGGCCGCAGCATCGTGTACGGCACGCCGCCGAACTCGAGCCGCTGTTCGATTTTGTGGTGCGGGATGAACCGGTTCCGCTCCGCCCCCTGCACCGACAAGAACACGATGTGCCCGACGCCATGTTGGCGCGCTCGTTTGATCACGTCACCGAAGTCGCCGGTGAGCTGCGGTGGACGCAACAGGAAGAGACTGTCGCAGTCGGCTAGCGCAGCGTCTTGACTGGCACCATTGAGAAAGTCAAAGGCCACCGGCTGCACTCGCGCATCGCCACTCCATTTCGCGGTTGCGCCGTCGACGTCGCGAACACCCGCGCGAACGACGATGTCGTCGAAGGCACGGAGCGCCGCAATCACGGCCGAGCCGACTTGGCCTGTTGCGCCAGTTACGAGGATGCGTTTCATCGTGCACGCATTACGAATTGAACTACATCAGGCCAAGTCATCGCGTCATCCCGTCCGTGGATCGTTCACGGCGCGAACTCGTACACCAGCGACGTAAGGTCGCCTACAAAGTATGGCTTGCCCCCTTTGGCGGCCTCGCCGCGGGTCGGCACCATCATGCCGTGGCGCAGCTGGTAGTTGGAAACGGTGCAGTCCCAAGGAAGCATGACCATGTCCTTGCCCACCCCGGAACCACGCTCGTCGGCGTGCACAGACGACATCAGCCCGGCGTCGTCGAACCTGAACAGCAGGGTCAAGCTGATCGGGCCGTCCACCAGGGTGGCATTGGCCGAGCGGTCGTCTACCGCTTCCCAGCGCACGCCCTGGCTGGGCAGCAGCGCGGTGGGATACCACGGCATCTCGGCGAAGTAGCGCATCAGTTCGCCGCGCGCGATCTCACCGTCGCCGTGCACGTCGGCCACCGTAAACAAACCGAGCATCGTCGCGTGCAGCGTGCCCGTGCCGGCGATGTAGCTGTCGTGCACGCGCGCGGTCAGGCCCGGCATCATGGCCACCCGGCCGTTCCAGAGGAAGCCTGGTCGGTGGGTGACGGCGCGCTGCGTCGAGGTGAAAGGTTTCCAGTTCTCGCCAGTCTCCGACATGTTGATCGTGCCAGCCAGCTCGAACGTGGCGGCGGCGATGAAAGGCTGCCCATCCTTCAGCACCGTGCGGAAGTAGCGCTGCACGGGTGCGGGAAGACCCTCTATTTCGCGTGCGTCGTAGCGACCTGACGGCATCGGCACGCGGGCGTCTTCGAGCAGCGCCATTTGCACTTGTGTCGAGCTGCGCCACCGCGTGCTTCCGAACGCGATCAGCCCGATGCCTGCGGCCACGACAAGGCCCACCCCCAATGCCGTCCATGCCATTCCGTTCATTTGCCCTCGCGTTGCTTGCGACGTTCGGTGCCGAAGTGCGACGGCGACGCCTTGATCTGTGCGGCATCCTGCCACAATTCGTCGCTTAGCCGAATGATATCCACCACGGTCCAGAGCGTCAGGCCAAGTGCAATAAGATCTCCGACAGGCAACGGCCCATCAGCGGCGGCCAACGTTGCTGCAGCGGCGCCCCGTAGCGCGAACCGCGCCACGACCGCCCTCCAGAAGTATTCCCAACCAACGGCCGCGCCGCCGGCCGCCACCACAATGCCCAGCGTGCGTGCCAGCGCTTCGAGCGGCTGATTCCGCCCAAACGCCGGCGCAAGATCGATGGGGCGGAAGCGACCGCTGCCCTTTTGCGCATTGTTTTGTTGCACGAGGTACCGCAGCAGCACGGCAAGGGTCGCGGCTTCAATCACGCCATCCGAATCGAGACACAACTTGTACACAATGAGCCCTGGCGCAGCCCGACGCACCCGCAGAGTGACACGCAGTGTCGTGCCGAAATTCGCAACGTTGTGATCGCGCGGCGTAAACATTGTGCCACCGCGATAGGGCAAGCGATAAAAGCCATACACCGCTTGCAGCGTGCCCACTTTCTGAACACCCGCTGCCATGCCGCTGGCTGAATCCGGCTTCACCTCGTACAACGCACGCTCCGAGGCCGTGTGCACGAGAAAATCCGGCACGCGCATCAATTTTTCTGTACTGACCCGGGCGAAGTAGTCGGTTGGGAGTGCCTGTGTGAAGTGCGGATTCTTGCGTGCCAGAAAGTACAGGTAAGCGGCCGGGTTGTGGCTGTCCTGAAAAACGTCGGTAGCCAGTGTTACATAGCGAGACGCGAAGTCGGCGAAAATGATGTCTTCGGCCACGCCGCCGAACACCGACGCCTCGCTGTTCGTCACTCCCGGTATTTCACTTGGCGCGAGACAGCCTTGCACGTTTTCTCACAGAAAGTCAGGGTTCAGAAAGCATGCCGCACGAGTTGATGCCACAACGCGACGAGCTCGGGCAGGCCGTTATCCTCCGTAAATGTCCATTATAGTGGGATAGTACGGCTGCGGGTCAGGTTCAATGACTGCGGGCTTGTAGCGCTCGGCCGTTCTCCAGATCACACTCTCCAACTGCTGTAACGCGCTGGGAACATCCTGCTTTGACGACAAAACATGCTCCAGTACGACGTAGCTTTCCACGAGGCTCTGCGTCCACCCCCGCAGGGGGACCGCGGCCAGACGGAATAAGGGCAGTGGTGTCTTGGGTGTGCGAACGAGGTGCTCCACCTGATTGAGAGCGGCCTCGATCCTCCGCAATTCATTGCGCATTTCCCGGATCTTCTTGAGCCGGCTTTCGCGCTTCTGCTGTTCGTAGTTGTCCGGCGTTCCCATTGCAGTTCTCCAGGCGATTGGTCAGCAGCGGTTCGGCAGCAAAGTGAGTCAGCTTCCTGCATCACCCCGGTTCCCGCGTCATGTCTTTCGCAATGAAAGGCACTCCGTCCGTCATCCACTTGGGCGCCGGCGCCCCTTTCAGGTAATGATCGAAAAACTGGAAGAAGCGAATGGTCAGATCCTTGCGATTGGCCAACCCGCGCAGACCATGTCCTTCGCCCGGATACGCCAACATCACCGCGTCCTTGTTGTTGTAACGCAGGGCGTTGTAGAAGTTCATGCCTTCGCTGAACGACACGGTGGGGTCGGCCGTGCCGTGCATGATGAGGAATGGAGCCACAGCCTCGCGCACATGCGTCAACGCCGACTCAAAGTGGTACTTCGCAGGATTATCCCACGGCGAGAAGCCCCAACGACCCTGCCCGAACAAATAGTAGTCGTTGCCATTGGCGCCACTGCCGCCCGCCACCTGATACGACCACCCCCAACTCTGGCTGAAGTCGGTGAACAAGTCCGTGACGCCGGCGCCCATGCCAACCGCCGCAAACATCCTGGAACGCGTGCCAATAAACGCGGCGCCTTCACCACCGTAGCTGTGACCGTTCACGCCAATGTGCTTCGCGTCGGCATACCCCAGCTCGATGACCTTCTTCGTTGCCGCTTCGACACACTCCAGCATGTCGCTGTGCGAATTGCCAGTGCGAAAATGAATATCCGGCAACATGGTGATGTACCCTCGGCTCACCGCTTCCATGGGCGACGCACCCATGCCGGTGATGTACGACGGCGCATTGTAGCGGTGCATGTTTTGCGAGTTCTTTTCATAGAAGTTCACCATCATCGGACGTTTCTCGCCTGGCTGGTAGTCGTCGGGCAGCGCGAGGACTCCTTGCAACCGCAAACCGTCTTTATTCTTGTAGTCGAACAACACGCGTCGGCCCCACGCATACTCCGCCTGTTGCGGATTGGCGTTGGAAAGTTTCTTGGACGTCTTGAAGTCCGGGCCGGAAATGCGCAGGTCCGGGTACTCCGCAAACGTTTGACGCGTGAACAAATACTGATCGGCTTTGGCAGCCTTTACCGGTGTCGAGAACGACACATCCTCCAGCACGATTTCGCGCAGCTTACCGTCATTCAGTTCGTAAAATCCGGACTTCTTGTTGTATTCGCCGTATGCTGAAAGTGTGACCGGCTTGCCAAGATCGATACCGCGTGCAGCCAGCGAGCGCGGCGCCAGCAGATCGATTGGATCGGTGCGTACGTAGCGGAACCGCATCTCACCCTTGGTGCCAAGACCATTCGTCAGGCTGCGCGCCGGCGAGCCATCCAGCGGCACCTGCCACAAGTCATAACGCGTTTGCGCGATGACGCTCTGTCCATCGGCCGAATACCCGGCAATGCCGTACGAGGGACGCGGGCCTGGATGGTCGTACTCCATATCCACAAAACTCGCGGCCGTGGTACCACCAAGCGTCTTACTCGTGACCGCGTCAAAATTGTACGCCTGAAATTTGTTGTCCTTCCAATACAGGTACTTCGTGCCATCGGTCGAAATGCCCAGCACACCGCTGCCAACAAGCAGGCCCTTGAACATCAGCGTGCGTTCACCCGTCATGGTGTTCACACGATACACATCGGCCGCAGGACGTTTATAGTCCGAGATGTAGCCGCGCGTGTCACGTCCAACCGCCCACTTGCCTTCGGGCGGAAGCTCCAGGTCGCGCATGGTCGAGTCAGTGAGCGCAATGTACTTGTTGCTCGTGACATCAAACCCTTCGCGATAGGTGAAATTACGATCGGCATCGGCGCGCGTAATTTGCACCGACTGAATACGTTCGTCCTGCGTGCGCCAGATGTCGACGTCCGGCACCGAATCGGCACTGCGGCGACGGCTGGTATCGGCGGCGGCACTCTGCGCTATGATGCCCAGATAGACACGCTGGTTATCCGGGCTCCACGTGAGCGTAGCGCGATCGCTGATGACAAATCCTTTCGGAAATCCTTGCGCCGGTGATGCATCCAAACGCGCAGGCGTAAGTTCTGCATTGCCAAACGCGCTGCGCACGTTCGGAAATGCAATGAGCGAGTTGTCGCGCTCGCGCATGCGGTCCACATCTTTGCCCTTGAGCACTGCGACGCCCGTGCCGTCTTCGGTCCACGTCAGGCGATTGTAGTTGCGCGCATCGTTGTCCAGCACTTCGGTGCGACCATTGGTCAGGTCCTGCACATACAGGCCGTTCGCGTCACGTGAAGCGGCATCGACCGTGTACGCCAGCAGATCGCCCTTCTTGTTGAACGAGACGTCACCCACGCTGCCGAGGAATTGGCTGCGGCCCGTGGCGAGATCGTGCAACACCACATCGGTACCGCGTGGTGCCGATGCGCTCGCGGCCGCGGGCGCCGCTGCCCCAGCAGCCGGAGCGCCGCCCGCGCCGCCACGTCCTCCGCCTCCAGCGCCGCCGCCAGCACCACGGCGCAGCAAGAGATGACTGGACGTTGGCGAGAACGACGCGGACTGCATGTCGGCCCACGCCTGAATGCGGCCAGACGCGAGTTCGCGCAGCTCGTAGCGACGTATTCCGGCGGTGGCGGGCGCCGCATTGCTTCGTCCACCGGCGCCCGGCACTACCACACCGGTATCAACAACGGGTGGAATAGTGGGCGGTGCGGTTGGTGGCACGACACTTGGTGGCGCGGTCGGAGCCGGATTGCTATCAATCGTCGCCCCCGGCGCACCGCCGCGACCACCGCGGCCACCGCGCGCCGCCGGCACATCCACCTGATACGCGATAAAACGTGAGTCGGCCGAGAACACCGCGTTCGACGCGTTCGGAATTTCGAGGTCGCGGCCCGTGGTCTGGTTCAGCAGATGCAGCACGGGACGCCCATCGGCCGTCGGCACGTTCGTGAACCGCAGCCCGTAGCTCACCCATTTGCCGTCGCCGGAAATGATGGAGTTCTCAATGTTGCGCCAACGCGTGTAGTCGTTGACACCGAGAATTTTCTTGCCTTGCGAGTTGGTGCTGGCTGGCTTGGCGACGGCGGGCGCGGAGTTCTGTTGCGCGTTCGCGTAGGTGCCGAGCACCAGGCTGGCGGCGAATGCGGCGAATGCGGCGTGCCGGGTGGCAACGCGCAGGCGGGGCGGAGTCATGGAATCCTTGGGCTTACCGGGGGAATAGCGGCGGGCACGGCGTGGAGGACTTTGACAATATGCAACATGCGGGGGGTGGGGAACATACGGAGGAGGAAAGGGCCTGCAAGGCGCAAAACGACGGGCCCCACGCAGGTTGTGTAGTTTCCAATCATGGACTGGTTCGCCATCCCCAACAACAAACAACTCTCCGCCCTGGGCCTGGGCGGACCCCACGTGTTCGGCATGCACACGAACCACACGCTCGAACTACGTGGCGAAACGTCCGGCAATGTGTACCTCGCCCCGGACCAGATTCACCGCCTGCGCATCGGATTCCATGAAACCAAAAGTGGCCGGTTCTACCGTGCCAAATTGTGGACCACCCTGACTGAAAAATCCATTGAACTGCGACCCACCGCCGCCACGTTTCGCGGCTATACGGCGGTCATGACCGCGTTTGCCGATGAGATGATCGCGCAAAACCGCCGCGATCGTGTCGAGACCGGCTCGTCCAGATTCGATGCGGCATTCGGGCCGGTGCTGATGGCCATCCCGACACTCGCCGCGCTCATTCTCGCACTAACCGTGTTGACTGATGAGCCATGGTGGGGGCGCATGATCATTCCCATCGTGCCGTTGGTCCTGTTCGGGATTCTTACCTGGATGGGCGTGCAGCGGTACTGGCCGAGGGAGCTGCTCGACATCCAACAGCTTACGAAACAATTGCCGCCAGTGCAACAATAGAATTGGGGTAACGACTTCATTCATCACCACACTCTCCACCGTTTCCCAAACAATCAGCAGTTCTCTTGTTCTCCGCGTTCTCCGCGTGAGCAATACTTCACCAGCCCGTTCGACGATCGCAGCACACGTGCAAGCGCCGTGTTACTGCGTGTCGTGGCCTATCAGATTCCGTAAAACTGCGTTACGCGGAAACGTGCGGATGCAGCAGATTGGGCGGATTTGCTCCGTGTGAATAGAGACACCACAACGCGCATTCAAGTTTTGTCTTTTTGGATTGATTGATCTATCACGTGGACGTTCGTAACCGCGTCATCAATAAAAAAGATCAGCAGATCTACTTCGGCGCTGAACATTCCCGGCCCATTCGGAGCCAATCCGCCACATCCGCCCACTCCGCAAGTTTCCGCCTACCGCAGTTTGCCAGAGGCGGCCGGAAGCCCGCACCAATCTCGAAAGCACGCCAGACTGGTGGTGCCCACGCACTCTGGCCTTTCGCGTCGCCGTCGAGGATCTGATGCACGGGGGCGGTCCGCACGAGCGGCGAGAAGAGCAGTTGTTTTCATCTCCCGCGAGTGCCGGCCAATGCCTTCACCACCATGGTGAACTCCTCAACATGACTGGGCGTCGCCACCATCTGCATCGGCACCCGGCCAATATCCTGCGCCGCGTCGTACTGCGTACCCCACGGTCCCGTTGGTTTATTGACAATGAGAAACGTGCCCGCGCGGGTGTGTTGCACCCACAGCGTGTACATCCCAGGCGCGAGTATCATAGTGCCAACCGCGAACGTGCGCGTGGTGAACAGGTGCGCCGCGTCATTGGCTCCGGCGCGCCACACGGAGTCAAACGGAACCAGTTGCACGGGCTACCGTCGCGATATAGAGTGTCCGGGTACCGCGCGCGCCAATTGCCTTGTTCGTGGTAACCGATCCGTCCACCAATTGCAGTCGGCCATCACTGCCCAACGTCATGTGGTAGTTCACGCGCACGACTGCCGCACCCGAGCGCTGCACCATTTCGCCCGTCAACTTCGTGGCGGTTCGCGTGAACTGCTCAATGGCGACCGTGTCCGCGCCAAGCCGATACTCGACCGACGCACTTTGCGCCGACAATTGTGATGCGGAGATGACACACGCGGCGAGCGTGCTGGTTGCGGAGAGTGATCGCATGAGAGTGGGTTGAAGTGCGCACGGTGCCGGTCGTGGTGGAGAGCCTAACGTGTCATCATGACCGGGTCAAATCAACGCTCGCCTCCTTCGCCTCCGTCACATCTGCGATGCAAGTCCGCCCGCCGCGTTTGCTGATCGACGTTTCCGGGACAACAGGCCGGCGGTGAACAACGTAACCAGCAATCCCACCGGGAGCGGCTCAATGAACGTGATGGCGGCGTTCATGAGCGGGTTCTGGTACATGGCCTGAAACTTCTCCATGTCCTGCACCTGCTTGTCAATTTCGGTCTGCGGAGTGCCGGCGGCTTTGGCTTTTTCCATTGTGTGCGCCGTGTAGTCGCGCATGAAGTTTGGCGCCAATCCACCGAAGTACACCACTTGCCACGTGGCGACGTAGCACGCAGAGGAAATGGCGGTGATGAGCAGTCCGGTTTTGAAGGCCTGCCAAAACCGTATCACCCCGTCCAGAACGTTGTCGCGGTACGCGCGCACGCCAAAATACACCATGAGAAACGCCACGATCATGCCGCTGTAGCCGACAATCGCGCCGTAGTCGAATCCGATCTGCGACATGAACGGCACGGTCATCAGCATGACAGCCGACATCATGCCGCCCGCGATAAAACCGTACTTCAGGACGTATTTTTTCACTTCTGCGCTCCAGGAGGTTAAAGGATGGGGCGAGAATAGGCGGCGGCGCGGGAAACCGGCGTCACCCGTTCGGGTGATTGTTCGCAATTGTCCTCAAAATCATGCATTCGGGTGACCTCAGGGGAGGATACCTAACTCTTTGCCGAGCTGGACGGCTTGGGTTCGGCGTCGCGCGTTGAGCTTTTCGAAGAGTCGGCTAAGGTGCGTTTTCACCGTGTTCTCGCTGACGAAAATGCGATCGGCAATCTCTTTATTGCTGAGTCCGCTAGCGATGAGTTCGAGAATCTGGAGCTCGCGGGGGGTCAGCCCGAGGCGCTGCACCTGCGCGGCGTCCCGCTGAAAGGGACCGGACGGTTCGCCTATAAACTCTTTTACTACAACGCTTTCCGGCTTCTTGGTCAAAGTGAGGCCAAGCCAGATACCCAGGGAGACGAACACGGACGCGATCAGCACGCTGTAAATCTCGACGGAATGATCGATGACCAGGTAGCGATACTCGACGGCCCGGAGCAGCGCCGTGAGCAGGCCGCCCAACAGCCCAAATACGAGCAGTGGCCGCCCCACGGTGACCGGTTTCAAACCGACTCCGCGAGAGCGTCCACCTTCTGCAACGAATGGTGCAGTTTTTGCATATATGGGAGATGTTTCGGGATGAAAACGTACCGCCGGAGGAAGGCTATTCTTGCGCGCCTCTGGTGCAACACCATCTTTCCCGAATCTGCAGTTTTGCCCTCACCCTGAGGAACCTTCAATGTCCAGATGTACCACCTCTCCTCGTGCCGCCGATGGCCGTAACCTGGTGGCAACTACGCTGCTGTGCGCGGGCGCTTTGCTGGGCCCCCTGGCAGTCCACTCTCAAACCCTGTCTGGCGACGGGTATCTGTTCAAACGACCCACCGCATCGTTCACACTGCGCGGCGGCTACACGCAGCCGTCGGCGTCCAGCGATGTTTTCAACGACTCGCGCAAGTTCCTCACGCTTGAACGTGGCGACTTTGGCACCGGCTCGATGAGCGCTGACATTGGCATTCGCGTCGCTGACCGGTGGTCGCTGCAGTTCAATGGCGGCTTTTCCAGGCGCAGCATCGCCAGCGAAATGCGCGATTGGGAAGACAACGACGGCCTGCCCATCGAGCAAACCACCCAGCTGGCCCGCGCGCCGTTTATGGTGGGCCTGCGGTTCGACCTGCTGCAACCCGGCCGCCGAGTGGGCAGGCTCGCCTACATCCCGGCAAAGATTGCGCCGTACATCACGGGCGGGGGCGGCATGATGTGGTACCGGTATCGCCAGGAAGGATCGTTCGTCGACTTTGAAGATCTGGCGGTGTTCGATACGAAGCTTGAGTCGAAGGGAACCACCGGTGCAGCGTATGGTGCACTGGGCGCAGACTTCACATTGCGACCAACACTCGCTCTCACGACCGAGGCGCGGTATGACTATGCCCGCGCTCCGATGAATCGCTCGTACTTCCGTGGTTTCAATAACATCGACCTGTCGGGCGTGACCGCCACGATTGGTCTTACCTTTCGCTACTAGAGGCGCGCCATGGTTCACATCAAGACACTTAACCGGCTCGCGCGGCGTTTGACGATGTCGTCGGTCGCTCTGGTAGGCGCCACGATGTTCACCGTTTCGCCTGTTCAGGCGCAGACGTCGGCCGCAGACGGTCGCTGGCAGGCGTATACGGGATGCTGGGAACCGCTGGGCGCGCCGGCCGCCATTGGAGCGCGCAACAATGCAGGCAGCATGGTCTGCGTCGTGCCGGTGGCCAACACACGCAGCGTGGACATTGCGTCCATCTCCAACGGCAAAATTGTGCACGTGGATCGGCTCACGGCGAGCGGCGAACGCGTGGCAAAGACCGTGGACGGCTGTTCCGGCTGGGAGTCGTCCCTGTGGTCAAAGGACGGTCGTCGCTTATTCATCCGTTCGGATTTTGGATGCGGTGACAGCGTGCACGTGAAGGGCAGCACGGTGTTCTCCATTTCGACCGAAGGCAACTGGGCGCACGTGCAGGGCAACACCCTTGGCAAAAACGCCGACTCGCGCGTGGCGCTGTTCAAGGTTTCGGACCAGGTGTTGGCACCAGACCTGATCCTCGCCGATTCGGCAATCGTCCGGATGGTTCCGGCGAACCGCACGTTTGGTGAGCGCATGGTGCGCCTGGCGGCGGCCGAGCCGGCGTCGGTGGACGCGATGCTGGAGATTGCACGGAACGCCGACAAACAGGTCGCGCAAACGTGGGTGGCTGAATTCGGAAATCCCACGCAATTGAGCGGCAAGGAACTGGTGGCGTTGGCAGATGCAGGCATGCCGTCGGAAGTCATCGACATCTTGATTGCCAAAGCGCACCCGGAACGGTTTGCCTTGCAGGCCAACGCGGTGGCCGCAGATGGATCACGTCCGACCAGCGCCGACCTCGCGCGAGTGAACGGCATGAACCGGTGCTTCGGCTTCAACAACGGCCTGGGTTACCGCGGCATGATGGGGTCGCTGTCCGATCAGTGGATGTTGAACAGTGCCTTTGATTGCCCGTTGGGCTATGGCATTGGCGGATTTCCATACGGCATGAACATGTACGGCTTCGGCAATGGCGGCTTCGGATTCGGTGGATTTGGTGGGTTCGGCAACTTCTTCCGTGGCGACCAGCCCATCATCATCGTCACGCGTGGTCCCGATGGAGAAGTTCCACCGCAGGGCCGTGCAGTTCGTGGCCAGGGCTATACGCGTGGCCAATCGGGCGGCTCGTCCAACCCGTCCGGCAATTCAGCGCCGCGCTCGAGTTCAGGGTCGTCGTCGGGTTCGTCTTCAGGTTCGTCGTCCAGCGGCTCGTCGTCATCTGGTTCGACTGGCGGAGTTGGCGGCGCATCGTCGGGTGGGGCCAGCACTGGTCGCACGGCGGTTCCCAAGACACCACCACCGTCTATGTAAGCAATGGTTGGTGGGTGCGTATCATCGCCGTTCAAATTGAAAGCGGCGGAGTCCAATGGACTTCGCCGCTTTTGTGTTGTCAGCAATACGGTGTCGGAGCCGCCTTCCGAGCCACAGTGCGTCGGACACGCGATTCGTCTGATTTGTCATCGGTAGATTTCCTTGCGGTGTCCCACCTTCAGGATGATGACGATCAGGTGCGCGTTGACCACACTGTACAGCACGCGATACATGCCGACGCGAATGCGATAGACATCGTCATGTCCCGCAAGCCCTCGTGATCCCGGCGGAAATGGATCATTTCCGAGTGCCAGCATCGCTTTCACGAGCCGTTGCTGCGCCTCGGCAGGTACCTGTCGAAGTTGCTTCTCCGCCGTACGACTGATTTCGAGTTTATACCGGGCCATCGAGCCCAAGCTCGGCCAACAGCTCGGCGAAGGGCCTCGTCGGCTCGTGCCGGATGGCCTTGAGGTCTTCGATATCCTCGAATTCCTCCAGTCGATCGAGCAACGCCTCCTGAATGAAATGATTCAGGACGATGCCGCGTGAACGGCACACTTCATCGAGCACCTGCTTGAGGCGCACGTCGATGCGCGCACTGATCTGAACCGTCGCCATGCGAACCTCATATCAAATGGTATGTAACAATATGAATTGCTAGCTGCGAGTTGGCAACATGGATCTGCCACGGCAACGGCCGGCGAGCGCCGCGAAATAGGTGACGCCAGCATTTCGGCGCCCCCATGCCGGGAGAAATGGCAACGCTGCTTCTTGGGTGACCACAATGCCGGCGAGTTGCTGACGCACACTGCGGCGCATCATACGGGTTTTGTGGTGTTGCACGGACCACCCTTCGCTGAGCGCGATGGCCGCTGCTTGTGCGGCGTACCGTTCAACATTCCGCGCGAAGTCGCCGCTGCCTGATATCACCAGGTCGTCGGCGTACCGCGTGTACACGCCTCCGGCCCAATCGGCGAGACCCGTGAGTCGGCAGTCCAGCCTATAGGCACAGAGATTGGCAATGAGTGGCGACGTCGGCGCGCCCTGCGGCAAATGCGAGCGACCGTACAGGTGACGCGCGGCGACTTGCACGGCCACCTCGCTGGCCGTGTGTGCGGTGGCGGCATGTACGTTGCGCAGAGTTGGTGTTCGTACACAGCGCCCCGAGAATGTCGGCCACTCGTTCTGGATACCCCATGGTTCGGAACAGCGCCTGCACACGTGCGCGGCCGATGGTCGGGAAGAAGTGCTGCAAATCCAGCCGCAGAACGGCTTGCTGGCGCACATGCGGTGCTGCGAACGTACGCACGGATCGGCCTTTCACAAAGCCATGCGCCGCAGAGTAATACGGTGGAATTTGATCGAGGATGTCTGTCAGAATTTTGCGCTGTACGGCTTTGAGGCGTTCCTGGGGTGCTTCAATAATGCGAATACCGCCGCTTCGCTTTTGCAGCACCTCGTACTGGTAGTGATGCAATTTCGTGCCGAACTGCTTGCGGGAAATGCCTTTTTCATCCGCAAACCAGTTGAGGGTTGCACTCTCGATGCCCAGCCAGTTGATGAGGGCCTCCACACTTTCAATTTTCCTGACCGGCCAGTCTGTTGCGGTTGGCACCGGCAGCATGTTCGGTGCCTCCAGCGGCCACCGCGCGACAGGTTGCCGCGCACGTGTCGGTGTTGGTGCGAGGCGCAGGCGCCACACCCGATCGGCTTGGACGAACTGCGCAACTTCGCGCTCACGCGGACGAGTGCTGCCGGCAAACACGCGCACATACCGTTGCGCCAGCTGCTCCATCCAGCGTGCTTGCGGCTGGCCCAGCGTGACGGAAAGGCGCGTCGCGATGGAGGGCTGGTCCTGACTGCCGCCAGTGAGCGCTCGGGCCAATGCAATAGTCAGTGATTGATGCGACATTTACGGCAGGAGATGGTACCGGCCGAGTGTTCCAACGAATCTGACCTTGCGCGAGCAGATACTGCGTGAGTGAAGCGATCGCAGTGGCTGCTCCTGCGACGACATACAAGCTTCATACAAATACCCGGGGTAACCCCGGATTGGTACGCGCGAAGTGGCTGAGAAAGCCAAAGGCTAGCACAAACCGCGAAGTACCGGGTTGGAACACTCGGACCGAACCAGACCTGGAGGACCGGCCACCACTTCATAAAGGTACACGCGTCCTTCCCGACGCGACTGGGTCCGGGTTGTCAGAATGCCTGCTGCCAACGCATGACGGCCGCGTGCTCGGTGTGCCGCGAAAGGTTCGGGTGTGTGACATCAACCCCCGCGCTGAGGCGCGTCGAAGTGGTTGGGATCCAGCTGGCGGCGACACCCCCGGTACGCACGTGGCGAGGCGCGCCACTGACGAGAAGCGGTACCCGCTCATCGAAGCGCACCTGGAGCAGGCCGGCACGCACGCCGAATTCCAGAGCGCCTCGCCGGGTGCGTGGGGTGACCTCCTGCGTGGCAGCGCGCGCGCCGCCCACCACCAGCGCCGCGCGCAGCGACGCGGCGCGTGCTCGGAAATTCACGCGCTGGTCATCGAAGCGGACCTGCTGCCAGAGGTGGGCCACTTCGGCGCCGGCCATCCATCGCGGTGTTCCGGCCACGCCGCCCAGTGACCCACGCCCGCGACTCCCATCGGCGATGGTGGTCCCCGACGCCGAACCATCGGCGCGAAAGACCACAAGGGGGAGTTGGCCAACCGACAGGAGACGCGAGAGTGCTGGCGTCTCGGGCGAACCACGTTCGCGCCCTGCGATCACGCTGCCCTGCAGGTCGAGGTAGCGGGCGCCGCGTAACCTGCGCCAGCCGCCGTGCAAGAGCAGGTCATGTCCCGCGCCGCTGGCCGCGCGCACATCGCCGTCGGTGTCGACCGTCGGGACGTCGGTCCCGATCGGTGTCCGGAATCCACCGATCGCCACGCGAAACGCGCCGCGGTTGTGCAGGAGCTGCGCGCCGAAGCTCCGGCTTGGCATCAGCGCGTTCACCTGGCTTCGCTCGGGAAAGAGCAGCGTGCTCGACGATTGCATGCGCTCTGTGCCGAAAGCCGGGCGAAATCGACCCAGTCGCACCGTGGTGCCACGCCCCATCCACCCGACGAAGGCATCCTGCACCAGAACGCGCCCCTGCCCGAAGTCGGGTTGGAGGCGGACGTGCCAACCATCGTCGCGGGCCGCGTCGAACACCAGGCGGGCGCGGCGCAGCAGCAGCCCGTCGGGCGCACGGGCAGAGGCACCACTGACCCAGCGACCATCCACCTGCAGGTAGCCGCCAATGCTGAGGCGCACCCCCTCGCTCGTAGCTACGATCGTTCGGCCGCGGTCGTCCTCGGGGTCGCGCGGCGGGGTCTGCGCGCCGGCCAGCGACACCGCCGCCAGTGAGGTGATACTGACGGCTGTCAGACCGACGCGGCGCTGGTTCATCAGAACCGTGCTCCAACAAGCAGCGGCATGAAGGTTATCCAGCCGGAACCTGTCTGAGACGTGGCGCGTACCGCGTGAACGCGGAGTTCCGCGAAGAAATCGATGTCCCCCAACGATACGATCTCACCGACCCCCAGATTGAATCCCGGCGCCTGTCGATCGGAATATCGTGGCGCAGTCCGACCCAGCCAGTACCAACCCGCACCCGCAATCCCATACGTATCGAGCCGCCGATCATGTCGACGAGTGGTGGCGTTCACCGTCAGTGCTCCGACCCGTGCGCCATCAAGTCCGCCCCGCGTCGCGTCGGCGCCGAACTGCGCCAACATCGCTTCCACCGACACACCGATGGGAACACGCGGCGCCCGCATCCACAGTCCCGCCTTGATGGCAACACCCTCGCGCGCGACGTCGCGAAACGCACCTGCGGGAATTGCTGGTCCGACAGCCACGACGGGGGACGCGGACCATTGGGCGCCCGAGTACTCGGGCATACCCAAGGCCAAACCTGCGCACAGGAACCGTCGGAAACGCTGACCGATTGGTCGCCACATCACGGTGTCTTCCTCGCCGTCACGGCGTGCGTGGGGTTGATGCGGAAGGCGTTGAAACGGGAGGCGTAGCGGGACGCTCCAGACGTCGCGGCCCCGGCATTCCGTTCGGCACCAGTTCACTGCTCGTCGGCGCGCGCGGACCGGTCGTCTCGGCGGCCGTGTCAGTGGTCAGCAACATCGGAGCTTTCCCGTCGGTGACAATCACTTTGGCATTCGGGCTGCGCGCGAGCTCACGAAACGCCTCGATTGACTGATAGGAGATGATGGATGGCGTGAGCCCCTGTGCGATGATTGCCCAGGCATCGCGAATGCCAATTGCTTCGATGGTGCGACGTTCCGCTTCTTGTTTCTCGCGAGCGAGCACGAACCGCATCTGCTCGGAGCGTTGCTCTGCCTCCAGCTTTTCCTCGATCGAGCGCGCGAGGTCTGCCGGGAGGCGGATGCTCTTGAGCAAGACGTTCTCCACATCGAAGCCGCGCGGCTCCAGGACCACCATCATCTGCGTCTTGATGGCCGTCTCGATGCCCGAGCGAGTGCCCGAGTGAAGGTCCTTCGCCATGTATCGCGAGCTTACATCGGCCGCGGCCGAACGAAACACCGGGATGATGACATCGTCCTCGTAGCGCAACCCGCTGGTTTCGAGGATTCGCCGGACATGTTCAGGCTTGGCCCGATACAGAATCGAGACCTCGGCCGACACATTGAGCCCTTCGCGCGTCGGCATCTCCAGGCGTACTTCGCGATTGACCACACGCGCCGGCACTCGCAGCACCGAGTTGACACCAGGCACAATCAGTTGCGCACCCGGATTGAGCGGACCGCTGGTCACGCGTCCGAACCGCGTCTTGACGCCGATCTCGTCCTGCCGGATAGTGGCACACGCACCAAGCGGAAGCATCAGGAGGGCCAGCGTGATCGCGTGTGACAGCTGGCGACCGGTAGAGCGGACGGGGCGCTCTGCATGAATTGACATGAGACTCTCACTTGGAAGGGTCTGGCGAAGCGCGAGTCACTTCGCAGATCCCAGACACGAGTGTGTCCGGGTCGCGAAGGTCTCGCACACTCAGGCCATCCAACTGGATGCCGAGCCCAGCCGATCCGTGCGCTCTCGCGGGCACAGTGTTGACGAATCGACCACACGGACAATTGTCCGCAGCGCTACTCCCCTTCTCCGACTATGTATATCGGGATTATCGATCGAATGGTAGCCACAGATTCATTTATTTTTCCTATGGCAACTCCCGTGACCGATTGCGGGTTCCGCCCCGCAGCAGGCGCCGAGCGAGGCTGCCGAGGGGCGAATGCCCTTCTGCGGCGCTCCGGTCGTGGATTATCGAGGGCGAAGCGGGCAAGATGGACGAAACAAAGGCGGTAGCGTCCGCCTCAGTTCCACTGAGGTTGCTCCGACCCAACGTGTAGCAACTTCCTGACTCGCACGCGCAATTCATGCCCATCAACGGGTTTGCAGAGTACGTCTTCGACCCCCGCTTGCGTGCCGAGCAGCCTCGCGTCGCGGGTGTCTATGGCCGTAACCATGAGAATTGGGATATGCCGAGTCGCGATGTTGGCTTTCACAATCGCCGCAACTTCGTAGCCGTTCAGGCCCGGCATCATGGCGTCTAACAGAATCAGGTCCGGATGTTGCACCGCCAACAGCTCAAGCGCTTCGGCACCACTTTCGGCGGTGAAGAACTGATAGCCGTCGGCCGCGAGCATGATTTGCAGCAGCATCCTGTTATCGCTGTCGTCATCCACAATCAGTACGCGTGCGGCGCGCTCCGTGATCACGGGGAGATGACTGGTGTTTCGGCCAACTGCGCGGCAATGGTGGCCAGAAATTCCTGATACCGAATTGGTTTGGCAATGTACCCCACGCAACCGGCGGCGCGAATGCGTTCCTCATCGCCCTTCATGGCCAGCGCCGTGAGCGCAACGACCGGAATATGTCGCGTGGCCTCGTCTTGCTGCAGCACCGCCAGGGCTTCGAGACCGTCCATACCGGGAAGCTGGATATCCATGAGTATCAAGCCCGGAAGTTCATCACGCGCCAACATCAACCCAATTTCCGCATTCGTTGCGCTGAGTACCGAATGGCCGACAGACTCCAACAGGAATAGTGCCAGTTTCATGTTGGCAACGTTGTCCTCAACGATCAGCACCTTGGCCATGTCAGTTGACCGACACGTCACGACCCGACATCGCCCGCCGTACTTCGACGCGGAAGCGCTCACGATCGAAGTCCACCTTCTCCATGATTGCGCTCACAAAACCATTCAAAATGCGGCGATCCTGGGCGGTGATCTGCTTGGCGGTTACCACCAAAACCGGAATGCGCGCGGTGTCGGGATGCTCGTTCAGTGCTCGCACCACTTCGAATCCGTTCACTTCGGGCATCATCAGGTCGAGCACGATCAGGTCGGGCAATTCCCGGCGCGCGATTTCGATTGCGTCGCGACCACCGTAGGCCCGCAACATGGTGTCAGCCAAATCGACCATGCGAAGCGCGATGAGCTCAACGGCCTTCGGCTCATCGTCAACGATCAGCACTTTGCGTGTCAGCCCCTGCTCTGCGGGAAACAGACGCAGCGCAACCAGCGAGTCGTGCAAATCCTTTCGCGAAATTGGTTTTTGCAGCACAGCGGCAGCGCCCAGCGCGAAACCCTTGTTGCGATCCGCCACGATTGAAATGATCACAACGGGAATGTGCATGAGCAACGGCACACGCTGCAGCTGGCTCAGAAATTCCCAGCCGTCAATTTCGGGCAGCATGATGTCGAGCGTGATGAGCGACAACGGCTGCTGCGTGGCTAGCACCAGCGCGTCTTCGGCCGACACGGCGTGCAGCACTCTGAATCCTTCCGCCTCAAGTTGCACGCGAATGAGTTCTGCAGACTTGAAATCATCTTCGACGACCAGTGCGGTTGGCGCTCCATCGGCGACTGGAGCCCCTGGAGCGACTGTGATCTTTGCCTCGATGGGTGCGGTATCCGGCGCGGCCCTGAGTGGCAGCCACACGGTAAAGCAGGAGCCCTCGCCCACCGCTGTTTCAAGCGCGACCGTGCCGCCGTGTAATTCGGCCAGCAGTTTGACCATCGCCAGCCCAAGCCCGGTGCCCTCAAATCTTCTTGACAGGCCACTATCTACCTGACTGAATGGTTTGAACAGGCGAGTGAGTTCTTCGGGCGAGATGCCAATGCCGCTATCGGTCACACTGAATTTCAGGAATTCGGTAAACTCGTTATCGGCCAGCGCGAAGGTGCGGCCTGGCCAGGCACTGCTCAACCTGCCAACGTCGGCGCGCGGTACGCGGCTTGCCTGCAAAGTCACTTCGCTGCCTTCGGCAGCAAATTTGACGCCATTGGTCAGCAAGTTGTAGACAATCTGCTTGACCATTCGCGCGTCGGCATTGATGGTGCCAAGCGCTTCAGCGGCAACGACGCGCAACCGGACGCGGCGACTGGCGGCTTTCTCCCGCACAATAGACATACTGTTGACAAACAGGGATGACACCTGCACCGGTTCCAGATCGAGCGTCATCTTCCCGGCTTCCACTTTTGACAAGTCGAGAATGTCGTTGATTAACGCGAGCAGGTGCTTGCCACTGCTGAAGATGTCGCCAATAAAGCCTCGCTGCTGGTCGGTGAGTTCACCCACCAGGCCGTCTCGGAGCACCTCGGAGAAACCCATGATGGCGTTGAGCGGTGTCCGCAATTCGTGGGACATGTTCGCCAGAAATTCGGACTTCATGCGACTCGCGTCCTGCAGCTCCACGTTTTTTTGCTGAAGCGTTCGTTCATAACGCTTGAGCTCGGTCACGTCACGCGCTGAGGCGAAGACGCCTTGCAGTCTTCGGTCGCGATCATGAAACGTCGTCGCGTTATACGACACGTCCGTCAGCGTCCCATCCCGGGCGCGCGCCGTGAGTTCATAGTTCGTCACGCGGCCTTCACTTAACACGCGGTTGATCGCGGCGTCAGCCCGCGTGGAGTCAGTGAAATAATTCTTGAACGGCGCGCCAATCAGTTCGTCGCGCGTGCAGCCGGTCAGCGCCTCCGTCTGCTTGTTGACATCGGTGATGATGCCGCGCGGGTCGGTGGTGATCAACGCATCGATGTTCGATTCAACGAGCGAGCGCGTGTAGAAGTGCTGGTCGCGCAGTCGCTGATCGAGTTTCGTTCGTTCTTCCTCGACCTGCTTGCGCGCGGTGTTATCGGTGCCGATCAGCAGATAACCAATAATGATATCCTGCGAGTCACGAAGGGCCGTGACCGACACCACCGCGGGAAAGCGACTTCGGTCTTTCCGGATGTAAGTGAGTTCGTAAATGTCTTCGATACCGCGCGAGGCCTTGAACACCAGGGCCTCAAACCCCGGCGTAATTTGTGTGCCGAGTTCAACGCTCAGCGCCTGTGCGCGCGCGATCACTTCGTGTGGATCGGAAATGTCGGCGGGCGTGATTTTGTTCATCACTTCGGCCGCCGTGTACCCCAGCATGCGCTCGGCACCCACATTGAAAATCTGAATGACCCCTTTGGCGTCAGTCGCAATGCTGGAAAAGTTCGCGCTGTTGAAAATGGCGCTTTGCAAGGCCCCTGTTCGGAGCAGCGACTCCGCCTGCCGGACCTCGTATTCGACGGCCGCCGTTTCGGCGTGGCTACTCATGAGGAGTGTTCATGCAGGCTCGTTCAAGGGTTGGGCGATGCGCGGAATGAACACCGAGACCCGCGCACCGTACGCTTCGCCGTTCTGGATCCCTTGCTCAATGCGCAGTTCGCCGCCGTGCGCGCGCATGACGTCCTGCACAATGGCCAGGGCAAGTCCCAGTCCGGGTCCATCAGTCGTTTCGCGAAAACGCATGGGCGCGAACGCTCGGCTGGTGCGGTTGTCGTCAACGAATGCGACAGCGAGACGCGCCGGGTCGTGCGTATCCGGTTCGACAAACACGTGCACTCGCTCGCGCGCGTGACGCAGCGCGTTCGAGGTGAGTTCGTAGAGCACGATGCCCATCCAGCGAGCGTCAACCGTGCACAGTTGTGGATTGGGTGGCACGTTGAGCTCCAGGGCAATTTTCGCCCGGCCTTCGAGCGCCTGCGCCGCAACCACCGCGTCGCGCACCAGTTCGATCAGATCGTAACGGTTTTGGTTGAAGGCCACCGATCCGCGCCCCAGCTGTCCGGTTTGCTCAAGGCGATCGGCGCTTCGCACGATGCGCCCAACCCCACGCCGCGCCATCGCAAAGAGGTGCGCATGGCTTTCCGCCGCATCACCGAGGGCCGCTTCAAGTGCCTGCATCACTCCCTGGATGGTGCTCGCGGGCCCTCGCAGCTCATGAGCCACGCGCCCGAGGAACACGGTTCGCAAATAGTCGAGCTCAGCGACGTCGTTCATGCATGCGCTCGAGCGAGCGGCGGGTTCAGCGGTGGGTCGGCAGTCCTGCATTGCCGGTGCGCGTTGGTCATCGGGTTCCTGACTGGCAGGAGTCTGTGCAACTCCAGAGTGCGCGTGATCGATATCACGCACCCCTGACGCTAACCTGCTGCACGTGGTCAAAGGACTCGGCGCCTGCGATGGAATGGTGACTTTCGTCACACGGCGTTCCGTACAGGCTCCGGATGCCGCACAAACGTCCCGGAGCGTTGTGAATCGTGTGCCCGCGGTCGCGTTTTGCCAGCGGGGTGTTCCCCCACCACCAAACGAACTGGCACGCCTGACACGGGCGTGTTGTGCGGTAGGACCAAGGCGAAGTGCACGTTGAGGGTGACCGGTTGTTGCGCCACGACTGATGCCCCCGGAAACAGCAGTGAAACGGCGAGCAGTGCGCGAGCCGGAGGTGTTGCGCCAAGGACGCCACTACTCCTGGTCGACATAGACCGGCATGTTGTCACAATGCAGGCACTGGAAGATAAATGCGGTAGGCGAGTAATCGCGTTTGAGCGATTCCAGCACACGATTGGCGGCTCCTCCCGAAATTCCGAGCTGATGCACGACGTACAGCATGAGCGGACCGTCAAGCCTGGGGTACGTGGTGCGAATATCGTCGGCGCCTGCAGGGGTGACGAATGCGGCCGGTTCGCCACAACAACTTGGCCACTGTTCCCCCTGCCAGGAATTGAAGCCCGGCGTACGTTCGCAAATGGTGCGCATGACCGCTTCCGTTGCATCATCATCGAAGGCTTCAGCATCGACAAATGTCACGTCGAACTGCTGGTACGCCGCACCGTCAGCGATACACCACGGGCAGAGCGCATCACCCAGTGCCTGTTCGCTGTACGTGGGACCCGCGTAGATGAAACCGCGCACTTGAAGGCAACATGCGCACTTCGTCGCCGACGCTACGACGCTGCCGCTCGCCACCGGATTTGGATGATGGCGGAACACCGGGAGCGCTGGGGTGGGCTCATTCATGACGGCGAACTCCTGATGAAAATTCCGGAAGAGGGCGAAACATCCGTGCAACAGCCAGCAACGAGACGCGGCCGGCACCGGCGTCCCCCGGGTGCGAAATCTGCCGGAACAACGTATCCCGCATTGGGAATTTCTGCAAAACGACCTGCCGGAACAGTCCCGTCACGACAAGCATTACAGGCATTCATTGTCCACGGCTCACCGCGTCTTCTTCAACGGAACTGTTACAATTGCGTCATGCGCAAGTGACGGATACGTGACAGGATGGACCGTGGCTGTTTGTTCCCTCATACTGCCAACGGAAAACTCTTTGGCGCGAAAGTGCTTGGGGCGCTAACCACTTCAGAACGTTCGGCGAACAGTATTGTTCCGGTCACCAAGACACTGGTGTTCGATTTCCTCACGCTTCCCGGCGGCTATCCGCACGGCAAACTGGAAGGCGTGACATTGGTTGGTAGCAACCTGCTGGTGGTGTCGAACGACGACGACTTTGGTGTGACTGATGGTGGCGCCAGCCGTTTCATTACCAAGATGTTGCCGGCAACGTCGCAGCGTGATCGACTGGTGTTGTATTTCGTTCGGTTGACGTCTCCCGTGAAATAGCGGCGCCGCCCGGAGCGGCCACACCAACAAAACCCGCAGCGAAAGTTGCTGCGGGTTTTGTGCCCGTGCTCCGAATGGATTTTCGGAAACCTACACACGACGTCGGCGCCTGACAATTGCAACGGCCAGCAGCCCCGTGCCAATGAAGATAACCGTTGCTGGCGAGTATGCGTCCCCAAACTGGTCACCGTGGTCCTGTCAGTTTTTGAACGCGAGTTTTTATGGTCGGGCTTGCTGTGCCGTATTGCCGGTAGAGTTTGCACGAGTCGAGCAGTGGCTTCGCCTCGGCTTGGCGGCCCGCTTCGATGAGCGCAAGCCCCTGCCCGCAGCGCGCGCCGGCGAGCTCGGGATGCGTAGCCGGCAGCCGCTTCTCCATGTTCGCGGCAGCGGCCGCAAACGCGGTGATGGCTGTTTGCCATTGGCCCTGTTGCAAGGCCAGTGTGCCAATTCCCACCTCGAAGAGGTTGGCGTTCGGGTGCGGAGCAGGAAACGCCGTACGAACAGCAGAGGCGATGTCATTTACCTCCTGGTTCGCCTGGGCCAAACGCCCCGCTTCGGCCAACACTTGCAGGCGGCGGATGCGTGCGGCCAACCGGTCGTTCGGTGTCATGGTGGTCGACAGTTGCAGACGTTCTGCTGCGGAATCTGAAAACGCGAGCGCGTCGTCGTGTCGGCCGCGCCATTGCGATCATCGCGCGATTTTGCAGACCGCGAATTACATCAAGATGCGTCCTGGCCACATTGCCGCTACGAAGCGTCATCGCCTCTCGCATCAGCGAATCGGCGTCATTGAGATACCCGCGGCGCGCAATTGTGGTGGCGAGATACTCCAGTGCAGCTCCCAGCGCCAACGGCACCACGGGGTTGCTCGCGCGACGTTGGGCGACCAGCTCGCGAGCCAGCGCCTCGGCGCCCTCGTAGTCTCCTAATCGGTCGCGCGACGCCGCCACGTTGCCCATCAACGCCTGCCGATTGGGATGACCGGCTGGGAGTTTTGCGGTCAGGATGTCGAGCACTTCGGTGAACAGCAACCCGAGATCACCCGACGCCTTGAGCATTGCCAATACTTCGCGGCAACTGTCGGGGTCGTGCGCGAACGTGGCTTCGACGTACCGCACACGCGTGTCCGCGGGCGTTTCGAGCGCCTGTTCGAAACACGCGCTGACGCGTTGCCATCGCTCGGCGCTCAATGCGGTCGGGGTCGTCGTTCGCGCCATGCTGAGAAGAGAGGTGGTGTGTGTGTTGCGGGCCCATCACCTACATGGCGCAGTTCCTCTGGCCGACCGGTCAGTCAGACCGGACTGTCGTCCAGCCCCAGGTCGGCCAGGATCTCCTTGCGGAGCCAGGCGCGCGCCGAAACCCATATGCGCTGTACGGTTTTCGGCGAAATGTTCATGGCCGCCGCCGTTTCCGTCTCGGTCAAGCCGCCAAAGAACCGCAGAACGACCACCTCACCCGCGCGCGGATCGGCGCTGGTCAACCGTTCAAGCGCATCATCGAGCGACACCAGCTCGTCGGCCTGACCGTCCGTCAGAAATGGTCGGCGGCTTCGAGCGGTTCGCGCACCATGTCGCCGCCACGTTTTTCGCTGCGCACCCGGCGTGCATGATCAATCAGCACGCGTCGCATGGTGGTAGACGCCACCGCCAGAAATCGAGTAGACTCGGCATCTGGCAGCGAATAGGCGGCTGACATGCGCAACCACGCCTCGTGAACGAGTGCCGTGGTGTCGAGAGTGTGGCCCGTGCGCTCGCGACGCAGGTGGCCGTGGGCCAGCCTTCGCAGTTCGTTGTAGAGGCTGGGCGCGAACTCGTCGCCGTGAGGCGTGTTCAAGACGGACGGGTTAAGGGCAAAGCAGCCGGTCTGATGAGAATTTATGACGTGCCCGCACTGCCGGAAGTCACGACGGCGTGCAAGTTGCAGTCAGCGGCCGCCACCCACTTTCCCGGAACCTATGTCGCGTGACTCGTTGCCCACTCCCCTGGTGTCCACCGACTGGCTTGCCCGTCATCTGCACGAACCGTGGGTGAAGGTGGTCGATGCCAGCATGTATCTCCCCAACGCGGGCCGCGACGCCCGCGCCGAATATCTGGCGGGGCATATTCCCGGTGCCCTGTTCGCTGACATCGGCTGGCTGAGCGATGAACAGGCGCCCTTCCCGCACACAATGGCCGCAGCCGACACGTTTGCTACCCGCATGGGGTCGTTAGGCGTCGGTTCGGCGCACGCGATTGTTGTGTACGACACGTCAGGGCAGAATTTCAGCGCGCCGCGCGTATGGTGGATGCTTCGCGTATTCGGACATCAGGCCGTGGCCGTGCTGGATGGTGGGTTGCGCAAATGGACGGCGGAACGTCGCGCGACCGACACCCTGGTGCCGCACGCGGAACCGGCGGCGTTTGAGGCCCATCTCGATACCCGTCGCATGCGCGACATCGCGTTTATGCGCGAGAACATCACAGCGCGCGACGCGCAGGTGGTCGATGCGCGGTCGCCCGGGCGGTTTGAGGCGACGGAGCCCGAGCCTCGCGCTGGTGTGCGCGGCGGTCACATACCCGGAAGTGTCAACGTGCACTACGCGCGAATGGTGCACGACGACGGTACGCTGCGGGACGCCGACGAGCTTCGGACCATTCTCCGCAACGCAGGTTTGGATACGACCCGGCCAATTGTTGCGAGTTGCGGCACCGGTGTCACTGCCTGCGCGGTGTTGTTGGCGCTGGATGTCGTCGGTGATGCCAACACCGCGTTATTTGACGGCAGCTGGACTGAATGGGGAAGCGCGACCGACACGCCGGTTGAAACTGGCCCTGCCCGCTAAGGAGAAACCATGTCGCTGGCCTCGAACATCGCCATTACGATTGTCGCGCTTATTCATGTCTACATTCTGGTGCTCGAGATGTTCTTGTGGGACAAGCCCGCGGGACTGCGTGCATTCGGACAGAGCCAGGCGGCAGCGACTGCCTCGAAAGTGTTGGCTGCGAATCAGGGGTTGTACAATGGCTTTCTGGCGGCCGGACTGGTGTGGAGTCTGGCGGCCGGTCACGACGGATTTTCCATCGCCATTTTCTTTCTGACGTGTGTGGCGATTGCGGGAATTTACGGCGCGATTACCGCCAGCCGGAAAATTTTGTATGTACAAACTGTGCCCGCGGTGATCGCGTTGGTGCTGGTTCACTTTCCCATGTAGCTACGCGACGGGCACCCAGATTTCGAATCCGCCCATGCCCGCGCGCGCATCGAACTCGGGGCCGTAGCGTTCCAGCATCACGTCTATTACGGCCTTGTCCGGCGAGTTTGGAAGCCAGCTTTCCCAAATGGCGGCTATTGTTTCACGAATGCCCGCAAGGTGTTCGCAGTGCGTAAACACCGCGTATTGCTGCGCGGGGACATTGACGGTTCTGAATTCGGCCGGTACATCGTGCGCGGTGGAAACTTCAACACACGCCAGGTAGTCGCAGAAACCTTCGGTGTCAAAGTTATAACACGCGCCGTACGCGACTCCCTTGATCTCGTTGGGTATGTGGCCAATGTGCGCGCCGAACGTCTGCCACTGCGCGGGAATTGCACTCGGATCCTGACAGTCGTACCGCTCGGCAAGACCAGCGAGGATGATAGGTTTGCCGGTGACGATGCGCGGATTGTCAAGCGTTTTGGCTGGGCTAGTGCTCATGTAGATGGACTCCGCCAGAGTGAGGCGACTGCATGTCCCCGGTGCACGAACCTGTTCCGGCGTGAATCCCAAGTGTTCGCGGAACACACGCGTGAACGCTTCGTGCGATCGGTAGCCCATATCCAGCGCGAGGCCGAGTATGTCCGTTGCGCCGGCGGCCAGCTGGTGGGCAGTTTCACTCAGCTTCCGCGCACGAACCTGGCGCATGAATGACCGTCCCGTAAGCGCGGCGAAGGCACGACTTCAGTGAAACGGCGACACGGCGCATGCGTCGGCAACCTGCTCAAGCGTGTACGATTTTCTGGAGTTTGCTTCGACGAACCAGAGTGCCTTGTGAGCGGCGAGCACAGTGACCTCGGAGAACGGTTGTACAGGGAGTGAGTGCGCAGGTTACTCGGTCTGCGAATGGTTCGCCTGACCGTTCTTGCGAAGTTTTGAGCGGGTGGCCCGTTTTTCCATGGGCGACCGCTCGCACACAGGGCCCCGCGCGGACGTCATGGCGTTTGACCGGCATCATCCTTTCGGAATGAGGAATCGCTGAAAACGTGGCATGGCGAACAACGAACTGAAGGCTGGCTCGATATGGAACTGAAGCCAATCATAGGGATGCACACCGTGTGGTAATGCTTCGATCAGATTCATGGCCTGCGCCGTATCTCCAAGCACCGCCGCAATTTCTGCGCGAAACAACATTGGCGCTCCGGGCGGATACACGTTCTTCACATCCGTCAGCCAGCGCACCGTATTCCGTACCGCAACAACATCACGTTGCCGCGCCGCGACGACACCAAGTAGACCACGAAATTCGACGAACGCCGGATGGGACGCCACCAATGCGTCGGCAATCGCGCGCGCTTCGGCAAGCCGCGCACTCAACATCAGACACTGCGCCAGCAACCACTGTTGTTCGACGGGCCGTGTTTTCCAATCGCCCTTTGACGTAAACCATTGGGTGGCGAGGTTGTTCGCCGAGTCAGCTGCGCTGTGGTTGCCGGTTCGGGCGAGTTCCAGTGCCGTTTGCCACATCACCCACCCCGGCGTCGCCAGATGCACCGCATTGAGGCGCCCGCCGGTGATGCCGGACAACAAGGCCGGGTCGTTGGTCGCAGTCTTCAGCGCCTCCAGGATCCGGAGCGCACTGTCGCCCCGCCCTGACTCGGCGAGACTTCGTGCGGCGAACAATCCAATGGCGAGTTGCGAACCACCCGCTGCGCTCATTCGAGCGGCCGCAGCCCGCTCGCCGGTGTAGTCGCCAAGGGCGTGCAAGTTCGCCGCGACTTCCCGCAGAAAGAACGACCGCCCGCCTTCGCTCATCCAACCGAGATCACGCGAGGCTTCAATGCCTTTCAGCATGGTCTGCGCCTCGGCCGCGAGGTTCAGTTGGCGAAAGCCGGTGGACATGGTCAACTGTACAAACTTTGAACCGGGCATCATCGCGGCGCGACGGCGCTGCAGTCGATTGTGCTCGGCGTGGTCACTTTCGCAGCGGGCGTGCGCAATCTGCACGGAGAGCAAGTCGAGTTCCGGGATGCGATCGCCCCGGAGTCGCATGGCCGTTCCAACCGAGTCGACAAGATCACATCGGCCAGTGCCGACTCCCGTCACTGCGATATACGAAAGCGCGGTGAAGAAATTCGAGTCAGCCACGAACGCCTTCCGAAAGAACGGGAGCGCTGCCTGCCAGTCGCCGCGCCAATACACCTCCTGCCCCTTGGCAAATTCCAGATACGCCTCGTAGCGAGGCGGGACATGTGCAGGCGAGCTTACGGCGGCAACTCGCGTGTCCAGCAGCGTACCGAGTGCCGACGTTACGCGCTGTCTCAGCTCATCCAGCCCAGCAATGGGTTCTTTCGCGAGCGACGACACCGGGTCAAGGACGCGTTCAACGCGACCGGTTCTGGCGTCAAGCACCTGCGCACTGAATGTGATGCTGTCACCGGCGAGATAGTAGTTACCGGCCACCACCAGCGATGCGCCGTTTGCTCGCGCGAGTGCACGGGGATCGGCCGCGAAACCTTCCGCCGTTTTGCCGCGCAGGTAGAGTCCGCCGATATCAAAAACATCGACCATCGGTAAGCGGGACAAGCCGCGCGTCACCCAATCGGATGCCATCAGTCCTACAGGATCGAGCGCCGGGTTGCCCGTACGATTGACCAGAATCGCAACCGCGACACGACCGACTTGTAGCGTTGTGTCGTCACGCTGCCGTTCACGGCTGCGAACGACGACGATGCCAACGGCGAGCCCGATGGTAATGAGCATGCCGGCCAGTACACCGCCATGACGCCGCAACCCCTCGCGCGGCGAATCGAATTCTCCTGGCACAGATGTGGGTGTCGAAACGGGGACGCGTGACGTCTGCTGTGCGGCTGGGGTGTCGGCCACCAAGGCGAGCACCTCAGCGTCTCGCGTGGCCATGGCTTGTTCGGAACCGGGCGCCTCTGCCAGCAGTTGCTCGGCAAACTCCGCAACTCGCGAATCGGGTGGCGCACCGAGTTCGTCCTGCAAAAGCTGCTGGTAGCTACGCGCATGGCGCAGCGCGCCGGCGCGATCACCGGCAGCGTGGAGAGCACGCATGAACCCCACGGCCAATCGGGCGTTCAGCGGGTCGGTGGCCTGAAGACGCCGCCACCACACCAACGATTCTTCGGTTTGGCCGCGGCGGCTGACGGACGTCGCCAGGCGCTCGAGCGCCTCGTCATGCTGACGGGCAAGATTTGCCCGTTCCGCAGAGCACCAGCGCTCGAATTCGCCCTCGTCATCCAGATAGACGCCATCGAGAAACGCGCCTTCGTAAACCGTCACCGCCGCCGCATCATCGCCCGAGGCGATCGCGTCGCGGAAGCGGCCAACGTCGTCATCTATCAGCGCCCGATTGAGCCGCAGCTCGCTCGGCCCCGTCAGCACATCGTCATTGGCAAGTTGGCGACGAATCAGGTGCAGCAACTGCTTGAGACTTCCACGCGCTCGCGTTGCATCGCTCTCAGACCACAGCAACAACATCAGCCGCTCACGCGAGATTCCAGCGCGCCCTGCCGCCGCAACGACCGCCAGGAGTGCCAGCGCCTTTCGCTGATTGAGCAGGGCGGGCGAGTCGGAACCGTCTTCCTCGAGGGACAGCCGTCCAAATGTTCGCAGTTGATACATGAATTTTCTAGCTCACCGATAACGGACCCACGCCTGGCCGCCGACAAACACCGGCCGAGCACTGTTGGCGACGCAGGCGCACACTGATGTGTGCTTGCGGCCACTTCAGTGAGGGGCAAACCCGTGACTCGTTTTTCATTTGCCGGAACTTCCGCAGCCGTAATCGCCAGCGCAACCGCCACCCTGCGGGCGTGTTCGGATAATCCGACCGAGGCCGGCCCCCAGGCGTTCAAGGGACCACAAATTGCCGGGGGCTACGGGTTCGCCTGCACCGAAATGGTTGTCGGCAACGCCAACGACCTCCAGGAGCTTTCGCGCATGTCTACGGAGGACGCGTTGGTGAATCTTCCCGTGGCGTTGCCGAACACCGAGTTTGTCGTGCCGCTGCCTCGCGTCGCGCCGACCACGTTTTACAATCGTGTCGGCATTATTTGGCCGCCGCAGGGGCACCCGCCGGCCGCGATCTACACCTCCCCGTATTTCGACGCGCCCTAAGACCTGGTGTCGACGCAGCAACGAGACGGCATGACCCCGGCCGATCCGCGGTTCGTGTCAAAAGGGCGCAAGACACCCGACCCGTTGGATATTCCTCCCGGATAGGTCTCGGACCCTCAGTCAATTCGTCGCATGGGCACGCACTGGACACACGGTCAGTCGCACGAGTTTCACGGCTTGCCGTTTACCAGCACGATGGTGTATGGCGACTATGAGGGCAAGATGGTTTTTAACGAGCCGATGTTGACCAAGTCCTATCTGGAATCGAAGCCAAACCGGACGTCAACCATTCGCGTTCCGGCTCGCTATCCGAAGGCGGGACGGTATCCGACGTCATTTAGTGTCACGCTTGAACCGGCGGCCAAGCAGTACCGGGTGAGGATCAGCGCGTTTCAGAATCGAAACTAATCACGGATTTTTATCGCGACTTACCTGCTTACGGCGCCGGCCGCCGGTACAACCCCACCAGCACCGCCTTACCGCGAATGTGGGTCCGCATGGCGTCCATGACCGCCGCTCGTGTCAGCGCCGCAGATTGCCCCACCGCCGCTACATTCACCGTTGCATCCAGCGCGTACAACTCAAACACATAGTGATGTACCGGTCCGGTAGACGGGGCGGCGGGTCCACGATAGTTCGGCCCAGTACCACTGATTTGACGCATCGTCGGCGTTTCCGATCCCTGCTTGATGCCCTCCGCCAGCGATGTCGCGGTACCGGGAATATTCCAAACCATCCAATGCAACAGGTCGTCGGTGCCGTCACCGATGGCGGCGTCCGCATCGTGCACGATGAGCACAAAGCTGCGCGTGGAGTCGGGCGCGCCGGTCCACGACAACGGCGGAGACACGTCGTGACCCGCCTGCGCGTGCTTGAGCGGAATGACCCCGCCATCTGTGAACGCGGGGCTGGTTAGTGACATCACACGCATACCGCCACGGCCGCCGCCACCACGACCGCCAGGCTGTGGGGCAGGCTGCGTCGTTGGTTGCGCCGGTGGACGCGCCGGCGGATTTTGGGCAACGGCCATGTCCGTAACGAGCAGGCACGCCGCCATTGCGCTGATGGAATGCGTCACGAAGTGTTTCATGACCGCGCCTCTCACTTGAACGACGCCGGCTGTGTCTTGCGCCAGGCGTCGTACCGCATGCGCAGGGTCTTTACGGGATTCATGTTTTCACCGGCCTTGATGACATTCGGTCCTGTTTGATCGGGCTGCGCCACGGTGATGTACATGGCATACTTGCCGTTGTTGTGCGAATCGCCATTCGTGTCGTTCTTGTTGGCCATGAGGATGTACGCGACATACGCGGTCCGCCCCTCACAGGGAACCGGCGGCTTCGATCCATCGGCCGGCAATGCCGGGCACGTGCACCGACTGTCGCCGCCGTATTGATCGGCCGTTTCCAGCGCGGCCATCACGCGATCGGTGATGGAGCCATTCGTATGCAGAAACGCTTTGACGGCGTTCGGCACCACTTCGCCCGGGCGCAGAATGTTGCCCTGAATGGAGTAGTAAATTTGTGTGCCCGGCACCTGTCCCTGAATGTCCTGCGAGACGTAGCCGTTGGTGAGCCCGGAATGCCCGGCGCTCCGACCTTGCAAGTCAAGAATGCCGAACTGGCGCGACTGAAACGCAGGGTCGGCGGAAAGCAACTCGATGATACGTTTGGGCTCGGTGCCTTTCTGTATTTCACTGTACACCAACATTTGATTGGCATGTGTCCCGTCAACACCGGCCTGACACGCGGCGACGCCTTTTCCTGGCACCACCACGGCCTGAATGTTCATCAGGAAAGCGTCGTCGCGATTGACGCACGTGGCCGAAGCGATGACAACCCGGCCGGTTGACATGTCGATGGCAATCACCGACCAGGTGGCGTGTGCGGCACGCGGAATGATGAGCAGCAGCGCCAGCGCACTGGCAGCGCGGAATACCACACGCGCGAAGGGTGAGAGGGTCATGCGGAAAACGTGCATGCGGAACCGGCCGACGCGCAAGGCCGCCGCTTATGGCCGAGAGTGCTGATTTCGGGTGCCGTGGGGCAGTCAAGCGGTCGGGCGGTCCAACCGTCAGGCCATCGGTCATTCAATAGGGTTGGTCCAACGGAGCGTGTCTACTGGAGGAACCACCCGATTGAGCGTCCTGCACCAACATCCGCGGCTCCGGACGGCGCGCCATGACACACCTGAAGGAAAGGCATCGTCACCACGACGAGTCGCCTGACGAGTACGGCGGCTTGCATCGCGATCTGATCGCCACTGGTTCCGTGATGAGCCGCCGCCATGTGCTGCGCATGGCGGCCCGCCTTGGCGCGGGGGCCGGCGTGCTGCAGCTATTGGGGTGCAACGCGGGGAACCCGACGGGCCCGGACAACACCGAAACCCCCATCGCTGGTTCGTGCAGCAGAATTCCGGCGGGCATCATGAATCAGAATTACCTGCGTGGGGTAGCGCAGACGGATGCCAACGGTTTGGCATCATTCACGTCGATCTTTCCGGCATGTTACACTGGTCGCTGGCCGCACATTCATTTCGAAGTATTCGCAAGTCTGGCGAGCGCCACGCACGTTGCCAACAAGATTGCCACGTCACAAATCGCGCTGCCAAAGGCCACCTGCGATCTGGTGTACGCGACCACCGGATACGCACCGAGCCTCCAAAACCTTTCCCGGGTGACGCTCGCGAGCGATAACGTGTGCAGCGATGGATCGGCGTTGGAGCTGGCAACGTGCACCGGCAACGTGACAAGCGGCATTAAGGCTTCGCTCACGATCGCGGTGTGAGCTGGCACGCTACAACGCCGTGATCGCGAAGTAGTCGCGGGGAGGCCGGTCCCACCAGAAAATAGTGGTCCGGTCCTGTTGCCCTCGGGCGTTGTCAGGATGCAGCCACCGGCCACATACGGGTGCCGGCGCGACGCCGCCTTCCACCCGGAGTGCAACGATCATGAGCGAATTCAGGCTGCTGTACCGTAGTTCCGAGACAGCCAACCGCGAAGCCATGGGGTCGCCAGAAAAGGCCCAGCAGAGTATGCAAAAGTGGCTCGCGTACATGCGGGAAATGGAAGCGAAGGGAAACTTGAAGGACTTTGGCCAACCGCTGGAGAACGGCGGCCTGATGGTGCGGGGCACGGCCAAAACCGTAGTGGACGGCCCGTACGCCGAAACGAAGGATCTGATTGGCGGTTATTCCATTGTGATCGCGGACACCATCGTACAGGCAGCCCAACGCGCGAAAGGGTGTCCCGTACTCGACGGCGGGGGCTCGGTGGAAGTGCGCCTCGTCATGAAAATGAGTATGTGAGCGTTCGCGGCGCACACCATTCGTGACGAGCAGTTGCGCATGATGTTTTCCTGTGGTCACCCCGACTGCCTGCACGCGTGAACGAGAGCGGTGATTGTA
>Ga0209181_10000189_pt1 | contig 112645 bp, 91 predicted proteins | sample MAT05_FD_187208 | JGI IMG/M metagenome (GOLD analysis project Ga0209181, IMG submission 187208) | Freshwater microbial communities from Lake Fryxell liftoff mats and glacier meltwater in Antarctica - MAT-05 (SPAdes) (version 2) | ecosystem: Environmental > Aquatic > Freshwater > Ice > Liftoff...
CTGGCGCGAAAGTTCCGCCAGCCGCGCGCCCGGACGCTGTTCGCCAGGCTTTCCTTTCCCGCCATCCTTCCCTCCCGATCCCTCGCCTTTGCCTTCCCCAGTTTGCTGGCCTGCCTGGGCCGTTTGCGCTTTTCCCGGCTGCTCACCTTTGCCGCCTTGCTCACCTTCGCCGCCTTGCTCACCTTCGCCAGGCTCTTGCCCTTGAGCCGTTTGTGAGCCCTTCCCGGGTTGTTGTCCCTTCCCGGGCAGCTCGCCCTCGCCGCCTTGCCCGCCCTCGCCGGGCTGCTGGCTTTGGGCCGTCTGCGAGCCTTTTCCTAGTTGCTGACCCTTGCCCGGTTGTTCCCCTTTGCCCGGTTGTTCCCCTTCGCCCGGCTTCTGTCCGTCCTTCGCCTCACCGTCTTTGCCCGGCTGCGCCCCCGCAGTCTTTGAGCCGTCGGCTGCGCGAGCATCTTGCGGAACCGCTCCGGGGAGCACACCCGTCCCGGGTGTTGGTGCCGGCGTCTCGCCGGCACGAACTTCCTGAGGCCCGGCATTTTCCGAAGGCTTCGAGCCCTCCCCGCGCTCTTCCCCTCCAGAGTCGCCCTCCCCAGCCCCCGGCACGGGCGCTCTCCCCGGCGCATTCGTCTGCGCCAAATCCGGCCGCGCCTGCGCGATCTCCCGGTTCAGCGCCTGCGTCAGCGCATCCAGTTCCGCCCGCGCCTGCCGCAGCGCTTCGGCTTCGTCGCCGAGCACACTTTCCGCCGCCTTTTCCACGCCCGTCTTGAGTTCATCGATCTCCCGCCGCGCCTTCTCCTCGAACTTCTGCGCCTGCGGTTGGTAGCCGCGTTCTGCGAGGATCTGCGTCTTCTCCAGCGTTTCGCCCGTCCCAGCCTGCGCCGTCTTGCGCAGCGCGTCGTAGAGTTCCTTGGCCAGCAGAGGCTCTGCCGCTTCCGCCTGCTCGCTCACCCGCTTCATGTCCTCGGTCAGCTTGCCGAGTTTCGACTGCTGCTGACTGAACTGCTCGCCGAGTTGATCCTTCTCGCTGCTCGCATCCAACGTTTGCCGCTGCGGTTTGCCCGCTTCCTGTTTGAGCTGCTCCGCGATCTGCTGCTGCCGCTCCGCGAGGTCGCGCGCATCGGCCCGCAGGTCGCGCATTTCTTCGCGGAACTGATTGCTCGTCTTCTTGCGGAAATCGTCGCGCATCTTCTGCAAGTCGCGCTGCGCCCGCGTCCCGCTCGCCAGCGCCTGCGAAGGCTCGTTTTTCTCCATCGCCTCCGCCGCCTTCTGCGCCTCCGCGCGTGTCTGATCGAGTTGCTTCCGTTCTTCGGCAAACTGGGCCTGCTGCGGCGATTGCTCCATCTTCTGTTTCGTTTCGTCGATGTCCGCGAGCATCTGCTGCTCGTCCTCGCGCAGCCGCTTGAGTTGCCGCTGAATCTCCTCTTTTTCCTTTTCCGTCTTCGCTTCCTGCAGCGCCGTCTGCAATTCCTTCACCCGCTCGTTGATGTCGTTCTGCCGCTGCGCCAGTTCCTTCAGCCGGTTCAAGATGGCGAGTTGCTCCGCCTGCTGCTTCTCCTGTTCCGGTGCGGCTTCGCGCTTCGTTTCGTAACGCTTTTTGTCCTCCTTGAGTTCCAGCTCATCGAGCTGCTCCTGCTTGCCGCCCTTCGACTCCTTGCCGCTCTGGCTCTTGCTTTTCGTAATGTTGTATTCGTGCGCCGCGAGCTTGAGCAGCGCGTTGTAAGCCGCCTTTTCGGCGGTTAGCGCGCGCGGCAGCGGCTCCGCGGTCGTCGCCGCTTCGGTGAGCCGTTCCACCGCCGTCCGCATTTCCCGCGTGGCATTTTCCACCAGCGCCTTCGTCTTCGCGCTCTCCGCTTTCGCTCCGAGTTCCGCAGCCATTTTCAGCGCCTCGCTTTGCGAATCGCGAATCACCGGCTCGTCCTTGAGATACTTGGCCGTCGGCTTCGCTGAAGCGGCGGCGGCCTCCGCGCGCTGGAGATTCCAGGTCGCGCTGACGATCTGCTTTTGCATCTCCGCCAGCTTCTCCGCTGCCTCGCCCTGGCCGGGAGGGCCGCCCTCTTCGTCCTCGCCTTGCCGGTAGATTTCTTCAAACGGCCGCACTTCCGCAAAATACATGTCCGTCGCGGTGCGCCGCGGTTGGTCGTCCGGCCCGGTATCCTCGGCCCACAGATACCACGACACGAGATCGTCCGGCTTCACGCCGATCTCTTCCAGCTTCAGCAAATGGGCGAGCGCGCGTTTTTCATCCGCGCCGCTTTCCTTGCCCAGCTCCAGATTCTGCTCGGAGCCTCCGCCGATCGTGTAACTCAGCCCGTAGCGCGCCAGGCCGAAGTCGTCCCAGGCCTCCGCGCGAAACGTGATTTCCTCGATCGGCGACACGCGCGAGTCGCCTTTCGGCGTTGCGACCTTCAGTTCCGGTCGCCGGTTCGGCAGCGCTTCCACGATGAACTGCGCGGGCACCTTGTTCGTCCGTCCGTCCGCATCCACGAGTTGCACTTCGTAGCTCTGGCTGACGCGCAGCGGGAAGTCGCGCAGCTCCGCGAGTGGCTTGCCCGCTTGCACGGCGAGCGGCACCTTCGTGCCGTCCTTCGCCACGAGCGTCGCGGATTTCACCGGCTTGTTCAGGTTGAAATCGACTGCGAGTTTCGATCCTTCGACAGCACTCACGCGTTTCGTGTCCGGGATTTTTTTCTCGGGCAGTTTCGTGTAAGCGGGAAAATCGAGCGTCGCATCCGCGCGCTCCAGCCTTGGGTGCTCGAAGACCTTTACCGCGAAATCGCGCGTTGCCTTACCGGCGTATTCAATCCGGTAGGCCAGGTCTGCGTCCACCTCCGGCAAACCGCCGCCGAACACCGGATCGCCGAGATTTTTCACCAGCGGCATCCGCTGCTCGGGCGCGTTCTTCGGCAAAAGCACGAGCACCGCTTCGCTCGGAATGTCGCGATGAAATTTCGCCAGCACCACCAACCCGCTCCCGCGCTCCAGCTCGGTATCGCCGGGCGTGACCGTCACCGCATCCTTCGATGGCGCGGCCTCGGCCACCGCCGCCGTCGCCGGACGCGGCATCGGCTTCAAAAAATAGAACGTCGCCACCAGCGCCGCGAGGGCCGCCCACTGCGTCGCGTAAGCACCCGCCCAGCGCGAGCGCGGGATGCTGTCGAGCCACTGATGTTTGCGCGTCGCCGCCACCGCGTCCGCGATCACGCGCTGCTGGAGATAGCTGAGCGTCTTCGTCGCCGGGTCGGGCTGCTGCTCCACCGCGGTGCGGATGAGCGCGTGCAATTCCGGATGCCGCTCCTCGATCGTGCGCGCCACCACGCGGTAGTCCGGCTCCCAGTTTCCCACCCACCGCTGCGCAATGATCCGCGTGATTGCGAAGGCGACGAACGCCGCGCTGATCGCATCGAGCCGCGTCGCGTGGCCGAGCAGCAGCGCGGCGCCGACGAGCGCGGCGACGAGCAGCGATCCGCCGTTGGCATACAGCGAACGCAGCCGGCGATGGCGGTCCACGAGCGGGGCGAGAGCGTTCTGAAGCAGCGGTGTGATCATGGCGTGGCTTGGTGTGGAACGGCGGTCGAGCGCGATAGTCTTCCGGCGATCAGCGTTTCGAGCAACAGGACAAGCAGCGCCGCCGCGAGCAGCCAGCGCCAGAGCTTTTGCCGGCTCTCGACTTCGGCCGCTTGCGCCTGCGCTTCCCGTTTCGGATCGGCCTTCGGTGAAAGTGTGGCCGCCTTGCGCAGCGGGACGCCGAGCGCGGTGAAACGGTCCGGCGTGAGCGGTGTCAGCCGGCTTTCCTCGGGCGCGAGATTCACCACGAAGCGCAGCGCGCCGGTTGTGGCCGCGTAGATTCCGGCCAGATCGGTCGTCGCAAATTTCCCGGCCGCTTTCACGTCGCTGCCATCCGGCTGGCGGATCGTGAATCCGGCATCCGCCACCGGCAGCGCGATCTCATCGCCGACGATGTATTGCGCCTTCTGCGCGGGCGCGTTGCTGCTCTGTTCGAGGATCGCGCCGAGCAGCGGCACGAACTTCGACGACAGCGCGAGCTGGCTGTCGACCGGCCGCCAACTACTCGCAAACGTGAGCACCGTGCCTTTGCCCAGCGGCGTCTGCGTGAGCGCGGGATCGCCGCTGTCGAAACGCGCGAGCACGCGCGTGCCGGGCAGCGCCGCCGCGTCGAGGCGGCGATGTTTCCAAAAGTGAATCTTTGTGAAATCGCTGAACCGCGGATCGGCGAACGCCGCAAAGAGCGGATGCTGGAAATCGATCTGCGCGAGCAGCGCGTATTCCTTCAGGGTGGCTTCTGGTGTGGCTAGGGCGGGTTGGTCGAAGAGCCGTGCGAGCGTTGCCCCGCCCGCGGCGGAAGTGAGGGGCAGCACGACGATGCGACCGGCTTCCGCAAAACCGCGCGCGCTCGCGACCGCCGCGGCTGGCGCGCTGTCGCTGAGCACGAGCAACTGGGCCTGCTGGAGCTGGAACGCGGGGATCGCCTCATCGCTCCGGTGCGCGGTGATCTCGACGCGCTGCCGGCGAGTTTTGGGGAAGGCGCGGCGCAGGTAGTAGAGCGAGCCGCGCGGGTCGTCGTCGGCATCCGGGCCGGCGAAAAGGATCGGTAGCGCGAGCGGCTGCGGCGGGAGAACAAAGAGCCGGTTGTCGAAGTCGACTTCGTCGCCGGAGAGGGAGAGCGGCTGCGTGCGGTCGGTGGGCGCTTTCGGCGGCTTGATGATCCGGCTTTGCCCGGCGGGCACGTAGACATCGAGCGACGCGTCGCCCCAGCGGAGTTGGAATTGTTCGCGCTTCGATTCCGCGGAACTCGTCACTCGCAGCCGCGGCGGCGCTTCGTCATCCACCGGCCCGGTTTCTTCGCCTTCCGCGAGCCATTGCACCGCGGCATTGGCCAGCTTCGTGGCGCGCACCGGCAGCAGTTCCACTTCGAGTCCGCGCGGCCATTCGTAGCCCTGCAGCGCCTCGATGCGGCTGCCTTCCTGGAGGTCGCTCACCAGCAGGATTTCGCGCGGATGCGGCCCGTCCTTCGCCGCTTGGTCGAGCAGATCGGCGGCCTGGAGCAGCGCGGCGTCGAGATGCGTCGCGGCCCAGGTCGGAGCGAGCGCCTTGAGCCGCTCGTGCACGGCGGCGCTGCGTTCGTCGAGTTTCAGCGCCCCCCATTCCTCGAAACTCACCACGCTGCGCGCCGTGCGATCAAAGGCGAGAATCGCCACCTCATCTGCGGGAGCGGCTTTGCGCACGGCGGCTTCCACTTTGCCGAGCGCGTCCGCCCAGAGCGTCTCGCGCCGCATGCTTGCGCTCGTGTCGATGAGGATCACCGAGCGTTTTCCCACGCCCTCCGCCGGCGGCTGCGAACTCGCCGGCTGCACAAAAAACGGCCGCGCAAACGCCAGCGCCAGCAACGCCAGCGCGAGGCAGCGCAGGAGCAGCAGCCAGAGGTTTTCGATGCGGCTGCGCTTCGTCACGCGCGGCGGCGTGGGCTGGAGAAACATCAGCGTACTGAACGGCGTGACCTCCCGCGTGGTGCGACGGATGAGGTGAAAGAGGATCGGCCCGATGATGGCTGCGCCGCCGAGCAAAAAAAGCGGGGCGAGGAAGCTCATGGGGCAGGAGTCAGGAGACAGAAGTCAGGAGCCACGAGATAGGCGGAGGGCAGAAGCTCGGCGCTTCTGACTCCTGACTTCTGACTCCTGACTCCTGCCTTCACGCGGCGGCCCTCCGGCGGACGAGTTTGCCGCGATCGGCGCGGACTTTCAGGAAATCGAAGAGCGCGGTCTCCAGCGGCTGCGCGGTGGAAAGCTGGACGTGGGCGATGCCGAGTTTTTCGCAGATCGCTTTCACCGCGGTGAGATGTTCGCCGAGCTTTCGCTGGTATTCGGCGCGGGCGAGGGTCGGCTCGAGGAAAAGATCGCGTCCCGTTTCTAGATCCTGAAAACGCGCGGCGGTCGCGAAGTCGAAGCTGAGTTCCGCCGGGTCGAGCACCTGGAAAACGACCACCTCGTGGCGCGCGGCGGTGAGCAGCGAGAGCGGTGTTTCGAGCGTTTCCGGCGGTGCGAGGAGATCGCTGATCAGCACCATGAGGCTGCGCTTTTGCACCAGCTCCGCGATGCGCCGGAGCGGCGCGGCGAGATCGGTGGTGGCGCCGGCGGCGGGCTTGTCCAGCGCGAGCATGAGGTGCCGCAAGTGGCCGGGCCGATGGCGCGCGGGCAGATACTCGCGCACCGTTTCGTCGAAGGTGAGCAGCCCCGTGGCGTCGCCTTGTTGCGCGAGGAACCACGCCAGCGTCGCGGCGAGCGTGCGGGCGTAATCGGTCTTCGAATAGCCGCGCGAGCCGTAACTCATTGAGCGGCTTTGATCGACAAGGAGATGGCAGCGGAGGTTCGTCTCGTCCTCGTATTTTTTGATGTAATAACGATCCGTCCGGCCGAGGAGTTTCCAATCGAGATAACGCGGATCGTCGCCGGGCGAGTAGGGGCGGTACTCGGTGAATTCCACGGAAAATCCGTGATACGGCGACCGATGCAGCCCGTGCCAAAATCCTTCCACCACCGTGCGCGCTCGCAGTTCCAGATTGCGGATCGCCATGAGCGCGGCGGGATCGAGGAAGTTCGATCCGGCGGCTGGAGTCGTGGCGGCCATGGGTCGGTTATTTCACCGCGGCCAGGACCTTCTCGATGACCTGCCCGACGGTCACGCCCTCGGCTTCCGCGCGGTAATTCACCAATACCCGATGCCGTAGAACCGGAGCAGCCAGCGCGGTGATGTCCTCGGGCGTGACGTGCGAGCGGCCTTGGAGCAGCGCCCGCGCTTTGGCTCCGAGCGTGAGGAACTGCGCGGCGCGCGTGCCGGCGCCCCAGCTCACCCAGTGGTTGATGAAATCCGGCGTACTCGCCTGCCGCGGTCGCGTGCCTGCAGCGATCCGCACGGCCTGCCGTACGAGGTCGTCGGCGATGGGCACCTGGCGCACGAGCGTGTGAAAACGCTGCACATCTTCGCCGGTAAAGAGCGGCTCGATCTTCGCGCCGCCGGTCGAGGTCGTGCGCTGCACCACCGCCACCTCGTCGGCCTCGGGCAGGTAGTCGATCACGACATTGAACATGAACCGATCGAGCTGCGCCTCGGGCAGGGGATAGGTGCCTTCCATCTCGATCGGGTTTTGCGTCGCGAGCACGAAGAACGGCTCGGGCAGCGCGTAGCGGCGGCCGCTTGCGGTGACCTGATGCTCCTGCATCGCTTCGAGCAACGCGGCCTGCGTCTTCGGCGGCGTGCGGTTGATTTCATCGGCGAGCACCATGTTGCCGAAGATCGGACCGGGCACAAAAGTCAGCACGCGTCCTTCGGGCGTGTCCTGCAGGATTTCCACGCCGGTGATGTCCGTCGGCATGAGGTCGGGCGTGAACTGGATACGGCGAAATTCGAGGTGAAAAATCTGCGCGATGCTTTTGACCAGCAGCGTTTTCGCGAGACCTGGCGCGCCGGTGATGAGGCAATGGCCGCCGGCAAAAAGCGCGATGAGAATTTCTTCGATGACTTCGTGCTGGCCCACGATGGCCTTGCCGAGTTCCGTCAGGATTCGCCCCCGCGCCGCTTGCAGCTTTTCAAAGGTTTCGTGATCGCTGTTCGGAATCGGCGGGGGCTGGATCATTGGCGTGGTGATACCGGAGCGTAAATCCGCGCCGCGGGCCAGCCTTTGGCTTCGCCGCTTTTTTGCGGATTTTCGCCCTCGCCTTCCCGCGCGTGCGGGCCAACCTCCGAACACACTTCAAAGGAGCCCCCTATGCTTATCGTTTTCGTTCACGGCTGGAGCGTCACCAATACCAACACCTACGGCGGTCTGCCCGCGGCGCTCGCGCAAAATGCGCCGCCGAAGCTCGACCTCCAGATCACTCACCTTTTCCTCGGAAAATACGTCAGCTTCGCCGACGAGGTGAAGGTGGACGACATCGGCCGCGCGATGCAGCAGGCCATCGCGGAGGAGGTGCTGCCCAAGCTGGCCAAAGGCGAACGCTTCGCCTGCATCACGCACTCCACCGGCGGTCCCGTGGTGCGCAAGTGGATCGACACCTTCTATCGCGGCAACCTCGACAAATGTCCGCTCAGCCATCTCATCATGCTCGCGCCCGCCAATCACGGCTCCGCGCTCGCCCAGCTCGGCAAGGGCAAACTCGCGCGGATGAAATTTTTCACCGAAGGCGTGGAACCCGGCACCGGTGTACTCGATTGGCTGGAACTCGGCAGCGACCAGGGCTGGGCGCTCAATCTCGAATGGCTGACCTATGACAGCGTGGGCGCTGGCCTCTATCCCTTTGTCCTCACCGGCCAAAGGATCGACCGCTCCATTTACGACAACCTGAACGCCTACACCGACGAAGCCGGCACGGACGGCGTGGTGCGCGTCGCCGCCGCGAGCATGAACTACGGCCTGATCCGCCTGGTGCAGACCGACGGCGAACTCAAGCTGAACAAGGACGATCGCGCCCCGAAGTCCGCGCTTGGCGTCCTCCCCGGCCGATCGCATTCCGGGGAAAAGATGGGCATCCTCTCCAGCGTAAAGGCCGACGACAACGGCACGCATCCCACCGTGCTGTGGGTGCTGCGCTGCCTCGAAGTGGCGAGCGCCGCCGCCTACCAGCGCCTCGTCAAAGATCTCGACGAGCTCACCGCAAAAACGCAGGCCGACGAGCACATCGAAAAAGTCCGCGAGCATTTCATCTTCGAGCGCACCTTTATCACCGATCGCTACTGCATGCTCGTCATCCGGCTCGTGGACGACCGCGGCAACACGCTTTCCGACTACGACGTGATCTTTACCGCCGGCCCCGCGTACGACCCGAACCATTTGCCGCCCGGCTTCTTCGTCGACCGCCAGCGCAATTTGAACAACCCCGGCAAGCTGACTTACTACATCGACTTCGACGTGATGAGTGCGTGGCTGGCCAGGCCGGAGCTGGACGGAAAGTTCGGCATCAAGATCAACGCGCGCCCCGCCGACGGCTTCGCCTATTACGCACCCGCCGAGCTGCGGAGCAACTTCGCCAGCCTCAAGCGTTACTTCGAGCCCAACCAAACCCTGATGGTGGAAGTCGAACTCCGCCGGCATGTGCGCGAGGGCGTCTTCCGCCTCACGCAGAGCCTCACGCCGGAGGACTTTAGGAAGCAGCCGAAGGGCAAAGACTTGCCATGAACGCCGGCGGCTTCCCGGGCCGCCGCGAGGGCGGCGAAAACGTGGGCCGGGGACTTGACGCGAAATGAAAGTTCGCCGTAAATCGTCGTCCCGCCAGGGAACGGGGAGTTAGCTCAGTTGGTAGAGCGCGTCGTTCGCAATGACGAGGTCAGGGGTTCGACCCCCCTACTCTCCACTTCCCGCCGGGATTTCCGCGAGCGCCAATCGGCGCACCACTTCGCCCGCGGCGGCGAAACCGAAGGCTCCGGTGATGAACGTGGCGGTGCCGAAGCCGGTGGCGCAATCGAGCGTGAGGCTGGAGCCCGGCTCGGGCTCGACACGGCAGGTGCCATTCGCCCACGGATAGAGCGGCGGCTCGGGCGTGAAGACGCAGGACACATCGAAATCCGCGGCGACGTCGCGCGGGAAATCAAATTCGCGCCGCAGTTTGCGCCGCACCTGCCGGAGCAGTTCGTCCTGGATGGAAAACGCGAGGTCGCACACGCGCACCGCGGTGCCGTCGCGGCGGCCGCCGGCGCTGCCGGAAGTCAGCACCGGGATGCCGCGCTCGCGGCAGCCGACGATGATCGCGCATTTGTTCGCCAGCTTGTCGGTCGCATCGACCACGAAATCGTAGCCGGGTTCCAGCAGCGCTGCGGCGGTCGCGGGCGTGAAAAATTCCGCGCGCTGCTCGACGCGGCACTCCGGGTTGATCAGCCGCACGCGCTCAGCGAGCACGGTGATTTTTGGCCGGCCGATCGCGCCGTCCAACGCGGGGAGCTGGCGGTTCACATTCGTCACGCACACGTCGTCGAGGTCGATGAGCGTGAGCGCGCCGATACCCGAACGCGCGAGCGCCTCGACCGTCCACGAACCCACGCCGCCCACGCCGATCACGCAGACATGAGCTACGCGCAATCGGGCGAGCCCGGCCGCGCCATAGAGCCGCGCGATTCCCGAGAACCGCTGGTCGTAATCCGTCACTGCTGGCTGGCCACGTAGGCTTCGAGCGCTTCGCGTGTGACGGTGTGCCGCGCGCCGCAGCGCGGGCAGGAGATGCGCAGCTTTGGCTCCTCGCCGAAGAGCCCGTCGGGATCCGTGCGCATGATCTGGGCGAGGATCGCAAACATGCGCGCCTGCGTGCAGCCGCATTCCCAGCGATAGCTCCGCTGCTCGAGCAGGCTCAGGTCTTCGCGCTGGTCCAGCGTCATGATCGCCGCTTCGTCAAGGCTCTCCAGCCACGCCATGTCGCACTGCGGCTGCGCGGAGATGAAGACGAAATCTTCCGGCCCGTGCTGGAAGAACCGCGCCGGCCGCTGCTCGCTTTGGGCGTAGTATTGCTCCACCGCGCGGAAGATGTCGCTGCCCGTAAACTCCACCGCGCTGCGCCGCGAATCCGCCCGCTCACGCACCACGTCCGCCACAAAAAGCTGCTGGCCGTCCATTTTCACATCCTCGGTGAAAAGCTGTCCGACCACCGTGCCGAGCCGGTTGTCGCCGGAGACAAAAAGATTCAGCACCGGGGCTTGCAGATGGATCGTCCACGCCGCGGATTCGCTCCACGGGCGAGACGCCGAGTGCAGCGTGATCGCGGCGAGCGCCTGCTTCAGCAGACCGTCGTGCTCGGGCTGATGTTGGTAGCCATGCTGGCCTTGGTGGAGGTAGTAATCCACGTAGAGTTCGCCGAAGTCCGCACGGGTCAGCAGCGCATTGCGACCGCGGACGAAATAGGAGCGCACTTCGAGGCCGGGAGCGGGTAGGTCCGGAGTCATGAGGAAGGGGTGGCCCAACCGGTAAACGGATGGGCGTGGAGCTGGTTGTTGTAATAGCGCGGATCGCCGGTCACCTCCGTGCCGACCCACCCGGGCAGAGTCAGCGGATGATCGGGGTGCGGGATTTCCACCTCGGCGACCACGAGGCCGGCATTGGCGCCGGAAAATTCATCCACCTCCCAAGTCAGACCGCCATGCGGCACGCGGGTGCGCTGCTTCTCCAGCACGGGCTGGGGGCAAAACGCATCGAGCAGATCCGCCGCATCTTTCGCGGGAATTTCGTATTCGAACTCCAGCCGGCTCGGGCCAACGTTGATGCCCTTCACCGTCAGCCAGCCGCGAGCGCCCGAGAGGCGCACGCGCACCACGCGCTCCGGCACATCGCAGAGGTAACCCTGGCGGATCAGCACTGCTTCTCCGAGCGTGCGCCACTCGTCCGAGCGCACGAGAAACTTTCGCTCCACCTCGAGTCCCATGCGCTACTTCACGTTCTGCCTTCCGATTGCCTTGAGGATTTCCCGCTTCAGCTCCAGCGGATCGACCGCGCCCTCTTCCTTCCAGAGCACCTCGCCTTTCGTCCCGAGCAGCACCGTGTAGGGCAACGCGCCGCGCCACTCCTTGTCGAACGCCTCGACCAGCGTCGTCTTGTCCTTGCTCCCGAGGAGGAGATTGCGATTCGACGCCTGCTGTTTGGTGAGAAATTTCAGCACCTCCGGCTGCTCGTCCGGGTAGTTCGCGGAAACCGTCACGAACTCGAAATCGCGGTTGCGATACATCCGGTTGATCTCCACCAGGTCGGGAAACTCCGTCACACACGGCCCGCACCACGTCGCCCAAAAATTGACCAGCCGCACCTTCTCCGGATTGCCCTTGCGCAACGCCGCGAGCCCCGCCGCGTCTACTGGCTCTACCGTCACGGGTTCCCGCGCCAGCTTTTCCATGAAGAGCTTCACGAGGCCCTGCTTGCCGGCCCATTTCACCGAGCACCCGAACGCCTTGGTCTGCGCGACCGCCGGTTCGCGCCCCGCCAGCACGGCGTCGATCGCCACGCGCAGATCGCGCGACTGCACCAGCGACTCCCGCTCCGCGTCATCGATCCGCCCCACGTAGCGGAGCTTCTGCGCCGCGTCGAAAAGGAACGCGTGCGGCGTCGCCACCGGGCCGTAAGCCCGCGAGACCGTCTCGCGGTCGCCGTCGTAGAGATAGGGGAAGTTGAAATTCTGATCCTTGGCCCGCGCCTTCATGTCCTCGAAACTGTCGCCGAGATCGGAATAACCCAGCTCATCGAGCCGCACCGATTTCGGATCATTCGGCGAAATCACCACCACCGCGACGCCGAGCGGCTTGTAGTCGTCCACGATTTTTTTCAGCCGCCCCTCGTAAGCCTGCGCCGTCGGGCAGTGGTTGCAACTGAACACCACCACCAGCGCCTTCGCCGCCGCGAAATCCGCCAGCGCCCAATCGCGTCCATCCACCCCCGGCAGCTTGAAATCCGGGGCCGCCGAGCCGAGCGCGAGGGTAGGGGGCAGCTCCGCAGCGGGAGCCGTCGCGCACCAGGCCAGGGCGAGCACGAGCGAGAGCAGCATCTTCATCGCGCGTAACGCACAGCGGAAGCGCCGCGATGTCAACGCGGCGATGCAGCACGGGAATGGAACGCCGATGCGAGGAAGTCGTCGACGCCGAGACCGCGCCGGGCGGCGGCTTCCCGGCTTTCGCGCCGCCGGGGAATCTTCCGTTTGACGCTGCCCGCTCCGCTGGCAATACTCCCGCCCCCTTTTCCGGCAACCCGCCGCTCCACCCTCAGCCTTCAACTCTCGACTTCCTTCCCCCATGGCCAACGCCAACGAACTCCGCAAAGGCATGTGTATCCGCTACAACGGCAACCCCGCCATTGTGCTCGAGGTGATGCACCGCACGCCGGGCAATCTGCGCGCCTTCGTGCAGGCGATCATCCGTTACATCGGCACGGGCAAAAGCGCGGACGTGCGCTTCGGCTCGACGGACAAAGTGGAAACCGTCGAAGTGGAGCGCAAGGAGCTGGAGTTTTCCTACAAGGATCAGGGCGGCTACAACTTCATGGACGAGACTTACGACGCGATCACCTTCGACGAGGCGTTCGTCGGCGACACCAAGGATTACCTCACGGAAAATCTGAAGGTCGAAGTGCTCTACGTCGAAGGCAAGGCCGCGAGCATTTCGCTGCCGGCGTCCGTCATCCTCACCGTCACTGAAAGCGCCGAGGGCGTGAAGGGCGACAGCGCGAACAACGTGCAGAAGCCGGCGACGCTCGAGACGGGCAAAGTGGTCACGGTGCCGCTTTTCATCAAGGAAGGTGAGAAGGTGAAGATCTCGACGGAGAACGGTGCCTACATGGGCCGCGCGTAAATTTTCCTCCCCAGAAAAAACCCCAGCACGGGCGCCGCTTTGCGAAGTGGCGCCCGTGTTGCTTTCCGGGCGGGCTACCCGCGGTCGACGCTGTATTTGCCGGGGCCGATGAAGACGAGGGCGAGGAAGACCATCGCCAGTTCACAGGCGTGCGAAGCCTCGCCCCAGCCACGGGTGCGGTATTCCATCACCGTGGCCACGGCGAGGGTGATGAAGACGAGCAGGCTCGCGGGGCGAAACATGAGGCCGAGAATGATGAGGCCCATGCCGATGGATTCGGCGAAAGCCGCCATGAAGCCCCAGAAACCGGGCCAGAAAGTGATGCCCAAATGTTTCATCGCGCCGCCGAGCTGTTTCCACTTCACGAGGCCGCCGGCGAGCTTCGGCCAGCCGTGGATCCAGATGAAGAAGCTCCCGAGTGCGACGCGCAGAAAGAGCAGCGCCACGTCATTGAAGTTGGACAGGTTTTTCCACATGCGCGCGGACGGTAGCGCGCGGCTTGAGGGCGTCGCGAGCGGAAAGCGCGGCGGCTATTTTGCCGCAGGCTGAGCCGGCGTCGGCGCGGGCGGGAGCTGCGCGCGCATCAGCTCGAGCATCATCTGGATCTGCGCGGGATTGATGCCAGCCGCGGCGGAGTTTGCGCTGAAAGCGGTGTCCCACGCGGTGTTCGCGGGTTCGTAGTGCAGGTCGTCGCGGAGGTGCCGGGCGAGTTCATCCATGTGCGCGGCGCCGTAGAAGATGGCGATGCTATCGCCGGGGCGTGCTTTCTGGAGCTGGGCGCGGAGGTCGCGCATCACCACTTCGTTGCGCTGGGTGAGGATGACGTCGAGCAAGTCCTTCAGTTGCGGCGAGGCGGATTTGGAGAGCGCGAGGAGTTCGCCGGCCTGGCCGAGCACCTCGATGAGCATCGCCTTGGTCATCTCGCGCATTTGCGGCGAAGCGCCGAGCAGGCTGATCATCTGGGTGAGCGCGCCGCCCATCGCGCCGGTGCCCTGGAGTGCGCCGATGAGTTGATCGAAAGTCTGATCCTGCGCCGCGGGATCGGCGGGCGCGCGCTGCTTTACCTCCTTCTCCAGCTCGGGCACATGCAGGTCACTGTTCACGAAGGACGGCCGACGGTAGTCGATCGCTGCGAGCTGAAATTTGAGCCCGAGCGCCTTGGCCAGCGTGGTCTGGATGCCGGCGTCGCCGATTGCGCCCGGTCCTTTCTTCACCTCGTGAACGCCGATGCCCTCGTAGAGCACCACGGTCTGCCGATCGAGTCGCTGCTGCAGCGCCTGGAAATACTCTGCTGTGCCGAGGTGCGCCACGCCCACGAGCACCACGGTGGGGCCAGTGCCGGTCGTGGGCCGATATTCGACCGTGGCAGTCTGCAGCCCCCGGACGCCCTCCGGTAGATCCACCGTCTGGAGGAACGCCGACCGTATCGACGCCGGCGCCTCCGCCCAAGCGAAGGGACCACAGATGACGGAGGCGAGGGTGAGGGCAATGCGACGGAGGTCCATAATGAGGAAACTGGCCTCGGAGTCGCTGTTTTGCGGCACACCGTCAAATTTCGTCGAACGGCGCTGGGAAAAAAGAGCTGGTGAAGCTATCAGGGAGCGCGGGTTTGGGCGGTTCGTTCGCTAGACCTTCCGGCCGAACTTCTTCTCCAACTCGCCGTAGCCCATCTGGATCATGGTAGGGCGGCCGTGGGGGCAGGTGTAGGGGAGGTCGCAGGCGAGGAGGTCCTGGATGAGGCGGACGAGTTCGGGTTCGCGGAGGAAGTCGTTGGCCTTCACGGCGTGGCGGCAGACGGTCTTGGCGATCATGTCTTCGCCGAGGCGGAGTCGGGAGGTCTGGCTGCTGGTTTCGCGGAGTTCGTCGATGATGTCGCGCACGAGCTGGAGCGGCTCGGTGCCGCGGAGGAAGGTGGGCAGGCTGTCGATTTTGAACGTGTCGGGACCGAACGGCTCCAGCGCGATCCCGGCGCGGTGCAGGACGGCGAGGTTTTGCGCCAGCCAATCCGCATCGCGCGGCGTGACGGCAAGGGTGAGCGGCAGGAGCAGGCGCTGCGAGGGCACTCCCTCCGATTCCATGCGGCGGCGCATTTCCTCGAAGAGGATGCGTTCGTGCGCGGCGTGCTGGTCCACGAGGACGAGGCCGGTTTCGTTTTCCATCAGCACGTAGAGTTTCCCCAGCACGCCGAGAATGCGGAAATCGCGCGAGCGATCTTGCGCGGGAGCGAGCGCGGGGGTGGTGCGAAGATCGAAGGCGGCCGGGGTGGGGAGCGGGTTCGGCGCGGTGGTGCCGGGAGCGGGTGCGGCGGGTGGGAGATCGGACCAGTCCTGACGCAAGGCGATCTGTTGCGCTTCGGGAATCAAGGGCGGCGTCGTCGGAATCGGCTCGGTGGCAGCGCGGGCGGTGGGCGGGGTGGGCAGCGCGAAGATCTCGCGCTTCGGTGCTGCATGGAAGGTGCTCGACCAGCTCGCGCGGTCACTCTCCAGCGCGCGGCGGGTGGCTTCGACGATGGCTTCGCGAACGTGCGCCGGGTCGCGGAAACGCACTTCGCGCTTGGCGGGATGCACGTTCACATCCACCGCGGCCGGGTCCATTTCCACGAAGAGGTAGGTGACTGGGTGCTGCCCCTTCATCAGCGCGGTATGGTAGCCCTCGCGGAGGGCGAAGCTGAGCGTGGTGTTTTCGATGGCGCGGCCGTTGAGGAAGACGAGCTGCTGGGCGCGCGAGGAGCGGCTGACGCCCGCCTTTCCCACCAAACCGCGGATGATGATGCCGCCGCCGTCGAACTCCGGGACCTCGAGTAGCTCGGCAGTGAGCGCGGCGCCGCAGAGGTCGCGAATGCGGTCGCGGAGCTGCGTCACCGGCGGGAGCTGGTAGGCGACGCGCTCGTCTTTCACAAAGACGAAGCCGACCTGCGGGTGCCCGATGGCCTGGAGCTGGAGCTGGTGCTCGACATGGCTGGTCTCGGTGTTTTCGGTGCGGAGGAATTTGCGGCGCGCGGGGAGATTGTAGAAGAGCTGGCGCACTTCGATCTGCGTGCCGGGGGCGTCGCCGCCGTCGCGCACGGTTTCGATCTTGCCGCCGTTCACGATGACTTCGGAGCCGGCGAGGGCGCTGTGCTCGCGGGTGGTGAGGCGAAAGCGGGAGACGCTGGCGATGCTGGGGAGCGCTTCGCCGCGGAAGCCGAGGGTGTGAATCGCGGCGAGGTCGGCGCCCGTGCGGATTTTGGAAGTGGCGTGGCGCTCGAGGCAGAGCAGCGCGTCATCGCGGTCCATGCCAATGCCATTGTCCACGACACGAATGGTGGAGATGCCGCCGCGCCGGATGAGCACTTCGATGCGGGTGGACTGCGCGTCGATGGCGTTTTCGACCAACTCCTTCACGACGGACGCCGGCCGCTCGACCACTTCTCCCGCCGCGACCTGGCTGGCGACGGCTTCGGAGAGGAGGGCAATGCGGGGCATGATGCGGAAGGGCGTGCATGAGGGATGCAGGATGAACGGAGCGGACGCAAGGACGCCCGAAGCCGTACCGGTAGGGCAGCCGCGCGGTAGGGCAGCCGCGCCGCGGGTGCCCACGCTGCTGGATGAGAGGCAGGCACCCGCGGCGCGGCTGCCCTACCGGCGGGTGTCCACGCTGCTGGATGAGAGGCAGGCACCCGCGGCGCGGCTGCCCTACCGGCGGGTGCCCACGCTGCTGGATGAGAGGCGGGCACCCGCGGCGCGGCTGCCCTACCGGCGGGTGCCCACGTTGCTAGATGAGAGGCGGGCACCCGCGGCGCGGCTGCCCTACCGGCGGGGCTGCTTTGCCGGTGGGTGGAGTGGCGCTCGACACCGGGGGGCGGCGGGTCTACGATGCGCGACGATGATTACTGTCACTGACCCGGCTTTTGCGCAGCTCCGCGTGCTCGTGGAGGAAAAAGGTGAGCTGCAAAAAGGGCTCCGCATCTTCGTGGAAAGCGGCGGCTGCGCGGGGATGCAATACGGGATGGCGCTGGATGACGCGCAGGCGGGCGACGAGGTTTTCGAGCAGGATGGCGTGAAAGTGCTCGTCGATCCGCAGAGCCTGGAGTTTCTCCGCGGCTCGACGGTGGACTACAGCGACGATCTCGCAGGCGCCGGCTTCCGGATCCACAATCCGAACGCGGTGCGAAGCTGCGGCTGTGGCACCTCCTTTGAAGCACCAGCGGGTGCCTTTGAAGCACCAGCGGGTGCCTTTGAAGCACCAGCGGGTGCCGTTGAAGCGCCCGCAGAAGCCGGCACGGAAGCCGCGCATTCCCACCACTAAACACGGCGGCGGCAGCGAGCGATGGCAGACAATTTTTACGGCTTCGACGATTCGGCGACAGAGGAAAAGGGACGAGACAATCTGTTCCTCTGGACGGTTTTCATCCTGCTCCTCATCGGCGTGGCCGCCGGGGCTTGGATGGGCAGTTTTTATGTCTTCGGACATCCGGAGGATCCGCGCTTTTACCCGCTGCTGCTGAAGATGAAGAAGCTGGAGCTGCCGAAGCGCTTTGAGGTGACGCAGGGGCCGCTGGGTGAGTTTCTTTCCGCGCAAAAGCTGTTCACCCGCTACGACGTTTACAAGGATCGCCAGCTCGAGGAGGAGAACGCGGCGCTGCTCCGCAACTACCTGAAAAACTTCCGCGAGACGAAGAAACAGGTGCCCTACATCACCGGGCGCTTCACCATCATGCGGACGCAGGAGCTGAAGCCGACGGACCTTTTTCCGAGCGGCGTGGTGGTGCTCGCGCAGTCGATCGATTTCCCGCAGGTGCTGATCGAGCACGTCTACCCGGCGCCGTTGGAGACGGTGCCGATCCTGCGCGAGAAGCTGCAGGTGGGGCTGGACATGCCGATCGAGCGGACGAACGATCTTTCGGCGGTGATCCATGTGGCGCGGGTGCAGGATGGGCGGCTGCAATTCACGCTCGTGCCGCTGCTTTACGGCACCTACGCGCTGAAAAATGGCGTGGGCACTTTCAGCCTCGAACCGCCGAAAAGCCTGAACATGGCGGGCGGTGTGCCCATTACGAAACCGGCGGCGCTGAAGGAGGCGCTGGCGTCTTTCGCGGAGTATCGGCGGAGCCGCCCGAACGCGGAAATCGCGGAGGAGACGTCGCCGCCGCCGGGGCCGGAATTGGTGCGCGTGGACACGGTCGAGCCGGGCACAAAAGTTCCCGAGACGGGCGCGATGCCGGCGGTGGCGGTGGCGACGCCGATTCCCATTCCCGGTCAGGCGACGCCGCGGTTCGTGGCGCGCGAGATCACTCCGCCGGCAGCCGTGGCGATGCTCAATACACCCGCTCCGCGCGTGGCGATCCCGATCCCCGCGATCACGCCGATGCCAGCATTCGAGCCGCCGGTGGCGAAGGTGCCAGCGGCGCAGACTTCGCCCACCGGCGTGCCGCTGAAACCTTTCATCGTCTCGGCTCCCGCGCCCGGCATGATGCCGGCGGTGCCTGGCGCGACGTGGCGCACGTACCCGCCGGGACGCATGCCGTCCGCGCGGTCGATCACGCCGCTCGAAGCGGTCGATTTGGCGGGCCGCGGCGACCTCGGCGAGAAGCTGTATTTGCAGGGCGACTTCCGCGTGACGGCGTCGAATCCGAGCCGGGCGGTCTTTCGCGACCAAGGGGCGGTGGAAGGCGGGACGAAGCCGGTGGACGTGGTGCGCGTGATCGTCGACTACCCCGCGGGCGCGGTGCCGCCCGGCGAGAATGCGACGTTGAGCCGCGACCCCTCGCGGCCGCTGGAAGTGTCCGACATCCGCCGCGGCGCGGACGGGCAGATCAACGTCTACGTGCGCGAGATCATCGCACAGTAACTACGCGCGGCCGGCGGCTTTCAGCGTTTCCAGCAGCGGCGCGTAAAGTTCCTGCGAGCGGAGAATGGTGCGTCGCAGGACGGGGCGCAGGTTCATCACGTCGGCGAGATTCACCACGAGGTCGACGCTGTGCTGGAAGGCTTGCAACTCATCGGTCGTCTGCAAGGACGAGCCGACGAGCACCACCGTTTGTTTGCGCCGTTGATGGGCGGGAGCGCGGATCGCTTCGCAGAGCAGGGGATTGGTCGCCACGTCCGTCGCGGCGAAGTTTTCCGAAATGATCACCACGTCGTAGGCGTGGGCGCGGAGCTTGAGCAGGATGTCCTCGACGAAGAGGCCGGTGTGCATCTTGTAATTCATCGAGGTGAGCTGATCGACGACGATGCGCTGGACCTCGGGCACGTCGCAGCAGACGAGCGCGGTGAGGTCGCCGGGCTCAAAAAGATCGAGACGATTTTCGAATTCCATGGGGATCTTAGCGGGCGACGCGGAGGCCGGCGATGGGGACCACGGCGGCGTCAGTATCGAGCCGCAGGCCGGTGGGTTTGTTGTCTTCGAGGCCGCGCTGTTTTTTCACGGCGTCGATGAGGCGCGTCATCTTCGCTTTGTTCGTGGCGTAAAGATTCGCGGTGTCCTCGGTGATGAGGTCGGACTGATAGGCGTGGCCGAGCGACTGGTCGAAGGTGGTCCAGCCGAACGTCGAGCTGGCCTCGATGATCTCGTAAAAGGTGCGGCCCTCGGCCTCGCCGAGCGCCACGGTTTCGCGCACGCGGAGGTTTGTGCCCATGATTTCATTGAGCATCACGCGGCCGCCGGTGGCCCGCGGTGCGAGGCGCTGGCTGACGACGTAGCGGAGCGTCTCGCTGAGGCGGAGGCGAAGCTGCGTTTCCTCCGCGAGGTCGAACATGCCGAGGATGCGGTTCACGGATTGGCCGGCGTTGATCGTGTGAATGGTCGAGAGCACGAGGTGGCCCGTCTCCGCCGCGGTGAGCGCGATTTCTACGGTGGCGCGGTCGCGCATTTCGCCCACGAGGATGACCTTCGGCGCCTGGCGCATCGCGGAGCGGAGGCCGTTCGGGAAGGTGTCGAAATCCGCGCCGAGTTCGCGCTGGTTGAAGGTCGCTTTTTTATGCGCGTGGATGAACTCGATCGGATCTTCGAGCGTGACGACATGGACGGGTTGCGTCTCGTTGATCTCGTTGAGGATCGCGGTGAGCGTCGTCGTCTTGCCGCTGCCGGTGGCGCCGGTGACGAGGATGAGCCCGTTCTTCTCGCGGGCCATATCGTTGAAAATCGGGCCGAGGCCGAGCGAGTGGATCGACGGCATTTCGCTCTGCGCTTTCCGCATCACGATCGCAAAGCTGCCGCGCTGGCGGAAGATGTTCACGCGGAAGCGCGCGCGGTCGCCGAGCTGGTAGCTGCAATCGCACGCGCCGTGCTCGATGAGGTCGCGCAGGAGGTGGCGCTGGTTGCCGACGATATTCAGCGCGATCTGCTCGGTCTGAAACGGCGTCAGCGGGCCGATGCGCGGATGCACGGGCGACTCTTTCAGCACGCCGTAACTTTCCACCTGCAGCGGGCGGTTGACGGAGAAGACGAGATCGGAGATGCCCGGATGGGTGTCGAGCATCCCACCGAGGATCGTGTCGAGTTCTAGATGGCGCATGGGGATTTAGTCCTCGAAGTCGTCGGGCGGATTCTTGAGGAAGACGCGGAATTTCTTTCGGTCCTGCGCCTTGTCGTAAGCCTCTTCGGGCGAGATGCGGGCGGCGCGCAGATGTTCGGAAATGGCGTCGTCGAGCGGCTGGTTTCCTTTGCGTTTGCCCACCTGCATCATGCCGGGAATCTGGTGCGTCTTGCCTTCGCGGATAAGGTTGGCGATCGGCGTGTCGACGACGAGCACCTCGAGCGCGGCGACGCGGCCGGGCTTGTCGATGCGCTTGAAAAGATTCTGCGCGACGACGCCCTTGAGCGATTCGGAGAGGCCGGCGCGGATTTGGTTTTGCTGATTCGCGGGAAACACGTCGATGACGCGGTCGATGGTCTTAGGCGCGCTCGGCGTGTGCAGCGTGCCAAAGACGAGGTGGCCTGTGGCCGCCGCGGTGAGGGCCAGTTCGATGGTTTCCAGGTCGCGCATTTCACCCACGAGAACGATGTCCGGATCCTCACGCAGCGCGCCGCGGAGGGCGGCGGCGAAGGACTTCGTGTGGACGCCGACTTCGCGGTGGTTGATCAGCGATTGCTGGCTGCGATGCACGAATTCGATCGGGTCTTCGACCGTGATGATGTGGTCCTTCCGGTGGAGGTTCGCGTAGTCGATCATCGCGGCGAGCGTGGTCGATTTGCCGGAACCCGTGGGGCCGGTCACGAGGACGAGCCCCTTTTTCAGCATCGCGAATTTCTTGAGCACCGGCGGCAGACCGAGTTCCTCGGCGGTGAGCACCTTGCTCGGGATGAGGCGGAAGACGGCGGCGATACCGCACCGCTGATTGAAGAAATTGGCGCGGAAGCGGGCGAAGCCGGGATATTCGTAGCCGAAGTCGACGTCGCCGGTTTCCTCGAAGTGTTTGATCTTCTGTTCCGGCGCGATTTCGTAGACGAGCGCCTTGAGGTCGTCGTTTTCCAGCGCCGGCATGTCGACGCGGACGAGTTCGCCGTTGATGCGGAGCATCGGGGGATTGCCAGTGGAGAGGTGAAGGTCAGAAGCGCTCTGCTCCTTCATGAACTTGAAGTACGAATCGATGCGGGCCATTTCGCCCGGATGGGGAAGCTAAATGAGTGCCACCGCGGGGGACGATTCCGGGGGCGAGCGTGCGCCTCTAGCGACTCGGCAGCCGGATGAAGGTCATCGTGCCCAGCGGGCGCATCTGTCCGCGGGCATTGGCGAGGGGACGGTCGACGATGCGGGTGATCACGCAAGGCACGCTCCTTGGCGAAGTAAACGCCGCGATCACGGCCGGCACGGCCAACCACCCGCGGCACCTGCCGGCCGCTGCGCGCTGGCCCGGCCGGCGAAATCGTAACCGACAACCCCGCCGGGCCGGGCCGCGTCCAAAGAGCCGTCGGGAACGCGTGGTTTTTCCAGGTGACCTCGCCTGCCACCGCCGCGGCGCCCTGCGCGTCACTGCCGCGCCCTTCGTTCCAAAATCGCCGCAGCCGGAAGATCTCGAAGGGAAAAATGGACGGTGCTGGCCATGCCCCGAAGAACGAATGGAGTCCGCTCTTGATTGCGACCCCCCAGCGAGAGGAAGGCCGCCGCCAGGACCACGCCCTGCCTTTTCGCCTACAAGACCCGCCGTTCGCCGGTCCGCTCCGCGTGGAGCGCGTCGAGGGTGGAGCGGATTTGCGTGAGAAGCTTTTGCTGCGTGTAGGGCTTCGGCATGAAGCCGCGCAGGCCGCGGGCGAGCATGCTCCGGAGACGTTCCTGTTCGGCGAAGCCGCTGCTCAAGACGACGGGCACTTTCGGATTGATCATGAGCAGCTCGGCGAAGACGTCGGCGCCATCCATGATCGGCATGGTGAAATCGAGGATGATCAGGGCGATCTGATCCTTGAGCTTGCGGTAGGTGTCGATGGCCTGGAAACCGTCCTTGGCAGTGACCACGCGGTAGCCTTCGTCGCAGAGGACGCGCTGGGCGAGAACGGAGACGAACTCTTCGTCATCCACGATCATGACCAGTTCGCGGGAGCCGGTGGGATTGTGAATCCGCACGTCGCCGGTGCCGGCGAGGCTCGGGGTGATCGCGGGGCTCGCGCGGGGCGGCGGCGGAGCAAAGGGATCCTCCGGAACCGGCTCGGGTTTGATGCCGCCCATGCGATCGGACATCAGTTGCGTGACCTTGGTCGCGCGGTCGACGCCGTTTCGCAGGATGGAGAAATACTTCTCGGTTTCAGGGATCGACTCGCAGAGTGACTCGAGCATCTGGCTCGAGTTCGAGATGACCTGGAGGAGGTTGTTGAGCTCGTTGGCGGTGGCTTTCGCCCACTGCTTTTCCTCTTGCTCAGACATATTCAGGAGTTCGCCGGAAGCGTGGCGCTCCCCGCTAGGCTTCCTCGTCCCGGCAAGCCCACCAGACGCATCCCAGGAAGAAGGCGACGACGAAGGTGAACATCCCGAGAGTGAGCATAGGGGTGGAGGTTGTTTCGCATCGGACTTGCTTGGTCAACATGATTCATGCCGCTGTCCTAAATTTTAATGCCGAAGAATTCTGCAAAGACCGTGCGGTAGACCTCGCGCTTCATCTCCGGCAGCCAGCCGATCTGAAAGCGGGCGGGGTCGATCCAGCGGAACTTCTGAAATTCCGGATGGTCGGTCTCCACGCGGATCTCGCGATCTTTCCCGTGGAAATCGCAGAGGAAATAGAGCTGCTCCTTGCCGTGGTAGCCCTTTTTCAACCGCCCGCTGCCGTAGAGATAGCGGTAGGGGCCGCGGTGCTCGACGATCGTGAAATGATGCGGGAGCAGGCCGATTTCCTCGCGGAGTTCGCGCACGAGAGCCTGCGCCGGGGTTTCGCCGGGATCGATGCCGCCTTGCGGAAATTGCCACGCGTCGTCCACTCCGAGGCGCTCGCAGACGAGAATCTTTCCGGCCTCGTTGCGCAAAATGCCCGCGACATTGGCCCGCAGTTTCATTTCTCTTGAATCGATGGAACTCAAGCGCCTGGCCCTTCCCCTCGCCGCCGCGGTGCTGGCGCTGGCGCTGTGGCTCGCGTGGCTCTGGCAGCCGGAGCGGCAGGTGCGGCTGCACACGCAGACGTTGTTGCAGGCGATCGAGTCGCGCCATTGGAGCAAGGTGGAAGCATTGCTGGCGGACTCATACGCGGATCGCTGGGGGCATGACAAAGCGTTTGTGCTCGAGGGGCTGCGGCAGGCGTTTGGCGGGTTCGTGTTCCTGACCATCGAGCACCGCGAGGCAGGCAGCGTGCTGCTCGCCGGGCGGAGTGTGGAGCAGGTGAAGATCAGCGGGCAGGGGAACATGGTCGCGCAGTTCGTGATGACGCGGGTGAACGAACTCGGCGAGCCGTTCACTTTCGCCTGGCGCAAACGCGAGGGCGGGCCGTGGGCGTGGGAGCTGATCGGCGTGGATCACCCGCGGCTGAATCCCGGCGAGATGCCGCAGCTTTAACCGGCGATCATCCACGCGTGGATGGCGTGGTATCTCCACGAGAGCACGACGGCGAGCGCGAGCAGGAGGAGTGCGGCGACGTCGCGGCGGCCGAAGCGGTCGGCGGAGCCGTGGCTGCGGAGGAATTCCAGCAGCGCGCCGGTGGGGCAGCCGTAGTGGCAGTAGGCCATCGGGACGAACGCGGAAGCCACCAGGCCGACGATCGCGATGGCGATGGTGGCGACGCCGGCGGATTTCACGAGGTAAGCGTCAAAGGGTTCGAGATGCGCGAGATCGATGGGCAGGAGCAGGATGGAAATGGCGACGACCAGCGCGAGAAGCAGCGCGGGCAGCCACCTCAGCCCGCGGGCGAAATCCGGTCGCAGCGTGATGCGCCAGCGGCGCGGGACGATGCGGCTGAGCAGCTCCTGCGCGGCGCCGTGCGGGCAGAGTTGCTGGCAGTAGAGCGGCTTGCGCGTGGCCCACGGTACGGCCAGCGCGGCGGCGAGGAGCAGCACGAGACCGGGCGCGCTCCGCCACGGGATGCCGCTCTGCGCCCAGCCGACGATGAGTGATTGCGCGAGCAGGGTGCCGGTGAGGAAGCCGATGTAGGCGATGACGAGAATCTGGAACCCGCGGCGCAGCCACTGGCGGCCATAGGTGCCGGTGAAGGCGAGGAAGCACGCGGCGACGATCACCGCGATGAGGCCGTAATCCGCGGCGCGGAAGGTGAGCGGCGGCGGCCTCACGGCGAGCGCGGAATCGGCGGCGCGCAGGCGCTGCATGATGCCCTCGGCCATGGCCAGGCTGGTCATGCTCGCGCCGGAGACGCCCTCGATACCGGCTTCCTCGGGCGATTTGGCCGCGACTTCATCCCACGATTTTCCGGTCCACGTTTTCTTGAGAAAGAAGCGATCGTCCACGATGTCGCCGACGTGGTCGCGGGTGTCCTGCGAGGAGCGGATGCGCACGCCGACGACCTTCAGCGCGGGGTCGAAGGCGACGAGCGAATCCGTCCAGCCGCGATAGCCGATGATCGAGTCGCTGATCGGCGCGGTGCGCAGCACGTAGCCGAGCGGCTGACCTGTGGCGTCGCTCACGAAGATGCCCGCGCGTTCACCCGCATCGGGCTGCAGGGTCGCGGCTTGGGGGAAGACGGCGCGCACTTCCTCCAGCGTGATCGGCGTGTCGCCCTCCACGCGGAGCCGGATGTGGTGCGCGCGGATCGTGACGGCGATCGCGACCAGCACGGCGAGGCGGAAGCCCTGCAACGCGGCGGCTTTCACCCACGAAAAACGAGCGGAAGCAGGGCGCGTGGTCACCGGGTGGAAGGGTGGGGAGGATGGTCCACGAAAAACACGAAAGGACACGAAAGCGGATTTCTCCGTCCGTGTCCTTTCGGAAGATGCAGCCAGCCGTTTACTGCGGCAGGAGCTGGACGACGTCGATGGCGACGTTGCCGTCCGCCGGGCCGCCGCCGATCGTCACGACCGCGGGCTTGCCGGGGGCAAACTTGAATTTGCCCAGCGAGACGAAGCCTTCCGCGAGTGGTGCCGGGACTCGTTCGTTGACCGTGAGCGACTTGCTGCCGTCGGCGCTGTCCACCGTTACCGGCGCTTTGCTCGTGCGGTTTTCGTGCGGCTGATAGCTGAGGCGCACTTCGTATTCGCCGGCCTCTTTAATCGTGAACTCGTAACGCGCGGTGCCGTCGCCCTGCGCGCTGCGGTAGCGGTAGCCGGTGCCGTAGAAGCCGGGCAGGCCGGCGCCGGCGGTCCAGTCACCGGTGCGTTTGGCCTGGTCGTCGTCGATGAAGAGGCCCTTCAGCTTGGCGAGCGGGAGACCGTGATGGCCGTCGGGCTCGATTGGGGCGGGCGGCAGGGGTTGGTAATTGGCTGGCAGCTTCAGTGGCGCGTCGAGCGAGGCGCGGCGGGCGGCACCGGGCTGGCGCAGGAGGTCTTTGAGATCGTCGAGATAACGCTCGTAGACGCCGCGCGGCGTGGTCTGCCGCGAGACGGCGAGATACGCGGCCTTGCCTACCACTTCGCCCATCATGCCGCAGGTGCGCATCACGCGGGTGCTGCCCATCGAGGCGCGATCCACGGAGATGCAGCGGCCGGCCATGAAGAGGTTTTCCACATCCTTCGAGTAAAGCGTGCGGTAGGGCACGGGGTAGCCGACTTTGCGGTCGGTGTGTTTGCCGAAGACGGCGCGGGAGATGAAGGGATTATCCGGAAATTTCTTCGCGTATTGCTCTTTCGGATAATGCAGATCCTGGTCCCAGGTCGTGGGGAAGGTCGCATCGGGATGGATCACGCCCTTCACCATGTCATCGCCCGAAAGCACCATGTCGCCGACGATCCGCCGCGCTTCGCGCGGGCCGCCGATGTAGGCCAGCCAGTGCAGGCCGAAGTTGCCGTAATCCTCCGGCGCGAGCGTCTTCATCGCGCTGACGGCGCCGTAGGCCGCGCGCAGGTTCCAGTCGCGGATGAGTTCGAGGTCGTTGAAGGGATGCTTGAAGAAGCCGCTCTCCCAGAACCACTCGGCGTGCAGGTAATCCTCGGGTTTCTCACCGGGCGCGAGACCTTCCGCGCCAGCCTTGAGTTTTTTGGGAAGGGGAAAGTCTTCCAGCGTGAGCGGCAGCGCCCACGGGGTGGCGGGCCAACTCACCGCGGCGGGCTGCTTTTTCATCACCCACATGTTGCTCATGCCCATGTAGTTCGTCTCCTCGAGCTGGAACTCCGCACCGGCCCACGCGCCGATGCTGCCGAAGCCGGTCGCGTCGACATAGTAGCGGCCCTTGAACGCCGTCTCCGCGCCGGTGCGCGTGTCGAGCGCGATCACCTTTTCGATCCGCTTCGCTGCGCCCGGTGCCGCCATCTTCACGCTGTAGACGTGGGTGTGGAAGAAGAGGTCGATGTTCTTCTCGGCCCGGACGACATCCTCCTTGAGCTGATCCTTGAATTCGCTGCCGCTCGCCGCGGGGCTGTTGCTCGCGGTGTCGGAAAACTCCTCGGTGATCTCGCCGAGCTGCGGGAAAAGTCCGCGGCGCGTGCCGCCCTTCGCCCACACCTGGATCTCGCTGGAGCCGTTGCCGCCGAGCACGCCGCGATTCTGGATCAGCGCCACTTTCAGCCCCTGCCGCGCGCCGGAGATTGCCGCGCCGAGCCCGCCGTAACCCGCGCCGATCACGACGAGATCGTATTCCTTTGCGGCCGGAATATCCGCCGCCAGGCCGAGCTGCGCGCGGCGCCATTGGCGCAGTTCATCAAATTGCGCGGGCGGCGTGAAGCTCGCGTCCTTGGTCAGCAAAATCGCGTCGCAGCGGCCGTTGAAGCCGGTGCCGTCCTTGAGCGCGAGCTTCACCGCGCCGCCGGGGTGCTCGATCGTGCCGCCGTCTTCCCACTGCCAGTCCTTGCCCTCGGCACCGAACGCCTTATCGAGCGTCTTGCCATTCACCTCGACGCCGAACTTTCCGGGCGCGCCCGGCGCATCCCACGGGCCGACCCAGTTTTTGCTGCGCACCCAGATGCGATACTTGCCCGCGCCAAGATCAGCCGTGGTGGTGCTGGCGTCGCGCACCGGCTTGCCCATGCCGTGGGCGATGAGATACGGCGAGCCCATCGTCTCGATGAACTGCGTATCGAGCGACCAGCCGCCCGGATCCTTGAAGCTTTCGGCTTCGACGAAAAGCTGGTCGGCGGCTTGCGCGGTGAGGGCGAGGGCGAGGGCGAGGGCGAGGGTGGCGGAGAGGATGCGGATCATGGTTCAGGGGATCGGTGAACGGAGAGTCCACCGCGGGCGGATATTGGACAAACAATCCGCGGAATCTGCAAGCGGCTCCTGCCGGCCGGAGCGCAGCGGTAGGGAAGCCGCGGTAGGGGAAGCCGCGTAGGGAAGCCTGCGGTAGGGAAGCCTGCGGTAGGGAAGCCTGCGGTAGGGAAGCCGCGCCGCGGGTTCCCAGACGAACGGCGGGCGATTTGAGAAAATTTGGGAACCCGCGGCGCGGCTTCCCTACCGCGAATTCTTCAGGCGCGCCGTTTACTTTTTCTCGCCGGTCTCGATGGGTTTTCCGGCTTTCTCCCAAGCACTGAAGCCATTCTTGAGATGATAGACGACGGCCTTGTCCTTCAGTGCCGGGAGCGCCTGCGTGCTGCGGCCGCCCGAGCCGCAGTGGACGAGTAACGGGGTTTTCGGGTCGAGTGCGCCGACGTTTTTGACGAAATTGTCGTCGTTGAAATCCACGTTCTTCGCGCCGGGAATGTGCCCTTTGGCAAACTCCTCCGGCGTGCGCACGTCGAGGACGAGGGCCTTCTTTTCCTTCACGAGCTTTTCCGCCTCATCGACGGTGACGTTCTTTACGTTGTCCTTCGTTTCGGTGGTCGCGGCGGGTTTCTTGTCTTCGGCGTGAAGTGGGAGCGTTGCGACGAGCAGCGCACCGAGGAGGAGGCGGAGGGATTTCATGCGGCGAAGGTGAAACGATTTGCCGCAGGGCGCAATGCCGCGGAGAGCAGCCGCCCGCTTACAACTCAAGCGTCAGCACCGCCGTCGAACGATCCTCGAAGGTGACGAGCACGCTGGTGGCCGGCGTCGTCGGTGCCATGCGCCGCGCCGATCGAGCCGGCGGCGGGGACGAGCGCGACGAAGCTGGCGATCTTCTTCGCCGTGGAGCCGACGTTAACGGTTTGTCCGGTGCGAAGAACGAGATCGGCGCCGCCGGTGTCGCGCCCAGCCCAGAGGCCGGTGTTCGTCTTTGCGGCGATGCCGTTTTTCACCGCGAGCGTGCCGGTGACGTGGGTGCCGTCGGAGGTGACGATGCGATGCGCGGCGGGGAAGGTGCGGGTGATGGCCTTGCCCCCGCTGCCGCCGATGGTGCCAGTGCCGGTGCCGGTGACGATGACGCCACCTCCGAGCACCTGAGTGCTGCCGGAGAAGACCAAGGTTGCGCCCGTGAGGCCCAGCGTGCCAGCGCTGCCATTGATCGCTTGCGTGCTGTTGTTGAGGGTCAGCGTGCCCGTGCCCGTTTTGACCAACCCGCCCGAACCGGTGGTCTCCCAGGGTGCGGTGACGCGCGTTGGAGACCACGGATTGCGGCAACGGGCCGGGCGGCCGGCCGGGCAGGGTCAATTGCGGGACGCCCTGCGTGGAGCCGTAGCTGGTGTCGAGCCCGAACTCGAAGCTGGCGCTGGCGGACGGCCCATTGGCGACGAAGGTCGCGTTGAACTGGACGGGGTTGTTCGAGCCGACGATCGCCGGTTTCGTCTCCGCGATCGGGAGCGAAGGCCGGGCGACTTTCACCTCCACGAAGTAGGGCTCGGTGCCGGCGAGGGCGTCCTGGGCGATGGCGTGAAACTGCGGGGAGCTTCAGATTCATAGGAACCAGTTTGGGTGATGCCTTCGTCTTCAATAACCGGTCAGAACGCTTCAACCGTGGCGGTGGTCTCAAAATAAGCGGACACAGTAATTGTCGCAAAAATTTCACCATGAGGGAAAGGCTCGCCACGGAGCGCTTCATGCCATCTCTCCCCGTGGGCGTCAGCCGTGTTCCATCCGTATTCCATCCGGTGTGAATCTGTCGCTTCCGGAACCCATCGTTGTATCTTGATGCGTTGATTTGTTCCTTGAGGCAGCGGGAATGCTGGGTTTAGTTGGTCACGCTTATGTCATCCCTGCATCCTCTCGAAAAGATCCTCCAGCAGCGCATCGCCATCATCGATGGGGCGATGGGGACGACGATCCGCAGCTACGGGATGACCGAGGCGGACATCCGCGGCGATCGGTTCAAAGATTCCAAGAAGGACATCCTCAATAACGGCGACCTCTTCTCGATCACGCAGGGCGCGATGATCGGCGACATCCACCGGCGCTTTCTCGAAGCCGGGGCGGACATCATCGAGACGAACACGTTCAGCGCGACGAGCATCGGGCAGAGTGAGTTCTTCGTGGACGATCCGCGCGAGCATGGCGGGCGGAAGGATCCGGAGTTTTACCAGAAGATCATCGACGATCCGTTCCTCGACGCGCTGGCGTGGGAGATCAACGAAACCTCGGCTCGGCAATGTCGCGAGTGGGCGGATCGCGTGGCGAATCAGGACGGGAAGCAGCGGTTCGTCGCGGGTGCGATCGGGCCGCTCACGGTGTCGCTCTCAAACTCGCCGGATGCCGACGATGCGGGTTTCCGCGTGGTGACTTTTGATCAAGTGAAGGCGGCGTACATTCGCCAGGTCCGCGCGTTGATCGCGGGCGGTTCGGACATTCTGCTCGTCGAGACGATCTTCGATTCGCTCAACGCCAAGGCGGCGCTGGTCGCGATTCAGGAGGTCTTTGAGCAGGACAAAGTGATCTTGCCGATCTCGATCTCCGCGGCGGTGGGGCGCGGCGGTGAGACGATGATTTCGGCGCAGACGGTCGAGGCGTTTTGGAATGCGGTGAAACATGTGAAGCCGCTCAGCGTCGGGCTGAATTGCTCGCTCGGGCCGGATCTCATGCGGCCATTTTTGGAAGAGCTTTCCACGAAATCCAACGCCGCGATTTCCGTCTATCCGAACGCCGGCCTGCCGAATCCTCTCGCCGCGACTGGCTTCGATCTCGAACCCGCCGACATGGGCCGGTGGCTCGGCGAATTCGCGCAGAGCGGGCTGGTGAACATCGCCGGCGGCTGCTGCGGCAATACTCCCGAACACATCGCAGCGATCGCGAAGGCGCTCTCGACGCTGAGGCCGCGCGAACCGCAGGAGGAGACGAAATTTTCCACCGGCGCCGCGCTGCCGTTGCGCCTGTCGGGTTCGCAGCCCTTTACGCAGCAGATCGGCAGTTATCTGATGATCGGCGAGCGGACGAACGTCGCGGGGTCGCCGAAGTTTGCGAAGCTGATTAAAGAAGGGAACTACGAGGAGGCCGTGGCCATCGCGCGGCAGCAGGTGGAGAACGGCGCCAACGTCATCGATATCTGCATGGACGAGGGCATGATCGACGGCGTCGCCGCAATGTCGCGCTATCTACAACTGCTCGGCAGCGAACCGGAGGTCGCGAAGGTGCCGTTCATGGTGGACTCGTCGAAGTGGGAAGTGATCGAGGCCGGACTGAGATGCCTGCAAGGGAAGGGGATCGTGAATTCCATCTCGCTCAAGGGCGGTGAGGACGCCTTCCGCGAACAGGCGCGCGCGGTGCTGAAATACGGCGCGGCGGTGGTCGTCATGGCCTTCGACGAAAACGGGCAGGCCGCCACTTATGCCGAGAAAATCCGCATCTGCGAGCGCGCGTATCGGATGCTCGTGGATGAAGTCGGCTTCCCGCCCGAGGACATCATTTTCGATCCGAACATCCTCACCGTCGCGACCGGCATCGAGGAGCACAACAACTACGCCGTCGATTTCATCGAGGCGACGCGCTGGATCAAAGCCAACCTCCCGCATGCGAAAGTGAGCGGCGGCGTGTCGAACATTTCGTTCAGCTTCCGCGGCAACAACCATGTGCGCGAAGCGATGCACAGCGCGTTCCTCTACCACGCCATCCAGGCGGGCATGGACATGGGCATCGTTAATGCCGGCATGCTCGAGGTCTACGAAGAGATTGAACCGGAGCTCAAGGTGCTCGTCGAAGACGTGCTTTTGAACAAACGGTCCGACGCCACCGAGCGGCTCGTCGATTTCGGCGAAAAACTGAAGCTCGCCAGCGCGGGCGCGAGCGGCGCGGCGGTGGCGAAGAAGGAAGAGGAGTGGCGCAAGGGCACGGTCGAGGAACGCCTCTCGCATTCGCTGGTGAAGGGCATTGACGCCTACATCGACATCGATACCGAGGAAGCGCGCGCCAAGTTTGTTAAGCCGTTGCTCGTCATCGAAGGGCCGCTCATGGATGGCATGAGCGTGGTCGGCGATCTTTTCGGCGCGGGGAAAATGTTCCTGCCGCAGGTGGTGAAATCCGCCCGCGTAATGAAGAAAGCCGTGGCGTATCTCACGCCCTTCATGGAAGCCGAGAAGGCCGAGATGGCGGCGCGCGGCGAAACCGTGAAAGCGCAGGGCAAGATCGTGCTCGCGACGGTGAAGGGCGATGTCCACGACATCGGCAAGAACATCGTCGGGGTGGTGCTCGCGTGTAACAACTACGAGGTCATCGACATGGGCGTGATGGTGCCGTGCGAAAAAATCCTCGCCCGGGCGAAGGAGGAAAATGCCGACCTCATCGGTCTCAGCGGCCTCATTACCCCGAGCCTCGACGAGATGGTGCATGTGGCGAAAGAAATGGAGCGCACCGGCATGAAGATCCCGTTGCTCGTCGGCGGCGCCACGACCAGCAAGGCGCACACGGCGGTGAAGATCGCGCAGCATTACAGCGAGCCGGTCGTCCACGTGCTCGACGCCAGTCGCGCCGTTCCCGTCACCACCACGCTGCTGAACAAGGAAGCCAAGGCCACCTACGTCGCGCAGCACAACGCCGAGTACGAAAAGCTGCGCGTCATGCACGCCGGGCCGAAGCAAAAGCTCATCCCGCTCGACAAAACCCGCGCGAACCGGACGCCGATTGTGTGGCGCGCCGAGGACCTGCCGCAGCCCGAGTTCACCGGCGTGCGCGTGCTGGAGGACTTCCCGCTCGCCGAGCTGCGCAAGTTCATCGACTGGACGCCATTTTTTCACACGTGGGAACTCCGGGGCGTTTACCCATCCATCCTCACGCACGAAAAATACGGTGAAGAGGCCACGAAGATCTTCTCCGACGCGAACAAGTTGCTGGACGAAATCATCGCGAAAAAACTCCTCATCGCCCGCGCCGTCTACGGCTTCTTCCCCGCGAATTCCGTGGGCGATGACGTGGAACTCTACACCGACGAGACGCGGACCACGAAGTTGACCGCGCTCCATTTCCTCCGCCAGCAGATGGAGAAGAAAGACGGCGAACCCCACCGCTCGCTCGCCGACTTTATCGCGCCCTCTCAACTCTCAAGTCCCAGCTCTCACCCTCTGCCCGATCACGTCGCCGGCTTCGCCGTCACCACCGGCATCGGCCTGCATGAACTCGTGACGAAGTACAAAGCCGACCTCGACGACTACAACGCCATCATGGCCGAGTCGCTCGCCGACCGCCTCGCCGAAGCCTTCGCCGAATGCCTGCACAAACGCGTCCGCGACGAGTGGGGCTTCGGCCGCGCCGAAACGCTGACCACCGACGATCTCATCGAGGAAAAGTATCGCGGCATCCGCCCCGCCGCCGGTTATCCCGCGTGCCCCGATCACACCGAAAAGGGCACCCTCTGGCAGCTCCTCGACGTGGAAGCCCGCACCGGTATCAAGATCACGGAGAACTTCGCCATGTGGCCCGGTAGCAGCGTCAGCGGCCTCTACTTCGCGCACCCCGAATCGCGCTACTTCGGCCTCGGCAAGATCGCCCGCGACCAGGTGGAAGACTACGCCGCCCGCAAGGGCCTGAGCGTGGAGGAATGCGAGCGCTGGCTCGGGCCGAACCTCGGATACTAGGCCCACCCGTCCCCTGAGAGGGCTTGGGGAGATAACGCGAAACACGCGGAAACCACGGGGAACACGCGAAGGGGGAGCGGTCGGGCGTGCTTACATTTTCGCGGACTTCCGCGCCCATTCCGCGTGTTTCGCGATACAAATCCGGCTGCTCGTATTCGTGCTGGTCGGCCGGCGCGCTGGACAAGTCCCCCGGCCCGCTCGACAAGAATCCCGGAGCGCTGGGAATCAGTTCCAAGCGTTGGTGGGGACGCAATCACATTAGCCTGCGACCTCGCGCGCGGGCTCTTTCCGCTACAGATGGATCACCCCGGGCTGGCGATGGCACTTGAGGATCTCAAGACCCTAGATACCGGCGTCGGCGAGGCTGAGAGGGAGAACCACGAAAAAGCCGCACCGCGGTCGACAGCGCCACCCTTGCGCCGGTCGGCGAGACGGGATATTCCGGGCATCCCTGTGAAAACCGTCCGCACTATCGCCCAAGTCCGCCGGCTCAGCCGCGCGGCGCAGGGCAAGGTCGTGCTCGTACCGACGATGGGAGCGCTCCACGCCGGGCACACCGCGCTGATCGATCGCGCCCGCCGCCTCGCGGGCCGGACGGGATTGGTCGTCGTCAGCATTTTCATCAATCCGACGCAATTTGGGCCGAAAGAGGATCTCGCCCGTTACCCGCGGCCGTTTGCGGCGGATCGGCGACTCTGCGTGAAACACGGGGCCGATGTGATCTTTCATCCCAGCGTGGACGAGATGTATCCGGACGGGTTTTCGACATTCGTCGACGAGTCTCAGGTCTCCGCTCCGCTGTGCGGCGCGAGCCGGCCGGGGCACTTCCGCGGGGTCTGCACGGTGGTGCTGAAATTGTTCACCGCCGTGGAACCGAACGCGGCGGTTTTCGGCCTCAAGGATTACCAGCAATGCGCCGTGATCCGGCGGATGGTGCGCGATCTCAACCTGCCCGTGACCCTCGACTTTTTACCGACGGTTCGCGAGAAAGACGGCCTCGCTTTGAGCTCCCGCAACGCCTATCTGACCCCCGAGCAGCGCGCCCAGGCGGCGGCGCTTCGCAGCGGTCTGCTCGCCGCGGAAAAGGCACACCGCGCCGGGGAAAATAGCGTCGCCCGGCTGCGCCGCCTCGTCGCACAAAAGATCGCGGAATCACCCTTTGCCCGCGTCGATTACATCGAGGCCTTGGACGCGGATTCACTGCAACCCATTCGCTCCGCCGAACGAAGAACAGTCATCGCCGCCGCGGTCCTCTTCGGAAGCACCCGACTGATCGACAACATCCTGATCTAAAGCCTTTTGCATCGCTTCTTACGGCGAAAGGCTAAACCGAAAAACACCCGAATATTCAGCCGATCCGCCGCCGATCCCGCTTCTTTTTTACGTTCCTTTGAAAACATATACCTACGTCGTCATCGGCTCCGGGATCGCCGGCCTCAGCTTCGCGCTCCAAGCCGCTCAACACGGCTCCGTGGCAATCGTCACCAAAGCCGCCCGCAGCGATTCGAATACGGCCTGGGCGCAGGGTGGTATCGCGAGCGTGACGAGCAGCGAGGATTCTTTTGAATTACACGTAAAAGATACCCTCGAGGCCGGCGCCGGGTTGTGCGACGAGCGGGTCGTGCGGACGATCGTCACGGACGGACCGGCGCGCATCCGGGAGTTGATCGAGCGGGGGGTGCATTTTGACGAACGCGAACTCCCGGACGGTTCCCACGAGCTGGACCTCGGCCGGGAAGGAGGTCACTCGAAACGGCGCATCCTGCACGCCCGCGACGTCACCGGCCGCGAGATCGAGCGGGCGCTCCTTGATGCCGTGGCGGCCCACCCGCAGATCACCGTCCTGGAAAACCACATGGCCGTGGACCTGATCACCCTCGGCAAGCTCGGCTACGTATCGGAGGACCGCTGCCTCGGCGTCTACGTGCTCGACGAAGCGAGCGGCGAAGTCCTCACCGTGCGCACCGACCGGCTCGTGCTCGCGACCGGCGGCTGTGGCAAGGTTTACCTCTACACGACGAATCCCTCGATCGCGACCGGGGACGGCGTGGCCATGGCCTGGCGCGCCGGCGCCCGGATTGCGAACATGGAATTCATCCAGTTTCACCCGACCTGCCTTTTCCACCCGGACGCCCGCAGCTTCCTCATCTCGGAGGCCGTCCGAGGGGAAGGGGCGCGGCTGGTCGATGAAAAGGGGCGCGAATTCATGGGGAAATATCACCCGAAAAAGGAATTGGCTCCGCGCGACGTGGTGGCCCGCGCGATCGACGCCGAGATGAAACGCACCGGCGCCCGCTGCGTGTATCTCGATATCACTCACCAGCCGGCCGAGTTCATCCGCGAACGTTTCCCGAACATTTACGAGACCTGCCTCCGCTTCGGCCTCGACATCACCCGGCAGCCGATTCCGGTCGTCCCGGCCGCGCATTACCAGTGCGGCGGCGTGGTCACGGATGAAAACGGCGCTTCCAGCCTGCCCGGGCTCTACGCCATCGGCGAAGTCGCCTGCACCGGCCTGCACGGCGCCAATCGCCTCGCCAGCAATTCCCTGCTCGAAGCCTGCGTCCTCGCCCATCGCTGCTGCGATTCGACCCTCCGTGAACCGGAGATCAGCAAAGACACCCGGCTCACGTCCCTGGACCTGCCCGAGTGGGTCAGCGGCGACGCGCACGATGTGGATGAACTCGTGGTGATCTACCACAACTGGGACGAAATCCGCCGCCTGATGTGGGACTACGTGGGCATCGTCCGCACCGACAAACGCCTCCAGCGCGCGGCCACCCGGCTGCGCAATCTCGAACGCGAAATCCAGGAGTTTTATTGGAACTTCAAGATCACTACCGACCTCCTCGAGCTTCGCAATCTCGCCACCGTCGCCGCGCTGATCGTCGACTGCGCGCTGCTGCGCAAGGAAAGTCGCGGCTTGCACTTCACGCTGGATCATCCCGATCAGAGCGTCGCGTTTTGCCGGAACACGGTGCTCCGGCGGAGCTAGCGCCGGTTGGCGCTAGCCCTGCGGGTGCTGCTGGAGACCGCGCCGTCGCGCGCGGCTACGCGAGATCGAAGCGATCGAGGTTCATCACCTTGGTCCAGGCGGCGACGAAGTCCGCGACGAACATCTTCTCGCCATCGGAGCAGCCGTAGACTTCCGCGAGCGCGCGCAGAATGGAGTTGGAACCGAAGATCAGATCGACGCGAGAACCGGTCCACTTGAGTTCGCCGGTCTTGCGGTCGCGGCCTTCGAAGGCGTCCGCGTCTTTCGAGACCGGAGTCCAGACCGTGCTCATGTCGAGCAGGTTCAGGAAGAAGTCATTGCTCAGCGATTCCGGGCGCTTGGTGAAGACCCCCTGTGCGCTCTGGCCGGCATTGGCATTCAGCACGCGCAGGCCGCCGATGAGCGCCGTCATTTCGGGTGCGGTGAGCGTGAGCAGTTGCGCCTTGTCGATCAGCAGCGCCTCGGCGGGCACGGTGTATTTGCCCTTGAGGTGATTGCGAAAACCGTCCGCGATGGGTTCGAGAAAACCGAAGGACTCCACGTCCGTCTGCTCTTGTGCGGCGTCCATGCGACCCGCGGTGAAGGGCACCGTCGCGTCGTGGCCGGCATTCTTCGCCGCCTGTTCCACGCCAGCGCCGCCAGCCAACACGATCACGTCGGCCAGCGACACCTTTTTTCCGCCAGATTGCGCGCCATTGAAGGCACCCTGAATCCCCTCCAGCGTCTTCAGCACGTAGGCCAGCCGGGTCGGTTGATTGACTTCCCAATCCTTCTGCGGCGCCAGTCGCACCCGCGCGCCATTCGCACCGCCGCGCATGTCGGAGCTCCGGTAGGTGGATGCCGACGCCCAGGCCGTGGAGACGAGTTGCGAAACGGTGAGCCCCGACGCGAGGATCTGGCTCTTCAGCGCGGCGATGTCCTGCGCGTCGATCAGCGGATGATTCACCGCGGGAATCGGGTCCTGCCAGAGGAGCACTTCCGCCGGCACGTCCGGCCCGAGGTAACGCTCGCGCGGGCCCATGTCGCGATGGGTGAGCTTGAACCACGCGCGGGCGAACGCGTCGGCGAACTCGGCCGGATTCGCCAGGAAACGCCGCGAGATTTTCTCGTAAGCAGGATCGACCCGCAGCGCGATGTCCGAGGTCAACATGCACGGCGAAATCCGCTTCGATGCGTCGTGCGCATGCGGCACGGTGCCGGCGCCGGCGCCGTTCTTCGGAGTCCATTGCTGCGCGCCCGCCGGGCTCTTCGTGAGTTCCCATTCGTAACCGAAGAGATGCTCGAAGTATTCGTTGCTCCACTGCGTCGGCTTGGTCGTCCAGGTGACTTCGAGACCGCTGGTGATCGCGTCGCCGCCCACGCCCGTGCCGAAGCTGCTCCGCCAGCCCATGCCCTGTTCCTCGAGGCCCGCGGTTTCCGGATCGTGCCCGACATGCGACGCCGGACCGGCTCCGTGGGTCTTGCCAAAGGTGTGACCGCCCGCGATCAGCGCCACCGTCTCCTCGTCGTTCATCGCCATGCGACCAAACGTGTCGCGAATGTCGCGCGCCGAAGCCCCCGGATCGGGATTGCCGTCCGGTCCTTCGGGATTCACGTAGATCAGCCCCATCTGCACCGCGGCCAGCGGGTCTTCCAGGATGCGGCTGTGGATTTTCCCATCCGCGTCGTCGTCGGCCACCAGCACCGAACCATCGCCCTTATCGACGCCTTCCGAACCGTGGGCGTAGCGCTTGTCGCCGCCCAGCCAGATGTTCTCGGAACCCCAGTAGACATCGGCATCCGGCTCCCACGTGTCCTCGCGTCCGCCCGCGAAACCGAACGTTTTGAAGCCCATCGTCTCCAGCGCCACGTTGCCCGTGAGAATCATCAGATCGGCCCACGAAATCTTCCGGCCATACTTCTGTTTGATCGGCCAGAGCAGCCGGCGCGCTTTGTCGAGGCTCACGTTGTCCGGCCAGCTATTCAGCGGCGCGAAACGCTGCTGCCCCCGCCCGCCGCCGCCGCGGCCATCCCCCGTGCGATAAGTGCCCGCAGCGTGCCAGGCCATGCGGATGAAGAACGGCCCGTAGTGGCCAAAATCCGCCGGCCACCAATCCTGCGAGTCGGTCATCACCGCCGCGAGATCCTGCTTCACCGCCGCGAGATCGAGGCTCTTGAACTCCGCCGCATAATCGAAGTCCGCGCCCATCGGATCGGACTTCGTGGAATGCTGATGCAGCAGTTCGACCTTCAGGCGGTTCGGCCACCAGTCGCGATTCGTCGTGCCGCCGCCGGCGGCTTGGGTGATCGTGCTGCCTTTGCCTTGGTTGAACGGGCATTTAGCTTCGGAAATTTGCGGAGTATCGAGATCGGTCGGCATGGTGGTGAGTAGGATGGGGCGACCTGTTTAACCGACCGATGGCGATAGTTGAAATACTTCTTCCCTACGGCCACCATAGTCGTTGCCTATGGAGATGCATCAGCTTCGTTACACCGTTGCCGTGGCTCGCGTGGGAAATTTCTCGCGCGCCGCCGAGCAGTGCCGCGTGGCCCAACCCTCGCTCAGTCAGCAGATTCAAAAGCTGGAGGAGGAACTCGGTGAACGGCTCTTCGACCGGCTGAAGACGGGCGTGAAACTGACGCCAGCCGGCGAGATCTTCCTCCAGCGCGCGGTGCGCATTCTCGATGAAGCGGAATCCGCCCGGCGCGAGATGCAGGACGCCCACTCGCTCGCCCGCGGCACGCTGAATATCGGCGTGCTGCCGACCATTGCGCCCTACCTCCTCCCGGCGATCATCGCCCGTTTCACCGCGGAGTTTCCCGGAATCGAGGTTGCTGTCCACGAAGAGACCACCTCCCGCCTGCTCAAGCTGCTCGTCGCCTGCGAAGTGGACCTCGCCGTGATGAGCCTGCCGATCGAGGATGCGGCGTTCGAGGTGCAGCCGCTTTTCACGGAGGAACTGCTCGTCGCCGTGCCGCCCGGTCACCCGTTTGCGACCAAGCGCACCCTGCGCGCCGAGGACTTGGAGACCGAACGGTTCATCCTCATGAAAGAGGGGCATTGCCTTGGCGATCAGGTGCTCAGCTTCTGCAACCGCCGGGAGATCACACCCCGCGTGAGCTGCCGCAGCGCGCAGATCGAGACGGTGCAGGCGCTGGTCCAGTCCGGTCTCGGGATCTCGCTGATCCCCGCGATGGCCTGCCACGAAGGTCGCGCACCCGTCTACCGCCATCTGGCCGCCCCGCGTCCGACCCGCGCGATCGTCGCCGTGTGGCTGAAGCAACGCCCGCCGAATCGGGCGGGGATCGAGTTCCTGCGCTGTCTGAGAAACCGCGAGCAGCCGCGATGAAGCCGGAAACAAACGAGTGGCAGGAAGTGGAAATTCGGATAACGCTATTATCGCGCAGCCCCTCGCGCCATGCTGATGGCATAGCCGGTGCTTAGATCGATGTCCCCGCCTCGGATGGTTGTATAAATTGCCTTTACCCCGTCTTTTCTCCGCCATACAAGGCCCAGACATTCCTGACATGAAACTTTACCCCTTTGTCTTGGGAATCCTCGTCGCAGTTCTCGTCGCCAAAGGCTCATCCGTTGCCCTCGCCCAGGCGCCTCCCTACCAGAGCAGTGCCGACTTTGAAAAGTACGCGCGCATGCTCCGCGAAAACGCGCTGCACAAGCTGGAGCCGCAGGTGCTGATCCCAACGGCGAACCGGCCACTCAATCGGCCGAAGTATCCGTGGAAGAACAACATCGTCACCACCACGTTCTGGGTCGGTGAATCGGCGGCGGTCAACAACCCCGTCCACAATTTTTCCAGTTCCTGGGATCTGAACTGGTCGGTGAATTTTGGCGGTTTCGACAACCCCGATCCAGGCGCTCGCAAGGGCTTCATCCCAGCCGCCTTCATCCCGAGGCAAAATCCCTTTTACGTCGCGCTGCCCTACAACGACGTGACTCGCGGCTCGAACAAACCGGAAGCCCGCACCGTGATCCCCTGGTTCAACGAGGCGTTCACGCGGGAGGGCCAATCCGTTTGCCGCGACCGCTGGATTCGCATCCGCAATCGCAGCGGCCGCGACTGCTACGCGCAGTGGAGCGATTGCGGGCCGTTTCGGACGGATCACTGGCAATACGTCTTCGGCGACGAGCGCCCGAAACCGAACCTCAACCAGGGCGCCGGCCTCGATATTTCCCCGGCCGTCCGCGACTTCCTCGGCCTCAGCGGCAAGGATGTCACCGATTGGCAGTTCGTCGATTTCAAGGACGTGCCGCGCGGCCCGTGGTCGATGTACGGCGACAATAATCATTTCGTGCAGCAGTCGCAGCGCAACCCTTCCCGCGAAGTCCGGCTCAGCCAGCCGAAACCCGATCTCCCCACCAAAGAGGACGGAGACGAGCCGCGGGTCCTCCTGCGCTAACGCCGATCCGGCCGCGCGGAGGCGCCGCCCAGAATTGTCACTTTTTCGCGCTGGATTCGGCCCGCGGGCGCGCCGCATTCTCCCCGGCTCCATGGCCTACTCTGCCGCCGACGCTTTCACCCTGCTCCAGGCCGCACACCAGCGCGACCGGCTCGCGCACGCCTACTTGATTACGGGCCCGATCGGGAGTGGCAAACGCCAGCTCGCCGGGCGCCTCGCCAGCCTGGTGCTCGGGGACGAGGCCGGCGATCCGTGGGCCAATCCCGACGTGCATCTCATCGAGCCCGAATCGAAATCGCGCCGCATCCTCACCGAGCAGATTCGCGAACTCGAACACAGCCTCCAGCTTCGCTCCTTTTTCGGGCGGTCGAAAATCGGCGTCATCTTCGACGCCGACCGCCTCCAGCCAAATGCCGCCAACGCCTTCCTCAAAACTCTCGAGGAACCGCCCGGCCGCACCCAGCTCCTGCTCGTCAGCGCGCAACCCGACCAGCTCCTCGAGACGGTCGTTTCCCGCTGCCACGAGATTCCGCTGCGCCCCACCGAGCGGCCCGTGTTGAGCGGGCTGCAGGAGCGCCTCATCGGCGTGCTGCGCGATTTTGCCGGCCGTTCCGGGACGGAAATTGTCGGCGCTTTCACCCTCGCCCGCGAATTCCAGCAATGCCTCGCCGCCGCCCGCGCCACGATCCAGGAGCAAGCCGACGCCGACTTCAAACGCGAGGAACTGCACTACAAACAAACCTCCGACTCCCGCGCCTGGCTCGACGAGCGCGAGGATTATTACAAGGCGCTCGTTGAAGCCCGTTACCAGGCCGAGCGCGCGGCGCTGGTCGAGACGCTCGAACAGTGGTGGGCCGACATCCTGCGCCAGCAGATCGGCGCCGCCGGCCTCGACTTTCCCCAGCACGGCCCCGACACCGCCGCGCTCGCCGCGCAGCTCACCACGCCGCAGCTCCTCCGCAAAAGCGCCGCGCTCGAGCAGCTCCGGGAAAATCTCGGCCGCTCCGGCGTGCAGGAGCAGCTTGCCATCGAGTGCGCGTTTCTGAGAGCGTTCGCGGCCTGATCCGCCCCCCTGGATCGCAGGCGAAAACCATGATGAGTTCACTTCCGCTCGGCGCAGGCATTGGCACCCGCGAGGTCACGTTCGCGGTGGAGGGATTGCTCTTTGTCCTCGTGGTCACCGCCATCGTGCTCAACGTCCGCGCCGCCCAACGAACCGGCACGAACAAAAACGCGACCAGCGCCGCGATCTACGCCCTGTTCGCCATTCTCCCGCTGCTCGCGGCTGCGGTGATCACGCAGCTTCGCCTCATCGACTCACCGTTCTACGTCGCCGGTCCCGTTGCGATTCTTTCCCTGGTGATCGCCGAATTTTACGCCGCCATCGGGATCGGGGAATTCAACAAGTTTCCCAAGCATTGGAAGCGCGGGCGGCGGCGCGCGCAGGCCGTGCTCGTCGTCCCGGTGGTGATCGCGCTCGGCCTCGTCGCCGGGGTCGTGGCGCACTCGTCCGGTTATCCCATTTTCAGTGGCTTCGTCAGCGGCACGGCGGGCAAGACGCTTCTCGACAAGGCGCGCAATTTCCAGATCGATGCGCCACCGCCGTGGGTGCAGACCGATTCCCGCCGGCTCGATCCCGCGGCCAGCGCGGCATTCGGCCGGCAGAACCCGCCGATGGTCGCCAGCATCGTGGTGCAACCCCTGCCGGCCGGCTCGGAGTCGCCTTTCGAGACGGCCATCTCCAGCCTCAAGAGCCAGATTTTGCGCAGCCAGAATGGCGAGGTCGCGACCGTCGAACCGCAGGTGGAAAACGGGCTCAAAGGCGTGCGCGTCGAGTCCACGTTTGGCACCGCGCCGGACCGCCAGTTTCAGATTCACTACCTCGTGCAGGATGGCCGCAGCTTTTACCAGCTCCACACCCGCGGCGCGGAGAGCGCGCGGAGCGAGATCGCGGTCGAAGCGCGCAAGCTCTCCGCCGGCTTCCGCCTGCTCGACCCGAATCCGGTGGTGCAGGCCAAGCCTGAGAAGCTCGCCGTTTCCTACGCCTCCACAAAATTCGGCTACAGCGTCGATGTGACGAAAACCGTCTGGAACCGCGAGTGGACGGCTCTCGCCAAGGAAGTTCCCTTCGCCGATTTTGGCATCCTGAATGCGCGCGGCTCCGCGGCGTTTTGCGTCATCCCCGTCTGGCTCGGCGACGACGAAGTGGACCTCGACATCGTCTGCAACGCCCTGACCATGCGCCTCGGCATCCCCTTCGCCCGCGACTCCCTGCTCAGCCTCCGCACCGTCCGGCAGGGCCCGCTGCGCGGCCAGGCCTTCGGCGCTGAAGCCTCGCAGGGCAATACCAGGCTGCTCTACCGCATGCGCGTGCTGCGCGGCCGCGGGTTCGCCTACCTGCTCGCCGCCTACATGAACAAAGCCGTGGAAGCGTCGCCGGAGTTTCTCGATCTCGCGCTGAACTGCGTGAACTTCGAAGGGACTGCCGCCGAACCGACGCTCTCCGGCGAACGCCAGCGCGGCACCCATTCCCTGGTCTGGAACGACATCGGCAACGGCCTTTTCCGCACCGGGAAACACGAGGCCGCGCTCGGCTGGTTCAAGCGCGCGTTCGAGTTGGAAAACACCAATCTCTCCGCGCTCGTCAACTACTCCGAGGCCTGCCTGCAGCTCAAACGTCCCGCCGATGCCGTGGCCATGCTCGACCAGCACATCGGGCGCTTCCCCGGCAACCACGCGCTCACCGCGCGCCGCGCCGCCGCGCAATATCAGGCCGGGGACACCGCCGGCGCGCTCAAGGGTTACGCCGCCGCCTTCGCCGCCGGCCTGCGCGACGACTCCGAAGTCGCCCGCTACCTCTCCATCCTCGTGAATGAAAAGCGCCCCGCCGACGCCCTCGCCGCGCTGGATCGCTACGCCGAGGGCCACGATTCGCCCGAGCTGAAAAAACTCCGCGCGCAAGTCGTCGAACTCTCCCGCGGCGGCGCCGCAAAATAGTCGCCGCGGATCAAAGCTAATTTGATAAGTGGATTGGCGGGTATCCGCAGACAATGCGCTGATCGATGTGACGCAGCAAACAGCGCTTCTACACGCCCGCTGGCCTTCAACCATCCCGCCCCAAACCGCCGCGGCTCCCACTACTCCGCCCGCTTACGCCGGGACAAACCGCTTGTGCATTTCCACCACGGCCAGGGTGAGGCCGCCGGGGAGCGGCGCGTCGAAACGCCGCTGCACCGTGTAGCCGTGGGTGGCGTAGAGCTTTTCGCCGGCGAGCGTGCCGATCAGTGTCGCTGCGCGGAAACCGGCGGTCTGTGCGGCGGCCTCGCTGGCTTCCAGGATCGCCGAACCGATGCCCCGGCGCGCCCACGCCGGGTGGACAAAGAAGGCGCGAATCCGCGCGGGGTCGCGGGTCGGATCGAGCGCGGCGTCTTCGCCCATACGATCGCGGTCTCCCCCGTAGGCCGTGACGCGGCGGCTCCAGCCCCCGCAGGCGACGACTTGCCCGTCGGCTTCCACGGAGAAATAGGTGCCATCGCGGATGATCTGCGCATCCACCCCGAACGCCGCGCCGAGCGAAGCTTCCCGGACCGCTTGGCCGTAAAATGGCGCGAGCAGGGTGCGGACGGACAGGACAATGAGTGCTTCCAACGCCGGGATGTCGTCGAGCGTCGCGAGCCGCAGCCGCCAATTGGTCATCGTCGCGTCTTACTTCGGCGCGCGAGTTGGAGCAAGCTGCGCGAGCAGGCGCTCGGCGCAGGCTTCGGCGAAAGCCGGGTCGTTGATTGCGGCGTCCACTTCCACCACGGGGATGTCCGCGCGCAAGTGTGATTTGATCGCGCCGAACAGCGCGGCATCGGCCGCCGGGTCGTGAAACGGCTGCCCCGCGGCGCTGATCACGCTGATCGCGCGGAGCGGCAGGAGGACGGTCGCGGGGCCGGTGGAGAGGTTCACTTTCTCCGCGAGAATGCGGCCGAGTTCGGCGCACTCCACCGCGTTGGTGCGCATGAGCGTCACCTGCGGATTGTGGTGGTAGAAGGTGCGGCCGGCGAAGCGGGCGGGGACGGTGTCGGGCGCGTGAAAGTTTACCATGTCGAGGCACCCGGGAGTGACGATGGCGGGCACGCCGCGGCGCGCGGCGGCTTCGAGCCGGGTGGGCCCGGCGCCGAGGAAACCGCCAACGAATTCATCTGCCCATTCCGTGGTGGTGATGTCGAGCACGCCGGCCACGAGCCCGCTTTCGATCAGTGATTCCATGGTGCGTCCGCCGATGCCGGTGGCGTGGAAAACGAGCACTTCGTAACCCGCGGCTTCGAGTCGCTGCTTCGCGTGCTGCACGCAGTCCGTGGTGTTGCCGAACATCGAGGCGGCGATGATCGGGCGGTCGGCGTCGGCCGTGGGGAGTTCGCTTTCGACCATGCCGCAGATCGCGCCGGCGGCCCGCGTGAGCAGGGTGCGCGAGAGGCGATTGAGCCCAGCCACGTCGACGATGCTGGGGAACATCACGATGTCTTTCACGCCGACGTAATGGGCGGTGTGGCCGCTCGCGAGCGTGGAGACCATGACCTTGGGAAAACCGAGCGGCAGCGCGCGCATGCCTGCCGTGGCGATGGCGGTGCCGCCGCCGCCGCCGAGCGAAATCACGCCGTCGATGCGGCCCTCGGCATACAGTTTCGGGAGAATGATCGCGGCGGCTTTGGCCATCGCGGCAACGGCTTCTCCGCGATCGTGGCGCGCGACGAGGGCGGCGAGGTCGAGGCCGGCGAATGCGGCGACTTCTTCACGCAAGACATCCGGCGCGAGCTGCGGCGGGCCGTCGGTGCCGAGATCGATGACGAGCGTGCGATGGCCGCGGGCGCGGATGCGTTCGGCGACGAAGCCGTGCTCGAGGCCTTTGGTGTCCATGGTTCCGAGGAGGGCGATGGTCATGGGGGGAGGAGTCAGGAGTCAGGAGTCAGGAGTCAGGAGTCAGGAGTCAGGAGTCAGGAGTCAGGAGTCAGGAGTCAGGAGTCAGGAGTCAGGAGTCAGGAGTCAGGAGACAGGAGTCAGGAGTCAGGAGTCAGGAGTCAGGAGTCGGAAGAGGCGAGAATGCTGCCACTGACGACGGAGGACTGGCTACTGCTTACTGGTCCGGAGTGGATTGCCGTCAGGCGAAAGTGGAGCGGTGATAGGCAATGCGCTTCGACTCGCGCGGCGGGGTGGTTATAAGCGCGCCATGTCTGAAGTTCCCGCCCCCCTCCGCCGCTTCGTCTCCACCGCCGAAACGGAGCCGCAGCACGTCGAAAAACAAGTCAACCAGTGGTACTTCAAGGACGGCCTCGGCGACTCGGAGTCGCTCGTGTTCGTTCGCGCGAAGTTCAGCGCGGGCGGGTCGCATCCCTTTCACACCCACCCGGAAATGGACGAGATCATCTATATGTTGAGCGGTGCGATGGAGCAGTGGGTGGACCAGGAAAAGCGCGTGCTCACGGCGGGCGACTCGGCCTACATCCCGCGCGGAGTGGTGCATGGCTGCTACAACGAGAGCGGGGCGGAGTGCGAGTTTCTCGCGATCCTCACACCGTCGAAAATCAGCGGGCCATTCAGCGTGGATCACTCGCAGGAGGAACCCTGGCGCGCGCTGCGCTGAAGCTGCTTACCGGCGATGGTAGCGGTGCCGATGGTCGAGCGGTGCGACGATGGTGAGGCCGACTCCGCCGAAACCGTTGTAGGGAAAGGGATCGTAGAAGCCCCACGGGTCTTCGTAGGCCCAGCCGTAGCTGCCGTAGGACGGGTAACGATAGGCGTCCTGAAAACGATCCGAGGCCTTCAGCACGGTGTCGATGATCTGCGGAGTGACCCCGCCCCGGCGCATCGCGGTGACGTCGCTGCGCGTGACGAGGGAATCCACGTCGTGGTCTTCGAGCTGGCGGAGAACCCACGGATCGGGAACGCGATTGCGGCGGAGTTCGATGACATCGGTGGGCGTGAGCGCGCGACCACGCTCCAGCTTCTCGACGATCGGGGCGGAAACGCCGCGACCGCGCACGCTGGCGATTTCATTTTGATCGAAGGTGGCGCAGCCCGTGAGCGCGGCGGCGAGCAAAAGCAGGGCGAGGCGGATCATTGAGGAAACTCGCTTCGTGGCGGGGGCGACGCAACGGGTCATCGCGCGCTCGCGGCGATCAGTCGAACCACTCATCGGATTCGTCGAACGCGGGGATGGCCACGTTCACGATCTTGAGCTGGCCGATCGCGCGGTGGCGGCAGCCGGGTTTGATCATGATCGTGGTCATGGGCCGGATCGGGATGAGTTCGCCATCGAGCTCGATGTGGCCTTCGCCTTCGAGCACGAGGTAGATCTCGGTCATCTTCTTGTGGTAGTGCGTGCGCGAGTCCTGCTGGATGTCGACGAGGTGCATCGTCGCGAGATCGTTGCCCGGCACGGCATGCGCGCGGCGGCTGAAGCCGCACGGGCAGCGCACGGGATCGATCGAGTCGAAGTGGGTGAGGAGGTAGTTCTGCATGGGTGAAAACGTGCAGAGTCCTTTACTTTTTCTCCAGCGCCAGCTCGCGAACCGCGGCGCGCAGTTCGGCGGGTGCGGGAGGCGTGGGGGAGTAGCGGATGCGGGAATAGAGGTCGGTTACCCGCAGGATACCGTCACGGGATTCTTCGAGCTGCGCGGCGGCGCGCTGGCCGAAATGCTGCGGGCCTTCCCACGCCTCGCGCCGCACGCCCGCGGTGGCGATGCGTGCGCAGAATTCCGTCCACGCTCTCCCGGCTTCGTCCCGGTGCGAGCGTCCCGGCCGGCGCAGCCAGGCGCTCACCAGCACGAGCACGCCGCCGATCGCCGTGAGCGTGATGAAGGCCAGCGGAATCCACTGCGACGTGGCAAAGCCGAGCTGGACGAGGAAGGCGCGCTGGTTGTCTTCGTCGAAGTTCAGCACGCGCTGCTCCCACTGGTAGTTGATGTTGTCCCAGGCGAGACCCAGCTCGCGGCTGAGATCGCGCCAGCCGCGCGCGGCATCGGAGTCGCCGCCGGTGGCGGAATCGAGCCCATCGCCGCGCGTCTGCAGGTAGGAGGCGAGGCCGGAGCTGATGCGATCCGGCGCGATGACTTCGGTGGGATCGACGCGCAGCCAGCCGGAGCCTTGCAGCCACACCTCCGCCCACGCGTGCGCGTCGCTCTGCCGCACGATCATGTAACGGCCGAGGCGGTTGAGTTCGCCGCCGTGGTAGCCGAGGACCACTCGCGCGGGCAGCCCCGCGGCGCGCATGAGCGAGGCGAAAGCCGCGGCGTAGTGTTCGCAAAAGCCAATCCGCCGCTCGAAGAGAAACTCCTCCAGCGCCCCATCGCCATAGGTGCCGGGATTCAGCGAGTAGCTGAATTTTTCCACATGAAAATGGCGCAGCGCGCGGTCGACGATCTCGCGCCCGTCCGCCGCGTCGCGCCGCCACTCCGCGACGAGCGCGGCGATCCGCGGGGAAGGCCGCACGGCTGGCGCGAGCGCGGCGCGCATCTGCTCCGCGGGGAGCGTCAGCTCGTGATTCTCCGGCCGCGAGACGACGTCGTAACGCAGTGTACCGAAGATGGGGCGCGAGTTGAGCAGGTAGCCGCCGGGTTGGATCTCGAAGCGCGGCGTATCGGCGAGTGGGCGATCCAGCGCGAAGATCCAGCGTCCGCCGTGCGGCTGGAGGCTGATCTGCTGGCGAATGCCGGGGCCGCCGAGCTGGCCGGTGCGGCGTTCGAGGGGAAGCGGCGGACCGGCCACCCAGGTGAGGCCATCGCCGCGCCAGAGGACGGGGCCGCGCCAGTACATTTGCGAAATGGACGGCGTGGCGCCGTCGGGGAACTCGACCCGGAAGGCGATGTCCTCACTGAGCGCGAGCGCGGCGACGCTACCCGGCGAGAGCCGATCCGACATGCCGGAGCTGCCGAGCAGCGAGCGATTGAACTGAAACCGAAACCCGCTGGAGCTGCGCGGAAAAAAAACGAAGAGCAGCGCGATGATCGGCACGGCCTGGAGCGTGAGCGCGAGTGCGGTGCGCACCGGCCGCCAGGCGCTGCGCGGCGCGCTGTGAAAGCGGATGAGCGCCGCGCTGAGCAGCGCAAAAACCGCGCCGACGTAAAGCCAGAGCAGGAGATCCTGCGAAAAGAAAAGCGCGCACAGGCAGAGGAAATAACCGAGCAGCGCGAGCACCTGAAAATCGCGTTCACCGTTCGCCTCGATCATCTTCAGCGCCACGAGCACGACGAGGATGGTGAGCCCAGGTTCGATGCCGACCATGGTGCCGTAGGTCGCGGCGATCGCACCCGCGGCGCTGCCGAAGAGCACCACCTTCAGCGCGAGCGAAGGCAGCCGCGCGGCGCGACGATTCAGGTGGAGCCGGGTGAGGCCGGCGATGAGGAATGCGGCCAGCGCCCAACTGGCCACGCGGGAAAAAAGCGGCGCCACGGCCAGCGCGAGGCAGCAAAACATGATGACGAGCGGCGCCGTGGCGACGGCGCTGAGGGGGCGTGAGGGGCGGAAAAATTTCACGCTTCCACCTCCGCAGGAAACTCGGCCAGCCGGCGCAGGCACGCGTGATAGTGGGCTTCGCCGCGCGCGGCGGGGAGCTGCACGCCCGGCAGGCGCAACGCGTAGAGCTGGCCGCCACGTTCGGCCTGCGCGATCCAGCGCGCGAGCTGGCTGAGGCGAGTTTCGGTGGGCAGATCGCCGAGGCTTTCCCAAGCCAGAAGCACGGTGCCATCGGTGTCACCGGACCATTCCTTGATGACGAGCGGCTGACCGCGGGCGACCGCTTTCCAATCGATGTGCCGCTGCGATTCGCCCGCTCGCCACGCACGCACTCCGGCGAAGTCGTCGCCTTCCGCGCGCAGGCCGCCGCTGCCGGAGCGCGCCGCGGTGACGCTGATGGGGAGCGGGAGTTCACCGCGGGGCGCGGGATAGACGGTGTGCGGCGCGGCGACTTCACCGGTGCTGCGCGCGGTGAAAAAACCGAGCGGGTAGTTGCTCTCGATTTGCAGCCGCAGCGTGGCAAAGACGCCGCGGCGCGCGGCGATGACGGTCAGGCGGCCATCCGCGGGAGCGTCGGCGGCCACGAGGGGAAAGTGCGCGCTCGTTCCACCATCCGCGGGGAGGAGATAGATGCCATCGAGATCCCGCCGCCGGGCGCTGGAGATCCGCACATTGACCGCAAACTCCTCGCCGGCAAACGCCGCGCGCAGGACGTGCGCCTCCACGGCGATGCCGCGCAGATTCGCCCACGCGTGGACGATCGAGACGAGCGAGACGCCCAGGAAAACGAAGCAGAGCAGATAGGCGGCGCCGTTGTTTTGCGTGACGCCGGCGTACCACATGGCGAGCAACACCGCGAAGAGACCGACCGTGTTGCGGTTCGGCATGACCCGCGTGGTGGGGAAAACGAAAGCGGTGCGCGGCTCCGTTTCGAGTTTCGGGTTTCGAGTTTCGGATTTCCGCCGCGGTTTCACGGGACGGCGACGTCGTGGAGAATGCTCTGCGCGAGCGCGCGGCCGGATGCGCCCGCGGAGTCGAGATCCTGGCCGAGTCGATGCGCCATCACCGGCACGCCGATCGCCTGGAGATCCTCGGGCAACACCATCTCGCGGCCCTGCATCAGCGCCCAGGCTTGCGCGGCGCGGAGCAGCGCGAGCCCGGCGCGAGGCGAGAGTCCGGTGCGATGGCGGCGGCGGCTGGCGTCGAGCAGGTCTTGCAAATAATCGAGCAGGGCGGGGGAGGCGTGGACCTTGCGCACCTCGCGCTGGATGTCGCGCAGCGTCTCGCCGTCGACCACGGGTTTCAGGTCGCGGACGATCTCGCGGCGGTCGAGCCCGAGGAGCAGCGTGCGCTCGGCGGCGCGGGTCGGCGCGCCGAGTTCGATGCGCATGAGGAAGCGGTCGAGCTGCGATTCCGGCAGCGGGAAGGTGCCGACCTGCTGCTGCGGATTCTGCGTCGCGATGACGAAGAAAGGCACCGGCAGCGGATGTGTGGTGCCATCGATGGTGACCTGATTTTCCTCCATCGCCTCGAGCAGCGCGCTCTGGGTTTTCGGCGTCGCGCGGTTCACCTCGTCGATCAGCACCACTTGGGAAAAGAGCGGCCCCGCGTGGAAGGCGAAGCGCTGTTGGTCGCGGTCGAAGATCGAGTTGCCGATGATGTCGGCGGGCAGCAGATCGCTGGTGAACTGGATGCGGCGGAACTGCAAATCCAGCGACCGCGCGAGGGCATGGGAGAGCGTCGTCTTGCCCACACCCGGCACGTCTTCCACGAGCAGATGACCGCGCGCCAGGAGGCAGGCGATGGCAAGACTCACGGCCTCTTCCTTGCCGACGATGACTTGATTGACCTGCGCGATCAGCGCCTCGATCCGGGATTTCATTTGGGGTGCGCGAATCTCCGGTGGCTCGGGGGCAATGTCGAGCGCCACGCTGTCGGAGCGCGAATCCCTTGTCGCGAATCCATTTGCCGCTGGCGCGTCGTAGCGTCGATACACCCTGCGATGCACGATGTCCGCCCCGCTCCGCCGCGCCCGCCCCTCGGCGAACTCGCACACCTCTTTTCCTACGTGCGGCCGTATCGCCGGCGGTTCGTGGTCGCGCTGCTGGCGTCGAGCATCTCGATGGGGTTCGGGTCGATGTTTCCCTACCTCGTCGGCACGCTGCTCGATGCGTCGATCCCTTCGTTGAAGCTGCTCGAAGCCGCGCCCTGGCAGCGCGATCTCGACACGGTCGCGCTCGTGCTGCTCGGCACGCTGCTGCTTCAGGCCGCGTTGATGTTCGTGGCGTCGCTCTCGTTCAACCTCGTGGGCGAACGCGCGGTGGTGGACTTGCGCGAGGATCTCTATGGGCGGCTGATCACGCAGCCGATGCGCTTCTTCGGCGAACATCGCGTCGGTGAACTGACCAGCCGACTCTCCAGCGACCTCGCGCAGATTCAGGACACGCTCACCTTCACCATCGCGCAGACCGTGCGGCAGGCGATGCTCCTCGCCGCCGGGTTGGCGATGATCGCGATCACCTCGGTGAAGCTGTCGCTCGTCATGCTGTCATCGGTGCCGATCGTGATGCTCGTGGCGGTGCTGTTCGGCCGCCGCATTCGCAAGAACAGCACGCAGGCGCAGGACCGGTTGGCGGAGACTTCGACCGTCGTGGAGGAGACGCTGCAAGGGATTGCGAACGTGAAGGCGTTTGGTAACGAAGCGTTCGAGCAGCGGCGCTACCGCGCGGGGCTGCAAGGTTACCTCGAAGTGATCCTGCGCAGCGCGCGGCATCGTGCGGCGCTGATCGCGTTCATCATCTTCGTCATCTTCGGGGCGATCGTGCTGGTGATGTGGTACGGCAGCCACCTCATGCAGCGCGGCGAACTGTCGCACGGCGAGCTGACGCGCTTCGTGATGTACACGCTTTTCATTGGCGGCGGCGTCTCGGCCCTGCCGGACATCATCAGCAGCGTGCAAAAGACGCTCGGGGCGACGCAGCGCGTGCGGGAGCTTTTGCGCGAACCGACCGAACTGCCCTCGCGCGCCGCAGATCGCACCGAGCCGGCGGAGCGGTTGAGTGGGGCCGTGCAATTTGACGACGTCCATTTTCGCTACCCATCGCGTCCCGATCTCCCCGTGCTGCGCGGGCTCGATCTCGCAGCAGCGGCGGGCGAAAAGATCGCGCTCGTGGGACCGAGCGGCGCGGGCAAGAGCACGATCGTCTCGATGCTCCTGCGCTTCTACGAACCGGACTCCGGCCAGCTCCTGCTCGATGGTCGCAACGCGCAGGATTACGACCTCGCGAACGTGCGCGGGAATATGGCGATCGTCCCGCAGGAGGTGATGCTCTTTGGCGGCAGCATCCGCGAGAACATCGCTTACGGCCGCCCGACGGCGACCGAAGCGGAGATTCACGCCGCCGCGGAAGGCGCGCATTGCCACGAGTTCATCGCGCGCTTCCCTGAAGGCTACGACACGCTGGTCGGCGAACGCGGCGTGAAGCTCAGCGGCGGCCAGCGCCAGCGGCTCGCGATCGCGCGGGCGCTGCTGAAAAATCCCGCGATCCTCATCCTCGACGAAGCGACCTCCAGCCTCGACAGCGAGAGCGAAGCGCTGATTCAGAAAGCCCTCGATGTCCTCCTCGAAGGCCGCACGGCTTTCATCGTCGCGCACCGCCTCGCCACTATCCGCCGCGCGGATCGCATCTACGTCATCGAAGCGGGTGCGGTGACAGAAAGCGGGACGCACGACGAACTGATCACCCGCACCGCGGGCACGTATCGGCGGCTGGCGGAGATGCAGTTCAGCGCCTGACGCTTTAGCCGGCGAGCGGCGTCAGCTTCGGGCCGTCCTTGGTGTCCTTGACCGTCCAGCCAAGCGCGGCGATGGCGTCGCGCAATTCGTCGCTTTGCGTCCAGTCTTTCGCCGCCCGCGCTTGCTGGCGCTGTTCGACGAGCGCGGCGACTTCCGCGCTAATCGCCGCGGCTTCGCGCGGGAAGCCCAGGACGCCGTTCATCTTCGTCCAACTCTGCGCCAACGCTGCCGCTTGCCCGGTCGTGAGGGAGCCGTCGTCGAGCGCGCGATTGCTCTCGCGCACGAGGTCGAAGAGGTGGCCCATCGCGCCGGAGATATTCAGGTCGTCGTCGAGCGCGGCGAAGAATTTTTCGGCGTGCGTTTCCAAAGTCGTCGGCTCCGGCGTGCCGCTGGCTTTCTCGCTGAGCCGCGTAGCCCATTCGTCGATGCGGGCGAGCGCGGCGCGGGAGCCTTCGAGGCCGGCGATGGTAAAGTTCAGCGGCAGGCGGTAGTTGACCGTGAGCAAGGCGAAGCGGATTTCGCGACCGGTCCATCCTTTGTCCAGCAAGTCGCGCAGGGTGTAGAAGTTGCCGAGTGACTTCGACATCTTCTGCCCCTCGACCATGAGGTGCGCGCAGTGCAGCCAGTAGCGCACAAACTTTTTGCCCGTGCAGCATTCGCTCTGCGCAATCTCCGCTTCGTGATGCGGGAAAATATTGTCCACGCCGCCGCAGTGAATATCGAGTTCCGGCCCGAGCAGCGCGGTAGCCATGGCACTGCACTCGATGTGCCAGCCGGGGCGGCCGGCGCCCCACGGTGAATCCCACTTCACGTCGCCATCTTCTTCATTCCACGCCTTCCACAGCGCGAAGTCGCCGAGGGATTCCTTCTCGTAGTCGTCGTTGCGAATGCGCCCGGTCGGCCGGAGTTCGTCGAGATTGAGGTGCGCGAGTTTGCCGTAATCCGGAAACTTCGAGAGCCGAAAGTATACGCTCTTGTCTTCGGCCTGGTAGGCGATGCCTTTGGCTTCGAGATCGCCGATCATCGCGATCATTCGCTCGATGTACTGCGGCTCCGTCGCCGCGGGAAAGTGCTGCGCGCGTTTGATCCGCAGCGTGCCGAGATCCTCGAAGAACGCATCCTTGTAGATCTGCGTGAAATCGGTGAGCCGCTTTCCGGCGGCACGTGAGCCGCGGATCGTTTTGTCGTCCACGTCGGTCAGATTCATTACCCGCAGCACGTCGTAGCCGCGCGCTTCGAGGTGTCGCTGGAGCAGGTCTTCGAAGACGTAGGCGCGGAAATTTCCGATGTGCGCGTAGTTGTAAACCGTCGGCCCGCAGGTGTAGATCCGCACCATTTTTCCCGCCGGGTCGAGCGGAGCGAAGGGCTCCAGTTGCCGCGAGTAGGTATTCTGGAAGTGAACCGCCATCGCTGCCTACGTTTCTGGCTGATCGACGCTGGCCACCGCCAGCGCGGCGATGCCTTCGCCGCGGCCGATGAAGCCCATTTGCTCGTTGGTCGTCGCCTTCACGCCGACGCGGGCGAGGGGAATGCCGAGCGCTTCCGCGAGATTCGTGCGCATCTCGGCGACGTGCGGTCCGATCTTCGGAGCTTCGGCGATCAGCGTGGCGTCGATGTTGATCACCTTCGCGCCTTGGCCGCGGAGGATCGTCGCGATCTGGCGGAGGATTTCGAGGCTGCTGATGCCGCGGATCGATTCGTCAGAGTTTGGAAAATGGTGGCCGATGTCGCGTTCGCCCACCGCGCCGAGCACGGCATCCGCGATGGCGTGGGCGAGCACGTCGGCGTCGGAATGTCCGTCCAGCCCATGCGAATGCGGAATCTCCACGCCGCCGAGGATGAGCGGGCGACCCGCGGCAAAACGATGCACGTCGTAGCCGATACCGGTGAGGTTCATACGTTGAGGTCGATGCGGCCGCTGGAGGCGATCACGCTGATTTTGCCCGGCGTATCTGTCCGCTCGGTCATCTCGAACTGACCGCCCGCGGTTTCCACGAGAATCTTGCCGGCGGCGACATCCCACAGGCTCACGGATTGCTCGATGTAAGCGTCGAGCCGGCCGCAGGCCACATACGCGAGGTCGAGCGCGGCGCTGCCCATGAGGCGGCACTTGCGGGCGCGGCTGACGTATTTTTCGAGCAGCGGAAGGCCGGCGGCGATGGTCGTCTTTGTTTTGGAGAAGCCGACGGACAGTGTCGCGTCGCTCAGCTTGGTGCGCGTGCTCACGGCGATCGGTTTGCCGTTGAGCGTCGCGGGGCCGCCGCGTTCCACCTGCCAGAGTTCGTCGCGCTGCGGATCGTAGATCACGCCGAGGATGATCTCGCCACGTTCGCGCAGCGCGATGCTGATGCAGTAGTGGGGGATGCCGTAAAAATAGTTCACCGTGCCGTCGATCGGATCGACGATCCACTGGAATTCGCTCGCCTGGTTCCCGGCGATGCCTTCCTCGCCGAAGATCGCGTGATCGGGAAACGCGCCGAGGAGGTGTTCGGTGATGAGATCCTGCGTGCGGACATCGAGGTCGAGTTTGATGTCGTGCGCGGCGAACTCGTTGACCTCGAGTACGGTGCCGAAGTTTTGGCGGAGGACGACGCCGGCGGCCTGCGCGGCGGTGACGGCGATTTGGAGCAAGGGCGTGGAGGACATCAGCGGTGAAAAGGGCCGCGAGTCTCCACAAAAAAAACGGGAGGAGAAATAAATTCTCCCCCCGTCTTTGGATTGAGCGTTAGCCGCTTACTTCTTCTTAGGAGCAGCTTTCTTAGCTGGCGCTGCCTTCTTGGCCGGAGCGGCCTTTTTGGCTGCTGGCTTTTTGGCTGCCAATTTCTTGGCTGGTGCCTTCTTGGCCGGCGCTGCTTTCTTTGCTGGTGCTGCTTTTTTCGTGGTCTTAATTGCCATCGATAATCCCCCCTTTCAATCCGCAGTAGCGGGTCACTGAAATTCGTTGAGAGTGCGGTGAAAAAATCATCACTCGTGGTGTGGGTGTTGGGTAATGAACTCGGACAAATGCGTCAACGCATTTTTTGCTCGCGCGCCCGAAATCGTCACGGAGTGCGCGCAGTTGGCGGCGCGGCGAGTGGGGTAAAGGCCGATGTGCGAAGAAATTAGCATACGAAGGAAGCTTGTGTGGATCAATGTTTGCGGCTGGCTTGCGCTCCAGCGCGGTGATGTGACGGCGGAAGGGAGCGCCAGTTGCGCACGACGAAAGTTTTTTTCGCGCTACGAGCGCGCAGCGATGAGCGCGAGTGCGCGCTCGACGATCTCGTCCACGTTCCAAAGTCGTCCGAGCCCTTCATATCCGCACGCGAGCAAGCCTTCTTCGGGTCCGATGAACTCCACTCCGCGCGACTTCAGCAGCGCGACGTTTTGCCGCGTTGCCGCGTGCAGCCACATCTTGCCGTTCATCGCCGGTGCGATGAGCACGGGCGCGAGCGTGGCGAGCGCGATCTCGGTGATCGGATTGCTGGCGAGGCCGTGCGCGAGTTCGGCGATGACGTTCGCGGTGGCGGGCGCGACGAGGAGGAGATTCGCGCGATCGGCGAGATCGATGTGGCCGGGTTTCCAGCCGGCGACTTCGTCGAAGATGCTGCTGAGCACGGGATGGCGCGAGAGTGTTTGGAAGGTGAGCGGCGCGATGAATTGCTCCGCGCCGTGCGTCATCGCGACGTGGACCTCCGCGCCGCGCTTCACGAGTTTGCTCACCAGGTCCGCCGCTTTGTAGGCGGCGATCGAGCCGGTGACGCCGACGACGATGACGGGCGCGCTCATGCGAAAATTTTACACCGACCGCATGCGGCGGCTGAGGACGCGCTCGGCGCGCATGATCGCGGTGAAGCTGCGCACGTCGTCTTCCACCGAACCGGTGATGATGGTGTAGCGATACTCCCGCCACGCCTGCATCTCGACGGCGGCGCGGTCGAGGCGGATCTCCATTTCCACGTCGGTTTCGGTGCCGCGTTTGAGCAGGCGGCGGCGGAGTTCCTCCATGCTCGGCGGCATGATGAAGACATCGGCGAGCGATTCGCTGATGCCCGGGCCGCCATTGCGGCGAATGCTCGCGGCGCCCTGGATGTCGATGTCGATGAGCACGTCGGTGCCCGCTTCGAGATTGCGGAGCACGTTCGCCCGCGGCGTGCCGTAGAAATTTCCATGCACCTCGGCGGATTCGATGAACTCGCTGGCGGCGATGCGCTGCTCGAACTCCTCGTGAGAGATAAAGAAGTAGTCCTCCCCATCGACCTCGCCCGGGCGCGGCGTGCGCGTGGTGCAGGAGACGGAGTAGAGGAAATCCGCGGTCGGCCGCAGCGCGTTGAGCAGCGTGCTTTTCCCCGCACCGCTCGGCGCCGAGACGACGAAGAGAATGCCGCGACGCGCGAACTGCGTGGTGGCGAGGGCAGGGGAAGTGGGCACGGCGCTATTCAATGTTTTGAATCTGTTCGCGAATCTTCTCCATCTCCGCCTTGCAGGTCACGACCAACTGCGAAATCTCCACGTCGTTCGCCTTCGCCCCGAGCGTGTTGAACTCGCGACCCAGTTCCTGCGTCATGAATTCCAGCGTGCGGCCGACGGGTTCCTGCTTGCGCAAATGATGGGCGAACTGTGCGAAGTGGCTTTCCAAGCGCGTGAGTTCCTCGGTGATGTCGGACTTCTCGGCGAAGAAGATCACCTCCTTGATCAGCCGGTCGTCATCGAGCGGAAGATCGACGCCCGCGCGCTCGATGCGATCGTGGAGCGATTGACGGTAACGCTTCACTACCGCGGGCTGGAGCGTGCGGATTTTGCGCACCGCGGTGCGGACGATTTTCAGCCGCTTGATCAAATCTTTTGCGAGGTGTTTACCCTCGCGCTCCCGCATCTTCACCAGATCGCCCAGCGCCTCCTTCAGCGCGGCCTCCACATGCGGCCACGCCTCGTCGATCGGAACCTCCGCTTCCCCCGGACGCATCACGCCCGGCGCGCGGAGCACGGCTTCGATCGTCACCTCGCCCGCAGCGCCGAGTTCCTTTTGCAGTTCCACCATCGACTGGTAGAAGCTGCGCGCGAGCGTGCGGTCGAGCGCAAGGGCCGCGCCATTGGTGGCGCTGCGGTGGATGGCGATCACTACGTTCAGCCGGCCGCGGGAGACTTCGGAGTTGATCACGTCGCGCATGCGCGGCTCGAGTTCGGCGAGTTCGCGCGGCAGCGTCACCACCACGTCGCTCTGCTTCCGGTTCACCGAGTTCAGTTCCACGCTGAATTTCGCCCCATCGTGAACGCTCTGGCCGCGTCCGTAGCCGGTCATGCTGCGCATCCGCTATTTTTTGAGCAGAAACTCCGCGGCTTGTGCCACATCTTTGTCGCCGCGGCCGGAGAGGTTCACGATGATGAGGTCGTCCTTGGCCATTTGCGGTGCGCGTTTGATCACGCCGGCGACGCCGTGCGCGGTTTCGAGCGCGGGGATGATGCCTTCCCAGCGCGAGAGTTTGGAGAAGGCGTCGAGGGCTTCGTCGTCGGTCGCGTAGTCGTATTCGATGCGGCCTTGATCCGAGTAGTAGGCGTGCTCCGGTCCCACGGCCGCGTAGTCGAGGCCGGCACTCACGCTGTGGGTCAGTTGAATCTGCCCGTCGTCGTCCGCGAGCAGCCACGTCTTGGTGCCTTGCAGCACACCGAGTTTGCCGCCTTGGAAACGCGCGGCGTGTTCGCCATCGACGATGCCGCGGCCGCCGGCTTCCACCCCGAGCATGCCCACTTCGGTGTCGCCGAGGAAGGGATGAAACAGCCCGATCGCATTCGATCCGCCGCCCACGCAGGCCACGAGCAGGTTCGGCAGCCGCCCTTCTTTCTCTAGAATCTGCCGCCGCGCCTCCACGCCGATCACGCGATGAAAATCCCGCACGATCATCGGAAACGGATGCGACCCGAGCGCCGAGCCGAGGATGTAGTGCGTGTGTCGCACCGTCGCCACCCAGTCGCGCATCGCTTCGTTCACGGCCTCCTTCAGCGTGCGCTGGCCGGCAGTCACCGGCACCACTTTGGCGCCGAGGAAGTTCATTCGCGCGACGTTCAGCGACTGCCGCGCCATGTCCACCTCGCCCATGTAGATCACGCACTCCAAGCCGAAGCGCGCACACACCGTCGCCGTCGCCACGCCGTGCTGGCCCGCGCCCGTCTCGGCGATGATCCGCGTTTTGCCCATCCGCTTTGCGAGCAGGAGCTGGCCGAGCGCGTTGTTGATTTTGTGCGCGCCGGTGTGGAGCAAATCTTCGCGCTTCAGGTAAATCTTCGCCCCGCCGAGAAGTTCGGTGAGCCGCTCCGCAAAATACAGCGGCGTGGGCCGCCCCACGTAATCGCGCAGCAACCCCGCGAGCTCCGCATGGAACGCCGGGTCCGCTTTCGCCTTTTCGTATTCCGCCGCGAGTTCCAGCAGTGCCGACATCAGCGTCTCAGGCACAAACATGCCGCCGAACTGGCCAAAGTGGCCGTGGCGGTCGGGGAGCGAAGGGGCGGCGATCATAGAACGCGCAGATTAGGCGCGCCGGATTTCCGCTGCAAAGGATTCTTGGCCACGCCGCGATGGGGACCGCTCCGTTCGGTAGGGAAGCCGCGCCGCGGGTTCCCAAATGCCGCCGCGGGTTTGTCCGCGGGGCACCCGAAAGTTTGGAAACCCGCGGCGCGGTATCTATTGGGAACCCGCGGCGCGGCTTCCCTATCGTGGTGGGGCTGGGCTTGACTCGCCCGCTGGGCGCGGGCCAAATGCGCGTCCGTTTTTCCCCCATCCCTCCACTCAAAAACCAACCCATCGCCATGCCTCGTTTCGGCCTCAATACCTTCCTTTACGCCAGCCCCTTCACCACGGCCGATGCGCCGAAGCTTTTTGCGAAGCTGAAGAAGTGGGGCTTCGAGACGGTGGAGATTCCGATCGAGTCGCCGGACCATATCGATCCGGTGAAAGTGCGCGCGGCGGCGGACAAAGTGGGCATCGCCATCGGCACGATCTGCGCGGCGATGGGACCGGGGCGCGACTTCCGCGGCAGCGCGGCGGATCAGAAGACGGCGACGGATTACGTGAAAGCGCTCATCGACCAGGCCGCGATCCTCGGCGCGCACAGCCTCGTCGGCCCGCTCTACTCCGTGGTGGGTCTCGCCGATGCGCATGAAGATGCGGTGAAGAAGCTGCACTTCGATCTCGTGGTGAAAAACCTCAAGCCGCTCGCGAAGTATGCGCAGACGAAAGGCGTGATCCTCGCCATCGAGCCGCTGAACCGCTTCGAGACCGACTTCCTCAACACCGTCGACCAGGCGCTGAAGCTCGTGAAGGCCGTGGGCGGTCCGAACGTGAAAGTGCATCTCGATACCTTCCATCAAAACATCGAGGAGAAGGACCAGGCCGCTGGCATTCTCAAAGTCGGCAAGCTGCTCGGGCACTTCCACGCCTGCGGGAGCGATCGGGGCACGCCCGGCTCTGATCACATCGACTGGAAACCGATCGTGGCCGCGCTGAAAAAGATCGGCTATCAGGGCGACGTCGTCATCGAATCCTTCACCACCGACGTGAAAGTCATCGCCCGCGCCGCCGCCATCTGGCGCAAGATCGAGCCAAAGCGCGACGACATCCCGGTCAAAGGCCTCGCGAATCTGAAGCGTCTTTTTGGCAAGAAGTAGCTTCGGAAAGTAGTGAATGGTGATTGGTGAATCGTGAAGGGTGGTAGCCCACCGCACATGCCAATCCATTCACCGAACACCGTTCACCATTCACCCTCTCCCCGTCTCCCGCATGAAACTCACTACCTCCATCCTCACTCTCCTCGCCGCCGTCACCCTCAGCCACGCCGGCGAACGCAAGCTCTTCAATGGCACCGACCTCACCGGTTGGGAGGGCAATATGAAACTCTGGTCCGTGGAAAACGGACTCCTCACCGGCCGCACCGGCACCGAAGGTGAGACGAAGCTGAAGCACAACACCTTCCTCGTCTGGAAGGACGGCACGGTCGGCGATTTCGTCCTCACCTTTAAGTATCGCATCGAGAAGGGAAACTCCGGCGTGCAGTACCGCTCGAAGTCGCTACCCGCGGGCGAAAACGGCCCGATCATCAGCGGCTACCAGGCCGATTTTGAAGCCGGCAATACCTACTCGGGCATCCTTTACGAGGAGAAGGGCCGCGGCATTCTCGCCAAGCGCGGTGAGAAGACGGTGATCAAGAGCGCGGTGAAAGATCCCGCCGATCCGAAGGCGAAGGATTTCAAGGTCGAGGTGACCGGCGCCGTCGGCAGCAGTGAAGAAATCCAGGCGACGATCAAACCCGAAGACTGGAACGAGTATAAGATCGTGGCCAAGGGCAACCACGTGCAGCACTTCATCAACGGCAAACAAACCATCGACGTGACCGATGAAGACGCTGCGCACGCTCCGAAGGAAGGTCAGCTCGCCCTGCAGATTCACGCCGGTCCGGCCATGGTCGTGCAGTTCAAGGAACTCGTGCTGAAGACCGAATAAGCGGTCTTGCCCCAGATTTCCTCCCCCGCGTTACAGCCACGGCGCGTATTGTTTTCGATCACCCACCCATTATGACCGGAATCATCGGCACCATTATCATCGGCCTCCTCGCCGGAGCCCTCGCAAAATTCCTCACCCCCGGCAAAGACCCGGGCGGCTGCTTCATCACGATCCTGCTCGGCATCGCCGGGTCCTTCGTCGGCACCTACCTCGGGCAGGCTCTCGGGTTGTATACCGTGGGCGAGCCGACCGGGTTCATCGGCTCAGTGATCGGCGCGATCATCCTGCTGCTCATTTACCGGCTGATCTTCCGGCGAAGCTGAGCGGGCGCAGGCTGGATCGTTGTCGATCTCCGCGAAGCCTGGCGTCGGCTCCCGGCAGAATTCCCGTGACGGCGCGGGGAATGTGCGCGGGTTACTCGTCTTCGCCGGGGCGTCCACCGAGCAGCGCGCAAAGGCCGCGTTTGCCGGTGGCGGCGACGAAGTTCCAGAAGGTCGTGGCGTGTGGTCCCCACGGACGTTGCTGGGCAGCGGCGACGGCCTGGCGGACGTTGAGGCCGCTGCGGTAGAGGAGAGCAAAGGCCGCTTTGACGTCGGCGCGCTCGGCGCCGGTGAGGTCGGCACGGCGCAGGCCGATGACGTTGAGACCGGCGACGCCGTTGCGCTCGGCGGCGATGGTGAAAGGGGGGATGTCTTTGCTAAAGGCGGACGCGCCCTGGCAGATGGCGAGTTGGCCGATGCGAAGGTGCTGGTGGAAGACGCAGCCGCCGCCGATGAAGACGCGCTCTTCGACGGTGACGTGGCCGCCGAGGAGGACGTTGTTGGCGAGGATGACTCGGTCGCCGAGGCGACAATTGTGGGCGAGGTGGGCGCCGCCCATGAGGTAGCAATGGCTGCCGACGATGGTGGCGCTGCCGCTGCTGGTGCCGCGGTGGATGGTGGCGTATTCGCGGATGGTGTTGCCTTCGCCGATCTGCACGGTGCTTTCGATTTCGGGCCGGAAGGCGAAATCCTGCGGATCGCCGCCGATGATGGCGCCGTGGCCGATGACGTTCTCATTCCCCATCGAGACATGCCCGGTGATGACCGCGTGGGCTTGAATGGTGCAGCCGTCACCGATGAGGGCACCGGCCTCGATGACGGCATGGGGGCCGACGGTGACGCGGCTGCCGAGGCGGGCGTCGGGGTGGATGACGGCGGTGGGGTGGAGCATCGGTGCGGGGGGCGGCGGCGTGAATGGTGAATGGTGATTAGTGAATGGTGGGAGGGGCGTCTGTCCACGATTCACCATTCACCATTCACGATTCACGATTCACGATTCACGATTCACCGCTCACCCCTCACGCCGCCCCTCACCCCAGCAACCCCACTTCGCGGAAGCTGAACCACGGCTGGCGGCCATTGCCGGGGCTGCCGATGATCAGGTGGTCGTGGAGATGGATCTGGAGAAGGCGGGCGGCTTCGGCGAGGCGGGCGGTGAGGCGGCGGTCGGGCTCGCTCGGGGTGGGATCGCCGGAGGGGTGATTGTGGACGAGGACGAAGGCGTAGGCGGCGTAGAGCAGGGCGGGGCGGAGGATTTCGCGCGGATGGGCGGAGGTTTCGTTGAGGGTGCCGTGGGAGATTTCCTCGATGCGGATGAGTTGGAGCTTGGTGTCGAGGAGGACGACGCGGAGGGACTCGCGGCTCAGGGCGCGGAGTTCGGCGCCGAGCAGCTCGTAGATGTGCGCGGGGGTGCTGATCGGCTGGCGATCGATGCTCTCGCGGGCGAGGCGGGAGGCGAGGCCGAAAGCGGCGGCGAGCTGCACGGCCTTGGCGGGGCCGACGCCTTTGATGCGGGAAAGTTCGGCGACGGTGCAGCGGGCGAGGCCGCCGAGGGTCTTGAATTCGGCGAGAAGCTGCCGGGCGACGTCGACAGCATTCGCGCCGGGCAGGCCGGTGCGGAGGAGGATGGCGATGAGTTCGCTATCGGTGAGGGCAGCGGCGCCGAGGGCGGCGAGCTTTTCGCGCGGGCGATCGTTTTCCGGCAGTTCCTGAATCCGCAAGGTGCTCACGGAGCTGGTTAAAGCAGAACGCCGCCACGGCGCAAAGCGGAACCGCCGGGACGCGGGTTACGTTCCGAATTGCTCGATCATGGCGTCGAGCGTGGTGATGAGGCCGCCGAGGGCGTCGCGGTGTTTGTTCTGCGGGACGATGTCGAGATGTGTGGCGGCTTCGCGGAGCATCTTGCGACCGGTGGCCACGGCGGATTTCACGGCGCCGGCGGCGATGGCTTTCTCGGCGAGGGCGTAGATGTCGGCGTCATCGCCGTTGAGAATGATCTCGCTGATGTGATGGCGTTCGCTTTCGCCGCTGGCCTGGAGGAGGTGCAGGATGGGCAGGGTGAGCTTGCCCTTGCGGAGATCGCTGCCGAGGGTTTTTCCGGCTTTGCCTTCGTCGCCGGCGAGGTCGAGCACGTCGTCGTAGATCTGATACGCGGTGCCGAGGCGCAGGCCGAAGGTGCGCAGGGCGCTGATGATTTCGGGGGAGGCTTCATTGATGAAGGCGCCCAGTTCGCACGCGGCGGCGAAGAGCGCGCCGGTCTTCATCTCGATGATCTTGTAATAATCGGGGACGCTCAGCTTGAGATCGAACCGGCGCTGGGTCTGGATGATCTCACCGCTGCACACTTCGCTCGCAGCGTGGGCGATGCGGCGGCCGATCTCGCCATTCTGGAAGCTGGTGGAGAGCTTGAGCGCGTGGGCAAACAGGCAGTCGCCGAGGAGGACGCTGATCGCGTTGCCCCACTTGGCGTTGGCGGTGGGCTGGCCGCGGCGCTTGTCGGCGCCGTCGAGGATGTCGTCATGGACGAGCGTGGCGGCGTGGATGAGTTCGACGACCACGGCGAGGTCGAAGTGGCTCGGGCCGATGTTGCCGGTGGCGCCACCGGCGAGCAGCGCGAGCGCGGGGCGGAGGCGCTTTCCATGGCTCTCGATGGCATACGCCACGTAGGGTTCGACGGCGGGATCGAAGGCGCGGGCTTGTTGCCGGATGCGTTCCTCGACGGAATAGAGCTGGGAATTGATCAACTCGAACGTGGCCTTGAGAGCGGCGGTTTTGTCGATAGTGGGTTCGAGCTTCAAAGCAGGTTTCACCGGGCGGAGAGTAGGGTGTGACAGGTTGAAGTCAATTACGCCACGGCGCGGGGAAGGGTTGCGGGGAAATTGGGGAGTTTCGCCATTCGTCATTCCCTCCCGCGTTCCTTGCAATTCCGCCCTCGGTCCCTAATTTCCCCGTCCTCCAATGTCCCAGGAACAAACTATCGACGCCGCGCGCCAGCGCATCCAGCGGCTCGTGGATGAGATCGCGCAACTGAGTAAAAAGGAACTGCGGAGCGAGGAGTTTTTTGCGGAGTTCATCGGGCGGGCGGTGCAGGCTTGCGATGCCAAGGGCGGAGCGGTGTGGCTGGTGCAGCAGCGCACGGCGGAGGGCAAGTCGTCATTCGAGCTGGCGGGGCAGGTGGAGTTCGAGTCCTCGCTTTTCCAGACTGACGAGGCGCAGCGGGCGGTGATCTTGCGGATGCTCACCGACACGGTGGTGAACAAACAGCCGCACGTCCTGCCCCCGGCGCATCAGGCGCCGCAGCCCGCGCCGGGTTCGCTGGAAGCGCAGCTCGCGGCCATCCAGCCGCAGGCCACGCCGCAGAGCCCGAACCGCACACCGTATCCCTTTTTGCACGTCCCGCTTTTCCTCAAGGAGCAGGTGCTCGGCGTGCTCCAGGTCTGGATGCAGCCCTATGTGGTGCCGGCGCATTACCAGGAATTTGCGACATTCCTCGCCTCGCTGGCCGCGCATGTGGAGCAGCACCTCCAGAGCCGGCGCCTCGGCAATCTCGTGGTGGAAGTGAACCGGCTCCAGCACGTCCTGAAATTTGCCAACGATCTCGCCGGCACGCTCGATCCGCTGGAAGCTGCCCGCCTCGGCGCGAACTACGGGCGCGACCTCATCGGCTGCGAACGCTGTTCGGTGCTCACGCGCGTGGCTGGGCGCTGGAAGGTGCTCTCGATCTCCGGGCAGGAGGTCGTGGAGAAAAAGAGCTCGATGGTGAAGGCGATGGTGGCCTTCGTGGAAGCGCATGTGCAGCCCGAGACCGTGCTGCTTTCCAAAAAAGAACTGCTCGCGCGGGCGGAAGTGCCACGGGAAGGCGAACTGGTGGGAGACCCGGCCGCGCAGACCCCCGAGGGCATCGCCGCGCTGACCGTGCGCCGCACGGATGAGATCGATCTCGCCTACTTCGAGCTGAGCCACGTGGTGAGCGCAGCCGTGGCGCCGATGCTGAACTCGAAGAAAGAGGTCGTCGGCGCGCTGTTTGCCGAGAGCACCGCCGAGGGATTCTTCGATCCCGCGAGCGGGAGCAAGGAACTCGCGCAGAGCCAGCGCCTCACGGAATTCCTCGCCACCCATCTCAGCCGGGTGATCACCGCGGCGCAGGATTACCAGTCGCTGCCCTTCCTCGCCGCCACCCGCCGGATGCGCGATGCCAAGCTGGCGGTGACCGGCGAGCACCGCCGCCGCGTGCTCCTCAAGCTGGCCGCCGCCGGCGTGATCCTGCTCGGCATCCTCCTCTATCCGAAGCTGGATACCGTGGAGGCGAACTGCGGCCTGCAGCCCATGGAGCGCTCGGTGCTCGTGCCGGAAGTGCCGGGCCGGGTGGAAAAAGTCTTCGTGCGCGAAGGCGCGCGGGTGATGAAAGGCGACCCCATCGCGCAGCTCGATAAATTCCGCATCGAGACCGAACTCTCGAAACTCGCGCAGGATAAACTGCGGCTGGAAAACGAATCCAAACGCCTGAGCGGCCAGGGCGACGAAGCCAGTGCCCAGGTGGCCGCCGCCGAAGCCCGCGCCGCCGACGAGCAGGAAAAACTGCTGCGGGCCGATCTCGAAGCCACCACCCTGCGCGCCCCGATCGATGGCCGCGTGCTGACCAAGGACCTCGAACTGCGTATCGGTGAGTTCATCCAGGCCGGCTCTCCCTTTGCGGAAATCGCCGGGCTGGATCGCTGGGAAGTGCAAGCCGAGCTGCCCGAAAAAAAGGTCGGCAGCGTGGAAAAGCGATTATCCGCCAGCGGCCAGCCCGTGGACCTCAGCTTCATCCTCTACAGCCAGAGCGCACACACCTTCCGCACCCAGATCGCCGGCCCGGAGCAGATCAGCGCCGTCGCGTATCCCAAGGAAACGGAAAACGTCTTCATCGTGACCGTGAAGAACGTGTCCGTGCCCGATGAAATGAAGATCGCGCTGCGCCCCGGCCTCACCGGTCGCGCGAAATTCGAGCTCGGCCGTAAACCGCTCATCACGATCTGGGCTCGCAAAATCGCCAACTGGGCCCGGCTGCGCTGGATCGGGTAGGGGAAAAACGCCCGCTCGCTCCCGTGCCGGAGCCGTCGCCCACGGCGCTCGTAATTGCCGCCGGCTTGCTCGGCTTGGTAGGCTGGCCGAAGCGTCGGCCGGCTTCGGCATGGACCGGTGATGGGCCGATGCTGCCGACCGGCCTATTCCCAAAATGAATCCTCCCACCCCCCTGAAACTCGCCGCCATCCTGGCCGTCGTTAGCTTCACCTCCACGACCACCTTCGCCGGCAATCTACTGGCGCTCGACTTCAACGCGGCGGCGCCCGAGTTGCCGGCGATGGAGAGTTTCAGCTCGGTCCAAGCGGCGAAGGTCGCGACGACCTTTGCCGCCCAAGGAACCATCGACACCTTTCGCGGATCGCGCTCCGGCGCGGCGGAACTGACCGTCGATGCGAGCACGGCGCGCAAAGCGTGGAGCGCGGGGCTGCGGACGCCGCTGCTCGCGGTCGAGAACGCCGAAGCCGCGCTCGCGAAACTGACGCTCGCCTTTGATCTCCAAGCCAGCGCACCGCGGCCGGTACGGGTACGCGTGGCGTCATTCGGCGCGGATCGCAAGCGCAGCGGCGGACTCGAGAAGTGGGTGTATCCTCCGGTCGCGGGATCGTTCTACCGGCACGCGGTGGGCTTGCCGGAAATGACCGCGTGGGAGGGAAGATTCGACCCGACCGCACCGTTCATCCAAATCTCGTGGGAGATCGGCAGCGACGCGCCGCAGCCGTGGCCGAAGGCTGATGGGCACAGGGTCCGCGTGGACAATGTGAGCCTCGCCGCGCCGAGCTTTTACGTCTCCGCGACGGGCTCCGATAAAGCCGATGGACGCACCGAGGCGACCGCGTTCCAGACGATAAAAAAAGGCGTCGCCGCGGCCGAAGCGGGCGACACCGTGCTCGTGATGGATGGCACCTACCCGCTCGGCGGCGGGGTCAGCTTCACCAAGAGCGGCACCCCGACGAAATGGATCACGCTCAAACGCGCGCCGGGCGCCAAGCCGCGCGCGGAGTTCGACGGCTGGTCGGGCTTCGCGCTGAAAAAGGGGGCGGCGTTCGTCGAGATCAACGGGTTGGAAATCGTCGGCAACGCCGGGAGCGTGACGCTCGAAGAGGCGCAGGAAAACGGCCGTGCGGCGACGCCCGATGCGAAGTTCAACGGAAGCGCGATTTCGATCGAAGGAAAGACGCTCGACGCTGGCGGGCGGACGGTGAAGGACGAAAAGGAGCACCGCGACCGGCCCGATCGGCCGCATCACGTCCGGATCATCGACTGCAACATTCACCAGGCTTGCGGCGCGGGGATCGCCACGATGCTCGCGGATTACGTCACCATCGAGGGCAACACCGTGAGCGACTGCGCCACGCGCTCCCGCTACGCGCACAGTGGCATCACACTTTATTGGGCGTGGAATTTCGACGCGTCGACCGAGCACCGCAATTTCGTCCGCAACAACGTTGCCGCCCGCAACCGCACGATGGTCCCTTGGCTGCCGGGTTGGGTGAAGGACGATCCGTCCAAAGCGCGCATCTCCGACGGCAACGGCATCATCATCGACGACTTCATCCAGCATCAGCCTGGCGCACCCGGCGAACCGAACGTCGGGCGTACGCTCGTGCAAAACAACCTCGCGCATCACAGCGGCGGCGGTGGCATCCACATCTTCGCCAGCGACCATGTGGACGTGGTGAATAACACCGCCTATGCCAATCTCCAGACGCCGGAAATCGACACCGGCGAGATCGACACGAGCTGGGCGAAAGACTGCCGCGTGCTCAACAACATCGCCGTCGCCAGCCCCGGCAAAACCGTCCATCGCAACCGCAACCGCGAGAACCAACCCGAACCAAGCAATGTCTGGGAGCACAACGTCCTTTTCGCCGACGGCGTGAAACCGGTGCGCGACTTCAGCGAACGCGACGTCTGGGCCGACCCGCTCTTCGTCGCGCCCGCGCCCGAGGCACCTGCCACGGCTTTCGCCGTCCAGCCGACCAGCCCCGCGCGCGGCAGCGGTCTCGATAGCCCACTCGTCTGCGGCCTCGACCTCTTCGGTTTGCCGCGTCGCGCGACCGGAAAAATCGACAGCGGCGCGATCACAGCGCCTTTGGCAACAATGGGCAAACCCGCGCGATAGCACCGCCCCCGCCGCCGCCGCCATCGAGCACATCGACCACTCACCGGGCCTTGCGAGACTGTCATCGACATCGCACCCGGCAAGCCGCCGAACGCGGAGGAGGGGATGGGTGGACGAGCAAACGATTCACCGGCGCTCCGGGACCATCTCGCACGATTTGCACAGTTAAACTGCCCGGTGTGCGCCAACGCCAAAGGCGTTGTATCAGTCAGCCCAGGGTTGCGCGCTTCGCGCTACCCTGGGACCTCCCAAAAAAATAAACCCAACCCTGAAAGGGTTTTATCCTTCGCGGGTCGCATCAAGGCAACCCCTTCAGGGTTGTGTCATTTCATCTCAGAATCCCAGGGTAGCTCGTGCCTCGCAACCCTGGGCTGAAAGACGGAGCACCTTCGGCGCTCAGGAACCATTCGCGCTATGTGACTGGGTGGAGATCGGATCAGCTTGGCGGACAGGGCCAAACCGCCCCCGGAGCGGGCGGAGAAATTAACCGCCGACCTCCGAATCGGACAGTGGCTTTTGTCGGGAGCCACTCCCGTCCCGACAGTTAGTTACCCCTTCCGGCGCCGATGCCGTGCCGAGAGCATTCCCAGACCGGCAACACCGCAAAGCATCAGCGAGGACGGTTCAGGGATACTCGTCAGCCGCAACACACTGGTGGTTGTCGTTCCCACATTACTAACCGCTGCGGTCGTTGCGGCGGTTGTAGTCGTGGTTCCGAGGGTCAAAACGTCGCCAACCCCGTTTTGGTTGGTTGGAAAATTCCAAGCAGGACTGGCCGTAGTTGCCTTAAAAATTCCCATTTGGGTGGAGGCAGCAGGCGTGGCCGCGTCAAAGATCCAGACGTAAAGAGTCTTTGCGTTAAAGAAATCTGCCTTTGTTGCGCCGCTATTGTTATCCACCACCTGACCGCCAACTCTGGCAATTCCCGAAGTCGTCAAAGTGCTCGAAGTTCCTGAGTTTGCGAAATTCGTACTTGTATCCAAGCTGAATTGACGCCAAACGCCAGCGGTCGTGATCGCCGCAACATTTTGCTCGATGGTCAACGCTGGGTTGAAAACAAATCCTTCATTGCCGAAGTTGCCGACCCAAACTAAGCCACCAACGATCGGAGTAACTCCGTCAGCGGCTACGACAGTCCGGGCCGTGGGTGCCGCACTGAAGATAATCGTTGAACCGTGTGCCGATGGGAAACCACCAAGGCTTATGACGGCGAGGATTTGAAATATTTGTTTCATTGGAATCGATTCAACAACTGAGAAGCCTCAGGCCCGACCGCGGCGAGTGGCCAATGTTGCCAGGACGGTGAGCAAGCCGAAAAGTGCGGTCGATGGCTCCGGGATAGCGGAAATGTTGAAGCTGTCGGTGAGTCTCAATGAGCTTCCAGCAGTTCCGTATCCGCCAATCGCCGCAATGGTTGCTGCGCCCGTTACCGTAGTGCTGTAACTCGTGACGTCTCCAATGCCACCGGCATTGATAGGGAAGGTCCAAGGCTGGGTAGCCGTGGTGGCCCTAAAGATTCCCATTTGGGTAGCGGCACCAACGGTGGGGGCATTAAAGACCCACAGGTAAATCGGTTTTCCATTGAAGAAGTCCGCTTTCGTTGCGCCGAAGTTATTGTCAGTTACCGATCCCGCGATCTTACCGGTCCCACTAATTTGGAGCGAGGAGGCGACGCTTGCGTTCGGCGAACTGGAGACAGTATCCAATCCAAACTGTTCCCAGCCGCCATTTTGCAAAATCGAAGCGTAGTTTGCCCCGAGGCTCGCCGACATATCCAGAGTGAAAGCTGCCGGGTTTGCGAAACTTCCAGCAAGGACGAGGCTATTTGCGGTCGCCAGCGTGCTGTTTTGGGCGTCCGTCACCAAACGAGCCGTAGGAACACCGCTAAACGTGATCTGGGTCGCTAAAGCGGTTCCGCCGGGAATCGCAAGAAGAAGCGAAACAACGAGGATTGATCTGTACATGCGGAGTGGAGTAGGGGGAGCGGCGGTTTTGGGGAGAAGAAGCGCCGAAGTTAGAACGAAGTCGGCGAGGGGAGAGCCCAGTTAAACGCGGGGCCCCCCTTACGGCTGAGCACGAAAGAACTTCCCGGTGTGATGGCCACATTAGCTGCGACGCCGTCCCCGAGGAGGAACCCAGAATCATACCATCCGTCGCCGGGAGTATTGGTAGAAGGCGAAGCCTTGTAGTAAAAATAACTTGCCTGGCCGGTTGGCGTATAAATCGTCAATTCATCGGCGGTGCCGGCTTCATCGGAAGACTTAAGTCCCGTGGCGGGGTTATCTGTGAAAAGTCCGCTCGTGCCGAGCGTGATTCCTTTCGCGGAAACGGTTCCGAGCACGTTCAGACCGTTCACGACGGGAAGCAGCGTATTGCCCGTCTTGACCGCTCCGCTTGAGGTGAAGCTCACCTGGCCGCCGACCTTCCGCTTGATCACAACTCCCTGATGCGGTGAGATGGCGACCTGCGCGGCCAGACCTGAACCAAGCAAGAATCCGGAATCATACCAACCATCAGATGGGTCACTCCCGGTAGGCGATACTTTGTAGTAAAAATATGATGCAGGCTGTGCGCCATCGTAGATCAAAACTTCGTCAGCGTTTCCGGCTTCGTCCGAGGAAAGAAGTCCAGCCGAGTTGTTGGCCCCGAAGAGATCGGCAATTGTGACGTGCTTGCGAATTTTGATGGTGTCGCCGATTGCTCCAAACCCCGTCAGATTATCCGAGGTGGTGATCGAACTGTCGGTGGTGGGCGAGGTGCCAGCGGCAGTAGCGGTAATGTCGGAGATCGCTCCGGGATTGCTCGCAGGGGCGAGTTCCACGAAGTAGCTGCCGTTGGCTCCGCTGAATTGATTGTTGGCCCAAGGATTGCCTTGGACGGTGATCGTCGTGGTCGTTGACGTGGTCGTAATGGTCTTAATAACACCTTGCCATTCGATAGGCCGGGTCAGGGTGGGGGAAATCAGTGACAGTCTCGGGGAGGCGACTGAGCCTCCGCCAGCGACGGTGTGGGTCACAAATCCAACCGGATCCGTGGTGGCTTCGGTGGCGGCGAAGAGGGGGGAGGCCAGGCATGAGATCCCGGCAGCGAGAACGGAAACGAGATGGGGGCGCGAGTTCATAACGTTTTATTGGCCGTTTGGAGCCGTTCCTGCAACTATTTTTGTGTAAAGAATTGCTAATACTTACCGACTCCGCGCTGAACGGCCCCCGCGGAAGGCGCATGGCTTGGCTGTTTTGACCGCGGATTTACGGAGTACTTCTGGAGATTAACGTTCCCGGTTTCGTCTTGTGCCGGTCGCTCCCCCCTCGCAATGTGCGCCTCCCCTATGAAAACCAGTGACTGCCCAGCCCGGCCATTTTTTGTGCCCGGCTCAGCGCTGGGAAGCGCGCAACGCTTTCGCAACTGATGGAACTGCACAACGAACGTCTCTTTGACGTGAAGGAGCGGGCCTATCGCAAGTGGCTTCTCCCGATTTTGATCGTGGTCGTCGCGGTCGGGCTTCCGGCGGTGTGGTTCGGGCCGGGCGCTTTTTCCTACCTGCAGCAGGAGCGGCTGTTTCGGAAGGCCACGCGCAGTTTGGAGGGAGGCGATGTGCCTGGCGGGGCGATTTTCCTGCGCCGGGTGCTGGTTCTCAATCCCGACCATGTGAACGCGACGCGTGCGATGGCGGGAGTTGCGGAAAGCTACCTCCCGTTCGAGGCCGCGCGGTTGCGCGAACGCGTTTGCCAACTCGTCCCCGCGTCGCTGCCCGACGCAACCGCGTGGGCGCAGGCGGCGCTGCGGACGGGCCAGATGGCGCAGGCCGAAGAGGCTTTCGAGCGGATGAAGCAGCTCGGCCCGCCCGATGCCATTTTCCATACGATCGGCGGCCGCGTGGCGCTGGGTTTGGGGCAGGTCGAGGAGGCCAGGGCTCATTTCCTCCGAGGGTTGGAAATCGAGCCGGCCAACGAGGGCACCCAGTCGGAACTCGCGGCGATCGAAATCCGACTCGCGGACACGGCGGTGCGGGATCGTGCCCGCGAGAAGCTGGCCGGTTTACAGGCCAATCCCAAACTGCGCCACGCGGCGCGGCGCGCTTTGCTCGGCGATCGGGTCGAGCGGGGGCTGATCAGCGAGGCGCTGGTGTTTGCGCAAGATTTCATCGCCGACCCGGAGGCGACCTTCGCCGATCGGTTGCAGTATCTCGCGATTCTGCGGACGAAAGAGGATCCGTCGTTCGCCTTCATCACGAGCTTCAACGAACCAAGCCGCATTCCCTTCGGTTTTGCCGCGGCGGCGCGCGAGCCATCGTTTGCGGCTTATCTCAACGATCTCCAGGCGGAAGCCGCCGCCGACGCCACCAAGGTTTCGCTGCTCCTCGGCTTCCTCAACAGCCGCCGCCTTTCGCTCCTCGCCAGCGAGTGGGCGGGAAAGATGGCGCGGGAAATTGTCTCCGGACCGCCGGTGGCTCCACCGCTGGCGGAGGCCTATCTGCTGACGCTGGATTGGCGGCGGCTCGAGGAGTTGGTTTCCGCGGGCGACTGGGGAGTCTACGAATTCCTGCGATTTGCCTATCGCTCGCGTGCGGCATTGGAAAATGGCGACCGGCCGGGCTCCACGGCGCATTGGACCACGGCGGTGAAGCTCACGGAGTATCGCCACGAGCGGCTCGTGACCCTCGCGCGCTCGGCCTCGGCGTGGGGCTGGTCGAGCGAGTGCGAGGAAATCCTCTGGATCAGCGCAAAAAATTCTCAGCGCCCGCGGGAGGCGCTCGAGGAACTCGCGCAGATTCATCGGAGCAAAGGCGAGACGCAAAAGCTCTTCACCGTGTGGTCCAGCCTCCTCGCGCTCGATCCCGCCAGCGTCACTGCGCGCAAAAACTGGGCGCGCCTCTCTTTCATCCTGAAAGGCGACCCCTACCGCACCGGCGCGATGGCCGAGGAACTCTACCGCCAGCATCCCGAAGATCCCGACATCGCCGTCACCTACGCCCTCGTCCAGCGACAGCGCGAACTCCACCCGGACGCGCTCGCCATCATGAACCGCCTCCCGCCCGACGTGCTGCGCTCGCCGCTCGTCGCCGGTTTTTACGGTGTGATCCTCGCGGCGAACCGGCGCAACGCCGAGGCTGCCGAATTTCTTGCCCTGGGCAAAGGCGCGCCATTGCTCCGGGAGGAAGAGGCGATCGTCGAGAGCGCGCGGCGTTTGCTGCATTGAAAAAAATCTCTCCGCGTCGCTGGCCCGGCGGCTGCTAAGAAAGCGGGTATGATCGTTGCTCTCGCACTTCTTGCCGTCGCCTACGCCGGCTGCGTGGCGTTCCTGCGCTCGGCCATCGACGCCGCTCCGGAAGCCTACGAGGACGAGGCCGGCTTTCACCTCCAGCAGCAGTAGGCGGCGACCCGCCTGCGCGGGTTGATTTGGGCGAGCCGGGGAATCTTCCGCATTTCCAACCCCCCGGGCGTCCACTATGCGTCGGGTCGCGTCCCCCGACATGACCTCCGCTTCGCCCGCCGCCCTTCCGCCGCGCCTGCTCGCCACCGCGTGGCTCGTCGTCGCCCTGCTCTGGCCCGTCGCCCTGCTGAACTACCTCGACCGCCAGATGCTCGCGGCGATGAAATTCTCCGTGATGACCGACATCCCGTCGATCGGCCTGGAGGCAAACTGGGGCCTGCTCCTCGGCTCCTTCAAGTGGGTCTATGCGCTGCTCAGCCCCGTCGGCGGCTACCTCGCCGACCGCCTCAGCCGCCGGCACGTCATCTCCATTAGCCTCTTCGTCTGGTCGGCGGTCACCTGGCTCACCGGGCACTGCACCACTTATCAGGAATTGCTCGCCACCCGCGCGCTCATGGGTATCAGCGAAGCCTGTTACATCCCGGCCGCGCTCGCGCTCATCGCGGATTTTCACTCCGGCTCGACGCGCTCGCGGGCCATCGGCATTCACCAGATGGCGATCTACTGCGGCATCATCGTCGGCGGGTTCAGCGGTTACGTCGCGGATGCGCCCACGCTCGGCTGGCGCTGGGCCTTCAGCGTCGCGGGTGCGGTCGGGCTCGTCTACGCCGTGCCGCTTTTCTTTTTCCTGCGGAATGCGCCGCCGCTGAGCGACGACCCGGCGGTGCCGAAACCGAGCGCCCCCGCTGCGCTTCGCGAACTCCTCACCAACCCGTCATTTCTCCTGCTCATCCTCTACTTCACACTCCCCGCGCTCGCCGGCTGGGTGGTGAAAGACTGGATGCCCGCGATCCTCAAGCAGCAGTTTAATATCGGCCAGGGCCACGCCGGCGTCTCCGCCACGCTTTACGTGAATATCGCCGCGCTCATCGGCGCCGCGCTCGGCGGTTGGCTCGCCGATCGCTGGATGCGCCGCAACGTCCGCGGCCGCATCTTCGTCAGCGCCATCGGCATGAGCCTTTTCATCCCGTCGCTCTTTGGCGTGAGCAGCGCCGGCACGCTCACCACGGCCATCCTTTTCCTCGCGCTCTTCGGGATCGGCTGGGGATTTTTCGATACGAATAACATGCCCATCCTCTGCCAGATCGCGCGCCCGGAGCTGCGCGCCACCGGTTACGGCATCATGAATATGGTCAGCATCAGTTGCGGCGGATTCGCCGACTGGGGCTTCGGCGTCCTGCGGGATCGGCACGTTCCGCTGCCCGTCATCTTCGGCGTCTTCGCCAGTTGCGCCGCCGTCTCCATCGTCATTGTCCTGCTCATCCGCCCGAAAGGCGCGGACGCGCGCGGATAGCGCCCCGTTTTCATGAACCTGCCCGATCATCGACCGCTCCACGGCTTCGTCGCCGCTACCTACACGCCCTTCCACGCCGATGGCTCGCTCAACCTCCCCGGCATCGAGCCGCAAGCGCACCATTTCCTCGCGAATGGCATCGCCGCCGTCTTCATCGGTGGCACCACGGGCGAAGGCCACTCGCTCACCCTCGACGAACGCCGCGCCCTCGCCGGGCGCTGGATCGAAGTCGCCCGCGGCACCGCGCTCCGCGTCGTCGTCCATGTCGGCGCGAACTGCCTCGAAGACGCCCGCACCCTCTCCGCGCAAGCCGAACAACTCGGTGCCGCCGCCATCTCCGCGCTCGCCCCGAGTTACTTCAAGCCGCGCGATACCGAGACGCTCGTCGCCGTCTGCGAACGCATCGCCAGCGCCGCCCCCGCCACACCTTTCTACTACTACGACATCCCGCCGCTCACCGGCCTGCAGCTCCCCGCCGCCGATTTCCTCGACCTCGCCCGCACCCGCATCCCCACCCTCGTCGGCCTCAAGTTCAGCAGCCCCGACCTGCTCACCTACCAGGCTCTGCGCCACGCCGCCGGCGGCCCGTGGGATCTCCCGTGGGGCGGCGACGAAACGCTCCTCGCCGCCCTCGCCCTCGGCGCGCAAGGCGCCGTCGGCAGCACCTACAACTTCGCCGCGCCTCTCTACCACCGCCTGCTCGCCGCCTTCACCGCCGGCGAACTCGACTCCGCCCGCGCCCAGCAGTGGCGCAGCGGCCAGCTCATCCGGCTGCTCGCCCGCCACGGCTACCTCGGCGCGAGCAAAGCGCTCATGGGCCTGATCGGCATCGAGTGCGGCCCCGTGCGCCTCCCGCTCAGCCAGCCCAGCCCCGAGCAGGTGAAAACCTTGCGCACCGAGCTGGAGACGCTGGGTTTCTTCGACTGGCTCAAGCCCTAACCGCCGTCCCTCCCGCCGCTTCGTGTCTTCGTGGTAAAAACTCCCGCGATGCCCGCCCTCCTCGAGCTCCACGCCATCACCAAAACCTTCGGCGCCGTCCGCGCCCTGCGGGGCGTTTCGTTCGATCTCCAGCCCGGTGAAGTCCACGCGCTCCTCGGCGAAAACGGCGCCGGCAAATCCACGCTCATCAAAGTCATCACCGGCGCGCATCCGCCCGACGGCGGCACGCTGAAGATCGCTGGCGAAATCGTGCCGCACCTCACCCCCGCCCACGCCCGCCAGCTTGGCATCGCCTGCATCTACCAGCAGCCCGCGCTGTTCCCCGACCTGAGCGTCGCCGAAAACATCGGCCTCCGCCTTGCGCAGACGCCCGCCTTCGCCCGCGTGCCGTGGAAAGCGCAGCACCGCCGCGCCGCCGAACTCCTCCAGCGCCTCGGCGCACAGATCGATCCCGCCGCCGAAGTCCGCACCCTCTCCATGCCCGAGCAGCAGCTCGTGGAAATCGCCTGCGCCCTCGGCAGCGGCGCGCGCATCGTCATCATGGACGAGCCCACCGCCTCGCTCACGCACAAGGAACAGCACCTCCTCTTCGCCGTCGTCCGCGAGCTGCGCACCGCGGGCGTCGGCGTCATCTACATCTCCCATCGGCTGGAGGAAATCTTCGCCCTCGCCGACCGTGTCACCGTCCTGCGCGATGGCGAAAGCGTCGGCACCAACGCCGTCGACGACCTCAACGAAACTGCGCTGATCAAGCTCATGGTCGGCCGCGAAATGACCCACCTTTACCCGCCCTCCGAGAGCACGCCCGGCGAGCCCGTGCTGGAGGTGCGCGACCTCGGTTGCGCCGCCAGCGGGGTCCACGGCATCAGCCTCGATGTCCGCGCCGGCGAGATCGTCGGCCTCGCCGGACTCGTCGGCGCCGGCCGCACCGAACTCGCGCGCATCCTCTTCGGCCTCACGCCCGCCGATGCCGGTGAAATCAAGCTTTGCGGCCAACGCGTCCGCATTCCCACCCCGCGCGCCGCCGTGGAGCAGGGGATCGCCTACGTCCCCGAAGACCGCCGCCGCCACGGCGTCATCCTCGACCTCCCCATCGCCGCGAACGTCACGATGGCCGTCCATCCGCAGCTCTTCCCCGGCGCCTGGTTGCGCCTCGGCGCGGAGCACACGCTCACCCTCGATTTCAGCCGCGACCTCGCCATCAAATGCACCGGCCCTGACGCCCCCGCCGCCGCCCTCAGCGGCGGCAACCAGCAAAAGGTCGCCGTCGCCCGCTGGCTCGCCACGCGGCCCCGCCTGCTCATCCTCGACGAACCCACCCAAGGCGTCGATGTCGGCGCCAAAAGCGAGCTGCACAAAATCATCCGCCGCCTCGCCGCCGACGGCCTTGCCGTGCTGCTGATTTCCAGCGACCTCCCCGAAATCCTCGGCATGAGCGACCGCATCGCCGTGATGCGCGGCGGCACCATCACCGCGCATCTTCCGGGCAACGCCGACGCTCACACCGTCATGTCCGCCGCCCTCGGCCAGGGGAAGGTGGCAGCGTGAGCGCAAATCTCGCGGCCGTTCTTGCGGCTCGACGCTGGCCCGACGCGCGCCTAGTTCCCCCAGAGCCTCAAACCCTCGATCATGTCGCACGCTGTCCAATTTGCCGTGGGAATGCCCGACGACCTCGCCCGGTTCCACCTGCCCCCCGCGGTTCAGGCTCGTCTGCAGGAATTGCTCGACCGTCAGGACCGCGGCGAATCTCTGACACCGGAGGAGCGAGGCGAGGCCGAGGGGCTCGTAGAACTGGCCGAACTGCTCACCTTGCTCCGGTTGCGCTCGGAGCGGCTCGGCGGCGCGGCGGCGTAGGCAGTGAGGATTCCGGCCGCGGTGCGGCGTCTGGTCATCCGGCGTGCGGAAGAGCGGTGCGAATACTGCGGACTCGCCCAGGCCGGCCCGGAGGCCCAGTTTCACCTCGATCACATCGAGCCCACCAGTGCGGGTGGCGCGGACGAGCCCCACAATCTCGCGCTCGCCTGCGTCTCCTGCTCGCTGCGGAAAGGAGCACGCCGAACGGTTCGCGATCCGCTGAGTGCGGCCGAAGTCCGCATGTTCAATCCGCGGCAGCACGCATGGCAGGAGCACTTTCGCTGGGAAGGATTGCGGTTGATCGGCCGGACCGAGATTGGCCGCGGGATGGTCGAGGCATTGCAGCTCAATCGCACGCTCATCGTGGCCATTCGGCAGGAGGAAGCCTTGCGCTAAAGGCACCCGCCGCCGGTTCGTGCCTAGCGCCGCGCAGCCGCGGTGGCACCGCACTCCCATGAGCCGCTACTCCCGCGAATTCACCGTCGCCGCCGCGCTCGCGTTGCTCCTCGCTGCGCTCGCCATTTTCGCGCCGCACTTCTTTGCGCTCCAGCCGCTGCTTTCCCGCCTCACCGCGCAGACGCCGGCGCTCGTTGCCGCCATCGGCATGACGCTCGTCATCATCTCGCGGCAGATCGACATCTCCATCGGCGCGCAATTCGGTCTCTGCTCCGTCGTCGCCGGACTCCTCGCTGCCGCCCAGTTCCCGCTCGCCGTCGCCATCGCGGGATCGGTGGCTGCCGGTGCCGCGATGGGCGCGCTCAATGGCGCCTTCGTCGCCGGGCTCGGCCTGCCCTCCATCGTCGTCACCCTCGCCACGATGGTCACCTGGAACGAAGCCCTGCGCCTCTGGCAACAAGGCCGCCTGCTCAATCTGCCGCCGGGCACCCAGTGGTTCGGCCTCTCGCAAAGCACCGGCCAGCTCGTGCTCATCACCTTCGCCGTTGCCCTCCTCGCCTCCGCCGCGTGGGCCATGCGGAATCTCGCCGCCGGCCGCCGCGTCTACGCCGTCGGCTCCGATGCCGAAGCCGCGCGGCTCGCCGGCCTCAATCCGCGGGCCACCACCTTCGGCGTGTTCGTTTTGATGGGCGCGCTCGTCGGCGTCGCGGCGGTGTTGAATGTGGTGCAATCCCCACAGGTCCAGCCCACCAGCGGCGACGGGCTCGAGCTGAAAGTCATCGCCGCCGCGGTCGTCGGCGGCGTCGCCGTGAGCGGCGGACGCGGCAGCCTCTGGGGCGTCTTCCCCGGCCTGCTCCTGCTCGCCAACGTCAACCCCGCGCTCACCCATTTCCACGTCGAAGCCTATTGGGAAAAGGCGATCCAGGGCTTCGTCATCCTCCTCGCCGTGATGGCCGACGGCCTCCGCACCCGCCGCACATGAGCCCGGAATCGTCTTCGCCCGTCCGCCGCCGATTCCGCCTCGGACCCGAGCTCGTGCTCCTCGCCGTCATCGTTCTCGAAGTTCTGTATTTCCAAAGCGCCGGACGCAACTTCGGCACCGCCGCCAACGTCGCCAACATCCTCCGGCAATCCGCCGAGATCGGCCTGCTCGCCGTCGTCCTGACGCCCGTCATCCTCACCGGCGGCATCGATCTTTCCGTCGGCTCGCTTCTCGGACTTTGTGCCGTCACGTTCGGCATGTTGTGGCAGGACGCCGCCCTCCCGCCGTGGCTCGCGGCGCTTGCCGCGATCAGCGTCGGCGCGCTCGGCGGCGGATTGAATGCCACGCTCATCACCCGGCTCGGCCTGCCGCCGCTCATCGTCACCCTCGGCACCTTCTCCCTCTTCCGCGGACTCGCCGAAGCCCTCACCGCCGGCACCCGCGCCTTCACCGGATTCCCCGCCAGCTATCTAACGCTCGGCAACGGCTTCTGGCTCGGCGTCCCCGTGCAGGCTTGGATCTTCGCCGCCGTCACGCTCGGCGTCTGGCTGCTCGTCCACCGCACCACCTTCGGCCGCAGCTTCCGCGCAATCGGCTTCGCTCCGGAAGGCGCGCGTTACGCCGGGCTGCCCGTCGCCCGCCATGTCTCGCTCGCCTACATCCTCGCCGGAGCCGTCGCCGGGCTCGCCGCCGTCATCTTCGTCTCCCGCGTCACCGAGGCCCGCGCCAACGCCGGCACCGGCTACGAACTCGCCGCCATCACCGCCGTCGTCCTCGGCGGCACCAGCATCTTCGGCGGTCGGGGCAGCGTCCACGGCACCCTCCTCGGCGTCGCCGCCATCGCCATCCTCGGCAACGGCCTCTCGCGCATCGTCAGCATCACCGCCTACTCCCGCGAACTCTCCGGCATCCTCACCGGCGCGCTCCTCCTCCTGGCCCTCGCCGCCGGCGCGGGGATGAAAGCATGGGCGGAACGGCGGGCGCGAAAACCAACCTCCTGACGACTCGGCACCGCTGATTTGTCCTCGGCGGTTTCGTCCGTCGCCATCTCGCCAGGAAAGCTTCCTCGGCGAACCGAGCGGAGCGAAGGCCGGCCGGTTTCTACTGCTCGATCCGGTAGAGCGCGGTCTTGGTCCGGACGAGGAGGGCTTTGCCGGCAATGGCGGGGGTGGCGAAGCAGCCGTCGGCGAGTTCGTTTTTTTCGAGGATGGTGAAGGTGTCGCTGGCGGCGATGACTTTGCTTTTCTTGAAGGTGTCGAAAAAATAGAGGCGTCCTTCGGCGGCGATGGGGGAGGCGGCGAAGTCGGGGCCGATGCGCTCTTTCCAGATGATGTCGCCGGTGGCGGTATCGAGGCAGCTCGCGATCCCCCCGCTCGTGACCATGTAGAGGCGATTGCCGATGACGATCGGGGTGGACTGGTCGGGGGCGCCGGTTTTTTGCCGCCAGAGGACGTGGGTGGCGGTGACGTTGCCCTGGAGGCCGGTGGCGCGGAGAGCGATCATCTCGGGATTGTTAAAGCTGGTGCTGAGGTAGAGCTGGCGGCCGTCGAAGATAGGGACGGGGACGTTGGAGAAGCCTTTGTAGTCGAGCACCCAGAGCTCCTGGCCGGTGGCGGGATCGTAGCTGTAGAGGCGGTCGGCGGCGGTCGTCAGCGACTGGGGGCGGCCGTCGAGTTGGAAGACGACGGGGGTGCCGTAGCCTTTGAATTTGTCGGTGGGCTGGCCTTTGAGGTTTTCGATGCCGCTGCGGATGGTTTTCCAGAGGACTTTGCCGGTCATCTTGTCGAGGGCGACGCCGTATTGCCGATCGGTGCCGTCGCAGGCGATGAGCAGTTGTTCGCCGAAAAGGACGGGGCTGCCGCCGGGGCCGTTTTGGTGGTCGACGACGAGGGTGCGGTTTTCCCAGAGTTTGCGGCCGTCCTGGGTGGAAAGGCAGGCGGTGCCCATTTCGCCGAAGTCCACGTAAACGCGGTCGCCGTCGAGGATGGGAGTGGGGGAGGCGTAGCTGTTTCTCGCGTGTTTGACGGGGACGATCTCGTTTTTGAAAACCTCGACATCGATGACGAGGCGGCCGGTGGCGAGGTCGCAGGCGAGGGCGCGAAGCTGGCGACCGTCTTCGAGCGCGGTGGTCATCCAGATTTTGCCGCCGCCGACAACGGGGGAAGACCAGCCTTGGCCGGGAAGGGGCGTCTTCCATTTCACGTTCTGGGTTTCAGACCACTTCAGCGGCAGGCCGCGGGCGGCGGAGTGGCCCTGCTGGGGGCCGCGGAATTGCGACCATTCCTCCGCGGCGGGCAGTGCGGCGGCAAGCGAGAGCAAAAAAGTGAGCGGGTAAAGCAGGCGCATCGCCCCAGCAATGCCTCACCAGCGGGCCGGCGGCAACTGCAACTCGCGCCGCGCGCTGGCCCTGGTTCTGCTTGGTCCGCGATGACCAATTGACGTCGCCTGATGCAACTGATCGTATCCACCGCATTCCCCGGGACCGGAAGGTTTCCGATCGCCCGGTGGACGCGAAATCGGTCGCAGCAGCAATCCCCAAGTCAAAAGTCCGGTCCCGCGACAGGGTCGGTCGAGTCCTTCAGTCCCTCATTGAATATGCCCCGTAAATCTCTCCTGTGGATCGCGTTTGCCGCGTTCGCCTTCATCGCCCCCCACGCCCTCGCGGCGCCGTCGAATGACTTCTATCTCGGTGCGACCGCGATCTCCGGTCCTTCCGGTTCGACCAGCGGAAGTCTCGACGGTGCGAGCATTGAAAATGGCGAGCCGCTGCACGCGGGGTCGGAGCTGGCGGTGAAATCGGTGTGGTTTTCCTGGACGGCGCCCGCGGGCGTGAACGGCGTGGCGATCTTCGACACGGCGGGCAGCACGTTCGATACGGCGCTCGCGGTCCATACCGGGCGCAGCCTGGTCAGCGCGGTGCTGGTGGCGGAAAACGACGATGACATCGCGGCCAATCTTTCGACGAGCCGGGTGGCGTTTCCGATCACGGCGGGGAAGGAATACCGCATCGCGGTCGCGGGCGACGGCAGCGCGGCTTTCACGTTGAACTGGACGACGCTGGGCAATGGATTGGTGCGTTTTTCGCGGGAATTTTTTGTCGCCAATGAGGAGAGCGGCACGGCGACGGTCACGGTCGAGCGCTTCGGCAATGCGCTCGGCGCGCTGGCAGTGCCGGTGATTTTCCCGGTCACCACGGATACGACGGCGACGCCGGTCGACGACTTCGATGCGACGCCGCTGACGGCGAACTTCGCCGCGGGAGAGACGACGGCGACGGTGACGATCCCGCTCGTGGCGGACACTGCGGCGGAGGGCGATGAGGAGATCCTTCTCGCCCTGAGCAGCCCCGGCACGGGCAGCGGGCTCGATGCCCTCGCGACCACGACGGTGACGATCCGCGATGCGCAGGACGATCCGGCGAACGACAAATTTGCCGGCGCGACCGAGCTCACCGGCGCGGGAGCGACTGCGACGGCGGACAATACGACGGCCGGTCTGGAAGCCGGCGAACCCGTGCATGGCGGGGTGGCTGATGGGCGTTCGGTGTGGTTCAAATTTACCCCGACCACGAGTGGCGCGCTGGCGCTGGACACGGCCGGCAGTGTGGTGGACGGCGCGCCGGACGCGCTCGACACGATCCTCGATGTTTACACGGGCAGCGCGGTGAACGCTTTGACGCCGGTCGCCTCGAACGACGACGCCGGCGACGCGGTGACCAGCCGCGTGGTGGTGCCGGTGACGGCGAACGTGACGTATTTCATCGCGATCGATTCGCGCGCCGACGCGGGCCTGATCGCGTTGCAGTGGGCGTTTTCCACGGGGGGATTCGTGCAGTTCGGCCAGCCGGAATTTGTGGTGGGTGACGCGGCGACGACGGCGACCGTCACCGTCTCGCGGCTGGGCAGCACGACGAGCGGGGCGAATGTCGCTTACGCCACCGCAGATGCCGGCTCGGCGGTCGCGGGGGTGAACTACACGGCCGCCAGCGGCAGCCTGGCTTTCGCGGCTGGTGAAGCCACGAAGACGTTCTCCGTTTCGTTGCTGAACAACACGGCGATCGAGGGCGACAAGACTTTCTCCGTGACGCTCTCGGGAGCGCTCGGCGGCGCGGCGCTCGGCCTGCCCTCGACCGCCACGGTGCGGATCGAAGACACGCCGGAAAACGACACCTTCGCCACGGCGACCACGCTGGCCGGGGTGACCGACCTCTTCAGCACGACCAACGCCGGAGCGCGTTTGGAAACCGGCGAGCCGCAGCACGGCGGGCCGGGCGGGCATTCGATTTGGTTCAAGTGGCGCGCGCCGGCGAATGGCGCGGTGGCTTTCGATACCGCCGAGAGTTCGGATGATAACGGCGACCCGCTCGACACCCTCATCGCCGCTTATACGGGCTCGGCGTTGAACGCGCTCACGCGCATCGGGGTGAACGACAATGCGCCCCGCAGCGTCAACGGCCGTCTCGCCTTCCGCGTGACCGGCGGCTTTACTTATCTCATCGCGGTGGATGGCCGCGACGGCGCGGTGGGCGACATCAATCTGGCGTGGACCTTCAGCCCGAACGGACTGGTGCAGTTCAGCCAGCCGACGTTCCAGGTGAATGAAAACGGTGGCAGCGCGACGATCACGCTCACGCGGACGGAGGCGGCGGTGCTCGGCGCGATGAGCGTGGACGTGGCGATCGAAGGCATCACGGCGACCGAGGGCGCGGATTTCGGCAGCCTCTCGACCGATGTCGTGACTTTCGCCGCCGGCCAGGTCACCAGCACTTTCACCGTCCCGATCACGTCCGATGCGATCAACGAAGCCGACGAGACGATCGAGCTGACGGTGAGCACGAGCGACGGCTCGGCGGTGATCGGTGAACGCTCCTTGGCGACGCTGACGATCAACGATCTGGCGGATGATCCGGCGAACGATTTTTTTGCCAGCCTCGCCATCGCCTCCGGGCTCAGTGGCTCGACAGGCAATACGGTGGTGGTCACCACGGGCGCGAGCCGGGAGCCGGGCGAACTGTTGCACGCGGGAGTGCTGGGCCATCGTTCGGTGTGGTTCAAGTGGACGAGTCCCGTGGCGGGCCGGGCTTCGCTGGACACGACGGGCAGTGTCGGCTTCGGCGGCGGCGAACTCGACACCGTGCTCGCGGTCTACACCGGCAGCAGTCTCGCGACGCTCGTGCCGGTGCCCGGTGCGGCGAATGACGACGCGCAGCCCGGCGTGAAGACGAGCCGGGTGAGCTTCGACGCGGCGGCGGGGACGACCTATTTCATCGCGGTGGATTCGAGCGGCGAAGATGGCGGCGAAGTCTCGCTGAGCCACGCGCTGGGCGGCGGTGGGTTGTTGCAGTTCGGCCAGCCGCAGTACGTGGTGCGGGAAGACGTGGCCGGTGGGAACGTCACGATCACGGTCGAGCGGGTGGGTTCGACGACCGGAGCGGTTTCGGTGAATTGGGCGGCGGCTGAAGTCGCAGGTGGCGGCGCGACCGCGGGTGCGGATTTCATAGCGCAGAGTGGGACGCTTAACCTGCCTGCCGGCGCGACGAGCGCGAGCTTCGACGTGGCGATCACCAACGACGGTGCGATCGAGGGCAACGAAAGTTTTGCCGTGACGCTGTCCGCTCCGCAGGGCGGCGCGGTGTTGAGCAATACGACGGTCAGCGCGCGGGTGGTCATCGACGACGACAACGACGATCCGGCGAACGATCTCTTCGCCAGTGCCGCCGCTCTCACCGGCGCCTCCGGGACGGTGAGCGGTGATCTCGCGGCCGCGAATCTCGAAACCGGCGAACCGGCGACGCCCGGCGGCCACACGATCTGGTATCGCTGGACGGCGCCCACGAATGGCACCGTGCAGTTCGACACCGCCGGCAGCGGCGCGGTCGATACGATCCTCGCCGCTTACACCGGAGCGACGCTCGCGACGCTGCAACCGGTGGCGGTGAACGACGATGCCGCGCCCGGCACCGTCTCGAGCCGGATCGCTTTTGCGGCGATCGTCGGCACCACGTATCGGATTTCCGTCGATGCGCGCGATCCGATCAGCGGCCCGGTGCCGCTGAATTTCCAGCTCACCACGGGCGGCAGCTTCGGCTTCGACGTCGCGGCCTATCGAGTGAATGAAGGTGCGGGTCCGGTGCAAATCCTCGTCACCCGCTCGGGCACGAACGCGAACAACGCGGCGGTGGAATACGACATCGTTCCCGGCGTGATCCCAGGGTTGAACTATGCGCAAACCGGCCAGCTCGTTTTCGGCGCCGGCCAGGTCACGCGCACCGTGTCGATCCCGATTCCCCAGGTGACGGGTGAACAGACGTTCCGGGTGCGGTTGAAGAACCCGTCGTTCAGCGCGGTCATCGGCCAGGAAACGGTCGAGGTGCGCATTCTCGACCTGAGCCAGCGGCCGGCGAATGACAGTCTCGCGAGCGCCACGCCTTTCACCGTCGCGCCGGGCGATACCGACGGAAGCCTGACGCTGCCGGCGACGAACGTCGGCGCGACGCGCGATGCGGGGGAAAGCCTGCCCAGCCCGCTGCTGCGCAATGTGGGCGGTGGCCGCACGGTTTGGTTCCAGTGGAAGGCGCCCGCGAATGGCACGGCGACTTTCGATACCGACGGCAGCATCGAAACCGTGAGCGGCGATCCGCTCGATACGGTGATGGCCGTCTTCACCGGCACCGACCCGCGGCGGCTCACGCTCATCGCCGAAAACGATGAGGCGCCCGACGCAGCCATGATCAGTGCGGTGAGCTTTCGCGCGGTTTCCGGCCGCACCTATTCCATCGCGGTGGATACGGTGGGTGACGTGAGCGGCGAGATCGCGCTGAACTGGTCGCTCGAAGCCCCGGAAGACGGGCCGCTGCTCGCGCCGGTCGCGGGCTTCACGCCGACGATCACTTTCCGCGACACCTACGCGGAGGGACTGAAACCGTTCGAGGGCGATTTCGAGACGGTTCCCAACCAGAGGATCGAAGCGACGTTCGTCCTTTCGCTCGCCGAGGTGGACATCGCGGGCCTCACCGCGGAGACGCCAGTGAACGTGAGCGTCGGCGACTTCTCTTTTGAGGGAGTGCTGGGCGACGATCCGGCCTACCGGGCGAGGGACAAGAACGCGACTTTCAGCGTGACGGTGGATGCCGACAACAACGCGGGATTCCGCAAGGTGGGCACCGTGAAGTTCACTTGGACCGACACGCGGCTCACGATCAGGATCGCGGTGACCAGCGCCGCCGAACACGCGATCTACGCGACGAACTACACCGAAGGCACGGAGGTGACGGAAGCCAGCGCGGGATTCGCGGGCGTGACGGGCGTGCGGCCGATCTACGTCACCGGGACCACCGGGACGAGGACGGTGACCAAGTCGACCGGTGACTTCGATCTCCTCAGCGCGGACGTGCGCGGCACGGCGGACTACACGCTGCCCACGGTCACGGTGACTCAGCCAGCGGCGTCCGAGGTGCCGACCGCAACCCCCGCGATCGACCTCGAAGGCAGCGCGGCGGACAACTTTTCCATCGCCGGAGTGACGGTGAGCGTGAACGGCGGCGAACCGCTCGACACGGTTTTCACGCCGGCCGTCGACGCGAAAACCGCGTCGTGGAGGCTCGATGCCGTTCCTCTCGTGGACGGGGTGAACACCTTCACGGTCTTCGCGTTCGATGAGAGTGGGAACGTCGCGAGGCTGGTGAAAACCGTCACGCGCCCCCGACAGGCGCCGATCTCGCTGCTGACCGACGGGCAGGGGACGATCGCCACTTCCTTCGCGGGTTCGCTGCTCAATCTCGGCGCGACCTACACCGTCACGGCCACGCCCGCGACTGGCTGGGTGTTCCGCGGCTGGACGGGCAACGACGGGTCCACTTCGAGCGCGCCCGCCTTCACCTTCACCATGAGCGAAGGGCTGCGACTCACCGCGCGGTTCATCGCGAATCCCTTCCAGAATCTGAACGGCTCGTTCAGCGGGTTCGCGCGTTCGAGCAATGCGCTGCCAGCGGATACGGGGGTGTTTTCGGTGGATGTGACGCCGACCGGCGCGCTGAGCGGCACCTTTTACCTCGGGTCGAAGAAGATCACGCTGGCGGGGGTCTTCGACGATAACGGGAACTTTACGGCCACCCTCCCGCCGCGCCGTCCAGGTGGCCCGTCGATCGTGGTGACGCTGCGTCTCGATCTCGTCGGCGGCAGCGAACAAATCACCGGCACGATCACCGACGGCACGTTCGTCTCCGGGGTCACCTCCGATCGGGAGGTCATCTCCACCGCCAATCCGACTCCGCTCGCCGGCTTCAAATACACCGTGGTGCTGGCGAACGCGACCGGCCTGCGCGGCAATGCCAACGGCTTCCTCACCGCCGTCGTCGCCGCGGATGGGAGCGTGCGCTTCGCCGGGCGGCTGGCGGACAACACGACGATCAGCACCAGCGGATTCCTCCCGAAGAGCGGAGTGGTCCAGCTCTACGACGGGCTGAGCGGCAGGGCGGCGGTCGCCGGCGCGCTCGCTTTTTCGCCAGCGGCCACGGCGAAGATCGACGGCGGAATCGCCTGGTATCGTCCGGACGCCGGGGTCGTGGACCTCACGGCGCGCGGTGAACGCTGGGATAAAGCGGTGGCGCCCCTGGGCACGGTGCCCAATGGTGCCACCACGGCTGAAGTCGGCGGCCTGCCGACGCTCCCGGTGACGGTGCAAAGCATCACGATCCGGACGGGCCAGGCGCTCGTCACGGTGGCTGTTCCCGGGCTGAGGACGATCTCGGTGGATGCGAACGCCGGCACCTTCGCCGCGGCTGGGAAGCTGTCGAACGGCAGAGCCTTCACTGCCCGGGGAGCCCTGCTGCAGCAGAGCGGCGCGGGGGCCGCCTTCATCAATGTGAGCGACAGCGTCGGTTACCTCATCATCGGCACGCCGTAGGCGCTGCGCGGAGCAAAAGCGAATTGGGCCGCTCCCGAACTGGGAGCGGCCTTTTTGTGGGCCGGCGAGACAGTGGCTGAGCGTCGATGCGACCGCCCGTGGCAGTTTTTGTCAGATTGTGACAGACGCGCCACGCAAAATTCATCAACCTCCGGCCCCGTGTCCGTTTGGGCACGCCATGCGCTTTCCGATCCTCATCTTCGCCGTAGTTTTCTCCGCGGTGGAGCTGACTTTGAGTCTCCCGGCTTCGGCCCAAGCGGCGGCGATGACGGCCGAGGAGCAAATCCTGGCGGCGGGCAAGGATTACGCGGCGGGCCAGTGGGCGGCAGCGGCGGCGGGCTTCGAGCAATTCATCAAGGATTACAGCGCGCGACCGGAGGCGGTGCCGATCATCCCGAAGATCCGGTTTCCGCTCGCCCAGTGTTATCTGCAGCTCAAAAAATTCCCGGAAGCACTCACCGCGATCGACGCGGCGCTGGCGCTGAAGCCGCCACTCTCTGCGCGGGAGGTGCAGGAGCTGACCTTCAACAAAGCGGTCTGCCTCATTCAGGAAGAAAAGCCCGCGGACGCCCGCCCGGTGCTGGCCTCGTTCATCAGTCTCTTTCCGAAGGACGCCTGGAACCAGCCGGCCTACGTCGCGCAATTTCCTCCGGCGCGGAATGTGCCCGAGGCGCAGATGCTCATCGGCACCTGTCTCGTGATCGAGCAGAAGCACAAGGAGGCGGCGGAATATTTCGCGCAGCTCAAGCCGACGCTCGGCCCGCTCTACCGCGGCCGGGCCAGCGTGCTGGAACTCTACGCGCTGCTCCAGGCGGCGGACCTGACCCGCGCTCTCGGCGTGGTGGTGGCGGAATATCCGCGGCTCGATGAGCTGATCCAGCTCGCGACGTTCGAGACGCTCACGCTGGAAGTCGGTGCGCAGTTGCTGGAGCGCGGCGATTTCCGTCAGGCCATCGCCACTTTCTCCCGCATCTGGAGCAGCGCGCAGGTGGTGGAGCGGCAGGGAAAGCGGCTCGCCGATTTTGAGAAAGCGATCGCGGCGATGGAGGCGAATCCGCGCAACGATCCCGCGCAGCGCCTGCTCCTCGGCCAGCTCGCCGGCAAGATCCGCGCGGAACTCGCGGCGTTTCAAAAAATCCCGAACTTCGATTCCGCGCTGCGGCTGCGAATGGCCACGGCGTTCCAGGCGATGCAGCGGTATCGCGAGACGGCGCTGATCCTCGAAGGCATGCTCAACGAGCTGCCCGCCGATCCGATCGTGGAGCAGGCGAGCGTGTCGCTGGTGCAATGCTGGGGGCAGATCGAGCGCTGGCCGAAGGTGAGCGAAGCGGCGGAGGGGTTCGTGAAGAAATTCCCGCAGTCCAAGAGCGTCCCGATGGTGCGCTACCTCCAGGGCATCGCGCAGCAGAAGGATTACCAACTCGTCGAAGCGGAGGCGACCTTCGCGGCGCTGGCGAAGGATTTCGCGAAGAGCGAGTTCGGCCCGCGCGGGCTGTTCATGCAGGGTTTCACCAAGCTGCTGGCCGAACAGCCGCGCGACGCGATCACGATCTTCGAGCGCTTTCTCAGCGAACATCCGCAGCACGAGCTGGCGGAAAGCGCGGCCTACTGGCGCACCATGGGTTACTCGCTGGACAAACAATTCGAGCGCTGTCGCAGCGTGGCCGACGAATATCTCGCGCGTTTCCCGCAGGGCGAAAACCGCGGTGCCGCGGTCTTTCGCAAGGCCTACGCCGGGCACTCGCTGCGGCAATATGCGGTGAGCATTCCCGAGCTCCGCGCGTATCTGCGGGACTTCCCGCAGCAGACGGAAAACAGCGAAGCGCTCTTACTACTCGGAGACGGGCTCATGGCCGAGGGGCAGGTGGAGGAGGGGATCACCGCGCTGAAACGCATCCCCGCACCGGATGTCCGCTTTTTTGAAGAGGGCTGGTTCAAGATCGGCAAGGCGCTGAAACTCCTGGAGCGCTACGACGATCTCCGCGCGCACATGGAGCAGTTTGCGCGGGAACGGCCGGCCAGTCCGCGCGTGGCCGAGGCGATCTATTGGGTGGGCTGGTTTCACCGCCAGAACGGGCAGCCGGAGGAGGCGCGGAAGCTCTATTGGGAGACGATCGAGAAACATGGCGACGATCCCGCGATGCGGAGCGTGGACGATCTCTTTCCTGCACTGGCCCGGCTCTACAAGGGCGAGGAGGAAAAGACGCAATTCCTCGCCAAGCTCCGCGACCTGCGCGAGACGGCCGACGGGTCGAAGAAGAAGACTCTGGCCATGCGGGCGCTCTGGGCGCAGGGCCGCGAATTCCAGCGCGCCGATGCGCCCAAGGCCGCCGCACTGCTCGCCGAGGCTCTCACGCGCGCCAACGTGCAGACGGCGAATCCGCTGTTGCTCGCCGATTTCGCCGAGGCGCTGACCGTGGCGGGCAAGAGCGACGAAGCGACGAAGCTCTGGCGCGATCTGCTCAAGTGGAATCCGCGCGCCGCGCAGAAAGATCGTGCGCTCGCGGCGCTCGGTCAGGCGGAACTCAAGGGCGGCCGGGAGAAGACGGCGCTGGAATTTTTCACGCGGTTCGAGACGGAGACTGCGGGTTCGCCGCTGCTCAGCAAGGTCTTGCTCGCCCGCGCGACGCTGCTCGAGGAACGCGGGGAATTTCCCGCCGCGCAGACTGCGCTCGCGGCGCTGCTCGCGGAGAAAACGGCGCCGAGCCAGGACAAAGCGGAGGCGCTCTTCCGCACCGCCGAACTCCAGATGCGGCAGAAAAAACCGCAACTCGCCGTGCCCTATTACCAGCGCATCTATGTGATGTATGGGCGCTGGCACCAGTGGGTGGCCCGGGCGTATCTGCGCAGCGGCGAAGCCTTCGAGCAGCTTCAGGACAAGGATGCGGCGCGCAAGACCTACGAGGAATTCATCGCCAACGAAGATCTCGCCAAACAACCGGAGCGCGCCCAAGCCGAGCAGCGGCTCAAGCAACTCGGCACCGCCACGTTATGAAGCGCCTCGCTCTTCTCCTCGCGCTCTTCCTCACGGCGAAAGCTGGCGCGCAGACCGCGGACACTCTGGTGCTGACCACGGGCGAGCGCCGCGCGGGCCGCGTGCTCGCTGTCGATGCGCAGGGGTTTTCCGTGGAGGTGCAGATCGTCGCGGGCCAGCCGCCGGGGACGATGCGCGTGCCGCGGAATCAGGTGGCCCATGTCGAGTTTGCCCCGGATGCGACGCGCGACGCCTTCATCGCGCGCGGCACCGTGGCCCAGCTTCCGCAACTCGCTGCGTACTGGCAGCGCCTGGAGCTGTTCCTGCCCGTGGCGAAATCGCCCGCGGCCCGGCTCGGCCTGCGTTACGCCGGCGTGCTGCTCGGAACGAAAGATCCCGCGAATGCGGCCAAGGGCCTCGCCCTTTTCACCCGCATCGAAACGGATGCGTGGAACTCCGACGACCGCGCTGCCGCCCGGCAGGGCCGCTTGCGTGGGCTCATCGCCACCGGCCAGACGGAGGCCGCAGTGAAGGAGGCGCGTGAACTGGTGCAGACCGCGACCGCGCCGGACGTGCTGATCGAAGCGAAGTACATCCTCGCCCGCGCCGCCGACGAAACGCTCCGCAAACTCGTGGAGGAAAATCCGCGCTGGGAGGAAGACGATCGCGTGCGCCCTGAGCGGCATCGGCTCTATCACGAGGCGCTGGACCTTTACCTTTACCCGTTGCTCTTTCACGGGGCCCGCACCGAAGCCGCCGCGCGCGGCCTCTGGCAACTCGTCGCGCTCTACCGTTTCACCGGCGAGCCGCAGCTCGCGCTGGAGACGGCGCGCGACATCGCCTCACTCTTTCCCGAAACCGAACCCGCGAAACCCGCCGCCGCTTGGATCGCCACTCTCAGCGCCGAGCAGCGCGCGGTCGATTTCGAGAAAGAAGCCAAAGCCACCTTCGCCAAACCCACACCCAGCGACACTCGACAATGAACCGCACCACCGCCATGCCCTCGCTCCGCCAGCTTCGCCGCATCCTTTTCAGCCTGGGCGCCGCCGTCCTGCTCATCGCGAACTTTTCCGCCATCGGCCAGGCCCCGGCCCCCGCCGCGCCCGCGCCCGCGGAGGCTCCGGCCAAGCCGCTGCCGAAGGACAAGACGCTGCTCGATCTCTTCAAAACGGGCGGTGCGCTGATGTGGCCGCTCCTCCTTTGCTCGATCGGCACCATCGCGGTGGCGGTCTACTGTTTCATCCAGATCAGCAGCAAGAAAATGCTCCCGAAAAGCCAGGTGGATGCGGTGGGCCAATACATGCAGCAGCGCGATGCGAACAGCGCCTACACCCTTTGCCACGACAACCCGAACGTCTTTTCCAAGACGATGAGCGCGGCGCTGCTCAAGGTGAACTTCGAGCGCGATCTCGCGAACAAGGTTTCGATGGAACAATCCGCCGGCGAGACGCTCGCGGATGAAGAAACGCGACTCATGCTCTGGGTGAACTATCTCAATGTCTTCGCAACCATCGGCCCCATGCTCGGCCTGCTCGGCACGGTCACCGGCATGATCGCGAGCTTCGATCAGCTCGCCGCCGGGCGCTCCGAACCGCAGGATCTCGCGGGCGGCATCGGTGAGGCGATGATCACCACGGCGGCGGGTCTCTTCGTCGGCATTCCCGCGATGTTCGCCTACTTCTTCTTCCGCAATCACCTCGCGATCATCGTCTCCGACATCCAGAAGCGCGTCACCTTCATGATCGACGTGCTCTCCGGCGAGCTGAAGCTCACGAGCGCCGCGCCCGACGCCGAGCACCCCGCCTCGCAGGCGGTCTCCGCGGAAAGCTAAGCCATGCGAATCAAGCGCAAACAGGACGACGAAGTCGGCTTCCAACTCGCGCCGATGATCGACATGACTTTCCTGCTCCTCATCTTCTTCATGGTCACCACCAAGATGAGCAAGGAGCAGGTGAAGCTGGACGTGAAGCTGCCGCTGGCGAGCAATGCCGTGATTCCCAAGGATCTCAACGATCGCGACATCATCAGCATCGACGCGCAGGGCGAATACTGGAGCGGCCCGCGGAAGATGTCGGTGAAGGAGCTGACTGCTTATCTCAAGCAGCGTTTCGCGGTGACGCCGCCGCTGCGCATCTACGTGCGCGCCGACCAGAAAACGCAGGGCAAGAAGATCAAGGAATTCATGCGCATCGCCGCCGAGGCCGGCGCGATCAACGTGATCTTCGGAAGCTACCAGGACTGACCCGATGAAACTACGCCGGCGCGACATGCAGGTGGTGGAGATGCAGATGGGGCCGATGATCGACATGGTCTTTCTGCTCCTCGTGTTTTTCATGGTCACGGCCAAGCCGCAGAAGCAGGAGAGCGACATCAATCTCGGCCTGCCCGGCACCGTCTCGCAGGAGGAGGCGCTCGACATTCCCGACGAACAGCGGATCACCATCCGCGACGACGGCCAGATCGTGCTCAATGAGCTGCCGGTCGATTCCGCGCAGAGCCGCGAACTCCCCGCGCTGCTCACCACCCTGAAGCGGTTCAAGGAAACCGCGGAGGCCAACAAAACGCAGCCGCTCATTACCATCGACGCCGCCAACGCCGCCACGCATCAGCGCATCGTGGACGTGCTCAATACCTGCGCCAAAGCCAAAATCACCGGCGTGACTTTCGCCGACGACGCCGAGGAGGAATAATCACGCATGGCTTCCGCAAGCATCCTCATCGAAGACGCCACCGACGTAAAAAAGCGGCGCAAGCGGCTGATCATCTCGGTCATCGTCGGCGCCGTGGTCGTCCACCTCATCGCAGGAATCGTCGCCGGGGTGCTGATCGTCGCGCGTTACTTCCAGCCAGCGGCGGCCACCTTCGTGGTGCAAAAGGACATCCGCCTGCCGGCCAAGGAGCGCGAGCACAAGATGAACATGGCCGCCTTCGACGCCGCCGCGCCGAAGCCCGTCTTCAACGACCGCCTGCAAAGCATCCGCCCCACGGCCTTCGCGCTGCCCGAGTTGCCGAAGATTCCGCTCGATCAAATGATGCCGCTCGATCCCACAGCGATCGTCACCGAGCTGGTGCCGACCACGCTCGGCACCGGCGGACTGGGCAGCGGAACGGGCAGCGGCAGCGGTTCGGGCAGCGGCGGGGCTGGCGGGATGGGGATCAGCTTTCTGGGGGTGAAGACGACGGCGAAGCGAATCGTGATCATGTACGACATCTCCAAGACGGTGGTCAGCGCGGCGGCGCGGGCTGGTGTCCCTTTCGAGACGATCCGCGATGAGACGCAAAAGATGCTGGACGGCCTCGGCGTCAACGTCCGCTTCGGCATGGTGGAGTACGCGCGGAACTACGCCTTCTTCAAACCCGAGCTGCTCCCCGCGACCGATCCAAACCGCCAGGCCGCGCGCGAATGGCTCACCCGCTACTTCGGAGTTGATGGCTCTTTCCCGCAAGGTGTGCCGAACACCGTTACTGGTAGCCCCGGCTTCCTTGTGGCGCTCGAGGCGGTCTTCAAGCAGCAGCCGGACGTCATCTTCGTGATCTCCGATGGCGACATGCAGGCCGGCTCGGACCGCGGTGCCACAATCACCCCCGACGAAATCGGCGATGCTCTCCAGCGCCTGCAGGCTACGCTGCCGCAGCCGGCAAAAATCCACTTCATCGGTGTCGGTATGAAGCCTGCCATCGAGAAGGACATGCGCCGTGCCATTTCGCGCCACGGCGGTGGTGGGCGGGTCAGTGATCTGAAGAAGTAACGGCGGCGAAAAAAGGCCGCTCCGGAAACCGGAGCGGCCTGGGTTGATTCGGCGGTGAATGCGCGCGGCTTACGCGAACTTCTTCACCGTCTTCCACTGCCGCTCGCGGCCGGAGTCGATGATCGCGTCGCAGACATATTGCGTTTCCAGCGCATCGCGGAAGGTGGGCGGGCAGGGTTTGCCCGCGCCGACGGCGATGAGGAAGTCGGCGACCTGATGCGTGAAGCTCTCGGCGTAACCAATCTGCAGACCGGGCACCCACCAATTCTTCATGTAAGGCTGATCGCCGTCGGTGACGTGGACCGAGCGCCAGCCGCGGACGATCCCCTCGTCGCTGTAGTCGAAGTATTGCAGGCGGTGGAGATCGTGGAGATCCCACTTGATCGAGGCATTCTCGCCGTTGATCTCCAGCGTGTAGAGCGCCTTGTGGCCGCGGGCGTAGCGGGTGGATTCAAAAAGCGCGAGCGAGCCATTGGCGAAGTGCCCATGCACGATCGCGGCGTCGTCGATCTTCACCTCTTCGACCTTGCCCGTGGCAGTGTGCGTGCGCTGCTTGATGAACGTCTCGGTCATCGCGCTGATGTCCACGATCGAACCGTTCAGCCAGATCGCCGTGTCGATGCAATGCGCGAGCAGGTCGCCCGTCACGCCGCTGCCGGCGGCCTTGGCGTCGAGGCGCCAGAGGCCCGCGCCGCCCTGCGGGAGATCGGCGTTGATTGTCCAGTCCTGGAGGAAGTTCGCGCGGTAGTGGAAGATTTTCCCGAGCTTGCCGCTGTCGATGATCTGCTTCGCCAGCGTCACCGCGGGCACCCGGCGGTAGTTGTACCACACCGTGTTCGGGACGCCGGCCTTCTCGATTTCACGGACCATCTCCTCACCCTGTGCGCCGTCGAGCGAGAGCGGCTTTTCGCAAAGCACCATCTTGCCCGCGCGCGCCGCCGCGATGGCGATCTCCGCGTGGCTGTCATTGGGCGTCACGATGTCGATCGCGTCGATGTCCTTGCGGTCGATCAGCTTCCGCCAGTCGGTCTCCGTCGATTCGAAGCCCCAGTTCTCCGCATACGCCTTCAGCTTTGCCTCATCGCGGCCGCAAGCCGCCTTGAGCACGGGGACGAACGGCGTGTCGAAAAACTTCGCCGCGTTGTGGTATCCATTCGCATGCGTGCGGCCCATGAAGCCGTAGCCGACGATGCCGATATTGAGGGGTTTCTTGGCCATAAAGGGAATTGGGATCTGTGAGTGGGTTATGGTGAAATGAGGGCGCGCATTCCAGCAAAGATAAGCCCCGAGCGCAATCACCCCGCGACGGCGTCCCGCCGTTGCGAACTCCCGCCGACGCTCGCCAGCGCGACCGACGTTTCAGCTCTTCTGCGGGGGCGGAATCGTAAACGTAAAGGTGGCGCCCGCCCCGTGGGTGCTCTCGGCGTTCACCGTGCCGCCGTGGGCTTCCACGATCTGTTTCACGATGGCCAGTCCGAGACCGGTGCCTTCTTTGTCAGGATCGGTGGCCATCTTGTCGAAGACTTTGGAGAGCATTTCCAGCGGGATACCCGCGCCATTGTCATGCACGACGCAGGTTACGGTTCCGGCCTCATCGCGCGCGCTCACGAGCACTCTCCCCTGCGCGGCGTATTTGAAGGCGTTGCCGAGTAGGTTCTGAAAAACCTGGGAGACGAGCCCGGCATCCGCAAACACGGTCAGGGCGCGCGGGATCTCGTTGACGACCTCGATGGCATGGTTGAACGCAACGGAACGCAGGTCGAGAATCAGGCGCTGCACCAAAGGCCAGAGCTCAAACGTGCGGCGCTCGGGCCGAAAGGAACTGCCCGCCCCAGATGGTTGCACATTGGTATCCATCACCCGCTTTACCAGGTCTCCGACGCGCTGCAGATTGCGGCTGAGAATGTCAAAAAGGTCGCCGGTGTCCGCGAGCGCCTTTTGGTCCAGGCTCACCCGCAGTTCCTCGACCAAGAGGGAGGCCGCGTTGAGCGGCGTGCGTAGATCATGCGCGATGAAGGCGAGATGTTCGTCCTCCTGCTCTTTGCGGATGAGCGCCTGCTGCGCCGCGAAAGCCGTGACCGCCAGCCGCACCGCTTCGTCGATCCGGTGGTTGATGATGCGCGCTGCTTCACCCACGACATAGAAACCATGCCGCTCCGCGATGGTGATGAAAGCGGTGCGCAGGAGATTATACTCCGCCACGACTTCGCCTAAATCCAAACCATCGTGGAAGCGCTGCACGCCATGCACCGGGGGACTGCCGCGGGTGTGCTCGGCGGAAAGCGTGCCGGCGCGGCCGAGCGCGAGATCACGCGTAATCTCGGCTATGACATCCGGCAGGTGATCGGTGATCGTCGGCTTATCGAGATCGAGGTCGCGTAAAAGCTCGCCTGCTTGCAACCGCCATTCCCCGATGATCTCCTCCTGGCATCGGCCAAGGACCTCGGCCAAGTGTTCGACAGTGCAATGTTTTTGGGATGCCATTGGGCGACCTTTGCATGGGGGCCTTGCCGGATACTAGCCCGCAAAGCGAATGGGTGATGATCGCTCTGCGCAAGGCGCGCAAAACCGAGTGCCAGAGCAGCCAGCGCAAGCTCTTCCGCGGCCTACCAGCCGTGCGCGTCGCGCACTTTGAGCATCACGTCGAGGATCGCGTTCCAAGTCTGCGGCTGCTCCAGCTTCGCATTGGGGAACATGCAGCCGTCCCAGCAGATGTGCTGGAGGCCGCGGGCCGGGGCGTCTTTGAGCCAGTAGCCGGCGCACTTCACGATATCGAGCTTGCCCTCGGGATCGTCGGCCGGGCAGTGCTTGCCCGTCTTGTCGTGCGAACCCGCGCCGTGGACGTGGCCGTCATTCTGCGCAACGTGAAAGTCGATCGTCCACGGGCGCAGCTTGTCGGTCATCTGCTCGTAAGCCGCGTAAAACTCCGCGTCGCTGTAGCCTTCCTTGACCAGCGCGTGCTCGGGCGCGTTGTAGCCAAGGAGGTAAAGATAGGTGTGCGCGAGGTCGGCCTGGAAACCGACGGTCTTCGGCATCCCCACCGCTTCGAGCAGGTCGAGGATGTCCTTCCACGAATGCATGCCCGCCCAGCAGATTTCGCCCTCGGCGGCGAGACGCTCGCCGTGGGCTTCGGCGATCTTGCCCGCTTCGCGGAACGTCTCCGCGATCACCTTTGTGTGCGCCTCCGGATTTTCGCGCCACTTGCTCACGCCAAACTCCGCCGAGTCGATGCGGATCGCGCCATATTTCCGCACGCCGTGCTGGTTAAAGATGCCCGCAATCCGGCAGGCCATCTTGACCGCGCTGAGGAATTTCTCGCGCTGCTCTGCGCTGCCCATCGCCGAATCGCCGATCGTCCCCGGCCACACCGGCGCGACCAGCGAACCCACAGCGAAGCCCTTGCTCGCGATCAGGTCCGCAATCTTCTTCAGCTCGTCGTCGCTCGCCTCGGGATTCGTGTGCGGCAGGAAGAGGAAATAATCGATGCCATCGAACTTCTGGCCGTTGACCTCCGCCGCCGCGGTCAGATCCAGCATCTTTTCGAGGCTGATCGGCGGTTCCTGGCCGGGATCGGTGCCCTTGCCGACCAGGCCGGGCCACATCGCGTTGTGAAGTTTGGGGAGGGAATGAGTGCTCATGGATGGTGGTAGTTGGTTCTGCATCTTTCTCTTTGTCCTGCTCTCGGTCGTGCTCCGGCCAGAGGGCAGGAGCGCGAGAACGAGAAGGACGAAGGACCGCGGAAAAGGCGGGGCATCTCTCTGCCGAAAAGGCTCTGGAGCGACAAGGACTTTTCCAAGCCGGTCCGCACTCTGCGCGCATGCCCCCGCCGCCGGATTCCCGGCTGCCGATTCCCGAGCGCTTTTTCCGCTCGCGATCCCGGGCAGCGCCGTTTCTCTTTCAGTTGACGGAAGTTCCCATCCCGTCGCACCCCCCCTCCTGCTTACCATGAAAATTTCATCAATCGTCGGAATCCTGTCGCTCGCCATGTCTGGCGCACTCGCCCGCGCGGACGAAACCGACGCCGTCCTCGCTGGCGCCTTCGTCCCGCCGCTTGCCGGAGAAATCATCGGCGCTCTTCCGGGCCAGATTGTCGGCGCGCTGCCAGGGCAGACCGTCGGCCCGCTGCCCGGCCAAAGGGTGCGAGCATTGCCCGGGCAAATCGTTCGCGCACTTCCCGGCCAGAACGTCCGTTCACTCCCGAGGCAAGTAGCGCGCACAATCCCGAACCAGAATTCGTAGACCAATGCGAGGGGGGCCGGGAGCGCTCCGAGCGACATTGACTCGACCGCTCGCGCGCAAAATGGGTGATTTGCGTCAGATTCGTCCCCTCACTTCGGGGCGGCGTGACGATTCAGAGGTATGTCTACCATCCTTCTTGTCATTCTCGTTCTCCTCCTCGTTGGAGCGCTCCCGACTTGGGGCCATAGTCGCAGTTGGGGATACGGCCCGAGCGGCGGTCTCGGGTTGGTCCTCGTGATCCTGTTGATCCTCGTCCTGATGGGTCGGATCTAGGGGATCCGGTTGCCCGGCAGGTTTCCCCCTGCGTCCAGCGTGTAAGGCGGGGACAGCTACTCGCGCGGACGCCAGCGCCGGCATTGCGCCAGCGCGAGGGCCATCGTGGCAAAGGCGCCGAAATGCGGCTCGGGCACCACGGTGAACGAAGCGAGGCCGGCCGCCGCGGCGTTGCTGCCGCCGGTGCGGAGAAGCGTCGCGTCGCTGGTAAAAAATTGCAGCGCGATGGTGTCGCTCGCGCCGGGGGTAATCCACGGGGCACTACCGTCGAGGCCCGCGGCGTCGCGATAGGCCCCGTAGGCGGTGCCGGCGCCGGGAGCGGGGGAGGTGAGGTCGAGCGTGGGATACCAGTAGAGACGGAGCGGATCGCCTTGAGTCCAAGCGCCGGTGAGCGGGACATCGCCGGTGCTCACGGCGAGGACTCCGGCGGTGCTGAAGCCGCCGGAGAGATCCCACATTTTCACCACGATCTCGTCGCCGCTGACGAAGCTGGCGGCGGTGGGGCCGGTGAAAGTCCCCGACGTTCCCGCGGCGAGGATGACGAGTCCGGAGAGCGGCAGCGCGGCGCCGGAGGCGTCCTTCAAGCGCTCGGCGTCGAGCGTGATGGTGGCGGCTGGAGTGGCGCCGCGGAGGATGAGGAGCAGCGCGGTGGCGAGCAGGCGCGGCTTCATCGCGGGAAGTGGGGCGCGCGGGGAGGCGGCTGATTCACCGAGGGGAGGCGGGCCGTCTCGCGACCGACGTGCGGCGGCGGACGAGGCCGGTGGCGGCGCAGAGCAGCGCGCCAAAGGCGGCGGTGCCGGGTTCGGGCACGACGGTGAGGGAGGCGATGCCGGCGGAGGGGGCGTTGGAGCCGCCGAGAAAGAGAAAGGCGGCGTCGCTGGTGGCAAACTTTAGCGAGATGGTATCGCTGGCGGCGGGCGTGAGCCAAGGCGCGCTGCCATCGAGCCCGAGCACGCTGGCATCGCGATAGGTCCCGTAGGCCGTCCCGATCCCCGGTGCCGTGTCGGCGAGATCCAAAGTGGGATACCAGTAGAGACGCAGCGGATCGCCCTGGGTCCACGCGCCCGTCAGCGGCAGATCGGTCGTGAGATCGGAGAGCACGCCGGGCGTGGCAAAAGCGGAGAGATCCCACTTCTGAACGATGATCTCATCGCCACCGACGAGGCTGGTGGGCGAGGGGCCGAAGAAGCTACCGGAGGTGCCGGCGGTGAGGACGACGAGGCCGGAAACCTGCATCGGCGCGCCGAGCGCGTCCTTGAGGCTCTCGGCGTCGAGCGTGATGGTGAGCGCGTGGCCGGAGGTGGCGAGGGCGCCGAGCAGGGCGGCGGGGGCGAGCAGTCGTTTCATGGGAGATCAGTAGTTGGCCAGGTTGTTCCACGCCGGGGCGGTGGCGGCCGTGTTTTTGCGAATGATGAAGCCGAGTCCCGGTTGGAAGACCGCGGTGGAGTCGAACGACGCCGCGCCGGCGCCCACTTTGCGCCAGGCGTTGTTCCAGTAGTAGTAGATCGTCGCGGGAGCCTTGTTTTTGCGGGCTACGGTGTTGTCGAAGACGAAGAGTTCGTCGGTGCGATTGCCGGGCGTGGGGCTCGGGGCGAATGCGCCGCTGGCGACGAGGCCCGAGGCGGCGAGGGTGGTGGCGATGGGGCGCTGGAGACCGAGGTAATTGTCGCGCTTGCCCGCGGTGTTCACGCCCAGCCAGGTCACGAGTTTGCCTGCGACCACCTGGCCATTGCTCACGAATTCCGTCGCCGCGGCGACGTTGTGCCGGACGATGAAGTAGCTGTCCGGATAGACCACCTCGTGGTCGCGCACGGCCGCACCAGCGCCCGTTTCCCGCCAGCTTCCATCCCAGAGATAGAAGATGCGGCCCGCGCTGGCATTGACACCGGTGGCGTTGAAGTTCGGGAACAAAATCTCGGTCTGCCGATCGCCGGGAGTCGGCGAAGCGTGGACGCCCGCGCCGCCGGCGAAAAGCGTGGCCAGCGTCCAGTGCGGAATGATCGAGAGCCGATGATCCGCGGCCAGTCCGGTGAGCGTGTCGCCCTCCAGGTCCACCGTCACGGAACTGCCGTCATTCGCCGTGATCGCATAGGCCGCGCCTTCTTTCGTCCCCGAACCGACGAGCAAGTAGAAGCGATCCGTCACCGCGCCGCCGGTGACGAACTGGCTGGCCGTCCAGCCCGGTGCGCCTTTGAAAAAGACGCGATTGCCGGTGAAGCTGAGCGCCAGACCGGCGGCCGCTTCCGGCCGCGCGAACGGCACGGAGAGCACCGAGTCGGAGAGGCCGGGCAACGTCACGCGGTTGATGCCGGAAAAGCCGGGGCCGGTGATTTGGGCGCCAGCCGTGAGGGTGGCGGCGAGGAGGAAGCAGAGCGTTTTCATGGCGGAGAGCGTTGGGAGATTCAGCGGCGTCGCGGGCAGGCGGGGTTCAGGGCAGGACGGTGACGCGATAGATGCGGTTCGGGATGCCCGCCGCGCCCGGATCGGGCACCGGCACCAGCCCGCCGGTGCCGATGATGCCAGTGGCGACGGTCGTCCAAGTGCCGCTGGGGAAGGCGTTGTTCGCTTCCACGCGGTAGGTCTTGCCGCTCACCGTGGCGATCTGCAGCACGATGCTGCCATCGGTCTGCGCGGTGAGCGTGGCGACGCGCGGTTTGTCGGCGGCGTTGTTCGCCGCGGTGCCAGCCTGGGCTTCCTGGAGATTGGTCAAGCCGTCGCCGTCGCTGTCGAGAGAAGCATCGGCGGCGCTGCGGCGGTTGAGTCCGTTGGCGATCTCGTATTCATCAGACAGCCCATCGCCATCCGTGTCGGCGGCACCTTGTTTGATGATGGTGAAGTTATCCGGCCGTGCCCCGCCGGATTGCACATAGGTCGCGGTCAAGGTATTGCCATCCACGTCGAGGTTCACGGTGCCCACCGTGTTATAGGAAAGATACATCGCGGTGTGGTTGATCGAGCCGCTATCCGCGAGGCCCGACATGCCGGCGGTGTTATAGACCGTGCCGAAGTGATCGCGCGGCCCGGTGAGCGGCTTGATGTAAGCGCCGTCGGCGGGAATCACCGCGCCGTTGGTGGTGTTGACGGCGGTGAAATTCGGCGCGCGGCGAATGACGCCCGAGCCGCCAGTCGTGATGCCCGTCGTGCTGCCGTTGCCCGCGTTGCGCCGCATGGCGTTAGTGATCGTGCCGCTGGTCCCATAGTGGCCGTCCATGAGGAAGCTGCGCTCGTAGTTGTGACTGTGGCCGACGAAGATCAGGTCCACGCCGCCCGTTTCCAGGATGGGGCCGAAATTCGTCCGCATCTGCACCATCTGCGACTCGGTGTCGGAGTTGTGGCTGCCCTTGGAATAGATCGGGTGGTGGAAGAAGGCGACGATCCAGGTAGCGGTGACGCTGGCCAGATCCTGCCGCAGCCAGGCGGCCATCGGGCCGTCGCTGCCATTGGCCTCGATCGTGTTCCGGCTGCTGGTCTGCGAATCGAGGCAGATGAAGTGAATGTTGCCGTAGTCGAAGCTGTAATATCGCTCGGTGCCCGAGGCGACGCCGCCGCATTCCCCCGCCGTGGGGAAGGTGAACATATCGAAGTAGGGGAAGTTCGCCGTGCTGCTGGTCGAGCCGTTGTCGGCGTCGTGATTTCCCAGGGTGCTCCACTGCGGCATCTTGCGGAAGATGTTGTGATACATGTTCCAGTAACCCGACTGATATTCGGTGTCCGTGCCGCTGTTGTAGGCGTTGTCGCCGAGCTGGAGATTGAGGTCCGGCACGCGGCTACCCATGAAGCTGTAGTAGGCCTCGCGGCCATTGGCCTGGATCTGCGTGCCGCGCCCGCAATCGCCCACGATCCAGATGCGCGTCGGCGTTGCCGTGCCCGGCGTGGGGGCGGTGCGGAAGGTGTAATCCGCCGCCGTGGGCACGGGCGCGCCGGGGCTGAAGGAGGTGGTCTCCGCCGCCTGTGGGGTGAGCGTGTCAAAGGCCGAGCCGACGCTGTAGTAGTAACGGGTGTAGGGCGTGAGGCCGGTAAGCTTCACCACATGATTCGTGGCGGCGGTGATTTCATCGGTTGTCTGATCAAGCAGGCTCGGCGAGGTACCGTAGCGCACGCGGCCGATGGTCGACTGGGTGGTGCGCCAGCGAACGAAGATGCTGTTGTGATTCGGGCTATTGAGATACGGCCCGCGGGTGATCGAGCCGGAACCGGGCGCGGGATTCACGGTGATGCTCACCGGAGCGCTCGTCGTGGAGTTGCTGTCGTTGTCGAAGGCCCGCGCGGTCAGCGCGTAGGTGCCGGCGGCCACGCCCGTCCAGGCGAAGGTGTAAGGCGCGGGGCCGGTTGTGTCTTCGCCGAGCTTGGTCGCGCCCTGATAGAATTCGACCTTGATGATCGAGCCATCGTTGTCGCTGGCGCCGGCGCTGAGATTTACCGTGGCCGGCGCGTTGAATACTGCGTTGTTCGCCGGAGCGGTGAGGGCCACGGTGGGCGGCGTCCCCGAGGCGAATTGCGTGGCGGTGATGGCGACGTTGTCGAGGCCGACGATTTGATCGGGCGAGGTTTGGTCGGCGTTGTCGTCGATCCAGCGGAAGCGGATGCTGCTGCCCGCGGACCACACGCTGGAAAGGGTGACGGCGGTCGCTGCCACGGTTGTCACACCCACGCTGTTCGGCACGTTCACCGCGGCTCCAGTGACCGCCGGATTCAGCGCCGCGACGTTCGTCCAACTCGCCCCACTATCGAGGCTGTAAAAGAGCCGGTATCCCGGAAGCTCGTTCGCCGTGCTCACGACGGTGAAGCGACGGATGTCGTAACCGATGTTGAGCGCCGTGATGCCCGCCGCCGTCGTATTGCTGAGGGTGAGCTGCAAGACGATGCCCGCACCCGAGGTGGGCGACGAGCCCAACGCACGATCGGTGGGCGAAGCGGCAAGCGCGAAGTTGTAACCCGTCGTATTGCTGCTCGCGGTCGATGCAGGAATGGTGGTCGAAGCAATCAACGCCGTATTCGCCGTGCCGCCGGTGACTGCCGACGGCGCGCCGGTGACCGGAATGCTGGTGACCCAACTGGTGTTACTGCCGCCCAGACCTCCTAACACCGTCCAGCCGACCGTTGTCGTCGCCGCGCCGCCGAGGGTCGTGGCCGTGCCGAGCCCGTTGAAGTTCTGCGTATAGGCGAGGCTCGGCGCGGCATTCACCGTGATGTTTGCGGTGCTCGACGTCGTCGTGCCGCCGTCGTTGTCCCTGGCCACCGCGGTCACCGCGTAAGTGCCCGGCGCCACCCCCGACCAACTCACGGCGTAGGGCGAGACGGTGTCTTCGCCGACCTTGGTAGTGCCTTGGAAAAATTCGACCTTGGTGACGACTCCATCGGTATCGCCCGCGCCGGCCTCGAGACTGATGATGGCACTCGTAATCGTCGCACCATTCAGCGGCGCGGTTAGCGCGACCGTCGGCGAGGCGTTGTCGATGTTCGTCACCGAGATGGACACCGGCGCGCTGGTCGTGACGGCGCCTTCGCTATCGGTGGCCTTGGCCGTGAGCGTGTAAGTGCCGGTGATGACGCCAGTCCACGAAAACTCGTAGGGGGAAGTGAGATCCTGACCGAGCTTGGTCGCGCCGTTGAAGAACTCGACCTTCGTCACCGTGCCGTCCGTGTCGCTGGCCGTCGCTTCGAGGTCGATGGTGGACGGCGCGTCGAAATCGTCGGTGGCCAGCGGCGCGATGAGCGACACGGTGGGCGCGTCGTTGTTCGGGTTCGACACCGTGGCGATCAGATCCAGGTCGAAGCCGAGATCGCTGCTCGTGTTGTCACGCTGATGGACTTCGACGGCGAGCACATTGACCCCGGCGACCAGCGGCAACGACGTGGGCGTGAGGGGAAAGTAGGTCGTCTCGTCCGTGCCGCTCACGATCACCGGCGCATTGGTGAGGTAATTGTACGCGCCCGCCGGGATGTTATCGCGGGCGATCTCCACGCCATTGAGAAAGATCACCGCGCCGTCGTCGCGCAGCAGCGTGATGGCCAGCGCGGAAACCGTCGCAGGGTTTGCGACGGTGAAGGTGCGACGGAAATACGTGGTGATGTAGCGCCCGCCGGAGGGGCCGATGTTCACCGTGGTAACGACGTGGGTATCTCCACCGCCGAGCACGGCGGGACCGGAGGCCCAGGCGGCATCGTCGAACGCCGGTTCCTTCCAAGCTGTGCCTTGGTTGGTGCCGTTATCGAGGTATTTCCAGGTCGCGCCGCGCGGGACGAGCGTGACGCTGGCGGCGGGCGAGGGCAGCGCAGTGAGGAGGATGGCGAAGACGGCGGCCAGGGCGGCGGAGAGCGATTTCATCGAGGAGAAGAAGAGGAAGCGGGTTGGGCGGAGGTGAGGTTGGGAGCCAGCGCGAGCGCGGCGAGCGACTGATGGGCGCGCTCGGCGCAGAGCGCCATGGCGTGCGCCGCGCGCTGTGGCGGGGGCAACGCGGCGAGGTGAGTGAGGAGCGCCTGCCACGCGGCGCGGGCTTCCGCGGCGCGGCCGGCTTGGGTGAGGATTTCGGCGCGGCGGGTCATCCACGGCTCCGGCCGCGGGGAGGTCGCTTGCAGGATGGCGATGCGGGCGAGAGCGGCGTCGAATTCCCCCGCCGCCAGCTCCAGCGCGAGGGCGCGCGACATCAGCGAAACGATCGGGCCGAGGCGTTCGATCCCCTGCGCGAGGATGCGCGCCGCCTCCGCGGCGACGCCCTGTGCGGCGAGCGCGTCGGCCACTTCCTGCACGAGATCGGGTTCCGCCTGCGGCGTTGCGGCGAGCGCGGCGCGGTAGTCGGCGAGCGCGGCTTCCGCGGCGCCGAGCCGGGTGCGGGTGCGGGCGCGCAGCAGCAGAGCGCCGGGGTGCGCGGGATGCGCGGCGATCCAGGCGTCGAGCACGACCACGGCGCGGGGAAGTTTTGCACCCACCACGAGCGCTTCCGCGCGGACGAGCGGCGTGGGAAAGGTGCCGGGGGCGAGCTTTTCGACCACGGAGAGATTGATCAGCGCGATCTCCCAGTCGCCATGTTCGCAGTTCACCTGAGCGAGCTGAAAGTGCAGCTCGGGATCGTTGGGCCGCTGCGCGAGTTGTTCGGCGATGAGCGCGATGCGCGCCTCGTGCGTGGCGTGCCCGGAGACCGTGATCGGTCCCAGGCACGCGAGCGCCGCAGCGAAGAGACCGCTGCGGGCAGCGCGAGAGATGGAGTGGGCGAGAGGCATTGAAAACGCCGCGCGGAGGGTGCGCGGCGTGCAGTCGTTAGGGACTGGGCCGTGTCGTTCGCAAGGGCGTCGCGCCCGGTCGCGAGTTCTTTACCCCGCTGTCATGGCGCTGCCTCAATCGAGGGTAGCTCGGCGCGGCTCCGCCGCCAGAACGTCACTCGTGCGCGCCGTCATGCGGTGCTCCCATACGCGGTGCGCTTTCCCCTCTTTGTTTTCATCTGGCTCCTCGTCGGGATTTTCTCCGCTCCGGCGTGCCCGTGGTGCCAGCGCCTCGGCGTGAAGGTGACGGTCGCGGCGGAGACGCCCGATCCCGGCGGGAAGTCTTTCGGTCAGATCCCGCCGGCGGAAAAGACGCGGCGCTATTACGTCGCCGCCGAGCCGGTGCAGTGGACGTGGGTGCCATCGGGCGAAAACACCAGCAAACCGACGCCGCTCCCGCCCGACCTGATCGAGCGCCCCACCGCGAGCAAAGTGCGCTACGTCCAATACACCGACGCCACCTTCACCCGGCGCGTGATCGAGACGCCGCGGCTCGGCATCGTGGGGCCGGTCCTGCGCGGCGTGGTCGGCGACTTTCTCGCCGTCACCTTTCTCAACCGCGCCGGCCAGCCGCTGAGCATGCACCCGCACGGCGTGCGCTACGACAAGGACAGCGAAGGCGCCTACTCGCTGCCGACCCCCGGCCTCGGCTCGGCCGTGGCTCCCGGCGCCACCTTCACCTACATCTGGGAGCTCGACGAGATGAGCGGCCCGCAGCCCGGCGAGCCGAGCTCCAAGGGCTGGCTCTACCACTCGCATTGCAGCGACGATGAGGAGATCAATCTCGGGCTCATCGGCTTCATCATCGTCACCGACCCGGCCCGCGCCCGGCCCGACGGCACGCCCGCCGACGTGGATCGCGAGATGCCTGCGCTCTTCCTAAACTTCGATGAAACCCCGGAGGACGAAGCGCTCGACGCCGACCTCATCGAGCCGCGCCCGCCGCTGCGCACGCCGCTCCAGGCCTACGAGCTGCGCGACGCTGGGCTGCGCCCGAGCATCAACGGGCGGATGTTCGGCAATCTCGCCGGCCTCGAGATGCGAGTCGGCGAGCGCGTGCGCTGGTATCTCGGCGCGCTCGGCGAAGACGACGGCATGCACACCGCGCACTGGCACGGCGCACGGGTGCGCGAAGAGGGACGGCGCGTGGTGGACGTGATCTCGCTTTTCCCCGGCGAGACGAAGGTGGCCGATCAGTTCGCCGACAACCCCGGCGACTGGCTGCTCCACTGCCACGTCTCCGACCACATGATGGAGGGGATGTTTGCGCACTTCATGGTCCGCGCTGCGGATGCGCCCGCGCCGCGCGAGCCGTTCCTCGGGCTGGAAAGCGGACGCGCCTCGCTGCGCTGGACCGCGGCGGAGGGGACGATCGACCACGCGCCCGGAGCCACGACCCCCGCGGCGCTCACCTTGCGCGGCGAGGTGCGGGTCTATCAGGGATTCTTCGCCTCGCGAAACCCGCCCACCGTCCGGCTCGGTGGCCGCACCCAAGCTCCGATTTTCAGCGAACCGAGCGTGGCCACCGCGGAAGGGTTGCGTTGGGAAGTGCCAGGCGCCAGCGCGCAAGGCGTGGTGCTGGAGGAGCGGCTCGAATTCATCCTCAAGCTCGATGGCCCCGCCTGGCGCGACGCGCTGCGGGCCGCGAATCTAGGAGCAGGCCAGGTGGGCGCGGTCGATCTGCCGATCGAGATCGAACTCGCCGGCAACCGCCACACGACGAATGTCCCCGTCGTTGTTTCGTCGGAAGGCAGCACCCTCCGCGTGCAGTTGCGTTAGTGGCCTGCGGCGGTGCGAGCGAGTTTCCGTGAGCACGCCCGGGGCGGGCACAACATTGCCTCGGCCAGCACGCGCGGGGTGATCTGCCAGGACAATCCCCAGCGATCCTTGCACCAGCCACACTGGCTCTCCTGCCCGCCATTGCCCACGATCGCATTCCAGTAGCGGCCCGTTTCCTCCTGGGTATCGGTCGCGATTTGGAAGGAAAAGGCCTCGCTGTGTTGGATGTCCGGTCCCCTGTTGAGGCCGAGGCAGGGAATGCCGAGCGCACCGTGAACTCGACCGTCAGCACATCGCCCGCCTTGCCCGATGGGTAGTCGCCGGGCGCGTGGTGGACCGCCGGTACTTCGCTCTCCGGAAACGTCGCCGGATAGAAGCGCCCCGCGTCGAGCGCATCCTTCTCAAACCACAGGCAGATCATGTTTTTCGGAAATGGTCCGTTTCATTCCGTGATTCTTGTCCGGCCCCGTTCAGCGCAAAAATCCGAAGACCTTGGGCAAACTTGTCCTCCGGTCTCCTCAGGGCGGATGGCTACTGTGCTGGACATCTCGTGCGCCTTTGAATGAGCGGGCGATTTCGGTAGCTTCGGTTTCTTCCATGTCTGCCTGCTCCATCCCCTCTGCGGCATCCCGCCTTTGCCAGGCTTGCGGGCTTTGTTGCAACGGCGTGATATTTCACCAGGTGCGGCTGCAGCCCGGAGATTCAGCGCAGGCCTTGGTGGCGCTCGGGTTGAAGCTGAAGCGCAAAAAGCGGCAGGATTACCTCCTCCAGCCCTGCGCCGCCTGGCGGGAGGCCCAGTGTTCCATCTATGCGCAGCGGCCAGAGCGCTGTCGCCAGTTCGAGTGTCGGCAGCTCCAGCGCGTGATGCAGGGCGAGATCACGGAAGCCGCCGCGCTGGAGAAGATCGGCGAAGTCCAGCGACGGGCAGCGCGGCTCGATCAGCTTTCGCGAAGGGCGGACGGCTCGCTGCGACGCGGGCCGCTTTCCCGACGATGTGAAACGGCACTCGCTGAACCTTTCGATTCCACCATCCATCCCGACCTGATCCGCGAACGGGAAGAACTGGCGCAGGGATTCAGCGAGTTGGATACGATCCTCGACGAAGATTTCCGTCTCGCGGCCGTGCCCCCGTTGGCGATGAAGCCAGACCTGGAGGCACTTCCGTGATTGACCGCTCGTCGCTCCTTCCCCCGACCCACTGCATCGACTGACTCTGGAAACGATCGTTTCCGGAAACGTCGCCGCATAGAAGCGCGCCGCGTCGAGGGCATCCTGATCGCGCTCGTTCCCAAGTTGCACTTGGGAATGACCAGCGGAGCGAAGCTGTGCTTCACAGGGAGGGGGTGTCGGCGGGCGGGCTTTGGGACGGAGACATTGCGCCGGCCCGCAGACACCCCCGCCTGCGAAGTGGAACTTCGCTCCATCAGGCATTCCCAAGTGCAACTTGGGAACGAGCGGACACCCGCCTATTGTGGCTTCGGCGGCTCTTCCCGCACGACGCAGGATTCTTCCTGTCCGGCACGCTCCTTAGACCCCGCCAGATAGCGCTCTCGTGCCGCAGAGAGATACGCCATGCGCTCCTCGCGGTTCATGGGGAAAAGCTCCCGGCTCGTTGGCTCCCGCCACTTGCGCGACTCGGCCACGGCGTCGAAACCGGGGATCGGCTCAGGATTCGGTATCGGAGTCGGCATAGATGAGTTCCTGTGGGGTTCACGATACTGAGCGGCGGGTAACCCTGCAACAGATTCACTGCGTCGAAACCCGCTTCGCGCCGCACATTCACGAGGTGCCGGAAGTTCCAACTCACCAGATACGGGATGCGGTGAGTCGAGCAGACGGCCACGTGCAAGGCATCATCGGCAAACTTCTGGCTCACCACACCCGCCCGCAGATATTCCTGCGCCAGGTCTTCCGCCTCTTCCGTCGCCATCAGTAGGTCGCCCGCATCTTGAAAGGTATCGAGAAACAATTGCCGGACATTCTCTGGCGCATTTTCCAACTCATGTGGTCAATGATCACGTCCAGCTGCATGTCAAAATTCACGCGGAGCGGGTGGGCTGACGTCTTGGGCGGTGAGGCGGGTGGCGTCTTCATTCGGGGCGATGAGGACGGGGAATTCGAGGGGCGGGGTGATGCCGCGGAGGGTGAAGGTGCCGCGGAGGAGGGTGTTCGGGGTGCCTTCGGTGCAGGCGGGGAGCGCGGTGACGGCGGTGGCGATAAACTCGGCGGTGGGATGCTGCGCGATGGCAAAGAAGTCGTCGGAGTGCAGGTGGGCGAGGAGCAGGGCGTTCAGCGCGGAGTCGGGGAGGTCTTCGCCGGCGATGGTGTCCATGGCCACGGTGAAGCGGGCACTGAGGAGCTGGCCGTGGCGGAGGTGGATGGCGCCGGGGCCGAGGCGGACGGTGCCGCTGTGGTGGTTGAAGCGATTGCGGCCGGTCCAGCGGATGACGCTCTGGGCGGTGTCGATGGGGTAGGTGCCATGGGGGACTGGCGGCTGCGGGAGCTGGCCGGTGCCTTCGAGCGGAAAACCGGCGGCGGTCCACTCGGCGAGGCCGCCCGCGAAGATCTGGAGCTGGGGGAAGAGGCCGGCGGCGCGGAGTTTCGCGGCGGCGGTAGGGGCGTCGAGGGAGCCCTCGCCGGCGCCGTAGATGATGAGCGGGGCGGCGGGATCGAGGCCGAGCGCGGCGACCTGATTGAGGAAGGTCATCTCGAAGACGCAGGCATTCACGGAGCCGGGGATGCGGATGGCGGCGAAGATCTCCGGCGGCAGGACGTGGAGGAGCGTCGGGGGCTGGGCTGCGTGGAGTAGCAGGTGGAGTTCGCGGGCGTTCATCCTGTCGGGCCGGGGATGGCGGTCGCAGTTTGAAGAAGGCGCGAAGACTTGGCACGCCGGAAAGGAGTGAACTTTTCGTCCTGTGCTCCTTCCTGGCTACCTTATCCCCACCTGTCTAACGGGGCTGGAGGGCGGGAGATCCCCGTCTCGGGAAGCTCCTTCCCTTCTTGCGGATGCTCCTTCCGCGCTTGCGGACGCTCCTTCCGAGCCACGAAATGGACGGAGGAGTCGACGGGGTGTCTGCTCCTTTCCTCTCTTTCGCTTCTTTCGTGGTTTCTCCGGCAGCTGCCCCGTCGTCTCCCGGATCGGACTTTCTCCACCCTCTCTCATCTCCAAACGCAAACGCGCCCTG
>Ga0209181_10000190_pt1 | contig 112031 bp, 83 predicted proteins | sample MAT05_FD_187208 | JGI IMG/M metagenome (GOLD analysis project Ga0209181, IMG submission 187208) | Freshwater microbial communities from Lake Fryxell liftoff mats and glacier meltwater in Antarctica - MAT-05 (SPAdes) (version 2) | ecosystem: Environmental > Aquatic > Freshwater > Ice > Liftoff...
TTTCGTCGAGGGCAGATTCATGGCTGGATCAATGGGAGTGGGACGACGGGCCAAGATTGCACCGACCCGCCCTCGGACTTCCAACTAAATGGACAGGACGCGTTCTTCAAAGCCCTTTGGAGATTGGGGCCGAAGGGGATGATCGATTTTCCGAAACACTCGTCCCGGAGGTTTTCACTCACCCGAGATGGGAAAATCCCAGCGCGTTCCCCTTCCCGTAGTCGAGCAGGACATTCTGGATCCTCGGCATGGGGTGGTGCTCATCGCTTGATCGTCATGGCCATGGCCACCGGGGTCCGTCAGGGGCCGGACGATCCTCCCGGAGGTATCGGGAATAATCGTCCGTTCCACGCTTCTCATGGACGAGGGCGTTGAACGGAAGCGGTCGGCAGTGAGTGAAAGACGCATCATACGGTGCGTGCTGCCGGCGGGTTTCCGGTAGTCAACGCCCGAAACAAACGCCATGTCCCAGCTGCTCGCCTCCCCAAGAACCTCACGATCCGTTTCGGCATGGGCCGGAGCCTGCTGTCTACTGACCGCACTCCTTCCAGCCCAGGCCGCCGATATCCGAGTCACCATCCAGAACCTCTCGCCATCGGACGGAACCCTCCTGACTCCGGTATGGGTAGGGTTTCACGACGGAGCGTTCGACCTCTATGACCGCGGTTCCCCGGTAAGTTCCTCGTTGGAACGGTTGGCCGAGGATGGCTCAACGGGGTTCGTCAGCGCCGCTTTCGCCGCTCACGGAGGCGGTGGGGTCGACGGAACGATCGCATCGGGTCCTTTTCCTCCGTTCGCCCCGGGCGCATCGGCTTCGATGAGTTTTTCGCTCGACCCCCTGGCGCCCGGCAACCGGTACTTCAGCTATGCCTCGATGGTGATTCCAAGCAACGACGCCTTCATCGCGAACGGCAATCCCCTGGCATTCGAAATCTTCGGCCCCGGCGGTGAGTTCCTGGGCGCGGACTTCATCGTCAGCGGTGCCATGGTTCTCGATGCCGGCTCCGAGCTGGACGACGAACTCCCCGCCAACACGGCCTTCTTCGGCCAGGCCGCACCCGACACGGGCGATTCCCAGGGAGGTGTTGTCGAGCTGCACGGCGGGTTTAAGCCAGCGGGAAGCGGAGGAATCCTCGACGGCAACTTCGCCGGATTCAGTTTCGCCAACGCCGATTTCCTCGCGCCCAACTACGCGCTGGCCAGGATCACGGTGTCGGTCGTTCCCGAGGGTTCGACGTGGATGATGGGGGGGTCCCTGGCTGCCGGGCTTTTGCTCGTCGCCCTTCGCCGGCGGAAGTTGGCGGGCGCCTGATCGGATTGCGCGCGGTCAATGCCATGCCATCCCATGCCGTGGCGTGCGACGCCACTCCGTGCCGGGCCGACGGATGAGAACCCCTCCTCCGCCGTGCCTTGGACTCCGCTCCTGCCCGGGTGATCCCGCGAGGACCGCGGGGTTCTTCCGTCTCCGTTCTAGTCGACGGTGGACATGTTTTTGTCCATAACACCGGGCGTGTCCGGGGAAGTGATCGATTTCGAGTCGGTGGTGGATCACTATTACCAGGATGTCTATCGATTCGCCCTGAGCCTGGCGGGTCAGCCGTCGGATGCCGCGGACCTAACCCAGGAGACCTTCCTGCGGTTTGCCAAGAACCGGTCGCAGATCCGGGGGGGATGGAAGGTGGTCAAGGGTTGGCTGTTGACGACGGTGTTCCGCGAGTTCAACCGCCGCCGTCGTCACCTGGTTCGTTACCAACACAGCAACCTGGAGGATTCCGAACTGCAATTGCCCACGGTGGATCACCGAATGATCGAAGCGATCGACGGCCGTACCGTGCTCGCCATGGTGACGAGGCTGGACGAATCCTTCCGAGTCCCGTTGGCGCTCTTTTACCTTGAGGATTTTTCCTATCAGGAAATAGCCGATATCCTGGACATCCCGATCGGCACGGTCATGTCCCGGCTTTCGCGGGGAAAAGCGCAGATGAAACGAATGCTCGCCGACGGCACCGCATGCCCGCCCGAGCCCAAGCCCCGGCTTGCCGGAGTCCCGAGACTGACCTCCTGAGACCCAGACATGAATCGCGAACAGGCTCAACTCATCCTCCTTGCGTACCGTCGCGGAGAACCCGTGCCGGACGAGTCCGACATGGGTCGGGCCCTGGCCCTGGCGGCCGGAGATCCGTCCCTGGCGGACTGGCTGGAACAGGAATTGGAGATGGACAGTCGGATTCGGGAGAGCATGCGAGAAGTGAAGCCGCCGGCTGGCTTGCGTGATCAGATCCTGTCGAAGACCAAGATTCTTCGGATATCGTGGTGGCGGCGTCCGAGTGCTCTGGCGGCGGCGGCAGGGTTGCTGGCGGTTGTCGGATCGGCGACCTGGTGGCTTTCCGCACCGAGGCTGGCATCCGCGCCATCGGCGAAGGTCGCGGGCCGCCGCGCTTCCGGCACGCTGGACGAATTCCGGGCGGAGATGGTGCGGCTCGTTTCGACGGGCGGCTACCATCTGGACCTGAACACGCGCCGTCTCGGCGAGGTGAAAGAGTACCTGGCTTCGCGTGGAAGAGGGGTGGGAGCGCAGCTGCCGGCGGCGCTGGAGCGTCTGGGCACATACGGCTGCCAGGTCCTGGATTGGAACGGAGAAACCGTGACGCTGATTTGTTTTCGGGCGGGCGAAGTGCAGATCGCGCACCTCTTAGTCATCGACGCCCGGGCTGTGCGGGATCCGTTGGTGAGCGAAGCCATCACCCTGGCCAGCGTGGGGACCTGGTCGACGGCGGGTTGGCGTGATGGCGAGAAGGTGTTGATTGTGTGTTCGCCGGCGGGCGGGGCGGAACTCAGACGGTTCCTGGGCGGCTGAATTCGCCGCTTTGCAATGCTCACCGGAAGCCGGTTGGCCTGGGTCGTGCGTGGCGAAGCCGCCCTGCATCGACCCTGGGCGCGGAGCGGGCTCGGTACGTCCCGCGATCCTTTGCGACGACCGTTCCGTCATCGCGATCGACCAACCCAGGGGCTGGATGCGGTTTCGTCGGGGCACCTTGCGCCCGAGAGCTTTCCGCTTCCTGGGTCGGACGGCGTGGTCGATGTCGAAAACCCGAATGCTTGTGATGGGTGGTGGGACGCCGGAGCCACAAAAGCCTCTTGCATGGAGCCACCCCGCAACCGCATAACAAGCGGGCCGGCCGCGCACGTGGCGAAATTGGCAGACGCGCTACTTTGAGGTGGTAGTGGAGCAATCCGTGCAGGTTCAAGTCCTGCCGTGCGCACCAGCTGGACAGCCGGAGACGATTCATCAGGCAGCTTTCGGATTGAGATTGGCCCGAGCCTCGGCGCAATGATGCGCCCATGAACTTCCTGCAAGCCGGCTCCCGCCGCTTCGCCCTGCTCGCTCTCGCGGCCACCGTTCTCGCGGGTGGATGCTCGGGCCGCTACGTCATCACCACCACCAACGGCTCGAAAATCATCACCCCATCCAAGCCCAAGCGCATCGAAAGCAAATACGTCTACAAGGACGGCAATGGGAAGGTGGTCGAAATCCCCGCCATGCGCGTTCGCGTCATCGAGCCTTACTCGAAGGAGGCCGCCGGCGTCCAGACACTGAGTCCCGAGCTGAAATAAGCCGCTCCACGTATTTCCCCAGCAGGTCCGCCTCCAGGTTGACCTGCTCCCCCACCTTCCGTTCCCGAAGATTCGTCACTTCCCAGGTGTGCGGGATGATCCAGACCCGGATCGCGTCACGCAGCACATCCGCCACCGTCAGACTGATCCCGTCGATCGCCACCGATCCCTTATAGAGGAAGTACCGCATCATTTCGGCCGGCGGAGAAACTTCCAATACCCAGTCTGCCCCCGACCTTTCCCACCGGAGGATTTCCCCCGTGCCATCCACATGGCCCGTCACGAAATGCCCCCCCAACCGGTCATTCACCCGCAACGACCGCTCCAAATTCACCAGGGAACCCTCCACCAACCCTTCAAAGCAGGTCTTCCGCCAGGTCTCCTCCAACAGGTCAAAATGCAGCGTCCGCCCCGCCTTCGTCCGCCCGGCGCGCACCAGCGTCAAACAACAGCCGTTCACCGCAATGCTATCGCCGATCTTGACGCCCACTCCCACTTTTTGCGCCTGAACGGTCATGCGAATGCCGCTCTTCGTCCGTTGAATCGAGCCGATCCGACCCGACTCCTCCACGATGCCGCTGAACATGCGCGGAGCTTCCCCCCACCCCACCCCTGTCATCAATACCGATCCCCACGCTGCTGACTGGTAGAAGTCCCCCAATTCCCGCAACCTCCGCCCGTTCCATGAATCCCGACGACTCACGCCCATCGCGCCCGACTTCGTCCCCTCCCGCGGCAGGACCTGATGAACTCGCCCACCAGGACGATGCCGTCATTGGACGCGCCACCCGATGGTCGATCGCCCTTTTGGTCCTCGTGGTGGGCGGCGTTGTCGGTGGTGCCCTCTGGTACAATCGCAAACCCGCCCCCGGCCCCGTCCACATCACGCCGCTCGCCGCCCCAGTCGCCCCAACCCACGGCAACACCCAGGCACCCGCCGTCCGGTTCACCGACGTCACCGCCTCCTCCGGACTGGACTTCCAGCGATTCAATGGTGCCGAAGGCGAAAAGCTCCTGCCCGAAACCATGGGCGGCGGCGGGGCGTTCCTCGATTTCGACGCCGACGGCGACTCCGACCTTCTGCTCATCAACGGCACGGCTTGGCCTTGGGCCAAGACACCGCCCGCACCCCGCCCGACCCACGCCCTCTTCCAGAACGACGGCTCCGGCCGATTCAAGGATCTCACGGCCGGCTCCGGCCTCGACGTCAGCTCCCAGGGCATGGGCGTGGCCTGTGGCGATTTCGACAACGACGGACGAGTCGACGTCTTCATCGCCAATGTCGGCACCAACCAACTCTTCAAGAACCTGGGCGACGGAAAATTCCAGGACATTACGGCCACCGCCGGCGTTGCCGGCAGCCCCGACCAGTGGAGTTCAAGTGCCGCCTTCCTGGATATCGATCGGGATGGTGACCTCGATCTGTTCGTCGCCAATTACGTCCGCTGGTCGCGCGAAATTGATTTCCAGGTCGGATTCTCCCTCGATGGCAAGAGCCGCGCCTACGGGCCACCGATGAACTTCCAGGGTTCGTTCCCCTACTTTTACCGCAACGACGGCCAAGGTCGTTTCACCGACATTTCCGCCACCTCCGGCGTCCAGATCCGCAACCCATCCACGTCCGTGCCTGCCGCCAAATCCCTCGGTGTCGCACCCGCCGACCTCGACGACGACGGATGGATCGACTTCGTCGTCGCCAACGACACCGTCCAGAATCTGGTCTTCACCAACCGACATGACGGCACCTTCGGCGAAGCCGGCGCCCTGCTCGGGCTCGCCTTTGACACCATGGGCAATGCCCGCGGCGCGATGGGCATCGACATCGGCCGTCATCGGAACGACGACGCCCTTGCCGTGGCCATCGGCAATTTCGCCAACGAAATGACCGCGCTCTACGTCACCCAGGGCAAGGCCGCAATGTTCGCCGACGAAGCGATTGCGGAAGGCATCGGCCCCGTCAGTCGGCAGCAGCTCAAGTTCGGCCTCGTTTTCTTCGACTACGATCTCGATGGATGGCCCGACATCCTCACCGCCAACGGCCACCTCGAGGAGGAGATTTCCAAGATCCAGCAGAGCCAGCACTACCGGCAGCCCGCCCAGTTGTTCTGGAACGCTGGCGCCACGCCCAAGGGCGGCGGATTCATCGAAGTCAAAGCCGACGTCGCCGGTTCCGACCTGTTCAAACCGCTTGTTGGCCGAGGCTCTGCCTACGCCGACATCGACGGCGATGGCGATCTCGACGTGCTGCTCGTTCAGGCCCACGGACCGCCCCTCCTCCTCCGCAACGATCAGGCGACCGGCCACCGCTGGGTCCGATTCCAGCTCCGCGGCAACGCCTCCAATCGCGACGCCATCGGCGCCTGGGTCCAACTCACCGCCGGCGGCATCACCCAATCCCGCCAGGTCATGCCCACCCGGAGTTACCTCTCCCAGTCCGAACTCCCGGTCACCTTCGGGCTCGGCCAAGCGGACAAAATCGACGCGGTCGAAATCCGGTGGCCCAACGGCAACCGTCAACGCATCGAAGGCCCGAAACCCAACACGGTCCATAGGATCGAGGAACCCTGATCGCCCCACCACCACCACCCGCGCCACCACGGCTCGGACGGTTGGGCTTTCACCAGGAATTACGGGTCTTACCCAACTTCCTCCTCCCTCCGAGACCGGGTTGGGCTGGGGGTTCGGTAAGAACCCCGAGGCTCTAGAGTTTGGCCATTTTGCTCATCCCTCGGGATGAGGATGGGGTGAGGGACACTGGTGAAACCCTCGCCGCCGCTCCCGCTGCCCTCGCAGGGTGTCAAAGCCGCGGCATTCACCCACGTTCCACTCGGACACTCACGTACCTTGTCTCAGGCAGGATGAACTTCTTCACCTCCACCGCGACCGCCGCCACCCCAAAGTCGCGTAGCACAAGTTCTGCGATCTCCACGGCAAGCGTCTCAATCAGCCGCCACTGGCGGCCGTCCCCCAACGCAAGCAACCGCCGAGACACGGCGTGATAGTCGATGGTCTTCGTCAGATCATCGGCCGCCGCAGCCGCACTCACATCGTGGCGCATGGACACCGTGAGCAGAAGCCGCTGTGGCGCCGCCCGTTCGGCGTCCGGAACACCGACCCGATAGAACACTTCCAGATCGACCAGTTGGATCGTGTCCGAATGGGAGAGACTCATTTCCCCACCTCCTGGTCCGCGGCCACCATCGCCTCCAGCAGCACTCGTGTCGGGCGATTGAGTGGCAACGCCAGCGCGTCGGCTATGGAAACCCATTTGAAATCTTCGGCTTCGTCGTTCAACACCACCGGCCCATACGACACCGCCCGACACTGGTAATTCAGCAGCACGAAATGATCATCCCGATAGAACTCGGTCGAGTGGACACAGTCCTGAACCAGCACAAAGCGAACGTTGTCCACCTCCAGGCCGGTCTCCTCGATTAACTCGCGCCGCAGGGCGTCTTCACTCGCCTCACCCCACTTCACCTTCCCACCCGGAATGCCCCAAAGTCCGGACCACTTCGGTGTCCGAACCATCAGCACTTGGCCGGCGGCATTCAAGATCGCCGCACCCACCGTCACGATGGGCGCCTTCCGCAGGTTCTCCGTCCCAGGATGCAACTGCATTCCGTTTCGACGCAGCACATCCCCAAGCTCCCCGAGATGTTCCACGATGAGATCCGGTCCTGCGTTCCGCAGTTGCTCAAGCCGGTTGTACCCGGTCAACACGGCCACGCTATGGATGCCCCCCGCCTTGGCCGTCTCCACGTCGTGCTCCATGTCGCCGATAAACACCGTCTCCTCCGGGACCAGCCGGTGGGTCGCCAGAATTTCGTGAATCTTCTTTCGCTTGTCCAAGACACCCAGATACCGGTGCTCAAGGAACACGTCGAACCGGTTCACCCTCGTCTGCACCTCGAAATGATCCGGATGTATCGTGCTCAACAACAGCGTCCGAATCCCCGACGCCCGGCAGAATTCCAAAAACCGCCGCGCGTGCGGCAGTTCCTCGACTGAATCCTGAACCTCCCGAAAACGACCATGGAACCACTCCTCCAACTGGGCCATCGGCACGTTCGGCGTGTAGCGCTCGTAGAATCCGGTGAACGGCAGCGTGAACTCCGCCCGAAACCGATCCCGGGTCAATGCCTCGCAACCCGCCTGGCGCAACACATGGTTGGTCGCCTCCAACACCGCCGGCAAATCATCCACCAGCGTCCCCGACCAATCGAAAATCACGTTCCGAATCACCGGCTCACCGTAGCAATGGGCCTCGCCACGGCAACCGCGAGGGAATTTTCCGTGGTTCCCCTCGCTCTTTCAGGTTAACTCCACCTCTCCGGAACTCATGAAGGGCGATACCCCGTACCCCGTCGGACAACGACTCGAACTGACCGTCGATTCCATCGCGTATGGCGGCGATGCCGTCGGACGCGTCGACGATTTCGTTATCTTTACCCCCTTCGGAATCCCCGGCGAACGCCTGCTCGTCGAACTGACCGAGGTTAAGAAAAACTATGCCCGCGCCAGGATCGTCGAAATCCTCCAGGCCTCCCCCGACCGCACCCAGCCCGTCTGCCGCTTTTTCGGCGACTGCGGCGGCTGCCAGTACCAGCACGTCGATTACCCCGCACAGCTCCGCATCAAGCACGATCAGATCCTCAATCTCCTCCTCCGCCTCGGCGGTTTCTCCGAACTCCGCGTCGATCCCGTGGTGCCCTGCCCGTCGCCCTACGGGTACCGCAACCGCATCATGGTCCGCAGTCAGTGGGACAAGTTTGCCCAAAAATTGATCCTCGGCTTCATCCGCCACGACAACCGTCTCGTCGTCGATATCGATCATTGCCCCATCGCCGAACCCGCCCTCAACGAACAGCTCATCTCGGTGCGGGCCAATCCCCCTCCCAAAGGCGGCATCAAGGTCACCCTCCGCATCGCCCCCGAAGGCTGGCAGCTTCCCCAGGATTCCTTCTTCCAAAACAATTTTCACCTCCTGCCTGCCCTCGTGGAAACGGTCCGGAACGCCGTCCGCGACAGCGGCGCGCGTTTCCTCATCGACGCCTACTGTGGCATCGGATTCTTCGCCCTTGAATGCGCGTCCCTGGTGGAACGCTTCACCGGCGTCGAAATCGATAAGACTTCGATCAAATCCGCCCGTCTCAACCAGGAGCAACGCGGCATCGCCAACGGCGATTTCGTCGCCGGCGCCGCCGAACAATGGATGCCGGCCCTGCTCCAGCGGTTTCCCGCCGACCACACCCTGGTCATCACCGACCCTCCCCGAGTCGGCTGCGCACCGCCCTTTATCCACGCGCTTCGCGAGACCCGGCCCGCCCAGATCCTGTACGTGTCCTGTCACCCCGCGACCCTCGCCCGCGATCTCAAGGCCCTCTGCGCCGACGGCCTCTACCGGGTCGATCGGGTCACACCGCTGGACATGTTCCCCCAGACCCAGCACGTCGAATGCGTGGTGGATCTGCGTCGGGTTGCTTCCTTGGCCTCGTAGCCGTTCCGCTACGGGGCAGCCGGCGCGGCCTCCACGAGGTAGTACAACGACCCGCCCCTGAGCTTCACCGCCGCCGCGGTTCCCACGACCTCCCCACGGGCCCCGGTGGCGTCCAAGACCGTCACCCGCATCTGCGCTGCGTCCGGCCTCAGAAAGTGCACATCCCCCCGCATCCGCCGCACCTGCCATGGTTCACCTCCGATGCTTTCGATGCGGTTCAAGCCGTCCTTTGTCGTGGCCCGCCAACCCTTGGTCTGCTCTTCCGACAGGGTCTGAAGAAGGATGCGTCCCGAACCCGCCAGCGGTTTGCCATCCAGTGACACCGCCACCACGTGCAGGTTATCCATCGGTGATGCGATCGTGACCGCCCCCAAACGCACCACGCCCGCTTTCCCAAGATTGCCGCTCGCCCCCTGGGCCCGTAACGCATTGAACGTCATGAAGCCGGCGCCGTAATCCAGATGAACCTCGTCCGTACTGCTCGTCACCGTTCGCGCCTTCCGATTCACCCATTTTCCGAGATCCGCGATCCGCGACGTCGTCGATCCGCCCGACTCAAATCGCACCCGGGTTCGACCGGCGAAATGGATCAACGGGTCCACCCGCTGGCCGGGCTCCCATGCGCGGCCCGCCGGCACATCCTTCAGACGGAGTTCATCAAAGTCCGCATCCTGGGGAAGCGGAGTTCCCTCGAGTCGCAGGAGACTGGCGGGATCCAAAGTCACGTCCGCCAGGACGTCGCCCACGGTCACAAGGCTCTGGCGATAGATCAGAGCCGCCGCCGGGAACTGCCCCATCTGGGAAGGCGCCATCAACGTCCACGGCTGCATCCAGAACTGCGGTTTCACCCGCCAATCCGCGCCGTCCAAAGCGAAATGCACGATCGCGTCGGTGTCCTGCAAGGCCCCAAACACCGCATAGAAGAGAGGGGCTTCCGACCGGTAACGGTTCGGCCGCGTCCAGGTGGTTTCCGAGATCATCGAGGGCTTGCCGCCGTACTCGATGTCCATCGCGGGGTGGTCGAAACGCGGAGCCTTGCCTGGCTCTTCCGGATCGAACCGCAGCGCGGAACGATCCACGTACGTGTTCCCTTCACGCAGGCTCCATTCGGAGAACGGTCCCTGGTTGCGACAGCTGAAATAGCCGTGGCGATCCACGAAATCCCCGACGGTGTAACTCATCTTCTCCAGCGGTCCGAACACCACCGGATGGGCCGTGGCCCAATTGGACGGCGTCACCAAGCCGTCGAAACCCAGTTCCCTCAAAAACCCAACCCCGCGGCGATAGAACTCCGCCTGGGTCTCAAAGAGAAACGCCGCGGTATCCTGATCGCGAACCGTTTTTCGCTGGGCCATCTCCCAGAGGGGGCGGAACCCCATCCGACCCTCCGACGGTTGATCCCGGGAATCCGCGACGCCACCCCAGGCGACGGTGGACTTCTCCAGCGATCCGTACTTCTGGGTCAGCCACCCCCCGAACTGACCTTCCAACATCCGGAGCTGCGGCTCCGGCAGGTTCTTCGCGCTGAAGGTCCAGAAGAAGAAGGAGTCCTCGTTCTGGATCTCCACACCCATGAGGGCCGGTTCCTTGGCGAGGGAACCCCCTCCCGGCAAGGGCGCCGCCAACACCGCGCGCCACCAGGATTCCCATTGCCTCTGCAACCCGGGATTGAACAGCAACGCGGCAAAAGGGTGTTGCGTGCCATCGTAGCCCTCCAACCATGAAAGCCCGGCCTTCGGCTTGAACCACAGCGGAAAATAGATCGAGAGATGGGTGTAAATCCCTTCCCCTTTCAGCGCCTCCACCACCTCCGCCAGATACTTGACCCGATCCGGCTTCAGCTCACCCGTCTCCTCCTCAAACACACTGCCGTGCACCCGCACCAGGTTCACCCCGCGCCCCGCCAACATCCGGGCACATGACTTCAGGGATTCACCGTTCAACCCGTGCGGCGGCCCATTCACCGCCCAAAACCGCACCGGTTCACCGGTCGCCTCACGCACGAATTTCCCGTCCCGGGCCCGAATCCGACCATGCTCTCCCGCCACCCGCTCATTCAGTCTCCGCAGATCGAGAGCGCTGCCCGCCACCACGCCGGAGATCGACGGCCGAAAATCGAACCATTCCGCTTCAGCCTCAGGTCCCGCTGCCGGCACCGCGGCTGGGCCGGTCCCGATTCCGACCAGCAACAACACCATCCCCCACCCCCAACAGCACATGCACCACCCCGAACCCCAAGAGCGCCAACCGGGTTCAACCGGACCCATCGGGCCATTCAACGAGAATCGCATGCCCGCCATTCTATCCCCGCCTCACGGAAGGTCCACGCGTATGGGGCGCTTCCCTTTGACGGCGCTTCCCTTTGCCACCCAATGACCCACCCGCCCCCCCCAACAACTCCGGAAAGGCTGCCCTTCAGCGTTTGCTCACGTCTCCCTGGAATTCATCCGCATGATATGAACTCCGCACCATCGGCCCGCTCGCGACGTGCACGAATCCCATCGCTTCCGCCTGCTCCCCAAACCAGGCAAACCGCGTCGGCGGCACGAATTCGACCACCGGCAGATGCTTCAACGTCGGCTGCAAATACTGCCCCAGCGTCAGGATGTCGCAGCCCGACTCGCGCAGATCTCGCATTGCCTGCAACACCTCCTCCGTGGTCTCTCCCAACCCCAGCATCATCCCCGACTTGGTGTGCATCCGGTCGCCACAGCGATCCTTCACCTTCCGCAGCACACTCAGCGACCGATCATAGGTCGCCCGATGGCGTACCGAAGGGGTCAACCGACGCACCGTCTCCAGGTTGTGGTTGAAGATTTGCGGTTCCGCCGACAACACCGCGTCGATGGCGTCCTCCTTGTCCTGAAAATCCGGCACCAACACCTCGATCACGATTCCAGGATTCCGGGCGCGAACCGCCTCAATCGTCCGTCGAAAATGTTCAGCCCCCCCGTCCGCCAGGTCATCCCGCGCCACCGCGGTGATCACCACATGCTTCAAGCCCAGTCGGGCCGTCGCCTCGGCCACCCGGGCGGGTTCGTCCTCCTCCAGGGCGAGCGGCTTGGCCGTGCTCACGGCGCAAAACCCGCACGCCCGCGTGCAACGGTCGCCCGCGATCATGAACGTCGCGGTTCCCTTGCTCCAACATTCCCAATGATTGGGACACCGCGCACTTTCGCACACGGAGTGTAACTTCAAGTCCTGCAAAAGGTTCCGCGTTTTCGAATACGCCGCCGTCGTGGGGAGCGGCAATCGCAGCCATTCGGGCAACCTCGGGCGCGCCACCTTCGACGCTTCCAGTGTCGTCATCGTCCGCCCACTCTAGGCGGGGCCGTCCGCGATGCCATCGGATTTCTGACTCGAATCACACACGCCTTGACGCAACCCTCCCCCTCCGCGAACCCATTCGCCGAACATTCCTCGTGATCCCAAACGCCCAAACGCTTCCCGAGTCCCAGTGGGTTGCGCGGTACGGACCCACCATCCTACGCAAGGGCAAAATACTGGCCGTCACGGCCAGCGTGCAAAACCTTCAATGGTCCCGGGAAGACCAGCAGATCAGCGCCATCGTTCGCGACAAATTCCAGCCACCAGCCGAAGTCGAAATCGGGCTCACCGCGACCCAAGACGGGTGGTCCATCGACTTCATTGACTGCGATTGCGGCAGAATTCGGGGATGCGCCCATTCCGCGGCGGTCCTGGCCACCGTCGTGCGCGGCGACCTGGTGGAGCTTTCCAAGGTCAATTCCTCCGAAACGCTGCCCAACGATTTGCGCCACTGGCTGCTCGAGATCCATCGCGAGGCCCAAGCCCTACCGAGCCCCGCACCTCATCCCGCAGCGGAACCGAGCGATCGCATCCTTTACCTGCTCCAGCCAGACAACTCAGCTCGCGGAGTTTTCGAAAAGATCGCCCTCAAAGTGGTCCGATGCCGGCGACTCAAGACCGGCGCCAATGGCAAGCCGACCGACTTCAACCTCGCCAGGATCGTCGATGGCTCGACGGCGGAACATGTGCTCCCCGTCGACGTGGAAATCGCCCGAAGGCTGAGCCTGATCGCTCCCCACCGGCAGTCCCTGTTCTATGGCTTGACCGAGATCCAGGGCCCCCACGCCATCGAAACTCTCCGAAGCCTCATCGCATCGGGTCGGTGTCACTGGGCAAGCCACGAACACCCGCCGCTCCGCATTGGATCGCCACGCACCGCCACCCCCCATTGGCAACGCAACGCTGCCGGACACCTCCAGACCTCCTTCGAACTCGTCCCTCCGGCCCGCAACATTCTCGCGTTCGACCCGCCCTGGTTCATCGACACCGAAACCGCCGAATGCGGGCCTCTTCAGACTCCCTTCCCGTCCACCCTCGCCCGGGTCTGGCTCAAAGCACCCGTCCTCGACCCGATTGAGGCCGCCAGCCACGTCGCGGCCATAGCTGAGCAGTTCAAAGCTATCGCCCTCCCCCCTCCCCCGGCCGTCCCGGTCCATCGACCCGCCCCCACTCCGCCCGTCCCCTCCCTCCACCTCGCCACCGTCAAGATACCATGGTGGGAGGCGCCCTGGTCCTTTCGGAATAGCGGAGGTGAGGATCGACCGGTTCTCAGCGCGCAGCTTTCCTTCGTCTATGGCGAACACCACGTCCCCGAAAGCGAGCACGGCCAGCAGATCCGCCACTTCGACGGCCAGACCCTGACCCTCATCCCCCGCGATCGTGCCGCCGAAGGAAAGGCCTCCGATCGCCTCCTGGCCCTTGGCCTCGTTCGCGCCACGAAAGTCTATCGGATGGCCAGCAACCCCAAGCTCGGGGAATCCTGGACCCTGGTAAATTGCAACGACGAAGGCGTCGTCACCCTGGTCTCCGAGCTTCTCCCCACCCTCCGCGCCGAAGGCTGGCAGATCACGCGGGACCCGAGCTTCGCTCTCGAGGTTTGCCAGCCGTCCGAATGGTATTTCGAAACCGAACCCGAGAACCAAGAACCCGGCGAGGACTGGTTCGGCCTCGAACTCGGCGTCCGTGTCGGCGACGAAAAAATCAACCTGCTCCCCGTCCTTCTGGAGGGGCTCCGCCGCAATCTGGAGTCGTTCCAGCCGGATTCCCTTAAGAAACGCGCCGCCAAGGAATCTGTGCTCGTCCAGCTTGCCGACGGACGCCGCATCCCGTTCCCCGCCGGTCGTCTGCGCGACATTCTCGCCACCCTGCTTGAGCTTCACTCTCCAGGCGCACTCGCCGACGACGGCCGCCTCCGCGTTCACCGCCTCCGTGCCGCCCAACTGGGCGAACTCGCGGATGCGCCCAACTGGACGTGGTCGGGCGCCGAGACGCTCAAGGGCCTCGCCGAACGACTCCAATCTCTGGATCAACTCCCAGCCCCGACCCTTCCACCGGAGTTCGGTGCGACCCTCCGCCCCTACCAGACCGAGGGCCTGCGCTGGCTTCAGTTCATTCGCGAATTCCAGATCGGTGGCGTGCTCGCCGACGACATGGGACTTGGCAAGACCATCCAGACCCTCGCTCACCTTCTGGTCGAGAAGTCGGCTGGACGCCTCGACCGCCCCGCGCTGGTCGTCAGCCCTACCAGCGTGCTGGTCAATTGGCGCGACGAAATCGCCCGGTTCGCTCCGACTCTTCGCGTTCTCACCCTTCACGGAAGCACCCGCCACTCCCGATTTGGGGAACTCCAGGCCGCCGACGTCGTTCTCACCACCTACGCCCTCCTCGCTCGGGACGCGGAATTCCTGCTCAAGGGAGAATTCCACTGCGTCATTCTCGACGAAGCGCAGAACATCAAGAACCCCAAGACCCAGGCCGCACAAACCGTCTGCCAACTCAAAGCCCGCCACCGGCTCTGCCTGAGCGGCACCCCCATTGAGAATCATCTCGGCGAACTTTGGTCCCTCTTCAACTTCCTCATCCCCGGATTCCTCAGCGACGAAACCCGCTTCCGCGCGGTCTTCCGCCAACCCATCGAGAAGGACAACGATACCCACCGTCGCAAGGCCCTCTCCCGCCGTGTCCGACCCTTCCTCCTCCGGCGCCGCAAAGACGAGGTCGCACGTGATCTCCCAGAAAAGACCGAGATCGTCCGCAAGGTTGAACTCCCGGGAAGCCAGCGCGACCTCTACGAAACCATCCGGCTCGCGATGGAGAATCGCGTCCGCGACGAGGTGAAAAAGAAAGGCGTCAGCCGATCCCACATCGTCATCCTCGATGCCCTACTCAAGCTCCGCCAGGTCTGCTGCGACCCGCGTCTCGTCCCGCTCGAAGCCGCCAGGAACGTCACCGAATCCGCCAAATTGGACCTCCTGATGGAACTTCTGCCCACCCTGCTCGAGGACGGGCGGCGCATTCTCCTCTTCTCTCAATTCACCAGCATGCTCGCCCTCATCGAGCAGCGCCTCGCCGAATCCAAGATCCCCTGGCTCCTCCTGACCGGCGAAACGACCGACCGCGCCACGCCCGTCCGACGCTTCCAGGCCGGCGAGGTTCCCCTCTTCCTGCTCAGCCTCAAAGCGGGCGGCTCCGGCCTGAACCTCACCGCCGCCGACACCGTCATTCTCTTCGATCCCTGGTGGAATCCGGCGGTGGAAGCCCAGGCCACCGACCGCGCCCACCGCATCGGCCAGGACAAACCGGTCTTCGTTTACCGACTCATCGCCGCCGGCACCGTCGAAGAAAAGATGGCCGAACTCCAGACCCGCAAACGTCAACTGGTCCAGGCTCTTCTCGAGGACGGCACCAGCGGCCCACTCCAACTCCAAAAGGAAGACATCGACCTCCTTTTCGCCCCCATCGGGTGACCTTATTCCTCAGCCATGAACAAACAGGAAGTTCTCAATCTCATCATCGCCAAGCTCATCGAGGACGCGGAACTCTACCTGCGCGCCGCACGGTCCGCCCAATTCGAGGCGACCGACGAACAGAGCAAGGCGGAGAACAAGTACGACACCCGCGGCCTCGAAGCCTCCTACCTCGCCCGCGGCCAGTCCCGTCAGGCCGCCGAAACGGAACAGGCCCTCAGCCAGTTCCAGGCCCTGCCCTCACGACCCTTCGCGCCCGACGATCTCATCGACATCGGAGCCCTGGTCGAACTCAAGGGGCCTCGCGAGAGGGCCTTTTATTTCATCGGCCCCAGCATGGGCGGCATCGAGGTCATCTACGAGGGCCGCGAAATCACCGTCATCACTCCCCCGTCCCCCCTCGGACAACAACTCGTCGGGCACAAGACCGGCGACAAGGTAACGTTACCCTCCGGACAGGAGCGCCGCATCGCGTCCGTTCAATAGGCCTCGTGGCCACCGCCCCCTGCGATGGCGCCGGGAAACCAGTTGTTGACCCCGCGGCTGCTCACTGCCGAGGATTCCACCGTAGCCATGGATCCGCACAAGTCGGAGCCGCCCACCCTACCTATCGCGCCGGCTCAGGGGCTTGTTGGTCCACGCATTCGCATGTCCCGCTGTCACTGATCACCATGAAACCCACGCCTGTCTGCCGGCGACTCGTCTCGATGGGTCTCGTTGCCTCGTCCGTCCTCAGCTTGCTGTCGCTCCAGGCGATCGCCCAAAACCTTACCCAGGATCCGGCGCTCATCGTCGACTCCCTCGCCGTCCCACACGGCAACCAGAACCTCCCACCCGAGGTCTCGCTCGAACTCATTCCCATCGGCGCCACTCTCTCCACTGGAAGTACCCTCACACTCTCCGCGAACGCCACCGACACCGATGGGAGCATTGAGCGGGTCGAATTTCTCGCCAATGGCGCTGTCGTCGCCACCGCCATCGCCCCGCCTTATCAGACCCGCGTTACCATCAAGACGTCCGGAGCCTATCGCTTCGCCGCTCGCGCCACCGACGACCAGGACAGCAAGACCACCTCGACAGAACTGACCGCCACAGCTTCGGCTGCCGGTACGCCACCCAACCTGACAGTCAGGGACAACCTCCAGCTCTGGCTCGCCGCCGACTTGGGCGTCAACCGGAACGAGTTGGGCGGGGTCACCTCCTGGTTTGATGGCTCCGGTAAATCCAACGACGCCTTTCAGATCGAATCGGGCTTCGCACCCACCCTGGTCCCAAGCGGCATCGGTGAGCTCCCTGCGGTTCGTTTCGATGGCATCGACGACCACCTCGACGTGAGTGACTCCGAAAGCCTCTCCGTCGCTGGCGACATCACCTCGCTGTTCGTCATCAGAATGGACGACTTCTCGACCTTCCGTTCCGTCTGGGCCAAGACCCAGGGCAGCCAGCCAGCCCCGAACGATTTCTACATCCTTCCTGATTCCGGAATTCCCAGACTCCGCCGCGGCAATGGTCAGGGTAGTCTCGGATTCGTTGACGGCGGCACCCCGCTCACGGCCGGCGCTTTACAGATCGTTGGATTCTCCTCCACGGCCGGAACGGTCGTCCACCTGCTTAACGGAAACATCACTTCAACCGGAGTCATCGCCGCCACACCCGCCGATCGCGACACCCGTCTGAAGATCGGCACCCGCGATGACTTCGTGACCATCCTTCAGGGCGACCTCGCCGAACTGCTCATCTACAATACCGGGCTGACACCCGCGAACCTCGAGAAGGTCCAGCTCTACCTCGGCGAAAAATACAAAATCGGCCTCATCGAACCCACCAACTCGGCCCCGGTCGTGAGCATCACGGCACCGGCTCCCGACACCACCCTGGCCTCCCCCGCCACCGTGGAGGTCCGAGCGACCGCCACCGATCCCGACGGCTCCATCGTTCGCATCGAGTTCCGCCTGAACGACGCCCTCGCTGCCTCCGACACCGACGCCCCCTACACCGCCACCCTCACGTTTCCGACGTCCGACGAATCCGTTCTTACCGCCGTCGCCTTCGACAACCTCGGCCGACAAACGGTCTCGGCTCCCGTGCCGATCCGCGTCACCTCGACCACCCCCGTCGTGCTACCCCTCGCCCATCGCCTCAAGCTTTGGCTCAAGGCCGACACCGGCGTCGCCAGCGCCGAGGATGGCGTCAGCGCCTGGGAAGACCAATCGGGCAACCTCAACCACGCCGCCCAATCCGAAACCGCACGGCGGCCACAACTCGTCCCCAATGCCCTCAACAACCGACCTGCCCTCCGCTTCGACGGCGACAACGACGCCCTGGCCATCGAGCATTCCCTCAGCCTCGCCATGGTCGGCGATCTCACCTCGTTCTTTGTGGTGAAAGTGGATGACTTCGCCACTTCCCGCGGCGTCTGGGCCAAAACGGAGGGCAGCCAGCCCAGGGCAACAGATTTCTACGTCGTCACCAACACCGGCGTCCCTCGCGCCCTTCGAGGCGGTTCCGAAAGCGGATCGGTCGACGGCACATCACCCCTCGTCGCGGGTGAGTACGCCATCGTCGGCTTCGACATGAATGGAAACACCCTGCGCCATTCGTTGAATGGAGCCCCGAACGGGGAGGGTCTCATCGCTGGCACATTCTCCGATACCGGTCGCCCGTTGCGTATCGGCACCCGGGACGACGGAATCACCCGCCTCCGCGGCGACCTCGCGGAACTCATCATCTACAATGCCTCCCTGGGCGCTGAGGATCAGGCGGCCGTGATCTCCTATCTAGGAGGAAAATACGGCATCAGCGTGGTGGGCGGTCCGCCACAGATCAGTATCGCCAGGGGGGCCGATGGCACCGAACTCACGCTCTCATGGCCCGCGGCAGCCGCCGACTACGCGCTCCAGTCCACGGACCGGCTCGCTGGGGGCACGTGGCAGCCGGTTGCCGGGGTGACGGGGACCTCGGCCACCGTTCCGATCGGCGCCAGCAACACCTACTTCCGCCTGGCCAAACCGTAGTCACCGGAGTGCTTCATCCGACTTTGTGAGAGCCCTTCACCGAGGGAAGTTCCAGTTTCCGCCACGTGCCCTCCGCCAGGTCGCCCAGTTCGTACTCGCCGAACCGCGATCGATGCAGGCGCACCACCTCGCGCTCCAGTTCCGAGAACATCCGCTTCACTTGGTGGAACCGCCCTTCCACCAGGTGAAGCCGGGCCTCGTTGTCTCCCACCCATTCGAGCCGCGCCGGTAGGCAGGGCTTGTCGTCCCCCTCCAGCCGCAGGGTTCCGGCCGCGAACAATTCGATCCATTCCGCCTTTCCCGGCCCGTCCAGGGTCACCTCATAGCTCTTCTCGACGTGATGCTTCGGAGAGGTCCATCGATGCACCCACTCCCCCAGATCCGTCACCAACAGCAATCCCGTTGTGTCCCGGTCCAATCGCCCGACGGTCGTCACGGTTGGATGGCGCTGGGACCATCGCGCAGGGAGCAGCTCGTAGACGCTCCGCCCCTCCCCATCACTTCGCGAACACACCACTCCTGCCGGCTTGTGCAGCATCACCAGCAACCCGTCCGGCCCTTCCACCAACTCTCCGTCCACCTTCACCCGGCCCGGTTCCACCCTCTCCGCCACGTCGTCCAACACCCGCCCTTCCACCTCCACCCGCCCCCGTCGAACCCAAAGCCCCGCCTCGCGCCGCGAACAATACCCGAAGTGCGATAGAACCTGATCCACCCGCATCCCACGTTGTGTGCCGCCAGCCATTCCAAAACCCTAGCGTCGGCCCCCCGGCAAACCAACCCCGCCCGCATCCTCCGCCTTGTCGCCTCCCGTGCCGGGCTGCTTCACTCGCCGCCCATGACGACCGCTGATGTCCTCGACGTCTTTCGCAGTTCCGGCGCCCTCCTCGAAGGCCATTTCATCCTCCGGAGCGGCCTCCGCAGTCGGCAGTTCTTCCAATGCGCCCTCGCCCTTCAGGACATGCCGACCGTCGAACGTCTTGGCGCCGCCCTCGCCCTTCAGGTCCGCCACCTTGGGGTCGCCACGGTGATCGCCCCTGCGATGGGAGGACTCGTCATCGGTCAGGAAGTCGCCCGCCAGCTCGGCGTCCGCTTCATTTTCGTGGAGAAGGAGGAAGGCCGCCTGGTCCTCCGTCGCGGCTTCCAACTTGCCCCGGGCGAAAAAATCCTGGTCGTCGAAGACGTCGTCACCCAAGGCGGCCGTGTCCAGGAAACCATCGCCATTGCCCGCGACAGAGGCGCTGAGGTTGCCGGGGTCGCCATCGTCGTCGATCGCTCCGGGGGCACAGTCAATCTCGGCGTCCCCGCCTTCAGCTTGCTCCGGCTCAACGTCGAGACCTTCGCGCCCGACCAACTTCCGCCCGACCTCGCCGCCCTCCCGCCCACCAAGCCCGGCAGCCGATAGGGATCCATTCCGTGAGTCCGACTCACCGCTTGTCTTCCGCATCCGCGGCAGGTGCCGTCGCCTCCACCTTCCGCACCACCATCGCGAGCAACGGGCTGTAGTAACGCCCGCCCGGCTCCAAGTAGCGTCCGTCACGCGCGCCCCGACACCACATGAGCGCGTCGGCATGGCGTCCCGCCCGCCAGAGCGTTTCGATGACCAGGTACAACACCTGACCCGGCGCCTGGTAATCCATTTCAAAGCGACCCACCGCTGGCACCCCCGCGTTGATCAGCAACGCCTCGGTCGCCAGCTGGAAGAACCGGTTGTCGTCCCCGAAGTCCCACGCGATCTCCGCCAACCGGAGCCGGTGGGACTGCCGAAATCTCCACAGCATCCACATGCTTCACCGTCGGATGGGTCAATGCGGATGCGCAGGTCGTCCCGCTCCCCACCCCGATGACCATCACGTCCTGAGAATCGGACTTCAGCAACAGTGGGATATGGCCCAGCAGAACCTGGGTCGATAGGTCCCCCTGAGTGGTCGCGTCCGTCTTCCCGTTCACCCGCGTGCCGCCCGCCACCACCATCAACCCCAGAATCAACACCGGCGACCCCCACACCACCGCCCACGCCGCGCCAGCCCGCCGCCGAAACAGCACCGCCAGCGCGATCGCCAAATTCAAACCCACCCCCAGCGCAAAAGACCGCGCATGATCGAAAACGCGTGGGTCGAAGACACAAGTGCCAACCCCAAGAGCCGGGTCCAGACTACTTCATAAAGCATTGCCACGAAACCCGATACCCCCGCCGCCGCAACCGCCAGGCGCAGTTCGAATGGCGAATACGTCTCCTCCGCTCCCTCCACCGCCTCACGCCTTGTCTCACCCCCGGTCAACCGCCGGTCGGTTGCGGCAGAAACCCCTCCCGCCGAAATCGTGCCCGACCCAAAGTCGGTGGGCCCAACCTCAACCCCGACCGGGTTTCTCGCCGTCCCCTCCCGCAGCCCCGCGCTCACCACCAACGCAATCGCCCCCACCATCGCATTCAGAATCGCCCCTCCGAACACCGTCGCTTCCAACCCAAACGCCGGGATCCACCAAAAATCCGCCACCAAAACCCCGATCCCCGCTCCAGCGCTGTTCACGAAATAGAGCCCCGCCACGCGCGCTCGCAGTTCCCCCAGCGAGCGCGTCACCAGTTTGACCAGGATCGGCAGCGTGCCCCCCATCAGCGTTGTCGGAATCAAAATCGCCGCAAAACTGAACCCGAACTTCAACACCAACAGCCAGGAACTTCCCGGCGTGGCCCCCCGTCCCAACGCCACATAGGCCCCTGGCAGATCTCGAAATACACCGGGAACAGCAGCGCATACGCCGCGATGCCGATCTCCAGCCAGGCATACAGCGCCAACGGTCGCTCCAAACGATCCGCAAACCGCCCCAGCCACGCGTTCCCCAACGCCAACCCCCCCATGAACGCCACCAACACCGCCACCACCGCGTAGCTCGTGTGTCCCAGGAACAAGGCCAGGTACCGCGCCCAAACCACCTGGTAGACCAATCCCGCCACTCCCGACAGCAGCAGACAAACAAAGGCGGTCGGGTAGAGCCACCGGACGGAAAGCTTCACGTGCCGCCGATGATAGAAAGCTCCCAAAACGTCCCGCAACGCTCGACCATGATTCCTCCGCGGATTACCGCCCAACGCCATCACCTGCTCAACCCGCCCCAGATGCTCGCTACTGTCCTCGCCTGCCTCGCCTTCCTGGGCGCGATCCTCATGGTCTGGCAATGGCTTGCCGCCTGGCGCTTTCCCCTCCAGCAACGCAGCCCCCCTTCCCCAGCCCCGTTCCCGTCCATATCCGTGCTCAAACCGGTCACCGGCGCCGATCCTGGCACCGCCGAAGCCCTCGCCTCCTGGCTCCAACAAGCGTACCCGGGCCCGATCGAAATCCTCTTCGGCGTCGCATCACCCAACGACCCCGCCTTCCCCCTCATCCAACAACTGCTCCGTCGACACCCCGTCGCCCAAGCCCGTCTCGTTCTCTGCCCGGATCATTCGTCCCTCAACCGCAAGGTCGACAAACTCATCCACCTCGCCCAGGAAGCTTCCGGCCAGATCGTCGTCGTCAGCGATGCCGATGTCTTTGCCCCCGCCGACCTCCTCGCGCAGGCCGTCCCACTCCTCCGCGATCCTCAAACAGGCCTCGTTCATTGCCTGTACCGGGTCGCCGACGCCCCGACCCTGGCAACCCGCTGGGAAGCCTTCATCGTCAATGTCGATTTTTGGAGTCAAGTTCTTCAAAACAAGTCCTTTAGACCCATCGATTACGCTCTCGGCGCGGTCATGATGTTTCGACGCATCGACCTCGACGCCCTCGGTGGATTCCGGTCCCTGGCCGGTGTGCTTGCCGACGACAACCGCCTTGGCCGCCTCATCGTCGAGCGGGGATTGCGCACCCACCTCTGTCCGATCGTCGTCGATTGCCGGGCTGCTCCCATGGATTGGGTCAGCACCTGGCGTCATCAACTCCGTTGGGCCATCACCATCCGGGTCTGCCAGCCTGGCTCCTATTTCCTCAGCATTCTCGCCAATGGCACGATCTGGCCGCTCCTCTGGGCCATCGCCGCACCTTCCGGCAACACCGTCACCATCGCGACCGGCCTCATCCTTCTTCGCATCCTCCAAGCCCTCGCGCTCGAAAGCCGGTTCACCGGAAGACCCCCGGATTGGGCCGCCATCGGGCTCGCACCGCTCAAGGACATTCTCCAGGTCGGACTCTGGTCGACTGCGTTCCTCCGAAGCCACGTCGTCTGGCGCGACGCCCACTTTCGGGTCAGCCGCGATGGACGCCTACATTCCATCCCGGTTTCAGGGGTCGCACCCGATCCCTCGGGGCTCGCCGAAAACGCCCCTCGACACCCCCTTGCCAGTTCCGGATTTGGAATCCCGCCCAGGAACAGGTAGAGTCGGCTCCTTTCTATGGCGGAAAAAGCACTGACCGACATTCCCCGCGCGTTGCGCGAGCAGTTCGACCGCGGCATGGCGGCGTACAACAAGCAAAACCTGGACTACGCCATCACCCTCTTCACCGATGTGCTCCAGAAGGAACCCGCATTCTACGATTGCCGGGAAGCCCTCCGGGCAGCGCAGTTCCGCAAAGGCGGCAAAGCCTTCGGCATCTTCAAGAAATTCCTCGGCCAGGCCGCGCCCGCCCTCGCCAAGGCCCAGATCGCTCTCCGCACCAACCCGCCGGAAGCGCTTCACTGCGCGGAACAAGTTCTCAACGAAGACCCCAAAAATCACGCCGCCCATGAATTGCTTGCCCGGGCGGCCATGAACGTCGGCTTGCCGAAAACGGCCGTCCTTTCCCTCGAAATCGTCTTCAAAGCCACCCCCACCGACCGTGGCGTCGCCATCCGCCTCGCCCAGGCCCTGGTCGCCGCCGGACAGGTCGCGCGCGCCGACAAAATCTATTCCGATCTGCTGGCCGTGAATCCCGCTGACCTCGAAGTAGCCCGCGCCTACAAGGATCTCGGCGCACGACGGACCATTCACGAGAAGGGCTACGCCGAGTTCGGTTCCAACCAAGGCTCCTACCGCGACGCGCTCAAAGACAAGGAAGAGGCCGTCACTCTCGAACAGGAAAGCCGAACCCTAAAAGCCGAGGATGTCTCCGACCGCCTTCTGGCCGAATACCAGGGACGCCTGTCCCGGGAACCCGGAAATCCCAAGGTCCTTCGCAGCATCGCCGATCTTCACGCCCAATCCGGACGCCACGACGAGGCTCTCGCCCTCTACCAGCAGATCATCGAACTCGAGGGTCGGAAGGATGCGTCACTGGAAAAGGTGATCGCCGACGTCCGGTTGCGCCAGTTCGCCACCCGCATCGAAGCCCTCGATCCCGGTGAGCCCGATGACTCCGAACGCCGCACCGCCCTCGAACGCGAGCGCGACGATTTCGAACTGAACGATTGCCGCCAGCGCGCTGAGCGCTTCCCCACCGACCTCGGCATTCGTTTCGAACTGGGCCAAATCTACTTCCGCACCCAACGCATTCCCGAAGCTATTCAAGAGCTGCAGAAAGCCCAATCCCATCCCCACCGCCGACTCGCTGCCATGGGACTGCTCGCCCGCTGTTTCGCCCGCCGCAGCATGAACGATCTCGCCGCCCGCACCTTCCAGAATGCCCTGAAGGAAAAGCCCGTCTTCGACGACGAAAAGAAGGAGCTTCTCTACGAACTGGGCTTGGTGCTCGAAAAAATGGGCAAGTCCGGCGAGGCCATCGAGCAGTTCAAGATGATCTACGAAAACGACATCGGGTTCCGGGACGTTGCGGCCCGGGTCGATGCCTACTACGCCGCCCAGTCCCGCGGGTCCGCGTAGTCACCGGTCCCGCTTCAACAGGTACTCCGCGAACGCCAGCAGGGCCGACGCCTTGCCCCGGAACGGCTTCAATGCCGAAAACGCCTTGGCCGTCAGCTGCTCCGCAATCCGGCGCGACTTCTCCAATCCCACGATCGACGGGTACGTCGCCTTGGCCGCCGCGACATCCTTCCCCGCGGTCTTCCCCAGCTTCTCGCTGGTCTGCGTCACGTCCAGAATGTCGTCGATCACTTGGAAGGCCAGACCCACGTGGAAGCCAAAATCTGTCAGCGCCTCCAGTTGCCCTGGGGTGCCGTTCGCACTCATCCCGCCCAACCGCACCGACCCGCACAGCAACGCCGACGTCTTCCGCTCGTGGATGTACCGCAGCTGGGGAACCGAGAGCGATTTCCCTTCCCCTTCCAAATCGGCAACCTGCCCTGCGATCAGCTGGAGCGACCCGCTCGCCTGCGCCAGCTCCCGCATCTGCACCGACACGGGATACCGCTTCCTCTCCGGCGCCTGCGCCAGGATCTCGAACGCCATCGTCAACAGGGCATCCCCCGCCAGGATCGCGATGCCCTCCCCAAAAACTTTGTGGTTCGTCGGCTTGCCCCGGCGAAAATCATCGTTGTCCATCGCCGGCAGGTCGTCGTGGATCAACGAATAGGTGTGGATGCACTCCACCGCCGCCGCCGCCGGCAATGCGTCCAGAATCTCGCCACCGCAAGCCTCCGCCGCCGCCAGCACCAGGGCCGGACGAATCCGCTTCCCCCCAGCGAAAAGGCTGTACCGCATGGCCTTGTGAATGGTCGCAGGCCGAGCGTTGGCTTTTGGCAAAAAGCCGTCCAACGCCGCGTTAACTGTCGCGGTCCGGTCGCGCAGATAACTTTCCAGATCAAATTGGGACCCCGGTCCGGAAGCGCCGGGCGACGTCGTGCGTGCCATGTCCGGCGACGTATAGGGAGCCAACCCCCCACCGGGCAAGGCGTTTCCCTTCAAGTTTAAGATTGCCCGATTCACTTCTGCCACTAGTGTGACCCTCCTTTGACGCAACAAGGGATACCCCGACTGTGAATTCTGACCTGATCCGCAAAGCCCTCGAGAAGGTGGGCAATCCTAATGTCCTCGTGAACCTCGTCTCCCGTCGGGTCAAGCAATTGAACGGCGGCGGCGGCGGCATGGGACGCCCCCTCATTTCCGACACCATCGGACTCGGCGTCGCCGATATCGCGCTCATCGAGATCATCGAAGATAAAATCACCTGGGAATATGCCCTCGACGAAATCGCGGCCGAAACTAACCGGAAACGCCGTCGTCGCCAGCCCTCCGTTCTTGATTAATCCCGCGGGCCCGGCCCGCCGAACGCGCCCCGGACCCTAACCGGGGCGCTTTTCTTTGCCACCCACCTCATGGCCGACATCGTCCAAAACCCGAAGGCGCGGCGAGACTACGAGATTCTCGAAACCTACGAGGCCGGCATCGTCCTCCACGGCACCGAAGTCAAAGCCCTTCGAGCCGGAAAAGCCCAGATCGCCGACGCCTTCGCTCGCGTCGAGAAAAACCAGGCCTGGCTGCACAACGCCCATATCGACGAGTACTCCTGGGGCAATCGCAATAATCACCAGCCCAAGGCCGCCCGGAAACTTCTCCTCCATAAAAGCGAAATCCGGAAACTCGCCGCCGCCACCGCCATCAAGGGCCATACCCTCGTCCCCCTCTCCTTCTACTGGAAAGCCGGCCGCGTCAAAGTCGCCATCGCCATCGGCCGCGGCAAACAACTGTTCGACAAGCGCCAGGACCTCCGGGAACGCGACTCCGATCGCGACCTCCAGCGGGCCATGAATCACCGGCTCAACCGGTAGTTCGTCCTCCTTCCGGCCGCCGCCTCCCTGAACCAGCTATCAAGAATGGCGACGGGCGGGAGCGAGTTCCCAGTACACCCCCACTTCCTACCCTGCGAAATCCGCCGGGAGGTTTCTCCTTCTCCCCCCAGGCAGAAGATCAGCTTGTGGGCAGCTCCCGACGTTCCTCGCTCCCCGGTTCGTGGCCGCAACACCTCTCCGAGATTCGTCTGAAACTTGCCCCCCAGTTCCCGGGTGTTCTCGCCACCGCGGTCGATCGTCGACCCCGGTGAATCAACCAAAACCTCAGCCTCTGCCTTCACGGCATCCCCATCATGAGAACATTCGCACGCATCGTCTCGTCCGCCGCCCTCGCCCTCACCTGCATCACCACTCAAGCCCTCGCGGTCGACCCGTCCGCCGGCTTCGTCGATTTCGGCAAATTCACCCCGCCCTCCGGCGGCGGTCAGTTCGTCGAGGTCAATATCAAATCTCCCCTCATCGGTCTCGCCGTCCGCCTTACCGAAAAAGCGGAACCCGAGGTCGCCGACCTCCTCCGCGGACTTCATTCCGTACGCGTCAATGTCATCGGCGTCGATGACGCCAACCGCGCCGAACTCGGGGAGCGCCTCGCCGCAATCCGGACCGAACTCGAATCCAAAGGCTGGGAACGCATCGTCACGGTCCAGGAAAAGGGACAGGAGGTCGGCGTCTACCTGAAGCAGCGGGGTGAGGAGTCCATCGAAGGCGTCGTCGTCACCGTGCTCGAAGCCAACAAGGAAGCCGTCCTCGTCAATGTCGTCGGTGACATTCGTCCCGAGAAGATCGCGCTGCTCGGCGAGAAGTTCGGCATCGAACCGCTCAAGAAGGTCGGCGAAGTCACCAAGAAGAAGTCCTGACCCGGCTCCACCCGCGTCACCGGGTTCGCCGCAACCCCATCGGGCGGCGAACCCTCCACCCCACCTCCCACAAGATCCCCATCATGAGCACGCTCGCCACCTCTCCGCTTCCGGCCTATGCCGTTCCCACACCCTCGTCGGTCCGACGCGGATTCCGGTGGCGCTGGCTCTTTCTCACCCTGGGCGGTCTCGCCTCCCTCGCCGTCATTTTCCTGGTCGCGCTTCTCCTTTCCTTTCGCATGGGTGGAGAAGCCCGCGCCGTCCGCCACGCCGTGTTCGCTGCCACGCCCGGCGAGTGGTCACCCCAATTCGAGCTCGGCGTGGGTCGCCTCCCCGCCTGGCTCGCCCGCGCCGGCTTCCACCTGGTCGAGGGGAAACTCGACCTCCCGCCCGAGGCAGGTTTCGGCGTCGACGCCTTCCGTTCCGCCGATGTGGGCGTGTACCAGCGACGTCACTCAGGCGCCCCCTCCTCCCACGCGATCACACTCGCAAAAGTCGACGACGCCATGTCCGGCCGGGACTGGGAATCCATCGTCTCGGTTCAGGAAGGCCGCCAAAGCGTTCGTGTGTTCGTTCCCAAGACGATGACCGACCTCCGCGACACCCAAGCCTGCGTGTTCGTGATGGAACGTGACGAACTCATTATTGTCTCCGCCCGCCTCAACCTCGAACCGCTGCTCGAACTCGCTTCCTCAAAGCTCCATTGCCTCTCTTTTCCGAGATGACCCTGGAACTCCCCCGGCGTACCGTCGCCGGGTCTCCATGCTGTCACCCACCGATTTCCCGTCCGCGGGTCACCCCTCACCCCTCCTGATTCATCGCCTGCTCGATCGCCCAAAGACCTGGGCGCCTGACCAGAAGATCATTTACCGGGACATCCGCGAACTGACCTACACGGAGTTCTTTGAACGGGTCGAACGTCTCGCCCAGGTCCTCATCCGACTCGGCGTCCGCCCCGGCGACCGCGTCGGGGTCGTCGACTGGGACAGCCACCGCTATCTGGAGTGCTTCTTCGCGGTTCCCATGCTCGGGGCCGTCCTTCACACCGTCAATGTACGCCTTTCACCCGACCAAACGCTCTTCACCATTCAGCACGCCGGGGACCGGGTCCTTCTGATCCATCCCGACTTTTTCCCGCTGATGGAAGGGCTGCTCCCTCAACTGCCGTCGGTCCAGGCCTGCATCGCTCTTCCAGACCACGGCAACGTCCCAGCTTCCACGATACCGTTTGCGGGTGACTACGAATCGCTCCTGACTGAGGTCGCCTCCAGTTTCCAGTTTCCCGAATTCAGTGAAGACACCCCGGCGACGCTCTTCTACACGACCGGAACGACCGGAATTCCGAAGGGCGTCTTCTTCAGCCACCGCCAGCTCGTCCTCCACACCCTGGGCGCCGGTCTCAGCCTGACCGCCTTTCATGATCCCGTCTCCCTGCGTGCCGACGACGTCTACATGCCTCTCACCCCGATGTTCCATGTGCACGCCTGGGGTGTGCCGTACCTCGCCACGCTTCTCGGAATGCGCCAAATCTACCCGGGCCGCTATGAGCCTCAGATGCTCCTCAACCTGATCCGCCAGCACCGTGTCAGTTTCTCCCATTGCGTGCCCACCATCCTGCAGATGCTCCTCCACCACCCCGCGTCGGCATCCCTGGATGGATCCCAGCTCAAGATCATCATCGGAGGCTCCGCCCTCCCTCAGGGTCTCGCCAAACAAGCCATGGACCGCGGTATCCGGGTCATGGGCGGCTACGGCATGTCGGAAACCTGTCCCATCATCGCCCTCTCCCACATCAAACCCGACGACCTCCACGCCGCTCCCGAACGCCGTCTCGACCTGCTGACCCGCACCGGCTTCCCCATACCCCTGGTCCAGGCCATCGCCGTTTCCCCCGACGAACAACCGCTTGCTCCCGGACCTCAAAACACCGGAGAACTCGTGCTTCGTGCCCCTTGGCTCACCCGCGGCTACTACCGCGACAACGAACGCTCCCGAGAACTCTGGCGCACGAAATGGCTCCATACCGGCGATCTCGCACTCCTCGACAACGAGGGCTACATCCGAATCACCGATCGCCTCAAAGACGTCATCAAGATCGGCGGGGAATGGATTTCATCCCTCGAACTCGAAAACGCCCTCAGCCAGCATCCCGCCGTCAAGGAGGTCGCCGTCATCGGTGTCGCCGATGCCAAATGGGAGGAACGCCCCCACGCTGAGGTGATCCTTCGCGACGATTTCCACGGGCAGCTCACCGCCCGAGACCTGCTTCATTTCCTGCACGACTTCATCGACCGCGGCGTCATTCATAAACGCGCCGTTCTCACCGAAATCCGCTTCGTCCATTCCATCCCGAAGACAAGCGTCGGCAAAATCAACAAACGCGAGCTCCGCGCCCAACTCGAATCGGCGCGGCACCCGAACTCGGAGAAGGTCCTCAGCTTGCCCGGCGGCCCCGCGCCGCACCCGGAGTCGCACCCCGAGTCGCCACGCCGAGATGCTCAGCTAGCTTGAGCGGTTGTCCCGCGGTCGCTAACTTAAATGGCCGTGCCGCCAACTGCTGACCCCCAACCCACGCCAGCGGTCCGCATCGACAAGTGGCTGTGGGCCGTGCGCCTCTACAAGACCCGGTCCATCGCCTCCGAAGCCTGCCGCTGCGGGCAGGTCCGCATTGACGACAAGCCCGTGAAGGCCTCCCGGGACGTGCGCCCAGGTGACCTCATCACCGCTCGCACCGGCCCCATCACCAAGACCGTCCGCGTCCGTGTCGTTCTCGAAGACCGCGTGGGTGCCGCCAAAGTCTCCGAGTATGTGGATGACCTCACCCCGCCCGAGGAACTCCAGAGGCTGAAGGAAGCCTCCCTCCATCCCGCGTGGCGCCCACCTGGGGCCGGTCGCCCCACCAAACGCGAGCGACGCCTCCTTGAAGACTTCCTTACCCCACCGCCCGAAGGATCGTGACACCCGCGACGTCACCGCTTTGCGGCTTGAACGGGAATGCCATCCAGACCTCCATGACCGGCGTGCGTCGCCTTCCCCTTCCGGTACGGCTGGGCTTGCTGCTCGCAGCGGCAATTCTCGCCGCTCTTAACCCTTCGGCCGCCCAGACCAGCCCCGCTCCATCCCAGGTTCCACCACCGGCCCCGCCACCCCAGGACGCCCAAGTCGAGGCCCTCTTCACTGGACCCGTGCCGACCTTCGATATCCGGATTGAATCAGCCTACGCCGCTCGCCTCCGCCGGGCCCCACGCACCGACGTCCCTGCCACGGTCCGCATTGGCGCGAAAACACTCTCCAGGGTCGGGGTCCACCTCAAAGGCGCCGCCGGCAGCTTCCGCGACTTCGACGATCTCCCCGCGTTGACCCTCGATTTCGACGAGTTCGTTCCCGGCCAGGAGTTCTCCGGCGTGGTGAAGTTGCACCTCAACAACTCGGTCCAGGACCCCAGCCGGCTGTCGGAAAGCATCGCCAGCCGGATGTACCTGGAATCCGGGTTGCCCACCGCGCGCGCCGGCCACGCATTCGTGCGGCTGAACGGCCGGGACCTCGGCTTGTACGTGATGAAGGAAGGCTACGACGGCCGTTTCCTGCGCCGACACTTCCCCCCGCAGGAACGCCCTCTGGGCAATCTCTACGATGGCGGCTTCCTTAGGGACATCGACGAGGACCTGGAACGCGATACCGGAAAAGGACCTGAGGATCGTTCGGATCTGCGCCAACTCCGAAGGGCCGCGTCGACCCCCGTGGCCCAACGCGCGGTGTCTCTGGGTGGAGCCCTGGATGTCGACCGCTTCCTCACCCTTCTCGCGATTCAGTCGCTGACCGACGACTGGGACGGGTACGCCCGCAACCGAAACAATTACCGGCTCTATTTCGATCCCAAAACCGGCCGGGCGATTTTCATCCCCCATGGCATGGATCAACTCTTCAACCATTCCAGCGTTCCGGTGATGCCCGACTGGGGCGGGCTGATCGCCCGCCAGGTCATGGAAGTGCCGGAGTGGCGCACGCGCTATAGCCAACGATTGCGCGAAGTGGCGGAAAATCGATTCACCTTGGCGTGGGTGACCGCACACATCGCCGCGGTGGAAGCCCGCCTCAATCCAGCATGGGCGGACCGCAAGCCCGAGGAATTCCAGGAGTGGTCCAACGAGACCCGCCGCCAATCGAACCACATCGCCGCCCGCATTCGGAGTGTGCGCCGGCAACTCGGGTTGCCGCCCGACCCCGACCTCCCCAGCGTGGTGAGAAGGGTCGTTCAGCCCCAATCGCTCGACGGCTGGATACCCCGCCCGCAGCAGGGAATCGCACGTCTCCAACGAACGCCTCCACCGCAGCCGGCACTCCACTTGGTCGCCTTGCAGCATGGCACCTCGGCGTCGTTTCGCACCTCGCGAAACCTGCCGGCGGGCAGCTATCGCTTCGAAGCCAGCGCCCGCACCGTCGCGATATCCGCCTCCGACGCCAGCCCGCCCGGTCGCGGGGTGGGCATCCGGATCAGCGGCGCCAACCGCGAAGCCTTCCTGGTGGGCAACAACACCTGGACGCCGCTGCAGTTCAACTTCGAGTTGGATGAAGATCGCAACGTGGAGTTCGTCATCGAGATTAGCGCCGACCGCGGCGAAGCCTGGTTCGATCTGTCCTCCCTCAAACTCTCCGGCCGTTAGGGGGAACGATTCCGTAAACCCGATCGCCCTCCCCTCTCCGCGCTTGACACAAGTGTACTAGTGTACTATGACAGTGGACGTCACCCATGCGGATACAGGTCCAATTCGATCTCGGTCAGCCGGTCTATGTGCAGATCATGGATCAGGTGAAATCCGCGGCCGCCTCGGGGGCACTGCAGCCCGGCGAATCGCTCCCCGGTATTCGGCCCCTCGCTGAGCAGCTGCGAGTCAATCGCAACACGGTCGCCAAAGCCTACCTGGAACTCGAACGGGAGGGGGTCATCGAAACCCGCCCCGGCAAAGGCTGCTTCCTACGAAACGGGCAGAGCCGATTCCGCAAGGCCGCCCGCATCGAAATGCTCCTGCCCCAGGTCGACGCGGTCGTCGTCCAGGCCCACAACCTCCAGATCCCGGATGATGAACTCCTGCAACTGCTCCAGGAGCGCCTCGCCCATTTTCAGAACTCCCGCGAAACCTCCAGAAGCTGATCCCATGACGAACGACACTCCCGCCATCGAAATCCGCGGACTCGTGCGCCGCTTCGGCAAGACTGAAGCCGTCCACGGCCTCGACCTCACCGTGCCCGCCGGTTCGTGTTATGGCTTCTTCGGTCGCAACGGCGCCGGAAAAACCACTACCATCAAGTGTCTGCTCAATCTCCTGAAGCCGGACTACGGCACCGTCCGGGTCTTTGGTCTCGACCCCGCCAAACAGGAACTCGAGGTGAAGCGCCGGATCGCCTACGTTCCGGATCAGGTGGCCTTCTACCCCTGGATGTCCGTCCGGGACTCCCTCGATTATGCCGCCTCCTTCCGGGCCAAGTGGAACATCGACACCGAAGCCGGACTGCTCGAACGCTTCCGGCTCGACGTCCGAAAACCCGTGAACGGCCTCTCCAAGGGTCAGCGCACCCAACTCGCCCTCATCGGTGCCATCTGCGCCGACCCGGAACTGCTCATCCTGGATGAACCTACGTCCGGACTCGACCCGATCGTCCGCCGCGAATTCATTGAGGCGGTCATCGGCGCCTACCAGGACGCCGACCCCGGCCGTCGCACGGTCTTCGTGTCCACCCATCTCATCACCGAGTTCGAGGGTTTGATCGATCGCTTCACCATCGTCGAAGGCGGCAAATCCACAGTCTGCCTCGACGCCGACGAAGCACGTTCCAAGTACCGCCGCTTGCGGGCCCGGTTCGCCGGCGAGCCGCCCACGCTCAAACATCCCGGCATTCTTCGCCAAACCCGCAACGGCCGTGAGCTCGAACTCATCACCAACGGCGCCACCGAGGCGGTGCTTGAGGAACTCCGGAAATCCGCGCCCGAGGACATCCAATCGGAAGCCCTCTCCCTCGAAGAAATCTTCGTGGTCGCCAATCGCTGACCCCTGACCCTTTCCCGAGGGAAAGGGAGTCGCGTATGACCCGCCTGCAAGCTCCAAACTCACGCAGCTCGTTTAGACAACGCCCGATCCAGTGAACCCCTGGCCCAACCCTCGGAAACCGGCGGTGCGTATTCTCCTTCTCCCCCCGGGAGAAGGCCGGGATGAGGGCCGCTCGCGGTCTTCCTCGCTCCGCGGTTCATGGTCCGAACCCGTGTCCATTCCTTGGAAATCGTTCCTCCCTACCCAACCGATCTCATGAATACGGCCCTCGCTTTGCCCCACGGACTCCGTCACCCGTCGTGGTACATACCCCTGCTTCTGCCGATCCTTCCATTGATCGCGGCTTACGGGGATAACACCAACCTGTTCGACAACCTCCTCGGCACCGCCGCCATGATCGTTCTCGGCCTTGTCTACTCCGTCGGACTCGGCGCCTTTGTCGACCTCGCGCCCAAGCTGGTCCGCAAGGAGATTGAGCAACTCCGTCCCGCCTGGCTGCTCGGACTCTTCGCCGCCCAATGCGGACTGATGTTCCGGCAGCAGAACAATCTCGATGAAATCCTGCTGCTTCCGCCGCTTCTCTTCGCCCTGCTCGCCTCGCTCTCCTTCGGCATCGAATTTCAGCAACGCACCATGCCGTCCCTCCTGTGCGCTCCCGTCGATCGCCTCCAGCTTTGGCGCATCAAGATGTCGGTGTTCGCCGCTGCGATGCTCTCCCAGATCGTCATCCTCGTCGTCTCGGCGGTGACCGCTGTCGGTTTCATCTCCTCGCATATTGCGATTCTCACGGGTTTCGCCCTGGCCTTCGCCTTCGCCGCGTGGGCCACCGTTCCCCTGTGGACCCTGCTGACCCGCAATCTGCTCGCCGGACTCGTCTTCGCCCTGGCGATTCCCTCGGTCACCCTCGCCCTAGTAGGAAGTCTGGTGGAATGGGTCTCCTCGCCCTTTGGCATAGCCTCGAACCTTTCCACGGTCACCCTTTGGACACTGGGGATGGCTTACCTCATCGGAGCGCCATGGTTCGCCCGGCAGCGCTGGCTCTCCCTGGAGGCACCCGATCTTCCCGAACGCGAAATCAGCGGCCTCTTCCTCGGCAGACGGCAATCCACCACCGCAAGGACGGCCTCTCCGCGATCCTGGCTCCGTTCCCTGATCGGCAAGGAACTTCGGCTCCAGACCGTGACCTTGGTCTCCCTGGCGGTTGCACTCCTCCTCTCGCTGGCAAAGCCTTATCTGCCGCAGGCCATCCTTTCCCAGGACCTCGCATCCCTGATGATCGGGCTTTTTGCCGTTGTCACTATCCTCCTCGCGGGCTCCACGGCCATCGCCGAAGAACGCCGCTTGGGAACGCTCGATGGCCAGGTTCTCCTCCCGGTTTCCCGCACCGCGCAATGGCTGCTCAAACTAGGCCTCGGCTTCGCCATTTCGACCATCGCAACGGTTCTGATCGTCCTGGTTGTCCCCGCTTCATTCGGGACGGGTGAGTTCTATCTCCAAATCCCCGGCGTCCTCGTGCTTTTCGTATTCACGTTTCTTGCGTCTTCGGCCGCACCCAACTCGCTTCGGGCCCTGCTTCTGGGACTGGGTTTTACTGGAACTATTCTCGCGGCGTGTTACGCGGTCGCGGCGATGGGATTGATGGCGGACAATATCGTGAGTTCCCCTGAGCGGGTCCAAATGGCGATAGAACAACCCGAAGCGTTGCTCGCCCAAGCCCGTGCCTTGTCGGAGGCCGAGGCCGCCGCCCTTCAGACGCGGGTCATCCCTCGATTCCTTCTCTTCTTCCTCGTTGCGGCTTCCGCCACAGCCAGCCTGCCCCTCCTGCTCGCTCTGGCGTTCTCCCGCCAGAATTTCAACCACCCCTCCGCAGCGTCGCGGCGTCTGAATCTTCAGTTCCCCACTTGCATGCTCGCCACATTGCTCGCCGGCGGTTGCGTGGTCGGCGCCGCCCTCTGGCTCCAAATCCGCACGGTGAAACAGGGGATACTGATCATGGCCCGCCGCGAGGTCGACCTAGTGGCACGCTTGTCCCCTGCGGAACTCAAACTCCGCGACGCCCTGCGCGGACAACGCCTCGACGACACTGCCGAATCTTTCACCTTCCGCCGGCGCGTTCCTTCCGGGGGCATCGACCCGGTCCTTCTACCACCTCCGACTTCGCTCACAGAACCGACGGCGACCAAGAATGCCGGGAGCGGCCAGGTTCTCCACTGGAGTCACGTGATACGCAGCATGCCCCTGGATCGCCCTTCCCGTGGTCTTCTGATTCTCGACGGCGACATACCCGAAGACATCCGTGACGCGCTACGCCAGGAAGCTATCGCCAAGGGCGACCCGGACATTCCCGCCACCCCGGGACGCCCGCCTGGGCCCTGGCCCGAGGACAACGCACCCAAGGGATTTCAAATGAGTCAGGAAATGATCCGACGTTACGGCCTGACCACGCAACTCGGCATCGCCTCGCCCATCGCGCCGAGGTCAACCAACACCCCACCTGCCGTCGACGTTCGAACCTCCCCGAACGGCAATCCCGCGCGTCGCTACCCAATGTCCCCCGAGCTGATGAAGCGTTACGGACTGCTTCCGGCTCCCGCGCCGTCCACGAACACCATTTCTCCCACTTCCGACACCACCCCGGCGACGCCGCCCGCGCCATAGGTCTTTCGGTGAGCCCTTGTCCGAAGCGGCGGGCGTCTCGCACGGCGGCCTACCCAGTTCATGGTCCCCATGCGTGTCCAAATTTTGGAAAACGTTCCTACCCATGAATCGTCACCCAATCCCAGCGACAACCACGCAAGCCTTCCTTCCTACGGAACGTCCGGCGAGTCACCCAGCAACAGCACCCGCACCTCCTCAAACCGCCCCACGACGGTATCCGCGTCCTTCAGGCGCCCCGCCTCGGTGGTATTGGTAATGGCGATCACCCGCATCCCGGCCGCCCGTGCCGCGGCCACACCCGGCGCCGAATCCTCGATGACGACGCATTCGGCCGGCGTCACGCCCAATAGTTCCGCCGCCCGAAGGAAAAGATCGGGCGCCGGCTTCCCACGCGCCACGTCCTGCACCGAAATGGCGTGCTGGAAATGCCGCCGCAATCCGCGAAGCTCCAGTACCCCTGCGATCGCCGTCCGCAACGAGCCTGACGCCACCGCTAACGAATAGCGCCGGGCCAGGTCTTCCACCAAAGCCGGGATCTCCGGGAAAATCGGCTCGCGCTCCCGCAGGAGATCCAGAAAGAGCGCCCCCTTTTGTTCGAGCAATGCATCCGGTGTTCCCGCCACCTCGCGCCCCTCGATCAGCTTCAACAACACCGGGCGGTCCGCGGTTCCCACAAATCGATGCCAATCCCCGATCACCGATTCCTCAATGCCCAACTCGCTGAGAAGGAGCCGGAACGACTCTTGATGCAGGGGTTCGCTGTCCACGATCACCCCGTCCAAGTCGAAAATCACCGCCTTCGTTCCATTTCGAAATCGCGTCACGGGCGCACGGTATCGAAGCCAAACGGAAAGCGCAGGAGTAACAAAAGGGAACGCCCCCACACAGATCACTCAGAGCTCATTCCACGGATCGCTGCCGCCGGGCTGGCCGAACGCCTCGTCTGGCGCTAATCTTGGCCCTCGGATCCCGCTCGCTGAGGACTGAAGCTTTTGGCGTGCGCGAACCGAGCATGCCCACATCCATCAACCGCGTCCGAATCGGGTTCCTCCCCGCTCTTTGCATCGTAACGCCAAAGCAGGACGACTTCCGACTGACGATCGGTCTCGCCGTTGACCTGTGACCCAGGAAACCGGGGGCGCGATGCCACCGTCCGGAACGCTTCCTTCTACCGTCCCGCCGGCTCCACCACCGTCAGCGTCATCCCGCTCCGCACCCCGTTGGTGATCGTCTGACGCTGGCCCGAGGGCCACTGTACCTCCACCGCATCGATCACCTCCGATCCCGACCATCCGAAATACAGAGGCAACGAACTTTGGGCCAGGTAGCCGGACTTGCCGTCATGGTATTGAGTCCAGACCCTGCCCCCGGCCCGCACCTGAACCCTCGCCCCGAGGCCGTCCCGGTTGGATCGGGTTCCCTGCAGCTTCAACTTCAGGGAACGAATCGGCCTCCGTTCGGCGAGATCGCTCATCAGGATCTGTGGCCGGTCATTGAACTCACCCACCACCACGTCCAAATCGCCGTCATCGTCCAAGTCGCAGATCACCGAGGAGCGTGACGACAACGTCCCCAGGATGTTGGTCCGTTCCGTGGACGTTCCGCAAAGCGGATGCCCCTGGTCGACGCCGCCACAATCCAGGGTGAACCACACCTTCTCGGTGCGCCCGTTACGTCGAGGTTCTACTCCCAAGACGAACTCCGCGTCGAAGAACCGCTTGCCCGCTTCGTTGAGCAGGACCGAATTGATCGCGTACCGGAACGGATACCCCATGCCAGCCGTCACAAAGAGGTCGGGAAACCCATCCGCGTTGAGGTCTCCCACGCTGACGCCCCAGGGCCAATAGGTCTCCAGTCCCATCGCATCCGACGCCTCCACATAGGTGCCGTCACCCGAATCCCGATAGAACGCGTTGCCAAAGATGTTGTTGGTCGAGCCTTGGAAATAGCTCTCCGGAAATTGGGCCGAACAATAAGCCTCGCTCTTCCCTTTCTCGATCTCGGGCCGGAAAGCCAATGCTTTCTCGGTTTGCAAGCCCGTCATGTCCGAGTGCATGTCGGTCACGAAGAGGTCCATACGACCATCCTGATCGTGATCGAAAAACGTCACGCCGGTCGCACCCCAGGGCGTGCGCGGAAAGAGCGCCGCCGTCCGCTCCAGAAACCCCCGGCCTTCGCGATTGGCAAAATACCGGTCATCGCCTTGCATGTTGGGCAGGTAAAGCTCCGGGTACCCGTCCTGATCGAGATCCGAAAAGGTGGCGTCCCCGAACCAACCCCCTCCACGCAACCCCATCGCCGTCGACACCTCTTCGAACTTCCCGTCCCCACGGTTTCGATACAGAAGGCTTGGCTCGGAACGCTCCGGATGCAGATGCCCTTGAAACGCATCGGGCAAGGCCCGGTAGAATCCCCCGGGCCCAAGGGTGTCGGACGTGTAGACCCCGACGTTCGCGACAAAGAGATCCAGACGGCCGTCCCGATCGAAATCCAGGAACACCGCACCAGAGGAATGGCCGACGTAGCCGAGGCCCGCTTCAAGCGTCGCATCCTCAAACGTTCCGTTTCCCTGATTGCGGAAAAATCGATTCCCATGCCGCACCGTCGTCACGAACAGGTCTGGGTCCCCATCGTTGTCGACGTCGCCGAACGCCGCCGCCACCGAAATCGGGTCAGGCATCCCGACCGCAGCTCGTTCCGTGATGTCCTCGAACTGTCCGCCCCCCAGGTTTCGCCAGAGTTGGTTCGAGCCCAGCTGGGTGCAGAAATACAGGTCAGGCCGCCCATCGCCATCGACGTCCGCCACGGCGACACCGTTCCCGTGGTCGTAATGCGCGGCCTTGTAGTCGCGTCCTGCGTCATCCACAGCCCGGTGCTCGAACCGAATCCCACTGGCGTCCACCCGATCCGTGAATCGGAAACCGCGAAAGGCCTGGAATCGCTGGACCGACGCTTCCTGGAATTTCCGACGACCCTCGAGCTGACGTTGGGCGTACCGATGTTCGGGGCTTTGGGCATGGAGCAGCGGAAAGGCGATCCCTGCCGCTAACGACAGAACCATCAGGAATCCACCCTTCAACCGTGACCCACGAGCAAGTCCGACGATTCGCGAATCGGGTGTTGGGGCCATGAACCGGGGATGGGAGCCCTCACCCCTGCCCTTTCGCGGTGGGATAGGGGAAAATCGCTCAACGGGTTTCGAAGGGTGGAACATGATGTTCGCGGGATCGGGAAGTGACAGAACCAGCGGCCTGAGTTTGGCCATTTGAGGCGGGTGATACGCGGCCTCCTCTCCGCATAGGAGAGCGCCCCGCCTGCCGGATCGGCAAGCGGGGCGCTCGTTGAATCTTCAGGAGAACCTGACCTGACCGAGCCTACTTGACCGTCCGATAGAACTTCGGCCCGGCGTTGGGAGGCGTCGTGTAGGTGTTGCCGGTGGGCGCCGGCGTGACGTCGGTCCAGGCCGCCGCCGCACCCAACGCGGACGATTGTTGGAGACGTCCAGTCCCGACCCACGTCACCACCACGTTCGCGCCTTGAACCCGGGCCGTGAGTTGGTCTGGCACCGAGAGGTCTTCACCACCCAGGATCCGGGCATTGTCGAAGGTCCCTTTGACCGCGTTGGCGGTTTCATCCGGGTAGGCCCCGAATCCGAAGGTCAATCCCGAGGCGAAAGCGAAGGGAACCTCGGCTCCGAACACGTCGTCCAGATAGAGTTTCACCGTCGCCCCGTTGGCCACCAGCTTCATCCGGTGTTTGCCGCGGTCATTGAAGGCGGCGGCATCGAAGGCTGCGATATTGACGCCAATGCCAACCAGGTCGTCATCCGCCGCCCCGGTGGACTTGTTGAAGCGCCACCCGTAATTCCGGCCGTCGTGGGCGAGGTAATCCGAGAAGAACACGAAGTTTCCCGAGGCGTTCTTCACCCATGCGCCCGTCCGTTGTTCCGCACCCGTGCCCGTGGTCAGCACGAATTGCACCCGCACGCGATCGATTTCAAACGTGACCGGCGCGGTGGCCGTCGCGTTGTAGGTGTCCTTGGTCAGGAGCGCCAATCCAGGCCAGAGCGAAGCTTCCGCGATGACATCGATCATGGCCACACCTCCGGCAATCGTGATCGCGGACTCCGCCGTGGCAACCCCACTGTCGAACGGAGTGGCGTCCAAGACCCACTTGTTCGCGTCAAAGGCCGTTCCAGGGAAGTCATCGGTCAGGAGGACCTGAGGTACCGCGACCACATCGACCGACAGCGACCCGCTGACGCACGACGACGGGGTGCTGGCGAACTCGAACACCGTCGATCCTTTGCCGACCGGAGTGATGTCGATGGTCTGCGAATTCGGTGCGCCTGCCGCAAAGGTCAGCGTGAGCACGCCAGCGGTGGCGCCGGCAGGGATCGCCACGGCGGGGTTCCGGCTGGTCACCGTCACCGTGACGGGCGCCGCGTCATTCAGCAGTTGGGGGATCGTCAAGGTCGCCTTCCTGCCACTCTCACGCGCCGTCATGATCAGCGCCGTGGGCTCGACGGTGACGCACGGAAGGATGTTTTCGATCCGCAGGTTGTCGAAAGTCCCTTTGACCGAGTCGCTGGAACCGCGCGCGTAAGCGCCCAGTTCGACGTGCAGTCCCGTGGACGCCTCAAGCGAGAAGATCCCGCCCGATCGGCCGTCCAGGAACACCTCCACCGTCCGGCCATTCGCCACCAGCTTCAGACGATGATTGCCAGCGTCCTGATCCAGTTCGTCGAACAGCGGGAGGTTGGCGCCGCCCCCGGTGTCGCCGGCATTCACCTGCCAGCCGTTTTCACCCAGGTTTTGCCCGAAGAAGACGTACCTCGATCGGTCCGCGGTGGTCAGATACACGCCCACGCGGCCCGCCGTTCCGGCCTGCTCGATGGCAACGCGATCCACTTCAACCACCAGATTCAGGTCCTTGGTAGCAACGAAGGTCTTCACCGATTTCAGCGACGAGCCCGACCAGAAATCCGTGTCCGCCAATCCCTCGATCTCCAGCCTTCCACCGGTTTGCGTCACCGTGTAGGTGCCGGTCCCGGTTGCCTCAAAACCCTGATTCGACGTCTGCCACTTGGCTGCATCGATCGTTCCGGCAGCAAAATTCTCCTCCAGCGCGAGTCCTGGACCCGAGATGACTGCCACACTCAGGCGATTGCCGCCGGCGATGCCGCCTTCCAGACTGAACTGAGCGCCGCCCAGTGCCAGGCCGCGGGCCCTGAAGGTCTGAGTGTTGGATCCACCGGCGGGGAAGGTCAGCGTCAGCGAACTGCCGGTCCCACCATCCGGCACGGCGATGCTCGGCGAAGCGCTCACCACCCGCACGTTCACCGCCCGCTGCGAATTGAAGCCCTGCGGTAGCCGGACCGTGATCGGCGGACTCACCGTACCCACCCGCACACTCATGTCGGTGGGGGCGAACGTCGCCGATCCAGTCGAATCAATGCGAAGATTGTCCCAAGTCGTGTCCGCCGTGTCGCCAGTGGCCCGGGCATAGCTGCCGAATTGGAACATCACCGGCGAAAACGGGAACTTCACTTCCGGTCCCGGAATGCCATCCAGGAACAGTTTCACCGTCCTGCCGTCCGCCACCATGCTCATGCGGTGCAGGGCGCCGTCGTCCAGTGTGGCGCTATTGTAGGTCACGATGTCGATCCCACCGCCGGTGGGCGCATCCCCATCCTCACCAATATTCCGGTTGTAACGCCAACCGCCCTCGCCTCGGACGTCGGCGAATAGCACGTACTTCGTCTTCGTCTGGTCGAGAATCCAGAGGGCACTGCGTGAGGCCGTCCCGACGCCGGCTTCCGCCACACGGTCAATCGCGATTGTGACGGTCTCGGTTTCCGAGGGCGCGAAGGTCGGGACGATGCGCAATGTCCCACCCGCCCACCATTGCTGGCTCGTTGTGCCGACGAAGCGCATGACCCCGTTTCCGGCCTCGGCATGAATGTCACCGATCCCACCCTCGAAGAAGGGCGCATCGGCCGCGTATTTGGCCGGGTCGATCGTGTTCGAAGCAAAATCATCCGCAAACAGCGGCGGCGGCGGCCCGGTTTGGATGGTCTGAACCTTGAGGTTGTCCCATGTGGTGTCGGCCGTATCATTGTTGGCCCGGGCGTAGCTCCCGAACTGCAGCACCACCTTGGAGAACGGGAATTTCACTTCGGCGCCCACCGTGCCGTTTAACGAGAGTTTTACCGTTTTGCCATCCGCGATCAGCCCCATCGTGTAAGGCCCGCCGGCGTCAAAGTCCCCACCGTTAAACGCGGCGATATCGATGCCACTGCCGGTCGGTGCATCCCCATCCTCGCCAATCTTCCTGTTATACCGCCAACCCCCTTCGGCCCGCACATCCGCGAAGAGAACGTACTTGGTCTTGGTCTCATCCAGGATCCAGAGGGCACTCCGGGACGCCGTCCCCACCCCCGCCTCCGCCACGCGGTCAATCGACACCACCACAGGCGTCGACTCGGTCGCGTTGAAGGTCGGCACCACCCGCAGCGTGCCGCCCGCCCACCATTGCTGGCTGGTCGTGCCCACGAACCGCATCACCCCGCCGCCCGCCTCCGCATGGATGTCTCCCACGCCACCCTCGAAAAACGGCGCGTCCGCCTGGAACTTCGCCGGATCAATCGAGTTGCCCGAGAAATCATCCGAAAACACAACGCTCAACTGGGGGACCGTCTCGATCTTCAGGTTGTCCCAGGTCGTGTCCGCCGTGTCGTTGTTGGCGCGCGCATAGCTGCCAAATTGAACCACCACCTTCGCAAACGGAAACTTCACCACGGGCCCGGCAATCCCATCCAGGAACAACTGCACCGTCAGCCCGTTCGCGACCACCTTCATCCGGTGAAGCGCCCCATCATCGAACGTTCCACCATTGAACGGCGCAATGTCGATTCCGCTGCCCGTGGGAGCGTCCCCGTCCTCGCCAATCTTGCGATTGTACCGCCAACCACCCTCGGCCCGGACGTCCGCAAAGAGCACATACTTGGACTTCGTCTCGTCCAGGATCCACAAGGCGCTTCGGGAAGCCGTCCCCACACCCACCTCCGCCACGCGATCGACGGAAACAGTCAGAGGCGATTCTTCGGTGGCGTTGAAGGTCGGAACAACACGCAGCGTACCGCCCGCCCACCATTGCTGGCTCGTCGTGCCGACAAACCGCATGACTCCACCGCCCGCCTCGGCGTGAATGTCGCCGACGCCGCCTTCGAAAAAGGGCGCATCCGCCTGGTACTTGGCGGGATCGACGGTGTTCGACGAGAAATCATCCTCGAAGATCACCTGGGTCAATTGAGCTTGGGCAGGACGAATCCAGCTCAGCAGGACAGCCACGACCAAAAGGGTCATGGCACCACCGCGATATAGGAGGGTGCACATAGGATTGCTGGGAACAAAGGGGACTTACACAACCCGGTTTTCGAGGTCAAAAGAATTTACCACAAATCACGCGCTTTCTCACAGGCCTACCTTCTGCAAGCGACTCCGAGCACTTCAAAAACACGGACCCAAGCAAGTTTCTATAACACCACCTTCCCCCCAACCCTTGATTCGGAATCCTTCGCCCTTGCCACCGGGTCCCACCGCATGCCCACCGTCTGCCCGTCGCACCAGGCTCCACCATGTACCGAGTTCCTCGCTGTTCAGCCGTTTTCCCCGCCTGGAGTCTGGTCCCCGCCCTCCTGGTGGCTCCCACCCTGAATGCCCTCGAATGGACTACCTTCCCCAGCCATCGGCAGGCCCCAGTCTTAAGTCCCGCCCCAAGCCCGGGCAGCCACGGATTCACCTCGCTGCCACCCGACACCACCGGCATCACCTTCACCAACGTTCTCGACGGGGAACGCTCTCTCACCAACCAGATTTTCCTCAATGGCTCCGGTGTCGCCCTCGGCGATGTCGACGGGGATGAATTGCCCGACCTCTACCTCTGCGCACTCGACTCCCCCAACGCTCTGTACCGCAATCTTGGCAACTGGCGCTTCCAGGACATTACCGCCGCGTCTGGCACTGCCTGTGCCGACCAAGCCTCTACCGGGGCCACCTTCGCGGACGTCGATGGCGACCGAGACCTGGACCTTCTCGTCAACGGAATCGCCCGCGGCTCACGCCTGTTTCTGAATGACGGCAAAGGTCGGTTCTCCGAGGCCACCGACGCCTGGGGCTTGCGATCCAACGCGGGTGCCACGTCGTTCGCCCTCGCCGACGTCGACGGCGACGGTTCCCTTGACCTCTACGTCGTCCACTATCGCAATGACACGATGCGGGACCTGCCAGGGATCAACTTCACCGTAGGCACCACCAACGCGATCCGCCGGTTGCTCACGGTCAATGGCCAACCCGCCACCGCACCGGAATGGCTCGGCCGTTTCACCCTCGAACCCGGCGGCGGGATTCTGGAAAACGGCGAAGCCGACGCTTTTTTCCGCAATTCAGGTCAGGGCCGCTTCATCCCACAACCCTGGTCGACCAGCCCAGCCTTTCTCGACGACCACGAGAAGCCCGTTCCAACTCCGTACGATTGGGGATTGTCCGCTCAATTCCGGGACCTGAACGGGGACGGCGCCCCCGATCTTTACGTCTGCAACGACTTCCAATCGCCGGACCGAATCTGGATCAACGACGGCCAGGGCCGCTTCCACCCGATCCATGGCAATGCGATCCGCCAAACCAGCCTGTTCTCAATGGGCGTCGATGTCGCCGACATCGATCGAGATGGCGTCGCCGACATCTTCGTGGCCGACATGCTCAGCCTTGATCATCGACTCCGGCAGGTGCAGGTCATGGACGCCAACGCCTACGCCCAGATCCGCCAGAGCGCGGGCCGCCGACCGCAATCGTCGCGCAACACGCTCTTCGTCGGACGAGGCGACGGGACCTATGCCGAGATGGCCCAGATGGCCGGAATCGATGCCTCGGATTGGTCATGGTGCCCGGTATTCCTCGACGTCGATCTCGACGGATTCGAAGACCTGCTCATCACCACGGGTCACTGGCGCGATGCCCAACACGCGGACGTGGCCCGCGAACTCGACACCGAAGCGCAGACGCGACGCCTTTCCCCCCGCGAACAACTTCGGTCGCGACGTCGCTTCCCGCGTCTCGACACCCCGAATGTCGCGTTTCGTAACCGAGGGGATCGGACGTTCTCGGAAGTCGGCGCCGCCTGGGGTTTTGACTCCCGCCGGATTTCCCAAGGTTTCGCGCTCGCCGACCTCGATCACGACGGCGATCTCGATGCGGTGATCAACTGCCTGAACGACGCGCCGCTGATCCTCCGCAACAACGCCGCCGCTCCCCGCATCGCTGTGCGGCTCCGGGGCACCGCACCCAATACCCAGGGCATCGGGGCCTTGGTCCGGGTCCTGGCCGCTGAGCTTCCGGAACAGTCCCAGGAAATGATTCTCGGCGGACGCTATCTGTCGTCCGACGACTCCGTTCGCAGTTTCGCCGCCGGTCATGCGACAAACCGCCTGGTGATCCAAGTCCGTTGGCGAGACGGCTCACGGACAGTTCTCACCAACGCTCCTGCCAACCACCGGTTTGAGGTCGTCCAGGAATCGCCTCCGTCCCCGGATTCGTCGCCCGATCGGCGAACCACCCCCGCGTTAGAACCTTCGCTCGCAACCACCCCCGCCTTCGAGGACATCAGCCATCTGCTCGGCCACGAGCACGTGGACAACCCGGCCGATGATTTCGCCGTGCAACCACTCCTTCCGCACCGGCTCGGCCACGCGGGTCCCGGGGTTGCCTGGTTCGACTTCAACGGCGACGGCTGGGAAGACTTGCTCGTCGGAGCCGGCCAAGGCGGACGCCTCGCGGTGTTCCGAAACAATCAACAGGGCGGTTTCATCCCCCAGCGCGCCCGACTCCTCGAGGCCACCGCCGAGTACGACCAACTGGGCGTCCTTGGTTGGCGGGAAAGCGCCACCAACCTGGTCCTGTTCCTGGCCTACGACGGTTCTTCGTCCGCACCCGATGGAGTACCGCCGCTGCGCCGCATCTCGCTCATCACAGGAACTACGGATGACACCCTTCTGCCGCCACACGGAAGCGCGGGTCCGATTGCGATGGCCGACCTCGATGCCGACGGGGACCTCGACCTTTTCGTTGGGGGCCGATCCTTGCCTGGCAGGTTTCCGGAGGCCGCGCCGTCGGCGATCCTGCGCAATGACGACGGACGCTTCGTCGCGATTCCCGAAGCCGCCCGGGCCATGGCCCAGGTAGGAATGGTTCAGGGCGCGGTGTTCGCGGATCTGGATCTGGACGGCCGACCGGAGTTGATCCTGGCCTCCGAATGGGGACCGCTGCGGGTGTTGCGTTTTCAACCCGTCCCCGGAGCCGAGTGGGACCCGCCCCTTCGGTGGCCAAGGCCCGGTCGAGCGGACGAACCAGAGCGTCCTCGTCAACTGAGTGCCATGACCGGCTGGTGGACTTCCATCACCGCCGGAGATTTTGACAGTGACGGTCGGATGGACCTGATGGCCGGTAACTGGGGCCGCAACACAGCGCGGGAACGGTATCGTGGCCGACCCCTGACCTTGCACTTCGGAAGTCCTGAGGATGCGCCACCTTTCCGGTTGCTGGAAACCCAGTTCGACCCACGGCTCGGCCGCGAGGTCCCGCTCCGGGATCGAAATGCCTTGGGCATGGCATTCCCAGCCATTCCCAATCGATTCCCGACCTTTGCGGCGTTCGCAGCCGCCCCTCTGGATCAGATCCAGGAATCGGCCGGCCCGCTCCCCCACGTTCGGACCGCAGCCACCCTGGATTCGATGGTCTTACTCCAACGGGACGGGTACTTCGAGGCCCACCCCCTCCCTTGGCCGGCTCAGATAGCGCCGGTCTTCGGTATCGCGGTGGGCGACCTGGATGGCGACGGCCATGAGGATGCGTTCCTGGCACAGAACTTCTTCGCCATGCAGGCACCGGAAAGCCGCCTCGACTCGGGAACGGGCGTTTGGCTCCAAGGGGATGGACGAGGCGGGTTCAACCCGGTTACCGCCGCCGAGGCCGGTATCCGGATCTACGGCGAAGGTCGGGGAGCCGCCCTGGCCGATTTCGACCACGATGGACGGGTCGACCTGGTGGTCGGCCAGAACCGCGGCCTCACGGCACTGTTTCGCAATGTCCGAGCCCAACCCGGGGTCACGATCCGGCTGAGCGGTCCGCCACGGAACCCCCACGCCATCGGAGCCGTTCTCCGACGGGAGGGACCCGAAGGGCGTCTGGGACCGGCGCGGGAAGTCCGATCCGGCGCCGGTTATTTGTCCCAGGACGCGCCAACCCAGATTCTGAGCGGTGCAGGTTCCGCGTCGGCGATCCACGTTCGATGGCCTGGCGGGCGCACCGAGAGGGTACCTATCCAGCAGGGCACCAAGCAAATCGACCTCCGCTTCCCCACACCATGAGCCATTTTGCTCGCAACGAATGGGTTCCGACATAGCCGGTATTTCATTTGAGCGACTGCGCGACGCGAGTATGATCCCCGCTCGTTTGAGCCGCGCATCCATCGCGTCGGCCGAGTTTTAACCGTGAATACCAAAACTGACCACGCTTCCGATCCCGCCGTCGCCGCCCCCGCCCAGCCTGGTCCCAATCCGCAGCCGGAAACGGATGCCGATAATGCGAATTGGCTCAAACTCATCGAACAGGTCCTCGCGCGCGAGCTCGTAAGACAGCGTCCGGAGAAGGCCACGGGCTTCCTCGAAGGACTCGTGGGAGCCCTTCAAAAAGCGGGGATGCCCACCCCGTATATCACCCATACACCGTACCGGAACTCCCTGGCGGCCAGCCAACAGCCGGAATACCCCGGCGACCTTCAGATCGAGCGCCGGATCAAGAGCATCTGCCGTTGGAACGCCATGGCGATGGTCGTCTACGGCAACAAGGTTTCCGATGGACTGGGCGGGCATATCTCCAGCTACGCCTCCATGGCCACCCTCTATGAGGTCGGCTACAACCACTTCTTCCGCGGCGGCGACGACGGTCAACTTGGCGACCTCATCTACTTTCAGGGCCACACCACCCCCGGAAATTATGCCCGCTCCTTCCTCGAAGGCCGGCTCTCGGTCCGACACCTCCAAAACTTCCGGCGCGAACTCGCGGAGGGCGGCGGTCTTTCGTCCTACCCGCATCCCTACCTGATGCCGGAGTTCTGGCAGTTCCCCACCGTCTCCATGGGGCTAGGCCCGATCAACTCCATCTACCAGGCCCGTTTCCTCCGCTATCTCAAAGCCCGCGGACTCCTCCCCGGTGACCGCGAACCTCGCGTCTGGGCCTACATCGGCGACGGCGAAAGCGACGAACCCGAATCCCTCGGCGCGGTCGCACTCGCCGCCCGCGAGCGCCTCGACAACCTCACCTGGATCGTCAACTGCAACCTCCTGCGCCTCGACGGTCCCGTCCGCGGCAACGGGAAAATCATCCAGGAACTCGAAGGCGTGTTCCGCGGTGCCGGCTGGAATGTCATCAAAGTCATCTGGGGCCGCGACTGGGATGCCTTGTTTGCCGCCGACCACGACGGTCTTCTGCAACGCCGACTGGACGAATGCGTCGACGGCGATTTCCAGAAGTACATCGTCGAAACCGGCAGCTATATCCGGAAGCATTTCTTCGGCAAGTACCCGGCCCTCAAAGCCCGGGTCAATCATCTCTCCGACGAACAACTCACCCGCATGGTCCGTGGCGGCCATGACCCGCTCAAGGTCTTCGCGGCCTACCAGGCGGCCACCCAACACAAGGGTCAACCGACCGTTATCCTGGCCAAAACGGTCAAGGGCTACGGCCTCGGCGAAGCCGGTGAAGGGCGCAACATCTCGCATCAGCAGAAAAAGATGAACGAGAAGGAGCTGCGCGAGTTTCGCGAACGGTTCGACATCCCCATCTCGGACGAGGAAATCACGGAACTCCCCTTCTATCGGCCCCCGGAGGACAGCCCCGAGGTCAAGTACGTCAAGAAACGCCGCAAAGCGCTCGGCGGCTACATTCCCAAGCGATGCATCAACACGCCCACCCTGGAAATCCCCGCCCTGGAGGAATTTGGCAGTGATGCCCTGAAGGGCTCCGGCCACCGTGACGCGTCCACGACCATGGCCATCGTTGATCTCCTGAAGCGCCTGCTTCGGAACGAAAAAATTGGCCGTCACATCGTCCCGATCATTCCCGACGAGGCGCGCACGTTCGGCATGGAAGCCATGTTCCCCGAGTTCGGCATCTATTCCTCCAAAGGCCAGCTCTACGAACCCGTCGACCGCAAGTCCCTCAGTTACTACCACGAGGCCAAGGACGGCCAGATCCTTGAGGAAGGCATCACCGAGGCGGGGTCCATGGCGTCCTTTGTCGCCGCCGGCACTGCCGCTGCCAACGTGGGTGTCACCACCATCCCGTTCTACATCTACTACTCGATGTTCGGGTTTCAGCGCGTCGGAGATTCCATCTGGCTCGCGGGCGACAGCCGCGCCAAGGGATTCCTGCTCGGCGCCACCGCCGGTCGAACCACCCTCAACGGCGAAGGCCTCCAACACCAGGACGGCCACAGTCATATTGCCGCCAGCACCGTCCCCAACCTCATGGCCTACGACCCGGCCTTCGCCTTCGAGATCGCCGTGATTCTCGCCGACGGCCTGGACCGCATGTACCGCAAGGGTCAGGACCTCTTCTACTACATCACGGTTTACAACGAGAATTACCACCAGCCCGCCATGCCCCCGAACGCACGGGACGGCATTCTCAAGGGCCTGTACAAGTTCCGCCCCGGCCCCGCCAGCCCTTCCGTCAAAGCCCATATCTTCGGCAGCGGTTCCATCATCCGCTCCGCCCTCAAAGCCCAGGAACTTCTCGAGGCCTACGGCGTGTCCGCCGACGTCTGGAGCGCCACCAGCTACAAACTCCTCCGCAACGATGCCCTCCAATGCCGCCGCCATAACATGCTGCACCCGGAGGCACCCCCGAAGCGGTCCTACCTCGAAACCGTTCTCGCTGCCGAAACCGGCGCGTTCGTCGCCGTTTCGGACCATATGAAGATCGTTCCCGACCAGATCGCACCCTGGGTGCCCGGCGGGCTGTTCACCCTGGGCACCGACGGCTTCGGTCGCAGCGAAACCCGGGACAATCTCCGGCGTTTCTTCGAAATCGACGCCGAATGCACCGCCATCGGAACCCTCGCGGCCCTGGCTGAGAAGGGCCTGATCCCCCGGGAAACCGTCGCCAAAGCCATCGCCGATCTCGGCGTCAACCCCGCGAAGGTCTTCCCCGAACTGGCTCTCGCCCTTTGACAGTCGGCCTGAATATCCCAAAAACTCCGCCGTCCAAACCAACGTCTCGAAGCCAACTGAGTTCCCATCCAATGAAGCATCTCTGGACCACCTTGTTCGCCACCGTCGCCGTGGCTTCCTTCGCCGCCGATACAGTCGATCCCTCCAAGCTGCCCCCTGCAGCCAAGACTGCGGGAGTCACCTTCGCCAAGGACATCAAGCCGATCTTCGACAAGTCGTGCATCAAGTGCCACGGCGAGGAGAAGCAGAAAGCCAAACTTCGCCTCGATAGCCTCGAGTGGGCCCTTAAGGGCGCCGACGGCGAAGAGGTGGTGAAGAAGGGCAAGAGCGCCGACAGCGAACTAGTTCACTCCGTCGCCCGGGTCAACGAGGACGAAGCCATGCCCCCCGAAGGCAAGGGCGACCCCCTCACCAAGGAACAGGTCGGCCTGATCCGCGCCTGGATCGATCAGGGCGCCAAGTAAGCCCGGATTCCCCTCCCCTTTCATGGCGCCGCTCCCCCACGGGACCGGCGTCCTTTCCGTTCAGTCTACTCCCCCCACGTGGCGTTCACCCACTTCTCGTCCCGATCCACGCACGCCACCGCTTGAATCCGCGCGCTCGGGTTCGAGCGGGTGATCGGTTCGGCACTCGCATAGTTCCGCATCCGACACCCCACCAACGACACCGTCAGACGCTTGTCGCCTCTGATCCAAAGGAAGTCCTGCGACTTGTTCAGGGTCGTCAGCGCCGGGTTCCCACCCGAGAACGCTTCCACCTGGTTCAAGGCCGTGTGCCCCTGCCCCTCAATCACGATCGGATGGATGTCCTCCACCTTCGCTCCCGTGTTGGCGATGATGGACCCCTGCGCGATCTGCCAGTTCCGGTTGAAGGTGCCATCGCCGAGCTTGTGGATGCCGATCGTCACGCAATCGAGATTGAAGTTCGTCAACTGCCCGTAGGTCGCCGGTCCCAGGTAAACCCCCCCGTAGGCCCCAAAGGTGAAGAGGTCCATTAACACCGCGTTGTCCGTGTGATCGATCCAATAGGTGAAGGTCTTCCGCGCCACCACCGAATCGATCACCGCCCGACTGAATCCGCCCAAGAAATACCGAAGGTTCGCCGGGTTCACATGACAATGAAGCACCCGCGGGATGTCGTAGCAGTAGTCGATCCGGATGAACTCCCCGCTCAGCGGGTAGCCGTAGCAATGCTCGAACAGGATCTGTTCGCAGGGAAGCTCCCGCGCCGCTCGAAAATCCATCGCCACAAACTCCCCGTAGAACGTCAGACTCGACAAGGTCACCCCCTGCGCCGATCGCGCCTTCGAAACCTGGATCGTCGGCGGATAGGCAATCACCTTCGTCGGATCGTTCAACGTTTGTCGCGGATACCAGAATTGCAGCCCGCGCAACTGGGTCGCCCCTTCCATCGTCAGAAAGGGCTCACGATCGTCCTCGATACGAAACACGCTCCCCACCGGTTGCGGCTGGGTCGGATGCTTGGTCCCTCGCCCCACCGGACCGTGAACACCGAGGAGCGAGGCGTTCTGCCTCAGGATCAGCCCGCTCTCCACCGGATAGGGTTCCTCCGACGGCTCCACCCACAGCCCGGCACCCTGTGCCGCCGCCCAATCGATGGCTCGCTGCAAGGCTTCCCGATTCGACGACGCGGTGTTCGTGGGATGCACCCCGAATTCGCGCACGCTCCGCAGCACGGCCCCGGACGCGGACCGCTCCCCCGCCTCGGCGGACCCCGCCCAAGGCGCCGCGGCCATCGTCAAGGCCAACCCCAGCATCGACCACACCACGTTCCGTCCCGCCCGATTGGCTTCCGTTCGCACGCGCATCATAGGGTGATGCCAGCCCAGCACGAAGACGGTCCGGGAACAATCCCCACGTGGCGCAACGGTGCGCCCGACGGCTCATGGACAGTCCTCCTCGAAGCCCATTCCTCCCCGGCGCATCGCATCGGGATCGCGATCATGTTCCAGGCATCCCGATTCTTGACACGAGCCATTCACCCTGTTGAGAGTCCTTAATCCCTCGGATCATACGACCTAACCCCCTAACCTCTTTATGTCATCCAATCGCGGTGTCGTTTACCAGAAACCCGGCGTTGTCACGATCGAGAGCATCGACTTCCCCAAACTCGCCATCGGCAAGCGCAAGTGCCACCACGGCGTAATTCTCAAGATCGTTTCCACCAACATCTGCGGCAGCGATCAACACATGGTTCGCGGCCGAACCACCGCCCCTGCAGGCCTGGTCCTGGGGCACGAAATCACCGGCGAAGTCATCGAGGCCGGCAGGGACGTGGAGTTCGTGAAGGCCGGTGACATCGTTTCCGTGCCGTTCAACATCGCCTGCGGCCGCTGCCGGAATTGCAAGGAAGGCAGGACCGGGATCTGCCTCAACGTCAATCCAGCCCGTCCCGGCGCGGCTTACGGATATGTCGACATGGGCGGCTGGGTCGGCGGCCAGGCGGAGTACGTCATGGTCCCCTACGCCGATTTCAATCTCCTCAGGTTCCCGGACCGTGACCAAGCCCTGGCCAAGATGAAGGACCTAACCCTGCTCTCCGACATCTTCCCAACCGGCTATCACGGCGCCGTCAGCGCCGGCGTCGGCCCCGGAACGATCGTCTACGTCGCCGGAGCCGGTCCCGTCGGCCTCGCCTGCGCAGCCTCCTGCCACCTCCTGGGCGCCGCCTGCGTCATCGTCGGCGATCTCATTCCCGAACGCCTCAAGCAGGCCCGCAGTTTCGGTTGCGAAACCGTCGACCTCCGCGCCTCGGCCTCCCTGGCGCAACAGATCGAACAGATCATCGGTGTGCCCGAAGTCGATGCCGCGGTGGATTGCGTCGGCTTCGAAGCGCGCGGTCACGGCAAGGACGCCGGCGTGGAACGACCCGCCACCGTCCTGAATTCCATCATGGAAGTCACCCGGGCCGGCGGCGCCCTCGGCATTCCCGGCCTCTACGTCACCGGCGACCCGGGTGGCGTCGACGACAACGCCAAGATCGGCATGCTCGGCATCCGCATCGGCCTCGGCTGGGCGAAGTCCCATTGTTTCACCACCGGCCAATGCCCGGTCATGCGTTACCACCGGCAGCTCATGCAGTGCATCCTGTTCGACAAGATCCAGATCGCGAAGGCGGTCAACGTGAAGGTCATCAGCCTCGAGGAATCCCCGAAGGGCTATCAGGACTTCGACAGGGGCGCCGCCAGGAAGTTTGTCATCGACCCCCACGGCATGCTCGCCGCGGGCTGAGCCCCGCTTCACACCCCGGTTTCCACACCCCGGCGGCTCGCACCACGCGACCGCCGGGGTTTCTGTTATTTCCACCAGATCATAAAAGTCTTCGTCCTGTGGTCTCTTGTCATCCAGGGTAACCGGGCGTTTGATCCGGAGGTTCAACGTCCCCTAAACCCCACTGCCATGGTTTTTCGACTCCTTCTGGCCTTTCTAACCGTCGCCGCCATCGCGCTTCGACTGGAAGCCGCTGCTGCTCCCCCGCAGAGCGCCGCGTTTCTTAAAACCGATCTGCTCGGCGTCTTCGCTCATCCCGACGACGAGACCGGCATGGCCGCCACCCTCGCCCGCTACGCCCATGCCGCACGCAAAGTCATCGCTCACGCCTACGTCACCCGCGGAGAAGGCGGCGGTAACATGGTCGGCACCCAGGCCGGCCCAGCCCTCGGCGTCTTACGCGAAGCGGAACTCCGCGATTGCCTGCGCATTCTCGGCGTCCGGCACTGCTTCTTCCTGGATCAGGAGGATTTTTTCTACACCGAGAGTCTCGCGGCATCGCTTCGAATATGGCGCAGGGATGAGGCCCTCGGGAAGTTGGTGCGCTTAGTCCGGTCGTTGCGACCCGAGATCATCGTCACGATGAACCCGGCTCCCAGCCCCGGACAGCACGGACACCACCAAGCCGCCGGGGTCCTCGCCACGGAGGCCTTCTCCGCTGCCGCCGATCCCCGGCGTTATCCGGAACATCTCTCCCGCGAGGGCCTCTCCGTATGGCAGGCTCGCAAACTCTTCTATGGCGGTGCGTCCGGCACCCACGTCATCACCCTCGCCACCACCGAACCCCTTCCCGATGGCCGAATCCCCGCCGACATCGCGGGCGAAGCCCTGAGCCACCATCGTTCCCAGGCCTTCGGCAATTTTCTCCGCTCGCCCTGGCTGCGTCGCCCTCAGGGATTCACCCTCGTGAAAAGCGCCGTCGCTCCAGACCCCGACTCCAGTGACCTCTTCAGCGGGCTTCCGGTTTCCGAACCGATCCAATGGGTTGATTTCGCGACCCAACCCCCGACGCCGGCCATGGCCTTCGTGCCCCGGCCCGGAATTCTCGCGTATCAACAATGGGCGGCCGAACACGGCATCCGACATCTGTCCGCGACATTCCCCTCCGATCTTCCCGTGGTGGCCGGCGAAGCCAACACCATCGAACTCCAGGTCCACCCCGACCTCGTCGGCGCGGTCCTCGACGCACTGCGATTCGAGGCCCCCGCCCGGTGGAACGTCCAGGCCGGCCAGCGGCCAAGCCGTTCGGAACGTGGGGCCTTCGTCCGGGTTCCCGTCGTCGTCACGCTCCCCGACGATGCCCTCACCGACTCCGAACTGCATGCCCGCCTGTCGTTCCAGGGCTCCGCCCCCACCGCGTCCGTGCGCCTTCACCCGGTCCCCAAGGCCCGGATTCCCAACATCCGGCGCCCTCCCTCCCTTGACGGCTCCCGATCCGGCTGGGAATCGGCCATGGTCCTGACAATCGGCACCAATCAGACTTGGCAAGGCCGCGCCGACAGCCGGGCCGACTGCTCCGCCCGCGTCCGACTCGTCCACACCGACCGGGAACTGCTCATCGAGGTGGACGTGGCCGACGACGTCGTCGTCGCCAACATTCAGCCCGACGACATCAAGGGCCATTGGCGGAGTGATTCCGTGGAGATCTGTCTCGATCCCCGGGCTGGCGCGGAAGACACCACCGGTTGCTTCAAGGTGGGCATCATTCCGTTCGATTCGACGGGCAAGGTCCGGGCAGCGCGGGACGCCGACGCCCGACAGGGTCCTGTCGAACAGACGGCACCTGGCTTTCGGGTCGTCGCCCTACGCACCCCGGAAGGCTACCTCATCCAGGCCGCGATTCCGTTCTCGCTCATCACGGGTGAATCGAAAGTTCCCCGGCGGCTGGGTTTCAATGTGCTGGTCTATGACGGCGACAAAGCCGACGCCGCGCCGGGCGAAAACATCAACGAGTGCCGCCTCGCCTGGGCGCCTCGATCCGGGGTTCAAGGTCGACCCGAGGATTGGGGTCGGATCGATCTGGACTGATCGGCTTCCGGGAAGGGTCGGTGCAGAACCGTTTTGTCACGCCCCGGCCGCCGTGACTTAGAAGCCATATCCCAGCACGATCACGCGGACCGCGTCCACCCGCAGCCGCGACCGGGCCAGTTGATTCTTCAATTCGACGCGTTGGGCTTCGGTCGCCTGAATCTCCTCGTCGCGAACATTGGGATTCACTGCGGCCAACGCCTTGAGTCGGTCAATCTCCGCGCCGAGTACCTGCTCCATCCGGGCGGTGGCCGCCGCGATCACGGGCCGTGCGGAGGCTTCGGCAAGGTCACGCGCCACTCCGACCATCCCGTCCAGGATGGTTCGCACCTCCGCGTTCTCCAGTAGTTCGTGGATGCGGAGGTCCACAGTCCCGGCTCGATCAAGCGTGGCCAGGGAATCCGACCCGACATCACGTCCTTGCGCATCCACCACCACCCGCAGCGGCGTTGGGCCCAGGAATCGGTCGGCGTGAAGTCTTGCGGGCGCCGGGCATTCCAACAGGTGAATCACTTCCAGCCAGAGCCCGCGCCCGGGCGCCTCCGGCCACGCCACGCAGGCCGTCGATCCATCACGGCTTCCAAGCAGCATGTCCAAGGCGCCAGTCACCAGGGGATGATCCCAGCTCAAAAAGGCGACGTCCTCCCGACTCAGCGCCTGGCGGCGGTCCAGGGTCGCCGTCATCCCGCCAGACGGCATGCCCGGGAAACTGTCGGTGTACACCCCGTCGGCCCCAACCGTGTACGTGCGCGGCCCGAGGTCTTCCACGGGAACCCCGTAGTGGTCCCACACGCGCAGGAGAAAAACTTCCAATCGCGTTTCCTTGTCCAACGCCCCGATCCCCGCGGCGATCGCCTGCGCCGGCGCCAGTCGGAACGAATTCATCTCCAGCAACCGGTCGCGGCCACGCTCCAGCTTCATCGCCAGTTTCTCACGGGCGTTTTTCGTCCGGGTGAGCAAATGCCCCAACTCCGTCCGGCGCCCATCGTGTGTCTCGTGAAAGTCCTGCGCCATGTCGAGAACCTCGGCCCGAAACTCTTCCAGCAAGGAGCGGCCGCCATGCAAATGGCGCTCAAAGGCGTCCAAACCCTCGTGAAACCAACGAAACACCACCTCCTGTGGGCTGTTCTGCACGTAGGGAACGTGAATCTCCACACGCGCCGTCTGACCGATCCGATCCAAACGCCCAATCCGCTGCTCCAAGAGTTCCGGGTCGAGCGGCAGATCGAACAGCACGAGGTGATGTGCAAACTGGAAATTCCGACCTTCGCTCCCGATCTCCGATGCCAGCAGGATCGGAGCGCCTTCCGGATCGGCGAACCAGGCTGCCTGCCGGTCGCGCTGTACCAATTCCAGGTCCTCGTGGAAGAGGGCCACGGACACGCTCAGGTTCGCCCGCAATGCTTCATCCAACGCCAGAACCTTGGCCTTGCTCCGACAGATCAACAGGACCTTCACCTCCCGCTTCCGCCGAAGAAACTCCACCAACCACGCCACTCGGGGATCTCGCGCGAAATCATAAGAAACCGCATCCGCCGTTTTCCCTCCCGACCCGCCGTCCATGTCTCGCTCAAACTCCGCCGCCAGCCGATCCAGCAGCGGATCGTCCAAGGATTCCGCTTCCAAAACCACGGGCCGCGGAATCCGCGTCGGAAACCCCTTCATCGCGGAACGCCGGTTGCGAAACATCACCCGCCCTGTCCCATGACGGTCCAGCAGGGCGGACACCACTTCGTCGCGAGCGCGCTCATCCCCTCCCGCCAAGGCTTCGAGCCGATGCTGCACCGGTCCCGGTTCCGGACCCAGAATCCGCCGCAACTCGGCCACCTCCGCCGATCCAAACGTGTCCTTCCCCGCCAACCGACTCACCGTCGCCGCCACGGCCTGATACCCCGCCGCTTCGGTCTTGAAGGCCTCCAAGTCGTAGTAGCGGTGCGGATCCAGCAGTCGCAGCCGGGCAAAATGACTTTCCAACCCCAACTGCTCCGGCGTCGCCGTCAACAAGAGCAGCCCCGAGGAACTCCGACCCAGCGCCTCGACCACCCGGTACGCCGGACTGGGCGCATCGGCCGACCACTGGAGGTGATGCGCTTCATCCACCACCAGCAAGTCCCACTCCGCCTCCACCGCCTGCGCACCACGCCGCGCATTCAAGAGAAGCGGAAGTCCGCATAAGACCAGTTGATCGTCCAGAAACGGATTCCCCTCCGGATGCGCCGTCTCGATCGCATCACACCGGTCGTCGTCGAAGATGTGAAACCATAGGTTGAATCGGCGGAGCAGTTCGACAAACCACTGGTGAACCAACGGCTCCGGAACCACCACCAACACCCGCCCCACCCGCCCCGTCGCCAGTAACCGGTGAATCACCAGGCAGGCCTCGATCGTCTTCCCCAATCCCACCTCATCCGCCAACAGCACCCGCGGCGCCTGCCGACTCGTGACTTCGCCCGCGATGTACAACTGGTGCAGGATCAGATCGATCCGCCCACCCACAAATCCGCGCACCGGCGATTCCCGCCGACGATGCTGAAGCTCGGTCGCCAACCGGCGCAGTTCATACACCGAACTCGGGTCCGTCCGCCCTTGCATCAAACGTTCCACCGGCGAACCAAAGCTCAGGAAATCACTCAGCGCGGTTTCCGGCAGCAATCCACCCTCCGAATCCCGATAGACCAGCAAATCACCCGTCGACTCCACCGAGGCCACCGTCCGTTGACTCCCATCGCGTCCCGTCACCTGGGTCCCCGGCGCAAAGCGCACCCGGCGCAATGGAGCCCCTTCCACCGAGTATTGCCGGTCCTCCCCGGTCCCTGGAAACGACACCCGGACACGGCCGTCCTCGACAAGCATCACGGTGCCCAACCCGAGTTCGGGTTCCGCTTCACTGATCCACCGCTGTCCTAAGAAAAAACGACCCATAATCAAAATCCACTGACTTCTAGTGCAGCCTGATCCATGGGAAAAGCCTGCATTCCAGATCACCGCGACATAAGCCATCGGTCTCGGGCGCCCCAACCCCCACCCGGCGAACCGCGAATCACCCGGTTGCCCGCCGGTGACGAGCCAGCCACCACCACCCTCCTCTCCCATGGCCTCACCCGAATCGGCCACTCGCCAGAATTTTCTCCCTCACCGCCCCCGGGGCGTCTAGCCTCCCGGTCCTCGTTATGCCAGCGCCTCAGACCTATCGGTATTGCTTCGGACCCTGGAACCTCAGCGAAGGTCAGGACCCCTACGGCCCGCCCGTTCGCCCGCCCCAAACCTTCGGCTGGAAACTCCAGCAACTCAAGGACGCCGGGTTCGACGCCATGATGTTCCACGACGACGACGTCGTTCCCGACATCGATTCCAAGTCCGAGATCCAGATCCTCAAGGAAGCCCGCGAGATGGGCAAACGCCTCAAGGACGCCGGGATCGTCGCCGAAATCGTCGCGCCTCGCCTGTGGTTCAGCCCGAACACCATCGACGGCGCCTACACCAGCAACGACAAGAAGTGCCGCCAATACGCCATCGACCGTTCCAAACGCTGCATCGATATCGGCAAGGCCGTCGGTTGCAACCTGCTCGTCCTCTGGCTCGCCCGTGAAGGTTCCTACATCCGGGAATCCAAGAACGCCCGGCAGTGCGTCGACTACCTCGTCGAGGCCCTCGACGCCATGCTCGCCCATGACAAAAAGGTGCGTATCGCGATCGAACCCAAGCCCAACGAACCGATGGACCACGCCTACGTGCCCACCATCGGCCACGCCCTCGCCATCGCCCAACTCACCGACGACCCCAAGCGCGTCGGCTGCCTGATCGAAAGCGCCCACGCCATCCTCGCTGGCCTCGATCCGTCCGACGAAATCGACTTCGCCTGCGCCTTCAACAAGCTCTGGTCCATCCATCTCAACGACCAGAACGGCCTCAAGTTCGACCAGGACAAACCGTTCGGCAGCGCCAATCTCCGCGTCGCCTTCAACCAGGTCCGTGCCCTCGAACGCAACGGCTACGGCAAAAAGGGCGAATACGTCGCCTTCGACGTCCACCCATTCCGCACCACCAAGGTCGAACACTGGATGCGCCATCTCACCAACAGCAAGCGCACCTTCGAGGCTCTCGTCGCCAAGGCCCGCTCCTTCGACGAAGCCAAAGCCCAGGTGCTGGTCGCCGATCGCAATTACCAGGACCTTGATCAAATGGTCCTAGAACACCTGATGGGCGTGAAGTAAGCCGGCACCTGCCGCGCATCCCAGTCGCTTCATTGCGCAGCCGCGGCGCTCCATGACCTTTCCTGGGCCCAACCCTCCAGGACCCGCGGAGCGTAGTCTCCTTCTCCCCCCGGGAGAAGGCCGCTTGCGGTCTTCCTCGCTCTACGGCTCATGGCCCATGAGCAGGTCAATTTGGAACAGGGCGCTTCCCATAAACCACACGTCGGCCGTCGGGCGTCTCGCCCGACGGCCTCCCCGGTCGATGGCCCGCAAAGAGGTGATTCTGGAACAGGTCGCTTAGTATTCCCGGTCCTTCTTCACGCCGGGTTCTGGCAGCGGATACTTGCCGTTCGCATCCGCCAACAACGGCGCGGGTCCATCCACCGTCAATTTGTCGGCGTCCGGCGCAAATTCGTGCGGACTGTTCAGAATCTGTTCGTAGGTGATTTCCTGTCCTGTGTGCGCCGCCATTCGGCCCATCGAGGTCACCAGGCTCGCGATCGCACCGCGACGCGCCTCGTTGTACGGCTTGTTGTCCCGGATCGCCCGCATCAGGTCTTCCCACTCCAGTTGGTAGGGACTTTTTTCGGGCTGGGGATACGCCCAAAGCATGTTCTCCCGCGTCATGTTCTGCCCCTTGAACGTCCGCACCCGACCCGGCGAATGCGCCGCCGTTGACACAATCGCCGATCCCTTCGTGCCGTGCGCGTAACTGGCGAACTCGTCCTTGCAGCCCGCCACGCTGCGCCCGACGAAGAAGAATTTCATCCCGTCCGCGAACGTGTATTCGATCGAATAGTTGTCGAAGTTCTGGTCCACCGCCGACCCGCGAATCTGGCGTCCACCCACGGCGTGCGCCTTGACCGGCCAGTCGTTCTTCATCCAGCACAGCTCGTCGATCTGGTGGATGTTGTAGTCGCTGAACAACCCGCCACTTGCCCAGAGGAAGCTGTGGAACCGCTGGATCTGGAACAACGTCTCCGGCATGCCCTCCGGCTTGGGTCCCGTGTTCCCGGCCGGTCCGCCCATCCGGTACCCACGGAGATAGGTGAGATCGCCAATCTCGCCGTCGCGAATCCGCTGGTGCAGTTCCTGCCGACCCCGGCAATGCCGCACCATCAGGCCCACGCCGACCTTCAAGCCCTTCTTGTCCGCCTCATCCGAGAGTTCCAGCATCTTGCGGGTGCTCGGGCCGTCCACCGTCACCGGCTTCTCCATGAAGACATTCACGCCCTTCGAGATGGCGTACTTGAAGTGCACCCAGCGGAACGCCGGCGGGGTGGTCAGGATCGCCACATCGCCCGGTCGCAGACAGTCGATCGCCTGCTTGTAGGCTTCGAATCCCAGGAACTTCCGATCGTCGGGAACCGTCACTTTTTCGCCGAATTCCTTCTGCAATCCCGTGTGACTGCCCTGCAGCCGCTTGTCGAAGACATCCGCCATCGCCACCAACCGAACCGGACCCTGCTCCGTCGACAACGCATTCACCGCGGCCCCCGAACCTCGGCCGCCGCACCCGATCAGCGAGACCTGCACGGTCTGACTGTCGACCGCATGCACATGCGGCAAGGCAACCCCCGCCAGCGCCGAAACGGCGGCGAGCTTCCCGCTCGTTTTCAGAAATTCGCGTCGATTGGACGGTCGGCGGGGAGAGGAGTGGACATTCATCGCTTCCAAGAGAGAAGCGGTCCTGAATCCCTTTCAACGCGTCTGGGGCGAATGGGTGTGAATACGAACGCCTCCCGGTCGACAACCGATTCAGGCCAGAAGCTCCAGCGTCAATCCGGAATATCGTCTGAACCCCCGGTCGAACGTCACCAGCGTGCCCCCGCAAGCACGCGCGAATGCTGCAAAATAGGTGTCGGTCTCCGCACACTGGCCTCGCTCCAAAGCCAGAGTTACCTCCCGCCACACGGGCTCCAACCCAGGAGGTTCATCCACCCAGACCAACCGGTCGTCCTGCATCATGCGATCCCAGCCCATCCAGAACTGCTCCGGGGAAAGGACATCCTCCTTCATAAGCGCCGACCGGGTCAGGAGGCGAAGTGCCCCCACCTGAGCCAGCCGGCATATCCCCACCGAGCCAACCTGCCCCTGGCGATCCAACCATGCCATCGAACTCCGACAATGCGTGTACCGGGCGTGCATCGCCGCAACCAGTACGTTGACGTCAACGATCGATGGGTCCATGGCGACGCACGTCCTCGTCGGTCTCGAACTCCCGAAGGTCCCTCGCACTCACATCCATGGTCTCCGGCGCCAAAGATGGAAACACCGGGAACTCCGCTCGGCGCCGCTCATCATGATCCGCCCGAGCCCTAAGCCCCAACTCGCTGGAAAGGGCCAGCTCCACCAACTCCCGCAGCGTTGTCCCCCGCTCCACGGCGGTGATCTTCGCACGCCGCAGGAGATCGTCTGGCAGATCAGTGCTGGTTCGCATATCCGCATCTTTATGCGACGAAATCGAACGATCAACCCACGGATTGCCACCGCTCACCCAACACTCGCCTTCTCTCCACTTCTGCCCAACCATCCTCCCCACGTTTTTCAACGCCCTCGCACCATGCCACGCCCACGCGCCCGCGCCCTTAAATCCCTAGAGTCGCCCGCCCCCAGCGTCGTCTCCCGCTCCGGACGCTTCGAGTCGGGTCCCGCCTCCGACGTCGCCGCCTTTTCCGAGTCGATCAGCTTTGACTGGCGCCTCTGGCGGCAGGACATCCGCGGCTCCATCGCCCACGCCGCCATGCTCGCCCGCATTGGCGTGCTCACCGCCACGGAACGTCATGCCATCCGCAAGGGTCTCGAAACCATCGCCGCCGAAATCGAAGCTGGCTCCTTCCCGTGGAACCCCGCCCTCGAAGACGTTCATATGAACATCGAGGCCGAGCTCACCCGGCGCGTCCCCGCTGGCGCCAAACTCCACACCGGCCGCTCCCGCAATGACCAGGTCGCCCTCGACGTCCGACTCTGGGTCCGCGACGAAATCACCGCACTCGACCGGGAACTCGCCCAACTTCAGCGTGCCCTCGTCGGCCTCGGCCGCCGCTCCGCTGACGTCCTCCTCCCCGGCTACACCCACCTCCAACGCGGCCAGCCCGTCTCCTTCGCCCACCATTGCCTCGCCTACGTCGAGATGGTGGACCGCGACCGAAGCCGCTTCGCCGATGCCGGTGATCGAGCCAACGTCTGCCCTCTCGGCGCCGGCGCCCTCGCCGGCAGCACCCTCCCCCTCGATCGCGATTTCGTCGCCAGCCAGCTGGGCTTCATCGATTCCCGCGGCCGCCCACGCATCACTCAGAATTCCATGGACGCCGTCAGCGACCGCGATTTCGTCATCGAGTTCGCCGCCGCCGCCGCCCTGCTCGCGGTCCACCTTAGCCGACTCGCCGAAGACGTCATTCTGTGGGCCACGTCCGAGTTCAACTTCATCCGCATCGCGGACGCCTACACCACCGGGTCATCGCTCATGCCGCAGAAGAAAAATCCCGACGTTGCTGAACTCACCCGCGGCAAATCCGGCCGTGTGGTCGGAAACCTCATGGCCCTCCTCACCCTGCTGAAAGGTCTCCCCATGACCTACAACCGCGATCTCCAGGAGGATAAGGAACGCCTCTTCGACTCCGCCGACACCGTCCGTGCCTGTTCTCGGCTCATGGCCGCCATGCTCGATCACACCACGGTGAAGGCCGAGTCCTGCCGCGCGGCAGCCCAGGATCCCTTGCTGCTCGCCACCGATCTCGCCGATTACCTCGTCCGCAAAGGCCTGCCCTTCCGACAGGCCCATCACGCTGTCGGCGCCGCGGTCGCCCTGGCCGAACAATTCGGCCGTTCCCTCGATGCCCTCACCCTCGAGGAACTTCGAACCACCTCCGACCTCTACGAAGCCGACGTCGCCAGCGTCTTCGATCTGACCGCCGCCATGAACCGCCGCAATCTCGTCGGCGCTCCAGGCACCCGCGAAGTGCAGCTCCAACTCCGCCGATGGGAGAAGCATCTCGCCTAGCCGGCCAAGTAACGGAATCGTCACCCGACAGACATTCGGCCGACATCAGACCCGCCGATAAAGTGCCGCCCCAAGCGGCTCCTTATGCGATTGCACTACCCATCCCTCGCCCTAACTCCATTCGCCCTCCTCGCCACCCACTCAATTCAAGCGGCCGATGCACTCGTCCAACTGGATCGTTTCACCGGCCCAGCCAACAGTTCCGAAATCCTGGCCTACGATCCTGGCCAGAAACACCTCTACAGCACCTACGGATCGGCTGGGAACGCCGGCATCCAGGTCATCCAGGCCTCCAACCCCACGGCCCTGGCCGACCTCGGGCTCATCGACATGAGCACCTTTGGGGGCCAGAACGTGAAATCGGTCAGCTCCGTCGCCGCCGACCCGCTCGGCCGCGGATTCGGTGTCGCCACCTTCATCCCCGAAAACAGCGGATCCAACCCGGGACGCTTGGTGTTCTTCGATCCCGAGTCCAAGACGGTTCTCCACTCCGTCGAGGTCGGTTTCCACCCGGACATGGTCCGTTTCTCGGCCGACGGTTCCAAACTCTACGTCGCCAACGAAGGCGAACCCGTCAGCGAAGGTGCCGCACCCAACTTCACCCACCTCGACAGCCCGGGCTCGATCTCGATCATCGATCTCGCCTCAGTTGCCGCCAAAACCGACGTGACCACCATCGGCAATGGCCAGGTGGGCACCTACGATTTCTCCGGCGTCGACCTCTCCGGCATTCGGATTCATCCCTCGAATGACCCCGACAAAACCCCCGGCGCCCTCCGATTCAGGGATGTCGAACCTGAATACATCACCGAACTGGGTGGCAAACTCCACGTCACCCTCCAGGAAAACAATGCCATCGGCGAATTCGACCTCGCCTCCCGAACGTGGTCCAAGGTGACGTCCCTCGGAACCATTGCCCAAACCATCGATGCTTCCGACCGCGACGGCGGAATCTTGATCAACGATGTCGTCCGCGGAATGCCCATGCCGGACAGCATCACCAGCTTCGCGGCCGGCGGCCGCAACCTGCTCATCACCGCCAATGAGGGCGACGGTCGCCCCCCCGATTTCGCCCGGGAAGGCCACCCACTCTTTCTCCGGGATGATCCCCGAGTCTCGGAACTCACCCTCGACCCGGTGTTCAAGGCCGATCTGGATGCCCAGTATGGAGGATCGAATGCCGCCGCCAATTCCCGCCTGGGCCGACTCCGGGTCTCGCGCTACGACGCCGACACGGATGGTGATGGCGATGCGGACCAACTCCTCATGTTCGGCACCCGCAGTTTCACCCTCTGGGATGCGGATACCGGCGCGTTGGTCTGGGACTCCGGCTCGTTTTTTGAGACTCAGACCGCGCTGGAAATCCCAGGTCTCTTCAACAGCGAGGGAAGAGCTGCCACCTTCGATGGTCGGTCGCCCAACAAGGGCCCCGAACCCGAAGGCCTCACGCTCGGTCTCGTGAATGGCATGACCTGGGCGTTCGTCGGTCTTGAGCGCGTCGGCGGCGTCATGATCTTCGATGTCACGGACCCGAATGACCCGGGATTTATCGACTACATCAACACCGGCGAGATCGCGCCTGAAGGCATGACGTTCGTCTCCGCGGGCGATTCCCCCACCGGTGTCCCCTTGCTGTTCGTAGGGTACGAGGTCAGTTCCCAGATCGGTGTGTACGCCATCGTGGTGCCCGAAACCGGCCACCTCGCGCCGCTGACCCTCGGCCTCGGACTGGCCGTAATTGGGGTTCGCCGCAGTCGGCAGCGCGCGTCCTGAAACCATGCGGACGGTTCAGTCCATGACCCCGTGCCGTGCCCAGGCACGGGAGATTCGTGATCTTTCTGCCGTCGACGGGACAAGCCGAGACTCCCCCCTGGTCCTCCGACCCCGGCACGACCCGGGGTCACCGTGCCGCAGGCGTCCGTTTCGGACCGCCTGTCGGGTTTTTTCTCCCCAACATCCCGGCCTCCAGGCCCTATTGTCGGCGCCAGACTCCAACGCCAACACCGCGTTCCGGAGTTTTTGCGCTTGCGCTGCCCGTTCCGACGTGGCTTAACGCGCTGTGTTCGGTAGGGATCCGGCGCCCTTCAACCCTCCAGGTGCCCAAGGTTCGCTTCCTCGGCTTGCATGAAACCCGAGAAATCATCCGCCCCCAAAGGACAACGCCCAACTTCGGGCAACGCCCGCGACGCCAAGGCAGCCAAGCCAGCGCCTGGCAAATCCGTGTCGCTCACCAGTCCCGCCGGCTCCCAGCGGGCTGCCGCCCCGAAGAAGACTTCAAAGCAGGCAGCGGCGGCTCCCACCCAACCTGCTCCGGCAGCCAAAGCCCCACCCACCCCCAAGCGAGCCACTGCCGCCAAAACCTCAGTCCCTACCAAGGCCACCCCCAAGAAGGCCTCGACTGCCAAAAAGGTCGCCGTGAAAAGGAAGGTCGCCCGAGCCAAACCCGCTCCGACCCCCGGCCCCGCCGCTCCTCTTCCCAGCGCCGTCCCCAAAACCGCGACGACACCGGTCGCCGCGACTACTCGCGCGACACCTCCCCCTCCTCCTCCATCGCCCCCACGCCCTTCGGCACCCCAACCCCCCGCCCCGGTTCCCAACCCGAAAATCATCATGTCTGCCTCCAAGAAGAAAAAGAACGCCCCTTCCAGCACCCCGTCCCCCGAACCGGCCAAGCCAGTCCAGAAAACACCCGCCGCCACTCCTCCTCCCAAGTCCGCCACCCCACCGCCAGCACCTGTACCGGCACCGGCCCCGCTCACAAACGTCGTCCCCGCCAAAAATGAGACGAAGGTGTCTCCGCCAGTGAGCAAAACCCCGACGCCCCTGCCCGCGAAGACGGCCGCCCCCTCGAAGGCAACGTCCCAGGCGCTCCCGCCTACCCCCGTGGCACCCGCACCAGCATCGGCGGCGCCCGCTGGAATCCCGACGCCACCGAAGGCAGACGCCTCGGCCAAGTCCGCCCCGAAACCAGATCCAGCACAGCCTGCGAAGGCGCCTGCTTCCGCCAAAACGGCGACCGCTCCAGCGGCACCCGCCGCGAGCTCCCCACCGGCCCCACGCCCCACGCCGGCCGCCGCACCACCCTCCATTCTTCTCGAAGGCGATGCCTCGCCCACCGCGGCCGCCAGCGGCCCGGGCGGCCGGTTCATTCTCGCGCCCACCTCCCCCGCCCCCGCGGGAGACACCTCCGAACCGCGCGAACTCCCGCAATCCTACGGAACCGGGCGCCTTCTCCTCGTGGCTCGCGATCCCCACTGGGTTTATGCCCACTGGGACCTGACCGAAGGTAAACTGCGTGAGGCCAATCGCCTCTCCGCCTCCGGTACCCTCGTTCTGCGCATTCGTGCCGGCTCCCCCGAAGCCGAAGTTACCGTCGAGCAAGCCGTCCACCCGGAGTCCCGCAACTGGTTCATCCATGTGCCGCAGGCCGGTGCCAGGTACCTCGGTGAACTCGGCTACTACGACGCCGGCCGCGCCTGGGTTCAGGTCTCGCTGTCCGCCGCCACGCTCACCCCACGCGACGAACTTTCCGAAGAAACCTGGGTTCGCTTTGAAACCCTGCCCTTCGACATCCCCATGGCCCAGATCGTGGCCCTGGTAAAGCAAGCCCTGGCCGATAACACGCCACTGCTCGAAGCCCTTCAACAGCTCCGCAACGAAGGCTATCCGGACCTCCCACTGCTCATACCCAAACCCTCGTCCACCCCCGGATCCCGCCCCCCCGCTTGGACGCCCGCCCAAGAGGATGCCCTGGCGCAGGTGCTCAGCATGGACGAAGTCCGTCGGGTCTGGATTGGATCGCTGGAAATTACGGAACTTCTTCGGCGCCAACATCAACGGGGCATCTCGTCGGCCGGCCTGCCGATTGCGGGTCCCGGGCCCGGCGAAGTCGCCGGCTCTTCCGGACTCAGCAGCCTCTCCAGTCCTTTCGGAGGTGGAGGCGCCGCCGCCGGGCGGGCGTTCTGGTTCAACGTCAATGCCGAGCTCATCGTGTACGGAGCTACCGACCCCTACGCCACTGTCACCATCAACAACCGTCCCATCCGCCTTCGGCCCGACGGCACGTTCAGTTACCGGTTCGCCCTCCCGGACGGCGATTACAGCCTCCCCATCACGGCCACATCCCCCGACGCCGTCGAGCAACGGGAGGCGAACCTCGCCTTCCGCCGGGCGAGTGAATACCTGGGCGAGGTGCCACCGCATCCCCAGGATCCGACCCTGAAGACCCCCACCCCCGACCACGTGGGGTAGCCGCCCTTGCGGCTCGCTGCCGGTCGGGATCCCATCCCGACCGGCCGAACGACACTTTCCGCCCAAACCGGCTCGCGTGCTGCGCCGGGAAAACCCAAGGTTCCCCACCGATGCGCGGCTACGTCGCTCTCATCCTCCACGCTCACCTACCGTTCGTCCGTCATCCGGAACACGAGCGGTTTCTCGAGGAATCCTGGCTCTACGAGGCCATCACCGAATCGTACCTGCCCCTGGTCCAGATTCTCCAGGGCTGGCGCCGGGATGGCATTGCCGCCCGCCTGACCCTTACGATCAGCCCGACCCTGTGCGCCATGCTCCAGGACCCGCTCCTCCAGAGCCGGTACCGGCGCAACCTCGAGACCCAGATCGAACTCGCGGAACGCGAAACCCACCGGACCCACTGGGAAAAGCCATTCCACGAACTCGCCGAACTCTACCTGCGTCGCTTCCAGGAACACCGCGCGACCTGGCTTGCGTGCAACGGCGACCTCGTCAGCGTGTTCCGTGAATTTCAAGATCACGGATTTCTCGAAATCATCACCACCGCCGCCACTCACGGCCTGCTCCCCCTACTCGCCGCCCACCCTTCCTCGATCCGCGGCCAGATCTTCACCGCCCGCGACGACTACCGACGCTGCTTCGGCCGTGACCCGCGGGGCATCTGGCTCCCGGAATGCGCCTACGTCCGCGGGCTCGAGCAAACCCTCCAGGACGCCGGCCTTCGCTGGTTCATGGTCGACACTCATGGCCTGCTCAACGCCACACCACGCCCCCGCCACGGCGTCTTCGCCCCCGTCTTCACTCCGAATGGACTCGCCGCCTTCGGTCGCGACCTCGACTCCGCCAAACAGGTCTGGAGCCGAAATGCCGGCTACCCCGGCGACGGTCGGTACCGCGATTTCTACCGCGATATCGGCTTCGACCTCGAATTCGACTACGTCCGTTCCGCCCTCCCGTCTCCGGACCTGCGCGGCTTCACGGGGATCAAATACCACCGCATTGCCTGCGATCCGGACGGCAACAAGCAGATCTATCGGCGGCCCGAAGCCTGGCAGGCCGCGGATCAACACGCGGGACACTTCCTCGGCGCACGCATCGAACAAACCCACCGGCTCGCCGACATTCTGGGTCGTCCACCCCTGCTCGTCTGCCCTTACGATGCCGAACTCTTCGGCCACTGGTGGTACGAAGGGCCTGAGTTCCTGGACCTCTTCATGCGCAAGGCGGCGTGCGATCAGGACGTCTTTCGCCTGACCACGCCCTTCGAATACCTCCGCGAGAATCCCACCCAACAGGTCGCCACCCCGGGCGAATCCACCTGGGGCGAGGAAGGCTACTACCGCGTCTGGTTGAACGAGACCAATGAATGGATCGTTCCCCACCTCGACGTCGCCATGGAACGCATGAAATCCCTGGCCCGCCGGTTCCCGGATCCCGACCCCCTCCTCCGCCGCGCCCTCAACCAAGCCGCGCGCGAACTCCTGCTCGCCCAGTCCAGTGACTGGCCCTTCATCCTGCGCACCGGCACCAATCCCGCCTACGCCAGGCAGCGCGTCACCCAGCATCTGCTTCGCTTCATCGATCTCCACGAGCAGATCACGACCACCCGCATTGACGAGGAACACCTCGCCACCATCGAAGCGTCCGACAACCTCTTTCCAGGGTTAGATTTCCGTAACTGGGTGTAACTGGGCGTAACTGGGCGTAACTCGGCGTAACCGGTTCACCATTTCCTCCTTGCCGCAACCTTCCGTACGGCGCTAAGGGAGGTCAGCCTTGTATGCGCCCCACATTGTTCAGGGTGGGCCATCCGGCACGGGCTTCAGGAGAATTCCTAGGGCTGATCGTGCCAAAGACTGCCTGTAATCATCGGCATCTCCCCCTCGCACCCCCTTTCCCAAGACCCCGCAATCGCCCCCTTCCGCATGAACAACTCCCCTGACCCCATCCAGGCCCAACCCCCATCCTGGGTTCAACGCCATCGCTCCAAACTCGCCTTCCTGGCCCTCTCCCTCGCCGCCGCCGCTATCGCCGTGTCCTGCGCCACCAGCGGCACCAATCGCGGCTTCGTCCTCGCCCCCGCCATTCCCGGATCCGAATACGTCGGCTCCGAGGCCTGCGAGCAGTGCCACGACACCCTCACGAAACGCTTCGCCTCCGCACCTCACGCCGGCCTCATCGCCCAAGGCCCCAACGCCGTCAATGTCGGCTGCGAATCCTGCCACGGCCCCGCCAGTATCCATGTCGAAAGCGGCGGCGCCGCCCGTACCATCCTCAACCCGGACCGCAATCCCGAATCCTGTTACCACTGCCATTCCAATCTCCGCGGCCAGTTCGCTCTCCCCCACGCTCACCCGGTCGGCGAAGGCCGACTCGGCTGCAGCGCCTGTCATTCCCCGCATTCGGGCGATGCCTTCGCCGGAACCGCATCCTCCCTCACCTCCGCCAACGAGGCATGCCTCACCTGCCACAAACCGCAGCGCGGTCCCCACATCTTCGAACATGAAGCCATGCGCGAAGGCTGCCTCACTTGCCATGCACCCCACGGTTCCGTGAACCAGAAGATGCTCACCGAACGCAACGCCGTCCTGTGCCTGAAGTGCCACTTCCAGCAACAGACCGGCCCAGGCCGTATCGCCATCGGCGCCATCGACCACACCACCTTCCTTTCCCGCGGCACTTGCTGGAACGCCGGCTGCCACGAAGCCGTTCACGGTTCCCAGGTGAGTTCCTCCCTTCGCTTCTAAACAGCCGCCCCCTCCCCATCGCCATGAAATCTCCCTCCCCCTCCGCCCCAGCGTTCGCCGCCCTTCTCTCCGGCCTCATCGCCCTCGGCCTCCCACTCCCGTCCCGCGCCGCCGAAAGCCCCACCCCAAACCCTCCCCCCGCACCCGCCTCCGAAACCCAAGCCGCCGAACCCTCCACGGACCAAGCCAGCGAACCGTCGAAGGAAACCGAAGACGCCGCCGCGGCCGCCGAAACACCGGAGGCGGTCGATGCCGCCCCCGGCGATTACCGCAATTGGTTCGATGTCACCGTCGGAGGTCTCATCGTCGACGGCAATGACGCCGCCGCTCAACGCCGAACCGGCCTCCCCGCCAGCGCCTTCGGTGGCTCCCAGCGGTTCCATTACGAACGCGACATCGGCAAGACAGGCATCTTCAAAGTCGACGGACGCGGCATCTTCGACAACGACGACTACGGCCTGCAACTCGAGTGGTCCGAAACCGACAAGGCGTTCATCCGCGCGGGCGTGGACCAGTACCGCACGTTCTATGACGGCAGCGGCGGTTGGTTCCCCGGCAACAATCTTTGGTTCGATCTTTACGGCGACGACTTCGATGTCGTCCGAGGGTCAGCGTTCTTCGAAGCCGGCCTCCGGATGCCGAATCTTCCGGAGATCACCGTTCGCTATGACCGCTCCTGGCGCGACGGACTGAAGGATTCCACCCACTGGGGTGACTCCGGCCTTACCGGTGGAGCCGGTCCCCGGGCCATGGTTCCCACCTATCGGGATCTCGACGAAAACACCGACACCGTCTCCATCGACATCCGGAAGACGGTCGGCAAGGTCACCTTCGGCGGCGCGTTCGCCTACGAACACAGCGACATCGACAACGGCACCTACATTCGTCGAAGCCCCACCGAAGCTTCGGATCGCCACATCACCCATCGCGAATCGGTCGAATCCGACCTCTACAGCGCCCGGGCCTTCGCGGACACGATTTTCAACGACAAGGTCCGCGTTACGACGTCCTACGCCTTCACCACACTCGACACCGATCTCGGCGGCAGCCGCATCGTCGGAGCCGACTACGACGCCGTCTACGACCCCGTGTACGGCCGGCGGGACATTGGTTTCCTCGGTCTCTCCGGAGGGTCCCAACTCGACCAGCACGTGTGGAATATCAACGGCATGTGGACCCCCATCCCCCACCTCGCCATCATCCCGGCTTTCCGCGTCGAGAACCAGTCCCTCGACGGCATATCCAGTTGGTCCGATACCGGCGCCGAAACTCTCGCCCGCGACGCCGCCAACAATCGCGACATGCTCGACCTCTCCCAACAACTGGAGATTCGCTACACCGGTGTAACCAACGTCGTCTTCTACACCCGCGGCGACTGGATCCAGGGCGATGGCAATCTGCTCGAGCAACAGTTGCTTCGCGATACGGGCGTGACCGAAATTCATCGCGATTCCGACTTCGACCGCTTTTCCCAGAAATACACCGCCGGTACGCACTGGTACCCGCTCAAGCGCCTCAATCTCCACGCGCAGTACTACCGCAAGATGCGGGACACTGACTACGACCACAACCTCGCCACCCGGGTCGTCGCCAACGGCCTGTATCCCGCCTACATCCAGGCCCAGGACTTCACCACCGACGACGTCAACATCCGGGTCACCTGGCGTCCGCTAGATAAACTCACTCTGGTCAGCCGATACGATCTCCAGTTTAACACCTTCGAAACCCGAGCCGGCGACCTCGCCGCCGTCGAAGGCGCGAGCAGCACCGCCCACATCATCAGCGAAACCATCACGTGGACGCCTTTCTCCCGGTTCTACCTCCAGCCCGGCGTGAACTACGTTCTCGACACGACCCGGTCGGACGCCACCTCCGCCGTCGGCAACGGGTCCCCCGTCGAAGTAGCCCACAATGACTACTACAGCGTCACCTGCACCGCGGGCGTGGTTCTGGACAACAAGACCGATCTTCAGGCGCAGTACACCTACTACTTGTCCGATAACTTCCGCGACATCTCGGCAACCACCCAGCCCTACGGCTCGGGCTTGGAGGAACATGGCATTCTCACCAGCCTCATCCGTCGGATTAGCCCGCGCCTGCGCGTGACCCTTCGCTACGGCTTCTACACCAGCCGGGACGAACTCGCCGGAGGCTTCAACGATTTCGACGCACACCTCGTCTCAACTTCAGCCCAATACCTGTTCTGAACCTTTAGCATGGCTTCGATCCACCCGGCGAATAGGTGATGGCTTGCATGCGTCTGTCTCTTTGATGAATCCTCTCAATCTCATGAAATCGAAGCTCTTTCTAATCACTGCCGCCTCGATCGCCCTTGCTTTGCCTTCGCTCGCGGCGGATCCCGCGGTCGTCGCCAACTACAATACGCACTGCGCCTCCTGCCACGCCAAGGACGGCTCCGGCAACACCACCATGGGCAGGAAGATCGGTGCCAAGAACTTCACCGACGCCAAGGTGGTCGCTGAAATCAAGGACGACCACGCCCTGAAAAACCTCAAGGAAGGCGTCAAGGACAAGAACGGCAAGGAGATCAAGAAGCCCTTCACCGGCAAATTGACCGAAGAAGAAATGAAGGCGCTGATCGAGTACTCCAAATCCTTCGCCAAGAAGTAGTCTCTGCCCACGGGGGATGCCATTTCGCCCCAACTCACTTCACGCATCAGGGGTCACGCACAATAATTTCATGAGCATGAAACCCAGCCTAATCCTGATCGCTGCCACCTCGCTTGCGCTGTCCTTGCCCACGCTGGCCGCAGACCCTGCGCTCATCGCGACTTACGCCAAGCATTGCGCCTCCTGCCACAGCAAAGATGGCACCGGCAAGACCACCATGGGTAAAAAGCTCAGCGTCAAGGATTTGACCGACGCCAAGGTCGTTGCCGAGATCAAGGACGATGTCGCCCTGAAGAACTTGAAAGAGGGCGTCAAAGACTCCGGCGGCAAGGAGATTTAGAAGCCCTTTACCGGCAAACTCAGCGAAGCCGAGATGAAAGCGCTCATCGAGTACTCAAAATCCTTCGCCAAGAAGTAGTCTCCAGACGGGCAGCCCCGCGCACGAGCCCTTACACCGCTCCGCCCTCTTCGAACGTCTCTCGTATCTCTCACGTGCACCGGCCGAGCTCTGCCGGTGCACGGTCCTACCGGAGGCCCCCACCTCCCATCCCCTCTCGGTAAGCCCCAATCCTCCATCCCCGATTTGCCCCCATGCGCGCCTTTCTCGCTTCAAAGTCCAAGCTTTTCCAGAACTGGCTCAGTGCCGCCGGTGTCATCCTCGCCACCGCCGCCTTCTTCGCCTTCCTCCTCCTCTTCGCCCTCGACATCTTCGCCCGCCAAAGCAACCCCTACATCGGTATCGTTGCGTACGTCATTGCCCCAGCCTTCTTCTTTGGCGGCACCGCGATGATGTTCTGGGGCTTTCGCGTCCAGGCCCGCCATGTCGCCAGCGGTGCCGAATTTCATCCCCTGGTCATTAACCTCACTCGGAGCCGCGACCGACGATTGCTCCAGTTTTTCGTCGGCGGAGCCGTCGCCTTCCTCTTGGTCACCGCTATCGGCGTCACCCAGACCTACCACTACACCGAGTCCACCCATTTCTGCGGCGAGACCTGCCACGGGCCCATGCACCCCGAACACACCGCCTACCTCATCTCACCCCATGCCCGCGTCGGCTGCGTCGATTGCCACGTCGGCGCCGGCGCCCAGTACTACGTGAAAGCCAAACTCAATGGCATGCACCAACTCAAGGCGACCCTCCTCAACAACTACAGCCGCCCCATCCCCACCCCGGTCCGCAACCTCCGCCCCGCCCAGGACACCTGCGAGCAATGCCACTGGCCAGAAAAAATCTCAGGCAACCTCGAACGGACCTACCATCACTTCCTCGCCGACGAAGCCAATACCCCGTTCTCCGTTCGCATGCTCCTGCTCGTCGGCGCTTCCGACAAACACCCCACCATGGCCAATGGCATTCATTGGCACATCAACCTCACCAACCGGGTCGACTACTACACCCCGGATCCCCAACGCCAAACCATCCCATGGGTCCGCGTGACTCGCGCCGATGGCACAACGACCGTTTACCGATCCCCCGACTTCAAGGACGAGCCGCCGGTCGACGACATCCGCCGAATGGACTGTCTCGACTGCCACAACCGTCCCGCCCATCGCTTTCGCACGCCGAACGAATCCGTCGAACTCGCCATGCATTCCGGCGAAATCGACCGCTCCATCCCCTGGGTCAAATCCAATATTGTCGCCGCCCTCATCGCCCCCCACGAGACCAAGGATGCCGCGCTCCAGCACATCAGCACCACCCTCCGCGGTCTCTACAAGGACAACGCCAAGGTCGAAGCCCTGGTCCAAACCGCCCATCGTATTCATAGCGAGAGCATCTTCCCTGAAATGAAGGCCGATTGGCGCGCCTACCCGGACAATAAAGGCCATAAGGACTGGCCCGGCTGCTTCCGATGCCACGACGGCTCTCACAAGACGGCCGACGGCCAACGCACGATCGGGGGCAGTGAGTGCAATTCCTGCCATGTGATTCTTGCCCAGGGATCCACTCCCGATGATCTCAAGAATCTGAGCGCCGAAGGCCACACCTTCCTGCACATCGACGCCGAGTATTCCGACCTCTCCTGCAACAACTGTCACTCCGGCGCTTTCATCCGTGAATAAAGCTCCGACCAACCCTTTCTTGGCCTTCAACAACAAGAATTGTGCAAAGGAACAGCTCGCAACATGGAACGACGATGTGTTTCGCTAATGATGGACACCGAAATGGAGTAGAAGAGTAAACATCGCGATCCACGAATCCCGATCTCCTAAGCGCTGCATCTCGGATACCCCCAAATGGCTCCTCTCAGCCCCACCCGGATGAAACCATGAAACCCCTAACCACCGCATCCCGGCCCAGCCCGACGCATCTCGCTATCCTGCTGGCCGCGCTGTTGCCGCAGGTCCTAGGCGCCAGCGAAGCTCCCACGGTCTCCCACCACGAGTCCCTCCCCGCTGATTCCAAGGTTCTTCACCCGTGGGCGGGCGGTGTGGATCCCCGGCCCACCCTCAAGTCGGTGCAACGAACAGATCAGGCCAACCAACTCCTGCTCAAGTGGGTCGGCCTCGGCGGCCCCTACAAAGTCCAGGAACGGGGCTCGGTCGTTTCCGGGGATTGGACCCCGCTGGGGAACCAGACCATGGACGAGTCCACCACCGTCCCGATGGGCGAAGGCATCGGCATTCTCCGCATCGAAGGCCCCCGTCCGGCGTACCTAAGCGAAAGCACCTGCCGCGGCTGCCATCCGACCGCTCACAACGGGGTCTCCGATACCGCGCATGCCCGCGCGTTCGATACCCTGAAGCGCATCGGTCAAAGCGCTAATCCCGCCTGTCTTCCCTGCCACACCGTCGGTTACGGCATTTCCGGGGGATTTGTCAGTGAAGCGACCACCCCGCTGCTCGCTGGCGTCCAATGCGAAAACTGCCACGGTCCAGGCGGCAATCACGTGGCCGATCTCGCCGACCTCAAGGCCCGCCCCGTGATCAGCCAGGCGGGCACGCTCTGTGGCGGTTGCCATACCGACTTCCATCACCCGACCTATGACGAGTGGCTCAGTGCCGGCCACAGCCGGGTTCATCCCGCACTCGTCTCGGGCTTCATGAACACCAACGTCGTGTCCGCCCAAGCTCGCATGCGCGCCTGCGGTTCCTGTCACTCCGGAAGCGTCCGCCTTGCCATGCTGAATGGCGCCGAAGCCAATCCTCCGGTCGCCCTGCCCGCCATGCCCAGCGGCGATCATGCCTCCAACACCGGCATCACCTGCGCTGTCTGCCATACCGCTCACGAGAAGACCGAGTTCGGCTCCCAGCTCCGCAATCCCCCTTACTCCACCAATTTCTTCTCCTACGCCACGTCGACCAACACGAACTTCGCCCTCCAGTACAAGGTCGACATCAACCTCTGCGCCCAATGCCATAATCAACGTGGCGCCACGTGGACCGGCACCGGCCGACCACCCCATCATTCGCCGCAATACAACGTCCTGATGGGTAACATCGGCGACGTGAAGACCGTCGGCATCGACTTCTCCGCCGTGCCGCAATCCACCCATAGGGAGATCACCAAGCAGTGCACCCATTGCCATACCCACGGGCATGGCGCCGAGAATCCGTCCGAAGAGGATCCGGTCTACACGGGCCACTCCTTCCAACCGTTGCCCGAGAATTGCGTGCCCTGCCATACCCCTGAGGAAGCGGAAGTGCTGATCGGGTTCCGCCAACGCAACACGAAGCTCGACATCGCCACGGTCAAGACCCTGCTCGACACGTGGGGCGAAACCAAATCACCCGACCCGCTCCGCGCCAAGTACGGCAAGCTCGCCTGGGAATTCACCTCGGCCGGCCAGCTCAGCCAACCCGCCGCAGGCCCCGCCGTCACCGGCCCCGCCGCCAACGAACAATCGCTCATCCCCGATGAGATCAAGAAGGCCCGCTTCGTTCTCTACATGATCGAGCATGACGGCAGCTACGGCGTTCACAACGCCCGCTTCTCGACGGCCACCCTCAAGGAAGCTAAAACCCTGGTCGAAGCCCAATTGGCCCCGTAACCAGCCCTTCACGGGCCGATCTCTCCGAGGTCGAGCACCCACCCAGCGCGGCCGGCGGATCTTCGCCGGCCGTTTTGCTTTTCCGAACAGTTCTTCCGCCAATCCACCACAAAATCTTCAAGAAAAGCCGTTTCATCGCCGTAAGGTTAACTGATGAAACGACGCCTCTGTTCGCGACGGTTCGTCGGATCCCGTAAACGCTTTCGGGGTCTGGTCCCTCCTTGGCAAAGCGCCCAGGAACCCAGTCGCCAGACGCTGGACCACGACGATGGGCACGCACCGCTGCCCCGCCTGGATTCCCGCCCGCGGATCCGATCCCGTCTCGCGATCGTACTGGGAACCGTTCTGGTCCTCGGAAGCCTCGCCACCGTGCTTTGCCTGCCCTCCGCCTCCCTCAACCCTCGATTTCCAGGCAATCGGTTTGAGACCCCTCCCCTCGACCATCTCATCTGGTGGGAGTCGTTCTCCGAGGTGGAACAAACCCGCGGCATCCTCCGAGGGCTCAGCCTCCAGGCCATCGCCGAGATTCGACGCTCCTACCTTCGCTCACGCTCCGAAAACCCTGCCGCGCCTGAGGACGGACCGTCGCCATCGCTCACAGACCATGACTCCGCCTTATCCACCGCCATCCATGCGGTTCGGGGTCGCTTGGATGAGTTCGAGGGAACCGAATACGAGTTGACCTTCCAAAGTGAGCTGCTCCGTCTGCTACGAAAGGCCGGCCAACCCACGGATTGGCTCAACCTCTACCTCGAGCTGACGTATCGACAGCCCGGCAACCCGTTGATCTGGATGGAATCGTCCCGGGCTCTCGAGGCCGCCAGGTCCACCGGGCGCGAAGGCGAACTGCACGATGCCCAGAATCACTGGAATCAGATTCCCAACCGGTACCGCGCCGAGAGCGCAGGTTCCGATCCCAGCCAACCGACGCGATGGCCCGAGCCCATTCTCCCATGAAAGTCCACGGGCCGGAAACCATGGCAACCACCCACGTCTCACCCTCCCCGCAACGGCCCCATCCCGATTCGTCCCTCCGCCGATGGATCGCCCTCGGACTGGCCAGCGTCGGACTCCTGTTCGGGTTGAAGACCCACCTGGGCTTCGTGCTGGTTGACGGCGACAGCATGCTGCCGACCTTCCAGTCCGGAGACCTGCTCCTGATCCACAAACGCGCCTATCGCCAGGCTCCTCCCGCACGGGGCGACATCGTGGTGTCGCGGTTTCGCTCGGAGCTCATCGTCAAACGCATCGTCGGACTGCCCAGCGAGACCGTCGAGGTCGTGGACGGCAAGGTCCGGGTGAACGGATCCCCCATCCCCGAACGGTATCCGCTCCAGCCCGGGACGCTGAACGTGCGCCCGGGTGAACTGATGCCCGAACGCTTCGCCGTCCTCGGCGACAATCGCGCAGGCTCGGATTACCAGCTGTTCTTCGGGGTTGTCGCCCGGGAGGGGATCGTCGGCAGAACCGTCCTGGCGTTCCGTCTGCGCGGTGGCGAGCGGCATTGCTGGATCCCTCAGATACCCGAGCCCGTCGGCTCCGGCCCGACTTGATCCCGCGCCGGCGTCCGGTCTTGCGACGGGCATCGTAATCTTCTGTTCAATTCTGCTCCGAAGGAGCCGCCCCTAGGGCCTCGATCGCCTCCCAGGTCAGGCCGGCTCACGGAACCGCCCACCGTTGGGCGCAAGCCGCGACCCTTCGTAACTTTCCCTGTCTCCGTTGGCCGATGGTGGACAGCGCCACAGACTCCGCCCACTTTCGCGCCATGCGATTGATCGTGGCGATCACCGGGGCCAGTGGATCCATCTACGCGCAGCGGCTGCTCGATGCCCTGGATCCCGCCGAACACGAGATCCACGTCATCCTCAGCCGCTACGCACCTGCGGTCGTCCAGGAGGAGCTCCCGAACGGGCTCCAAATCAAGCCGGGCGTCCAACAACACGGACTGCGCAGCATGAACGTGCCGTTTGCCAGTGGCTCCAACACCGCCGATGCCATGGTCGTCATACCGTGCAGCATGGGAACTCTCGGCCGCATTGCTCACGGACTCAGCGACGATGTGCTCCTCCGCGCCGCCGATGTCATGCTCAAGGAACGTCGGCGCCTCATACTCGTCCCTCGCGAAACCCCGCTCAACCTGATCCATCTCCGCAATCTCGAGCTACTCTTCCTGGCCGGCGCCACCATTCTGCCCGCCAACCCTTCGTTCTACAGCCGTCCCGCCACCATCGAAGCCGTCGCCGACACCGTGGTGTCCCGTGTTCTCGATCACATGGGGGTTCCCAACACCCTCCTTCCGCGCTGGCGCGAGGAAACCGAATGATCGACTCCTTCCATCCCCTCCCCCACGCCCACTCACGAATCCAGTTCCACCCACCGGCATCCCCTTCCCAACTCCGCCATGAACCGCCGCTTCTTTCTTCGATCCGCCTTCACCACGACCGCTGCCCTCGCACTCACCGGGTGTACCGCCCCCACGACGCGCCGCCCGTCGAGGTCGGCAGGGTCCACGATCCGAGGTGCGTTCTCGTTTGAAAACCCCCGCGTTCGATGCTTCTCGCCCGCCCTGGAAAAGCCCGTGCGCATCCACTTCATTCCCGACACCCACCTAGGGCGCGATGATTCCCGCGGCGAACCCTTCCGCACCTACAGCGGACGCATGGGCAAGGCTTACAACAGCACCCGACATTTCCAGTCCAGCGCCGTGACCCACCCCGAGGAGTCCTTCACCGCTTCCTTGAAACTCGCGAAAGAGAATCGCGCCGACCTCGTCGTCCTCGCGGGTGACTTATTCAGTTTTCCGTGTGAAGCCGCCATCGAATGGGCCCAAAACCAGCTCACCCTGGCCGCCCTCCCGTACGCGTACGTCGCCGGCAATCATGACTGGCACTACGAGGGCATGGACGGGACGTCGGACGTTCTGCGCGAAACCTGGATCCAGAAGCGCCTCCGCCCCCTCTACCAGGGCGCCCAGCCTCTCATGTCCACCCGGGACGTCGGCGGACTCCGGTTCGTGCTGCTCGACAACTCCACCTACGAGATTCACCCCGAACAGCTCGAGTTTTACCGCGCGCAGGTCCGCAGCGGCATGCCCCTGGTCCTCATCGTCCACATACCCCTCTATGTGCCCGGCCGACCGGTCGGCTTCGGTTGCGGCCATCCCGAATGGGGCGCCGCCACCGATCACGGTTTCGAGGTGGAACGACGTCCCCGCTGGCGTGAGACCGGCCACACTCCAACCACCCTGGCCTTCCATCGTGAAGTCTTCTCCACCCCCAACCTTCTCGGCGTCTTTGCGGGCCATATCCACCGAGCCTCGACCGATTACCTCAACGGCATCCCCCAGATCGTCTCGGAGGCGAATGCCGTAGGTGCCTACCTGGACATCGAGTTTCTCCCCGCCTTGAGCGCTTAACCGGATTGGACGTCCTGCACCTCTCCCGGCGATAACAGACGCATGCCGACGCCGGTCGCCACCGTCAGAACCTGGGCTGAATTCGTAAAATTCAGCCACACCCTCTTCGCGCTGCCCTTCGCACTGGCCGCCATGGCCGTCGCCGCCCGCGAAGACCGCGGTTGGCCCGGCTGGCGACTGTTCCTGCTGATCCTCGGCGCCATGGTTTGCGCCCGCACATGCGCCATGGCCTTCAACCGCATCGTCGACCGACGATTCGATGCGCTGAATCCGCGCACCGCCGGACGCCACCTCCCCGCCGGCGCCATCTCGCTCACCAGCGCCATCAGTCTCTGTGCCCTGAGCGCCGTCGGATTCATCGGATGCAGCTGGCTCATCAATACCGTCTGCTTCTGGCTGTCGCCTGTCGCCCTGACCTTCATCTGCTTCTATTCCCTGACTAAACGGTTCACTGATTTCACCCACATCTACCTCGGCCTCGCCCTCGCCCTCGCCCCCGTCGGCGCGTGGCTCGCCGTCCGCGGAACCGACATCACCTGGCTCGAAGGGCTCCAGATGACACTGCTGGCCTTGTCGGTCATTTTCTGGCTGATCGGCTTCGACCTCATCTACGCCCTGCAGGACTATGAGTTCGACCGCAAACAGCGCCTCGGTTCCCTGGTGGTCCGCTGGGGCCCCCGGAATGCCCTCATGGCCGCCTTCATCGCGCATTTCGTCATGCTCCTAGTGCTCACGGCCTTCGGGATCGCCTGCCGCTTCCGACTGCCCTATTGGGTCGGCATCACCCTCATCGGCGGATGCCTCGTGCTCGAGCACTTCATCGCGAGAAGGCGCAGTCTCAACTGGGTCAGCATCGCCTTCTTCCGACTGAACGCACTCGTCAGCATCGTCTTTCTGGTGGTTACCCTTGCCGAAATCGCCTTCCCCTTCTTCCGCCCTCGACGCGGCTGATTCCTCGTCTTCGAGCGACCCCGGGCTTGCCGTCGGTTGGCATCCGGCGTAACACCTTCCCATGCCCCGACGACTCATCATCGCTCTGGCCCTGCTCGTGCTCTCGCCGGTTGCTCCTGCACAGGGAATCCGAGGCGTCACCCAACGCACCACCACGCTGGAACGTCAACTGCCGGCCCGGCAGTTCTTCGATGGAGCGGGTGTCAACGTCAACGGCGCACCCCCCATCGGCACCACCACACCCACCGCTGTCGCCACCCGGCAACCCCCGGTCCTCGCCACCCGTCCGCCGATCGTCCTCCCTCCGATTTCTCAACGCATCGCCCGTCCACAGGTCGTCCAAACCCGGCCTGTCGGCATCCCGACCACTCCACGCGTCACGCCTCCCAAACCCGTTCCAGTCAAGTCTCATGCGAAACCTTGATTCGTCTCTCAGCCGCCGGAGTTTCCTCCGGCGCACCGCCGTCGCCTCCGCCTCAGCCCTCGCCTTCCCCCATCTCCGATCCCAAGCCGCCACCGTCGGCACCGGCATTCGCGCCGGCATCCGCGTCGGAGTGATCGGCACCGGTGGCCGCGGTAGCGACCTCATGCGCTCCGCCATCGCGAATGTCGTCGCCGTCTGCGACGTCGATTCCTTTCATATCGCCGCAGCCGCCGACGCCGTGGAGAAAAAGACCGGCCGGAAACCCGCCCAATACACCGACTACCGTAAACTGCTCGAAAGCCCCGATATCGACGCCGTCATCGTCGGCACACCCGACCATTGGCACGCCCTGATCACCACCCACGCCTGCCTCGCCGGCAAGGACGTCTACTGCGAGAAGCCGCTCACCCTCACCCTCCACGAGGGCCGCATCATGACCCAGGTGGCCCGTGCCACCCAACGCATCGTCCAAACAGGTAGTCAGCAACGCTCCGACGACAAATTCCGCCTCGGCTGTGAACTGGTTCGCAACGGGCGCATCGGCAAAATCAAATCCGTCCGGGTCGGCCTCACGTTCGTGAATTTCACCGCCCCGGTCGTCGCCGACAGCGAACCCCCCGCCCAACTCGACTACGAGCTGTGGCTCGGACCGGCCCCGTGGCGCGCTTACAATCAGAACCGGGTCCACTACAACTTCCGCTTCTTCTGGGATTATTCCGGAGGTCAGATGACCAACTGGGGCGCCCACCACCTCGACATCGCCCAGTGGGGTCTTGGGATGGACGACAGCGGCCCGCTCGAGATCGAGGCCACCGCCAAATTCGATGCCGAAAAGCGCTTCGAAGTCCCCGTCGAAAGCGACATCACCTACACCTACGCCGGTGGTATCACGCTGCTCTGCACTCAGGGACCGGACCGCAAAACCGGTACCACCTTCCAAGGTGAAAAAGGCTGGGTCCACGTCAACCGCGGCAACCTCGAAGCCAGCGACGAGGAAATCATCGCCCAGCCACTGCCCGCCGATGCCCAGCGGCTCTACGTCAGCAAAGACCACATGGACAACTGGTTCGAATGCATCAAAACCCGCAAGTTGCCCATCTGCGACGTCGAGATCGGTCACCGTTCAGCCACGGTTTGCCACCTCGGCAGTCTTGCCATGCGCCTCGGACACAAGCTCCGGTGGGACCCGGTTAAGGAAGAGTTCCTCGGCGACGAGAAGGCCAACGCCATGCGCCACTACGCTTACCGCAAACCCTGGGAACTCCCCAAGATCCCCTCCTGAATTCCCGGCAGGCGTGGCGCTCCCAGGTCAACCGGCCGCCACAACCTCCCGCAATTCCTCCAACTCCAGTTCATATCCGCCGCTGAGAATCGGGAACCGACACCACGTTTTCGGGTCCAGATTCTCATCGTCGAGATGGAAGCTCGGGGCGTAACGCTCCCGCTTCCACTGGTTGCGGCACCAAAGCCGAAAGAAGCGCTCCACCCAGACGCCCAAGGGCGCTGCCTCGTACTCCGGAAACACCAACCGCATCTGGCGGTACACCTCCACCGGCGACTGCTTGTCCCGGATCGCGGCGCGCTCAATCGCGTCGAGCAAGGGATACGGCATCAAGTCCGCCTCGTCCGTCTGCGTCCGCTCCGGCGGCCTCAATTCCGCCGTCGGAGCCTGCACATTGACCACCGAAAGTGCCGGGATTGGACCGAATCCCACTGGACCTGCCGTCTCCAGCCACGTCAGCCACAGGCGAAGCCACGCCTTGTCGATGCCCGCGATCGGCGCCAATCCCCCGCTGGTGTCGCCATCCATCGTCGCGTAGCCCACCGCCGCTTCGGATCGGTTGCTCGTCGAAAGCAGCAACGCTCCCTTCACGTTGGTCAGCATCCAAATGCCTGGCGACCGCACCCGGGCCTGAATGTTCTGCAAGGCGATGTCATCCCGTACCCACGTCAACGCCCGACCCAAGGCCTCACCCACCATCGCCACATAGCCGGCATGCAACGCCGAGATGTCGAATTCGTGATGTTCCGACCCCACCGCCTCCGCCACCGCCCGCGCTGCCGCCCGCGTCACCGTCCCACTATTCTCCGTGGCCTGATAGGCTGTGGTCAGCAAACGCCGGGTCATGTCACGCACGTCCAGCGCAGGACCCAGCGCCGGGATATAACCCAGCTTCGCCTTCATCCCTTCGATCCCTAATTCGGCACATCCCTGCGCCACCATCAATCCCACCAGACAAGTGACCGCCGACGAATCCGCCCCACCACTCAGCGAGACCACGAATCCCAGCGAACGGCTCTTGCGCAGATAATCGAACAGCGCCAGCGGGACCGCCCGGGCAAACTCCTCTTCCTTCAGGCGCACGGATGATTCCCAGTCCGCCGACCGCACCTCCTGCACCACCGGCGCCACCTTAGGCCACTCAAACGTCACCGCCACCGACCCGGGGTCTTCGGTCAAATAGGGCTGAAAACTCGCCAACCGCGCCTGCTGCAACCGCGTCACATCGACGTCCACCACGCCACTCGTCACGCGAACATCGGCAAACGAGAACCGGGGTCCGACCGCGATCAACCGGCCCGCTGTCGCGATCATCCCTTCACCATCGTAAACCGCGCGCCCCGCTTCGTTGCCTAGCAGGTTCGCATAGACGTAACTGCAACCAAACGCCCGCGACCCCTCCAAGACAAAGCGCTGCCGGATCTCGATCTTCCCGAAAGCGAAATGGCTCGCGCTCGGATTCAGAATCACGTCGATGCCGCGTTGCGACAATTGCACCCCGGGACGCGACGCCACCCAGGCATCCTCGCAGATTTCGAAGCCGATCCGCACTCCGCCCACCACAAAATGCAGGTCGCCGACAGGCACCTCCTGTTCCGCGAGCTTCAGGATATCCCGAACTCCGGCAGGCCACGGTTTAAACCAGCGGGGCTCGTAGTGGATGCCATCACCGGCAAGGTGTTGTTTGGCAACCATCCCGCACAACGCGCCGTCCACCATCAGCGCCGCGACATTGAAGATGGCGTTGTTGACCATGCACGGCAGACCTACCGACACCACCAAACCACGGGTGGCCGGCACGACCGCCTCGAGCGAACGGTTGGCCTGTCGAATCGTGTCAGGTGCCAGGAACGTGTCCTCGCAGCCGTAGCCGCTGAGGCAGAGCTCGGGCAAGCACACCACCGAAGCCCCCTGCGTGCGCGCCAACTCGATCGCCTCCAACACGCGATGGAGATTTCCACACCAATCCAGCGGCGTCTGATTGAGCGAGGCGGCGGCGACCTTGATGAGCTTCATGGCGGAATTCTAGACCCCCCGCCACTGTACCGACGTCGTTTCCCGCGTCGAGAACCCCGACCGCCAACTCATTTTGAATGGATTGACCACAATCCGAGTCAAACCACGTGCGTCATCCACCCGCGCGTGCGGGTCGGGGTCTTCGGTCCACCATCAGTTGGCAAAAAAGTCAAAAAGTTGGCGGACCCGCCTCTAGGATTACGCTTGTACCGTCGTAGTGAACCAAGGCCTGCCGATGTCCAACACCATGTCGTACGAGGAGTTTTCAGTCGCCCCGACGTCCGAACCCCAGCCAGCCGCCCGATTTTCAACCCCGACGTTGGTCGACAGCGTCACCCGGCGGACACGCCCTCACATGACGCGCCCGGCCGTTTTGTCGAGCCAAGGCGCACCGTGGAGCGGGTTCACGGTGGAACAGTTCGCGGGCGGCCCCGTGGACGTGACGGACGAATCGCCCCTCCATCACCACGTCGTTGTCCAATTGGATCGCCCGACCAGCATGGAACAACGCGTTGAAGGTCAAACCCACACGTTCCATGTGCCTCCCGGCGGCGTCAGTCTCTTCCCCGCTCTTCAGCCCGTCACCGTCCGCAACCGCGACACCCGCGACTTCCTCGTCGTCGCTCTCGACCCACGCCTCGTCATTCGTGCAGCCCACGAAGTCGTCCAGCCCGAACGCCTGGAACTGCGCAGCCAGATCGCCATCGATGATCCGCTCGTCCGCGGACTGGCGCTCGCACTCCGCGCCGAAATCCAGTCCGGCTATGCCGGCGGCCGTTGGTACGGCGAATCCCTAGCTCATACGCTTGCCCTTCACCTCGTCCGTCACTACGCCAGCGTCCAGCAATCGGTTCGCGAGGACTCCGGGGGTCTCGGCCGACGCCCCCTTCGTCTCGTCCTCGATTACATCCAGGAACATCTCGCCGAGGAAATTTCCCTCGAAACACTCGCCGGTGTCGCCGGCTTGAGCCCGTTCCACTTCGCCCGACTCTTCAAGCGCTCCGTCGGAACCGCTCCCCACCAGTACCTCATCCGTCGCCGGGTCGAACGCGCCAAGGAACTCCTGCTGACCACCCATACCGAGATCTCCGAAATCGCGGCGCAGGTGGGGTTCTGCGATCAAAGCCACCTCACGAGCCATTTCAAACGCACGTACGGAATCGCCCCGGGCGCTTTCCTTCGGTCTTCCACCGCCCGAATCAACGACGCACGTCCCGCGCTTCATCACGGCGCCGTCACCGCAACCACCGCCTGATCCGCAAATAGGGTTTTACCTGCCCGAGGAATCGGACTCTGATCCGTCATCCTCGCCCCTGCTGCAACTCGTCCGTCGCTCACTCCGCCACCTGGCCGAGTGAGCGTGCGTGCATTTACCCTCATCGAGTTGCTCAAGGATTCGTTCTGCGAATCCTTGGGTTGGGTGTTCATCGCCTCACGCCACCGACTCAAGCGGAATCCCCGCCCCCCGTCCGCCAACTTTGGGCTCGAGAATCCAGCCTCACCCTGCCCCCAACCTCCTTCTCCAGCTGAGCTTCCCCGGCGGACTCGCCAATCGAGAGGACCAGAACTAGACTCGCGCGCGTGACGGACGTAACGAGCATCCTCGAGTCCATGGGTCATGGTGATCTCGCGGCTGCCGAACACCTTCTGCCATTGGTGTATGACGAACTTCGGAAGATCGCTGCATACAAAATGGCGCAAGAATCTCCCGGACACACACTGCAACCTACCGCCCTCGTCAACGAAGCCTGGCTCCGCCTCGTGGGAGGCAGCCAACTGAACATCCAAAGTCGCGCGCAGTTTTTCTCGGTCTGTGCCGAAGCCATGCGGCGGATTCTCGTCGAAGCAGCCCGACGTCGGCGGGCGATCAAGCGCGGGGGCAGTCTGGAACGTGCGGAATTCATCGAAGCGGAGATTTCCTTCAGTGGGCCCACGGAAGACGTGATCGCCGTCGATGACGCGCTCGAAGAATTGGCGAAGGAAGATCCGACCGCCGCCGAACTGGTGAAGCTGCGGTATTTCGTTGGCATGAACATGCCCGAAGCCGCCGACGCGCTCGGGCTTTCGCTCCGTTCCGCTGAACGCCTTTGGACCTATGCCCGCGCCTGGCTGCGGCGGCGCATCGGCAGCGTTCCTCCATGAGCCAGGAGCGCGATATCTTTTTGTCGGCTCTGGAGCGTCCTTCCGGGGGTGAACGCCGTGCCTTCCTGGACAGATTCTGTGGTGTCGGCACCAGCCTTCGCCAGGCCGTCGACACACTGCTCGCCAACCATTGTGAGGATGCGTTCCTCGACCAACCGGTTCTTCATCTTCTCCGCGATGGATCGCCCACGCCCAATCCCGCACCTTCCCACCCGCCCGGCACGCTCGAGAAACCAGGGGACCGGATCGGGCGTTACAAGCTGCTGGAAATTATCGGCGAAGGCGGCGGAGGTACGGTCTTCATGGCCGACCAGGAGGAACCGGTCCGCCGACGGGTCGCCTTAAAGATCGTCAAACCGGGGATGGACACCAAGTCCGTGATCGCCCGGTTCGAGACCGAGCGCCAGGCGCTCGCGATGATGGACCACCCGAACATCGCCAAGGTTCTCGATGCCGGCAGTACCGAAGCCGGCCGGCCCTTCTTCGTGATGGAACTCGTCCGCGGCATCCGCATCACGGATTACTGCGATGAAAACCTCCTCACCACCCGCGAGCGCCTTCTGCTGTTCATCAAGGTTTGCCAGGCCATCCAGCATGCCCACCAGAAGGGCATCATCCATCGCGACGTCAAACCGTCCAATATCCTCGTCACCCTCCACGACGGCATTCCCGTTCCCAAGGTCATCGACTTCGGCATCGCCAAAGCCATCGATCAACGCCTTACCGACCACACTTTCTTTACCGAATTCCGCGCCTTTCTCGGCACTCCGGCCTACATGAGTCCGGAACAAGCCGAAATGAGCGGCCTCGATGTCGACACCCGCGCGGACATCTACAGCCTCGGCGTCGTTCTTTACGAGATGCTCACCGGCCGCACCCCCTTCGACTCCAAAGCCCTCGTCGCCTCGGGCCTCGACGCCATGCGGCGCACCATCCGCGAGCAGGAACCCGTCCGCCCGTCCACTCGTATCAGGTTCCTCGACAACTCCGACCGCACACTCACCGCCCAGCGACACCAGGCCGAACCCGCCCAGATGGTGAGTGTGCTCACCGGAGACCTCGATTGGATCGTGCTCAAGGCGCTGGAGAAGGATCGTGCCCGCCGGTTCGAAACCGCGACCGGCCTCGCCCTGGACATCCAACGCTACCTCGATGACGAACCCATCTTCGCGCGCCCGCCCAGCGCGTTCTATCGCTTCCAAAAACTGGTCCGCCGCCACCGCGTCGCGTTTTTCACCGCTGGCGCCGTTGGCGTGGCGCTCCTTGTCGGTCTGACCCTCGCGACCTGGCAGTTCATCGAGAAATCCCGCGCCTACCAGCGCATCTCCGAATCCGAGGCGTACCAGCGCCGCCTGGGCGACCGTGCGCGTCGGGCCCAGGAAACCGAGGCCTACCTCCGCCGGCAGGCGCAAGCCCAGGAACTGCTCGCCCGTCAGAAGGCCTACGCGGCCGACATCAACCTCGCTCAGCACGCCCTCGCCGCCAACAACCTCGGCCGGGCCCGTGAACTGCTCGAAAACTACCGTCCCAAAACCAGCGGTCCCGACCTCCGTCACTGGGAATGGGCCTACCTCTGGCATAATTGCGGCACCGACGCTCTCTTCACCCTTTGCCAGAGTTCCAATTCGGTCGGAACACTCTCCGCTTCCCACGACGGACGCTGGGTCTCGGTCAGCACCGGCGACACCATCACCGTTTGGGATATGCGCTCCCGTCAAACCCATACCCGCATCGAAACCGGCAGCTATCGTTCCGACGCCGTGTTCTCCCCCACGGCACCCCTGCTCGCCTATTCCGAATCCACCGGTGCTCCCTTCACCCAGCGGAAACATCAGGTCCGCCTCTGGAACGTCAGCGAACGCCGCGTCGAAGCGGACTTCCCCCTGACCGGGAGCTGCCGCGCCCTGGCCTTCTCTGCCGACGGGTCCGAACTGCTCACCGTTTCCAACGACGGCCACATCGAGTCCTGGAATGTCTCCCAAGCCGTCCGACTCAGCCGCGTGACCTTCTCCCTCGGACCCCGCCTTCCCGCTCCCTATGGAACCAGCATTCGCATTTCCCCCGACCTCCGACGGCTCGCCATTGCCGCCGATGCCGGCAACCTCCAACTCGTCGATGCCGGAACCGGCGAACTCCGCTGGACCGCCCAAGCCGCCGAGGAACACTTGGTCGCCCTCGCCTTTTCCCCCGACAGTCGCCTGCTTGCCACCGGCGCCGGCTTCGTCGAATCGTCCATCCGCATCTGGGACGTGGCCACCAGCCGCGAAATCACCCGCCTTGAAGGCCATCGCACCTGGGTCAGTTCCTTGATTTTCTGGCCCGATGGCCAGACCCTCGCCTCATCCAGCGCCGATCAAACCATCCGGCTCTGGGACGTTTCGGATATTCGACCCATGTTGGGCACGCCCAGCCGTCTTCCCCGTCCGCGCTTGCGCCGTTCGGAGACCGACCAGACCCGCCATCACGCCACCCTGCGAGGCCATCAACTCGAAGTCTGGAGCCTCGCCCTTCTGCCGGACAACACCACCCTGGTCAGTGGCTGCAAGGACGGCTCGGTCTGCGTCTGGGACACAACCCGGCGCCCCCGCGACCGATCCCGGATCACCCTTTCTTCACCCGTTCGGACGTGGCGATTCGCCCCGGACAGCCTTTCCATCGTCGCCGTCGATGCCGAGGGCCGGGTGTCCCGCTGGGACGGCGAGGACTTTCAGTACGCCCACGCCCTCGCCGAACTCGGTCCCTCCCAGCAGCCCCACCTTCTCTCTCCGGACGCCCGGTTCGCCCTCGCCACCACCCCCGGTGGCCATTTCCGAATCTGGGACCTCATCCTCGGTGTCGGACTGCCCGAATGGCGCCCTGACGCTTCCAAACCCATCATTCCCATTGGGTTCGACGCTTCCTCCAAGTTCCTCAGAACCCGAAACATCTTCGACGGCACCCTTCAGGAATGGGAAATCGAAACAGGCCGGGAAATCCGATCGTGGCAAGGCTCCACGTCCGGAATGCCATGGTTGCCCACCGCATTCGCCGACGACGGAAGTCTATGGCTTCAGATCTCTCCCTCCGGAAAGGGCTTGCTTGGTACCCCCGACGCTGCGTCTCCCATCCCCATTGAGCTGGGACTGCCCCAAGTCGATCAGGTCGTCTTTTCACCTGATGGACTCTCGTTCGCCGCCGTCAGCCGTCTCGGCCAGGGCGCCCTTTGGCAAACCATGCCGCCTCAGAAAGTCGCCTCCATTTCGGGCTTTCTCCAAGGCACCCATTCCGTCGCCTTCTCCCCCGATGGCCAGCGCCTCGCCGTAGGAAGCGACGGCCGTGAAGCCATCAAGCTTTGGGACGTCGATAGCCACCAGGAACTCATCACCCTCATCGGCGAAGGTTCCGGCTTCCGCACCATCGGGTTTTCGCCGGACGGAAATCTGCTCGGAGCCTCCAATTCCAAGGGCATTCTTCATGTCTGGCGGGCCGACGTCGATTCCCTCGACCTCTCCCTGCCGTCCCCGGAACCGTGAACCTTTCCTGAACGGTTCGTCCCACTCGCCGCCGCCACTCGCCGCCCTATCGCCATGTCACCTTCCACCGATACACGGGAATACCGCGAGTCGGCCTGTGAGCTGAAGTTCCTCGTCAGCCATGCCACTTCCGAACTCGTCCGCGAATGGGCCCGCACCAGACTCCAACCCGATCCCAACTCCGACGGCACCCAGGTCGATGGCTATCGCATCACCAGCCTCTATCTCGACACCGAACGATTCGACGTCTTCCATCGCCGTGGCTCCTTCGGCCGCAGCAAGTATCGGATCCGCCGTTACGGTTCCGGCGAAGTCGCTTTCCTGGAACGTAAGCTCAAAACCAAGGGGCTTCTTGCCAAACGCCGTTCCCTTCTGAGCCTCGAACGCTTGGGCGCACTCCACAACCCCACCGCCGTCGCCGACCCCAACGCCTTTTGGTTCCACCGGCGACTCCTGGTCCGCGGCTTGCAACCCATCTGCCAAATCTCCTACCGCCGCACCGCCCGCTTCGCACTCACCGATCTCGGCCCGATTCGCCTCACCCTCGACGACGACCTCTGCGCCCTCCCCGTCCGTCGACTCGCCTTTCAGGACCTTTCCAACGCCAGTCCCATCCTTCCCGACCAGCGGGTTCTCGAACTCAAGTTCCGCGGCGAAATGCCCGCCCTCTTCAAGAACCTCCTCCAGGAGTTCGCGCTGTCACCCTCGGCGTTCTCCAAGTACCGCCACGCCGCCCGAAACCTGGGCTGCGTCCCCGAACCTGAGGCCGCTCCCGCACCCAACGGTGTCCCACAACCGGCCACCGCCCCGGAACCCGTCCGTACCGAAGCCTGAACCAGGCTGGGCGAACGACGGAAAATAGCCGCACGCGGCGGCGCTCAAGACTCCAGTGGACGGAACCGGGGCGTTCGGAGAACGTCGTCTTAAGCCCGTCCGATGACTCCCATTACCCACCGTCATTTCGTCAGTGCGTCCGCCATCGGCACCGCCGCAACCTGCCACTGACCACCCACTCCTGACCGCACCCCGGACCCTCCCCGATCACCATGCCTCTCTCGCCTGTTCCCCTATTCCTGACCCTCTGCCTCGCCACCCTCGCCGTTGCACGAGCTGCCGACAGACCGCCGCTCCCCGGCACCGAGCCGCTGACGACCTCCACCGACATCGCCTCCAACCTCGTCGCAGGCGTCGACCGCTTCCTCCTGCGCAAGATTGAGGAATCCGTCGCCCAACGTGCCGCCCACTGGAAACGTGATTTCAGCTCGCCCGATGCCTACGAGCGCTCTGTCGAAACCAATCGCCAACGCCTCGCCCATATCACCGGCGTCCGCGACGCCCGCATCAACAGACCCCGCCTGGAGCTGATCGCCACCCCGGAGGCGCCGGCCCTGATCGGTCAATCCGACGCCTTCGAGATCCATGCCGTCCGCTGGCCCGCCTTCGGCGACGTCCATGGTGAAGGTCTGCTTGTCTCACCTCTCGGCCGGGCCCCCATCGCCTACGTCGTCGCCATCCCCGACGCCACCCAGACCCCGGAACAACTCATGGGTCTCGAAGCCGGTGTCGATCCGGAATCCCAATTCGCGCGGCGCCTCGCCGAAAGCGGATGTCGAGTTCTCATCCCCACCCTCATCGACCGCAACATGGGCCCGCATAAAGGCCGGGCCCGTCTAACCGCACGGGAGTTCCTCTACCGGTCCGCCTTTGAACTCGGGCGCCACCTCATTGGCTACGAGGTTCAAAAGGTCCTCGCCGGTGTCGACTGGTTCTCCAACCTCCAGACCGCCGACGCCGCGCGCCCCAAAATCGGCGTCATCGGCTGGGGTGAAGGCGGCCTGCTCGCCCTGTACTCCGGCGCCCTCGATCCTCGCATCCATGCGGTTGCGGTGAGCGGTTACTTCGACGACCGCAGTCAGCTGTGGCAGGAGCCCATCGACCGCAGTGTGTTCGGGTTGTTCGAACAGTTCGGCGATGCGGAGATCGCCAGCCTCATCGCACCGCGCACACTGGTGATCGAAGCCGCTCGCGGCCCCGAAATCACTGTCACCGGTGCCGGTGGCGGAGCCCCAGCCCGCCTGGTGACGCCTTCGTTGAGTGTCGTTCGAAAAGAGTTTCAACGTGCTCGGTCCCTCGTGGCTGGTTTCGACACGCCGCCGCCCATGAGCCTGGTGGTCAGCGGACCCGACGGAACGGGCCCCGCCGGCAGCACCGCCGCCCTCGAAGAATTCCTGGTCGGCCTCCGTCCCGCCGCGCCCAGCGCTCCCTTGGTAGGAACCCTTCAACGCGTCGGAGCCCCCGTCGACGCCCAGCAACGCCAGCTCCGACAACTCCACGAAATCGACCGGCACAACCAAGCCCTCCTGACCGAAAGCCCGCTGGTCCGACAGGAGTTCATGAAGAATCTCAACACCAAGTCTCTCGAACTCTACGCCGCCAGCGCCGAGCCCTACCGGAAGTTCTTCTACGACGAAGTCATCGGCCGCTTTGACGACCGCCCCCTCCCACCCCAACCGCGCTCACGCAGGATCTACGACAACCCGAAATGGACCGGGTATGAAGTCGTGCTCGACGTCTTCCCCGACGTCATCGCCTACGGCATCCTCCTGATTCCCACCGACCTGAAACCCGACGAACGCCGGCCGGTGGTCGTCTGCCAGCACGGCCTGGAAGGTCGCCCTCAAAACATCATCACCGGTGATCACGAGGCCTACCATGACTTCGCCGCCAAACTCGCCGAACGCGGTTTCATCACGTTTTCACCCCAGAACCTCTACATCTTCACCGACCGCTTCCGAACGCTTCAGCGGAAGAGTTACCCGCTGAAAAAAACGCTGTTCTCCACCATCGTCCCCCAGCACCAGCAGATCGTCGACTGGCTCGAAACGCTGCCCTTTGTCGACCCCAAGCGCATCGGCTTCTACGGCCTGAGTTACGGCGGGAAATCGGCCATGCGCATTCCCCCGCTCGTTCCCGAGTACGTCCTTTCCATCTGCTCCGCCGATTTCAACGAGTGGGTCGCCAAGAACGCCGCCACCGCCGGCACCATCGGCCGCTACAGCTACGTCTGGACCGGGGAATACGAGATCTTCGAATGGGATCTCGGCAGCACCTTCAACTACGCGGAGATGGCCGCCCTCATCGCCCCACGGCCCTTCATGGTCGAACGCGGCCATTTCGACGGGGTCGCCCCCGACGAAGCCGTCGGCTACGAATTCGGCAAGGTCGAGTTCCTCTACGCCGCCCGCCTGGGCATTGGCGATCGCAGCGAACTCGAGACCTTCGTCGGACCCCACACCATCCACGGCAAAGGCACCTTCGATTTCCTCCACAAGCACCTCCAATTGCCGAAGCCCACCGAAGCCCCATGATCCTTTAATCCCCATGGACTCTCATCCCTCTCACCCTACCCCGCCACGCCTAGGCCCCTTCGCCGCCGCGCGGATTACATGGTTCCTGTTCGCGGCTTCTCCTCTTCTTGCCGCCGAGATCGAACTCACCCTCCAGACCCGAGACCCGGCCACTGGCCGCATCGTTCTCGCCAAGGAAAAGGTCGACCCCACCCGCATCGGCGTCATCGCTGTTGATGTCTGGAATTTCCACTGGTGCAAGACCGCCACCATGCGCGTCGACGCCATTGTCCCGCGCATGAACAAGGCCCTCGACGCTGCTCGCGAACTCGGGATGACGGTCATGCTCTGCCCCAGCGACGTCGTCGACAACTACGTCGGCTACCCCCAGCGCGAAGCAGTCTTCTCACTCCCACAGGTCACCGTGCCCAAGGTGATGGAAGTCACCTGCCCGCCCGTGCCCGACGCGGGTGGCTGCGCGTGTGGCCGCGAACGGTGCGCCGTGAACTACGGCTGGGACGGCATGCATCCCGCCCTGCGCATTGGCGATGCCGATCTCATGCCCGACACCCAGGCCGAGGTGTACGCGATCTGCCAGAAGCACCAGCTCACTCACTTGATCTATGTCGGTTTCCACACCCAGGTCTGCCTGCTCGGAAAATCCATGGGACTCAAGGCCATGAAGTCCGCCGGACTCAAGTGCGTCCTGGCCCGGGACATGACCGACGCCCATCCCGGCTACGACCCATCCCGCAACTTCACCCCCGACCTCAACACCGACCAGGTGGTCGAACATTTCGAGAAGCACCTCGCCCCGACCCTCAGCTTCCAAGACGAACTGACCAAGCTGGGCCAATGGAACCTCGACTGGATCGTCGACCCCGTCCGCGTCACGCCGTGGGGCACTCCCATGCGCCCGCATCTCTTCGAACAGCCGGTCACGGTAACTCTCACCGCGCCGCTTCAGCCCGACGCCGAGATTCGCTACACCGTCGACGGTTCGATGCCCACCGCGACGTCCGCCTTGTACGCCGCACCGTTCGTGGTCACCAACACGACTCAAGTGCGTGCCCTCGCCTTCCGCCAGGGCCAGCCCGTCTGCCTCGAATCCGAAGGCAGCTTCGTCCGGCGCGGGCCCGCGCCCCCCATGCCCGACATCCATCTGGGCGACCTAAAACCCCTCCGCAACGTGGGCTTTGGCCACACCTACAGCGGCAGCGTGCGCTATTCCGGCAACACCCAGGCGCCCCAGAAGGATCGTTCCAATCTCGGCCAATCGATCCGCATCGATCGCCAGATCTTCCCGCAGGGGCTCGGGGTTCATGCTCCATGCGAACTGATGTACGAGGTCAAATCGAAGTACCGAAGGTTTGTCGCCATCGCTGGTGCGGACGAGAATCTTGCCCACATCAACCACGGCTCCAATCTCGCCAAGTATCCAAGCGTCGTCTTCAAGGTCTTTATCGACGGCAAAGAAGCGGCCGCCAGTCCCGTCATGCGCATCCTCGCGCCCGCGTGGCGCTTCGACGTCCCCATCCCGACAGGCGCCAAGATCATCAGTCTCGTCGCCATGGACGCCGGCGACGGCAACCGCGAAGACTTCGCCGATTGGGCCAATGCTGGATTCATCGTCGACCGGTGAAGCCCGCCATCGACTGCGCGTCCGTGGCGACTGACGTCCCGCCCCCCGGAATCCCCTCCGGTTCAAGAGCCGTGAGCAGATCGAATTCGAACAGGGGGCTTGCGATGAACCGACCGCTTCCCCAGCCCCGGAAGGGGCGGGAGAACACGAGCCCACGGCGTGAGCCGTGGGGACAAGGTCCGGGGCTTGGATTCTCTTTCAACCCATCACCCATGGCTCACGCCATGGGCTTCTGTTCTTTCGGCCCTCCGGGCCTTCCTATGAATCGTGCACTGTCCAACCCTCCGATACCCGCAGGGCAGATTCTCCTTCTCCCACTAGGAGAAGGTCAGGATGAGAGCCGCCCGCACCACTGCTCGCGCAACGGTTCATGGTCCCTATGCGCGAGTCGCAACTCGTGCATACTCTTTATGAAACCCATCCTGCTTCTCGAAGCCCTCTGCCTCCTGGCTTTCACGCTCCACGGCAACGCCGCCTCCACCTCCCCTCCACCCTCCCTCCGCCTGAGTTCACCCCTTGAATATCAGGTTGTGCAGCGAACCCCGCGGAATGACGGGACCTTCAGAATCGTTGGGAGTCTCCCGGAGCCTTCCGCCACCGCCACCACGATCCAGGTCCGACTCAGCGGCACTCCTTCGCCAGCTCAGTGGAACGACATCACCACGGTCCCTGCCGGCCAGACAAACTTCCAGGGCGCCTTGTCCGCGCTGGCCGGGGATTGGTATCGCCTGGAGGTCCGCGCCTTTCGCGCCAATGCCGATCCATCCACCGCGGCCGAAACCTCGGTCGAACACGTCGGGGTCGGTGAAGTGTTCGTCATCGCCGGCCAGTCCAACTCCGCCAATCACGGTGAGGAAAAGCTGAAGGTCACTTCAGGAAGGGTGGTGACCTTCACGGGGACGGAATGGGTGCCCAGCCACGACCCTCAGCCGGGCGCCAGCGGCGGTGGCGGCAGTTTCATTCCACCCTTTGGCGACGGCATCGCCGAAAGTTTTGGCGTTCCCGTCGGGATCATCGCCGTCGGTGTCGGCGCCACGAGTGTGCGTGAATGGTTGCCCCGCGGCACACGCTTTCCCAACCCGCCCACCTTGACCGGCAATGTCACCCAGCTTTCGCCCACCGAGTGGGAGAGCAAGGGAACACTCTTTGAACGGTTCACCCAGCGTCTCGCGGCTCTGGGCCCTCAGGGATTCCGGGCCGTTCTGTGGCACCAGGGTGAATCTGACGCAAACCAGAAGGACACGAGCCGCACACTGCCCGGCGACCTCTACCGCCAGCACATGGAACTTCTCATCCGCGAGTCCTCTCAGAAGATCGGCTGGGAACCGCCGTGGTTTGTCGCCTTGGTGAGTTATCACACCCCCGACGACCCCGGCTCACCCGACATCCGTGCCGCTCAGAAATCTCTATGGACCTCCGGCGCCGCGCTCGAAGGACCGGATTCCGATGCACTGACCGGTGACCTTCGCGACGGTGACGGCAAGGGAGTTCACTTCAGCGGTAAAGGCCTTCGCGAGCATGGTGCCCGCTGGGCGGAAAAGGTGGGCGCATGGTTGAACCGATGAACTTCACCCTCCGCCCGTTTCTTGCGCCAGCGCCCGCGCCGCCCGTCGCCGCACCGCATACCGCTTCACCAACTCGTCCGCGATCACCCCGATCAGGATCACCGCCCCGATGATGGCGAACTCGATGTTATTCCGAGTGGTGACCAGCGTGATCATGTTGCGCAACACCTGCATCAGGGCGGTTCCGATGATCACTCCCAGGATCGTCGCCTCACCGCCCCGCAAACTGCACCCGCCGAGGACCGCCGCTGCGATGGCGTAAAGCTCGTAGAAATTTCCGAAATCGACCGGCTGCGCCGAGTTCACATCGAGAACGAAGAGCATCCCGCCGAAGCCTGCCAGCGTCGAACTGATCACATAGGCGAGGATTGTCATCCGCTCGGTGTTGATCCCGCTGTAACGCGCGGCCTCCTCATTGCGCCCCAACGCCAGGAGATAGCGGCCGTAGATCGTGCGGTTCAGGAAGATCGCCGCCGCCACCGCCACCACGAGGAGGAACACCCAGGGCGCCGGCAGCGCAAAGCCATCGATGAAGGGCAGTTTGATCTGTCCGGTCGCCAGGGTGCGCAGGCTCCGGAACCCGGTGCCGAATCCGACCGTTTGATCATTGGTGAAACCACGCGCGATGCCGCGGTAGAGCAACAAGCCGCACAAGGTCACCACGAACGGCTGAAGCTTCAGTTTGGTGATGAGCAGACCGTGGGCCCACCCGATCCCCGCCGACAACGCCATCACCGCGAACACGGCCGACGGCACCGACCATCCATGCTTCGTCAGCAACCACGGCAATCCGCACCCCACCAGACAAACCACCGATCCGATGGAGAGATCGATGCCGCCGGTGACAATGACGAACGTCACACCCACGCTGAGGATTCCGAACAAAGCCGTCCGACGGACGAGGTTCTCGAGATTGTAGCCGCTGAGGAAACTGTCACTGGCCAAGGCGGTGACCACGCACACGACCGCCAACAGGATGGAGATGCCGAGAATTTTCTTCATGGATTTACGCCGACAATCGTTCGCTCCCGGTCGCCAAGTGCATCACCGCCTCCTCGCTCAACGCACCGCGGGCGAGTTCGCCCGCCAACCGCCCTTCATGCAGGACCAGCGCCCGGTCGGACATTCCCAGGATCTCCTCCATCTCACTCGAGACGAATAAAATGGCCACCCCCTGGTCCGCCAGTTCCTCCATCAACCGGTAGATCTCCTGTTTGGCCCCGATATCCACGCCCCGGGTGGGTTCATCCATCAGCAGAACCTTGGGCTTCAGTGCCAGCCACTTTCCCAGCACCACCTTCTGCTGGTTGCCACCGGACAAAAACTGGACCACCTGCCGGTCATGCGGGGTCTTGATGCGCAGCGCCGCCACCATGTCGGCGCTCAACGTCGCAATGCCGCCGGGGCTGAAGAACCCCAAACGATGATCCCGCCGCAGACGCGCCAGACAGAGATTCTCCCGCACCGCCATCTCCAGAATCACCCCTTGCTTCTTGCGATCCTCGGGCACCAACGCCAATCCCGCCGCAATGGCCTCCCTAGGTGACGTGGGCGCCAACGTGCATCCACCGATGCGCATCACCCCACCCACCGCCGGCATCACGCCGAAGAGCGCCTCCAATAATTCGGTCCGCCCCGCCCCCACCAATCCTGCCACCCCCACAATCTCACCCGCACAAACCTGAAAGCTCAGGGCATACCGCGGGTGCGCCCGCGTCTGCAATCGTTCCACCTTCAGCATCACTTCGCCCGGTTTCCGGGGCACGTGCGGATAGAACTGCGACAGATCCCGTCCCACCATCAGCTTCACCATCCGGGAGTGATCAATCTCGTCCCGCTCCAGGTCCCCCGCGTTCTCCCCGTCGCGCAGCACCGTCACGCGGTCGGCCAGTGCCCGGACCTCGCCCAACCGATGCGACACGTACACCAGACTGACCCCGCGCGATTTCAGGTCACGGATCACCTTGAAGAGGTTCTCCGCCTCGTGACTCGAAAGGCTCGAGGTCGGTTCGTCCATGATAAGCACGCGGGCGTTCACCGACAGCGCCTTCGCGATCTCCACCAACTGCTGGTGACCCAGGGTCAGCGTGCTGACCAGCGTCGCCGGATCCACCACCAATCCCACCGCCTCCAGGAACTTCCGGGCCTCGCGCCGCATCCGGGCCGTGTCGATCAAGCCTATTTTCAGCGGTTCTCGACCCAGGAAGATGTTGGCGGCCACGTCCAGGTTGTCCGCCAGGTTCAGTTCTTGGTGAATTAGCGCGATGCCTGCCCGAAGCGCACCATGAACGTTCCGAAACTCGATCGGACTCCCGTCCAACGCGATCTCGCCGGAATCCGGGCGCTGCACGCCCGCGAGGATCTTCATCAGGGTGCTCTTTCCCGCCCCGTTCTCGCCGATCACGGCCAACACCTCGCCCTTCCCCAGCGTGAGATTCACGCTCTTCAGTGCGCGAACCCCGGGGAACGATTTGATCAACTTCCGAACTTCGAGCAGCGGCGCGGTCATGACGGCCCACGCACCCTTAATTCGCGGGTAACATCTTGGCCTTCAGATCCGCCCAGAACTCGTCGACGTTATCCTTTCGGATCTGCCGCGCAGGGATGTCCATGAACTTCGAAGCCGGGATGACACCCATATTGCCCCTGGCCAGGGCGGCCAGGATTTCCACGGATTTGAAGCCGTACAGGTAGGGGTTCTGGACCACCGTCCCGTGAACCGCACCACTTTTGACGCCAGCAAGCGTCGCGTCGTCCTCGTCGAACGCCACACATTTCACCACTCCCAGCTTATTGGCCTGCCCCAATGCCTCCAGCAACAGCGGCGGGTTGTACCCAAACATCCCCACCATGCAGCCGATGTCGGGGAATTTCGCCAGCGTGTCTTCCGCGTTCGCCTTGCCCTTCGCCCGGTCAAACTGATCCGTCAGGGTTCCCACGATCTTGAATCCATTCGCACTGAGCACGTCCGAGGGCGGATCAAAGCGGGTTGAATCTTCGGACCGCCCCAGAATCGCGTCGATCACCCCCTGGCGTCGGCGCTTGGCGTTGTCCTGTTCCAACCGGCCGATGAACAGCATCACCGACCCGCCCTTGGGCATGGACTCGCGAACCAACTCCCCACAAAGCCGGCCCGCCTTGTAGTTGTCCATGCCGATGTAGAGCAACCGGTCGCTGTCCGGTGCGTCGGAGTCGTGCGTGATGAGTTTCGTCCGTTTCGCCGCCTCGTTCAGAATGTCCCGCTGATTCGCCGGATCAATCGGACTCACCGCGATGCCGTCAATGCCCCGGGTCAGCAGGTCCTCGATCATCCGCTTCTGATCGCTGATCCCTTCCGCCGGCATCAGCGTTGAGGCGTCGATGTCGAATTTTTCACCCGCCGCCTTCACGCCTGCGGCGGCAATCGTCCAGAACGAGGCCACGCCATTGGTCACGAAGGCCACCCGCTTACGTTTCGCGGCCGTCGGCGCAGCCGCGGAATCTGCAGGACCGGTCGAAGGTTTGCAGCCCGGCAACAGGGCGGCGGCGATGGGCAGGGGTAAGGAAGCCAGAAATTCGCGCTTGGTGAGTTTCGGTAAAAATCGTTCGGCATGGCTCGGCAATTCGTTTGTGTCGGGCCAACAAGGGTGAACACCGCGGACGCTAGACAAGCTGGCCGCGCCCGACAATGCCGCAGCGCGAAAACTGCAAAACCCGTGAGGAGAATGGGATCCAACAAGGAGCTGCGCGAGAGCGCTGCGGCCCTTGGGTTGGGCGGAGGAGAAAGACTGGCGTCCTCGGTGGCGCAGGTTGCCCAATCTGCCGTATCGCAGGCTGCCAGCCTGCGGAGGTGGAAACGAGTCGCCGCTTTGCCGACTGCCAGTCGGCGGTGTGGCCGACTGCCAGTCGGCGTTACGGACGCGCAGTTCACGCCCCGGCCGGAACCGCCATCGGCGGGGCCATCTGGGGCGCCTCGGTCGCCGCGTGCCGGCGTCCGGTCAGCAGCACGTACATCGCCGGAATCACGAAGAGCGTCAGCGCACCCCCGAACACCAGACCGCCAATCACCGCAATGCCCATCGAAACCCGGCTCTCGGAACCTGCGCCCAAGGCCAGGGCAATCGGGAGGATGCCCAGGATCGTGGCCAGGGTGGTCATAAGAATCGGACGCAGTCGGGCCGTTGCCGCTTCCTGCACCGCCGCCAGCGCGCCGCCCACGCCGGCTTCACGGCGTTGGTTGGCAAACTCCACGATGAGAATGCCATTCTTGGTCACCAGCCCGATCAGCATGATCAAGCCGATCTGCGAGAAGACGTTCAGGGTCTGACCAAACCAGGACAAGGCCCACAGGGCTCCCGCCAACGCGAGCGGCACCGTCAGCAGAATCACCAGCGGATCCATGAAGCTCTCGAATTGGGCCGCCAGCACCAGGTAGATCAAGACCAGCGCCAGAAGGAACACATAGCCCAGCGATGACGAACTCTCGACGAAGTCCAGTGCAGCACCCGTCAACGACGTGGTGAATCGATCATCCAACGTCGTCTTGGCCACCTCTCGAAGCGCCTCGATCCCGTCCCCCATGGTCTTACCCCGCGCCAATGTCCCGGAGATTGTCGCCGAGCTGTAGCGATTGTATCGGTAGAGCTCCGGGGGCGAACTGCTCTCGGTCATCGTCACCAAATTGTCGAGTTGCACCATGTCGCCCCCCGCCGCCGGCACCGCAATCCCGGTCAGATCGCCGGGCCTGGACCGAAACTGGCGGGTCAACTGACCGATCACGTCGTACTGCTTGTCGTGCAGAATGAAATACCCGAAGCGTTGACCGCTCAGGGACGCCTGCAAGGTCTGGGCAATATCGAGCGCAGTCACTCCCAGCGTCTGCGCCTTGTCCCGGTCCAACTGCACCCGGACCTCCGGCTTGCTGAACTTCAGGTCGCTCTCCACAAAGGTGAACGCGGAACTTTTTCTCGCCTCTTCGAGGAACTCCGGGAGCACCTCCTGCAAGGTGATCAAGTCCGGTGCCTGAATGACAAACTGCACCCCGCTCTGACCGGATCGACGCTCACCAATGCTGGCCTCCTGGGTCACATTCACCCGAGCCCCGGTCAACTCGCGCTGAAGCCCCTGCAAATCCGCCGCGATCTCCTGCTGGGTCCGCTCGCGCTCGTGTTTGTCCGGAAGGAATACCCGGACAAATCCCGAGTTGATCGCCCCCTGCACCCCTTGGGCTCCCCCCGATCCTGGCACCTGGGTCATCATCAGGCGCGCCTCAGGCACCCGGTCCGCCGCCGCTTTGGCCAGGTCATCGACGAAGTTTTGCATGTAGTCATAGCTCACCCCTTCCGCCGCCGTCGCCCGCAGCCAGAGCCGGGCGCGGTCCTCCAGGGGTGACAGTTCGCGCGGCAACTGGCCCAGGAAGTGGTGAATGGCGAAGGCCGAAACCGCCAACACACCCACCGCCAGCCATCGCGCCCGCAGGAACGACGCCAAACCACGCGCGTAGCCCGATTCCATGCCGGCGAAAAACGGCTCCGTCTTTCGGAAAAGCCACCCCTGACCCGCATGCGCCTTCAACAGCCGAGAACTGAGCATGGGCGTGAGCGTCAGGGCCACCACCGCGGAAATCAGGACGGCTCCGGCAATCGTGACTCCGAATTCGCGGAACAACCGTCCGGAAAGCCCCCCCATGAACAGCAGAGGAAGGAACACCACCGCCAGCGTGATCGTCGTCGACACCACCGCCGAGAAAATTTCTTTCGTGCCCTCAACGCCCGCCGTCATCGGCGCCATCCCCCCTTCCACCTTCTTGTAGATGTTCTCCAGCACCACGATCGCGTCGTCCACCACCAGTCCGATGGCCAGCACGATCCCCAGCAGGGTCAGCGTGTTGATCGAGAACCCGGCAGCCGCCATAATCGCGAACGTCCCCACGATCGACACCGGAATCGCGATCACGGGGATCAGGGTCGTCCGCCATTCGCGTAAAAATACGAACACCACCAACACCACCAGCACAAACGCGATGAAGATCGTTTCCGTCACCTCGAGCAGCGAACGCCGCACGTAGGCCGTGTTGTCATACGCGACTTCCAGGGAGATGTCGGCCGGCAACTCCGCACGAATCCGATCCAGTCGACGCATGATTTCGTCCACGATCTCGATCTGATTCGCACCCGGTTGCGGACGAAAATACAGCCCCGCGATCGGGAACCCATCCACCTTGAGCGCCCCACGCTCGTTCTGAGGTCCGAGTTCCGCATAACCCACATCCCTGAACCGCACGATCCGATCCCCTTCCCGCTTCACAATCATCCCGTTGAAATCGGTCGGCGTGTTCAGCCGCGACATCGTCTTCACCGGCAATTCCACCGATTCACCCTCGATCCGGCCCGAAGGCAGCTCGATGTTCTCCCGCGCCAACGCCCGCCGCACATCCATCGGAGAGAGTCCGTACGCCGACAACTTCTCCGGATCCATCCACAGCCGCATCGCGTAGCGCTTCTCCGCCGGCTGATCCACCGACGCAATCCCAGGCACCGTCTGCAGTCGTTCCCGCAGGGAATCCGCGATCGATGAAAGCTCCAACTGGGGCCGCCGCTCGCTTCGCAGCGCCAACCCCAGGATCGGACTCGAGTCGGCATGCGACTTGTTCAGGACCGGCGGATTCGCGTCGGGCGGCAGATTCCGCACGGCCCGACTCAATTGATCCCGGACATCGCTGGCCGCCGTATCGAGATCCGTATCAAGCGTGAACTCGACCGTGATCTGGCTAACGCCCTCCCGACTCGTCGAAGTCAGGGTCCGAATCCCGGCCACCGTGTTCACCGCCTCCTCAATCGGCTCCGTGATCTGCGCCTGGACCACTTCCGCCGCCGCACCCGGATACGTCGTCGCAATGGAAATGGTCGGAGGATCCACCGCCGGGTACTCCCGAATTCCCAAACGCGTCAGCGCCAACCCCCCAAACATGGTGATCAATAGCGAGATCACCACCGTCAGGACCGGCCGACGCACACTAGTTTCAGCAAGACTCATGGTTCGATCGATTGTCCACTTCAACGCAACGTGGCCCCAGTCCCGTCAGGAGAACCGCCACCGCGCGCCGCGCTCGGCGCACTTACGGCGGCCGCGACAGGCAGGCTTCCTCGCCCCCTCTCACGGGAAATCCCGCTCGAATCGTCACTCCCAGCTTCCGTCAACACCGGCTCCACCAGCAGGCCCACCCGCATCTGCTGCAGCCCCGAAGTGATCACCACATCACCCACCTTCAGCCCCGAAAGGATCTGCACCATCGTCTCCGTCCGTGTCCCCGTCTCCACCACCCGGCGGACCACCTTCCCTTCCGAGGCCACGAACACGTTCCGGTCCGTCACCCCGGGCACCACCGCCACCGACGGCACCAGAATCGCACCCTCCAACCGCGACAGGGTGATCTCCACGCTCGCGAAGGTCCCCGGCAAGAGCCGCCCTTCCGGGTTGGGACAAATCGCCCTCACTAAAAGGGTCCGCGTTCCGGCGTCGATGCGCGGGTCCGTCGCCTGGACTTCACCGGTGAACTTGCGGTCGCCCCCGGCGACAGTGAACGACACCGGGCTGCCGGCTCCCACCTTCCCCGCGTAACGCTCCGCCACCGAGAAATCGACCTTGAGATGGTCCAGACGCTGGAGCGTTGCGATTCGCGTCGAGGCATTCACAAAGGCCCCTTCGCTGACGAACCGCAGCCCCACCACACCGTCGAACGGGGCACGGATCTCGGTCTTCCCGATCTGAGCATGCATCAGTTCGATTTCCGCCTCCTGCACCGCCACCTCATTCAAGACCGCGTCGTACTCATCCTGGTTGGCAATCCCGTCCCTGAACAATTGCTCGATCCGCACCTCCCGCCGTTTTGCCAATTCGCGACGACTGGTCGCCCGCGCCAGGGTCGCTTGCAGGTCAGCATCGTTCAGTTTGACCAGGAGGTCGCCCTTGCGAACGCGCCCCCCCTCCGTCAAGGGGATGGACACAATCTTCCCGTTGATCTCGGCCTGAAGTTCCACCCCTTCCTCCGCACGAAGAGTCCCCGTGGACACGACGGTTTCCAGAAAGGGTTCGGGAGCCACCACCACCGCCGACACTTTCAACGGTTTTATCGGCTTGGAGGGTGCTCCTTCTTCCTTGGAACCCGATGCCAACGGTTTCGAACGACCCTGAGCCCACCACCAGCCGCTGCCGGCCACGATTCCCAGGATCAACATCCACTTGACGATGTGCTTCATTCGATGATGCCGATGTCTTCCGAAGTCGTTCGCTCAATGCGTGTCGAAGATCTACTGATAGGCCTTCACCTTCGCCCGAATCTCCGAAAGTTCTTCCGCGGGCATGGCCTCAGGTCTCAGAACACCGTCCGGCTCCTTCACCGCCACTTCGACGGTCTCAATCCCGGTCCCCTCCCGCTTCACGCCGGTGACCTTGGCCGGCAGCGCCGTCACTCGGACCTCCGAGAGGTAGGTGTGCTTCCGGTTCGGAATGAAGGTCACCACGGTGTCGTAACCAACGGCACCCACGATCCCACCGAAGCCGCCCGACGCCACATAGCCACCTGGACGGGCATCGCCCTTTGGAACTTCGCGGCCGGAGAACACCATCATATCGACGATCAACACACCACCCAGCCGGTTCTGACCCAGTTCGTCCGCCCATTTCCGGGAAAGGATGTACTTCACACCCTCCACCATGTTGCCGTCGCCATCGACACTGATGTACCCGCGAGCCCGCTGGGCGCTGTGACACACGATTGGCCGGGTTGTGTCGATCAACAGATGCAGCCTATACGTGGTCTCCTCGACGTTCGGACTGCCCTCCAGCCAGACGCCTCCCGCGTACTCACCGCTGGACATCGCCTTCTGAATCATCGTCGTCGCCAACGCCAACCGACCCCGCGGGGCATCCGCCCGGTGCTCGCCATATCGGAAGAAATCCATACCACGCTTCTCCGGTGGAATATCGCCGGTTCCCCGATCCGTCCGCTTCGCCGCCGACAAACCCTTCGTGTATCCGCCGGAAGGCGCCGCCCGGTAGAAATCGAAGTCAGCCAACCCAAGGATCTTCCCGCCATTGCGCTCGATCATTGGTGCCGCCAGGCGTTGAGGATGCAGCCGGTCGAAAGGCAACGGCTTCCCGTCGGTTCCAGTTAACAGGTCGAGCCCACGCTCACGGCGGGCTTTGTTGCTCGTGATCAGCGCATACGAGTTCTGGATTGTCGCCGTCGGGCCCGAAAAAATCGCGATCTTCGGTTTGGGCCCCGACATGACCGCCTTCGACTCGGCCGCCAGCGCCACCCCTGCCTTCAGGGAGAGCAACGCCACCGCGGCCGCCCGTATCCATCGGACGACCCGTTCGGTGGCGGCGAAACCCTCGCTCGGCGCAATGTTTCCCATAAATCTGCACCGAACTCCCTCATCCCAACCCGCTCCCTGCGCACTTCCCAAACCGACATCGCTTGGGTCGGGCATCCCTCGCATCGCTGGTTCCATGATCAGATCGGTACGGGTTGATAGCCCCCCAGGGCCTTCTCGAGATGCGCCATCGCTGCGAAAACGACGTGCTCGGTCCAAGGACGTCCCACCACCTGAACTCCGATCGGGAGCTTGTTCTTGCACGTGCCGCCGCGCACCACGCCCGCCGGGTACCCGGTGATGTTGAAGATTGAGGTGAAGCTTGCGCCAGGAAGCTCGGTCACCTTGTCGGGATCACCGATCATCGGCAGCGGTGTCGAGCGGACCGGCGAAATCAGGAGGTCGTACTTCTCCATGAACGTCAGGATCTCGGTCTTGATAGCGTCCTGCGTTTCCAGCATCGCGATGAACTCGGCCACCGGCACCTGCGGTTGGTCGAACTTCCGGGCCGGGCCGGGCACGATGGTATTGTACCGTTCGGTCAGACGCTTCTGCCAGGCATTGCCATCGCCCGTCGTGAGCTTGCGGCGCAGTTCGTTCGCTTCCATGATCCGCGGCGGAACATCTTCCGCCATCGAACAGCCCGCGGCCTCTAGCGCTTTCGCGGCAGCCTGGATCACCGCCACCACCTCGCTCGACGAACCGGCAGCCCCGGGCCCCTGCTGCGTGTAGAACGCCACACGAAGGCCTCCGATCTTCACCATCTTCATGTCCTCCAATGGCACCGCCTGGATCGCCGCGTCCATGTAGTCGGGACCGCTGATGATCGGCAAGAGAGTCGCGAGATCCTCCACTCTCCGCGCCATCGGCCCGAGCTGCTGATAGCTGTCGAACGTACCGCCGTAGTCGATGATGTGACCCGTCCGCGGAACCCGGCCTGAAGTGGGCTTGATGCCCGCGATGCCGCAGGCATGCGACGGACCTCGGATGCTCCCGCCAAAGTCCGAGCCAATGTCGAACGAGGCCCCTCCCGCCGCGACAATCGCACCGGCCCCTCCGCTGGAACCGTAAACCGTGTAGCGCGGATCGTAGGGATTCCTCGTCATCCCGTAGAGGATGTTGGCTGTGGTCCCCAGACCCGAGACACCGCCGGTCGTGAACTCGGGAGTGTTCGTCTTGCCCAACAAAATAGCACCGGCGGCACGCAGGCGGGCGACAACGGTCGCGTCTCGTGGAGGAACGTAATGCGAGCGGCCCTGCGTGCCCCCGGTGGAAATCACACCCTCGGTCTCGATGGAATCCTTGATGGTCATCGGAACCCCGTGCAGTGGACCCTTGACCTGCCCCTTCGACAGGGCCTCATCCGCCGCCTTCGCCTCCGCGAGCGCACGGTCAAAACACGGCATAACCACCGCGTTCAGCATCGGATCCACTTTCTGGATCCGATCGATGTGAAGCTTCACCACTTCCGTCGACGACACCTTCTTCTCACGGATCAACTGCGCAAGCCGTGTCGCCGACATGAACAACGGGTTGTCCGAGGTGTCAGCGGAGGCACGGAAGGTGCCTGCGCCGAGAGCTCCCCCGATCGCGGTGCTCACGGAAGCGACGTGGGCCACCGGACGGCCGGAGCGGCGACGGAAGAGATCGCGACGGGACATTGTTCGCTTCGCTTCGACGGCCTGGGAGGAGGAACCAACGGCAGAACGGACGGTTTCAGAGGAAGGATTCATGGGATGTAGGAGAGGGAAAATTGCGGTGATCAGGCTCAAGGCATCACTTCGAGGCGAACATCGTTGCGGGCGGCTTCCAGCCTCCGGTTTTCTCCAGGTGATGGGCCGCCGCCAGGATGAGGTCTTCTTTCCATGGCTGTCCCACAATCTGCAGACCGAGGGGCAAGCCTTCGGCCGAGGTTCCGTAGCGCACGACCACCGCGGGCCAGGTCGTGAGGTTGTAGATCGAGGTGTACCCAGCGTTCTGCGGAACGGGTTTGTCGTGCGCCGGTGCCGGGAACGCGTTGGTCGGGCAGAGGATCAGATCGTAGTCCTTCATCCAACCCAGCAACCGGCTGCGAAGCGCGTCTTGCCGCTCCATGTAATCGGTGAACTCCGACGTCGGGATCGAAATATCGGTCAGGTTATCCTTGATGCCCGGCGACGGTTCCTTCGTGCCGGCGCGATCGAGAAGCCGCTGATACCAAGCGCCGCCATCGGCCTTGGTCAGCTTGTTTCGGATCTCGTAGCCGGGCGCGTCCCCACCGTGGAAGTCCTCCTTCACCCGGGCGCCCAGTTCCGCGAAGACCTTCGCCGCCGCGCGCACCATCGCCTGGGTCTCGGGGGTCGGCGTGATCACCTTGTTGTCGACATAATACGCCACCCGCAGCCCCTTGAGATCCACCCCAGCCGGATCTCCCAAGGGTGCCGGCACGGCGGCCGCATCCCTGAAGTCCGGTCCCGAAATGATCGGGAGAATGGTCACGATGTCCTCCACCCAGCGCGCCAGAGGCCCCAACTGCTGGTAAGAATCAAAAGCCCCGCCGTACCCCGGCCAATGCCCGGTCCGCGGCACCCGACCCGTCGTCGGCTTCAACCCCACGACGCCGCAGGCGTGGGCTGGGGACCGGATCGAGCCGCCAAAATCCGAGCCGATATCGAACGGCGCGCCACAGGCGGCCACGATCGCGCCGGCACCACCGCTCGAACCGCGGGGCGAGTGTGCCGTGTTGTAGGGATTGTTGGTCTGGCCATAGACCAGGTTGTAGGTGCCGCGTGAACCACCCCCCAGGGTGAATTCCGGGGTGTTGGTCTTGCCGAGTAAAATCGCCCCGCCTTTCCGAAGGCGGGCCACCACGGTGGCGTCTTTTGAAGGAATGTACTTCCTGAGTCCGAGTGACCCCGCCGTGCTCAGAACACCTTCGGTCTCCAACGAATCCTTGATCGTGAACGGCACGCCATGGAGCGGGCCATCCACTTCCCCCCGGGCCAGTTTCTCATCCGCGACTTTCGCCTCCGCCTTCGCCCGGTCGGCGCACATCGCCACCACCGCATTGATCCGCGGGTTGACCGCTTCGATCTGCTTCAAACAGGCTTCCACCACTTCCACCGACGACACCTGCTTCTCACGAATCAGCCGTCCCAATTCGGTGGCCGATTTCGCCACGAGATCCGATCCGGTCGGCACGGCAAAAGTCGTCGGTGCGAACCACGTCACCGCCAAGGCACCACCGGCCATCGCCGTGGCACCTAGAAAACGCCGACGCGATACCCGTGAACTGGTGACTTTCGAACGGGCGCTGGCTGTTCGTTCAGGTGGGACGGAGAAAGGATGGGGATGGGAGGATTCGGCAGGATGCATGGGATGGGGATGAGTTGGGTTTGAGGATGCGATGGGCTCGAGATTGGGGAGGGTGAACAATCAGCGCTTACGGGGCTCGTGTAACGGGGGTGAACCAGTAGGCATTGCTATCCTGGGTGAAGACCCGTTTCGGGATCATGCCATGGATGCCCTTCGTGCCATCCACGACCTGGGTCACCCGAAAATCCACGCTGATGCTCGAGAAGGTGAAGGCCTTGAAGAAATCCCAGCCTCGCCATTCACCGAGAAAATCCACGGTTTCAAGGATGGCCATGCGCATCGCGTCATCGAGGTCGGGATCCAGGCCAAAGGTCAGGTGATGGGTTGCCGTCTCGGCCCGGGGCGCCTTCAGGGTGCGTTCCTTGTGGAGAATGAACTGGAAGACAGCGGTGTTGGCCGTCTCGATGGCGTTGACCGTTACTTCACCGTCCCCCTGGGCCGCGTGCGCGTCCCCGGTAAAAAAGAGTCCGCCCTTGTGGAAGACCGGCAGGTACAAGGTGGCGCCGGTCGTCAGTTCCTTGCAGTCGAGGTTGCCACCGAACCGTCCCGGAGGTCCGCTCCGTCGGTTGGGGCCCTCCTCGCTGGGCGGAAGGGTCCCCATCACGCCCATGAACGGCCCCAGTGGAATCTCCACTCCCGGCTCGAAGACGCCCACGTTCCGTTGCACATCCAGATGCACCACCTTGGTGAAGGGGCGCGGCACTTTGTCCGGAATCCCACCCCGGCCCGGCATCGTCCCCACCGTCCCGTACGGGATGCGTGGCACCACCGAAAGAATCCGCACCTCGATCGAATCCCCAGGCTCCGCGTTCTCGATCGCCACCGGGCCGACCAGCAGGTGCCCATTGGTGATGCCCGCGAAACGCTGGGTCTCAGCAAGCACCCGGATCGTCTCCGCCATACAGACCTGATTCGTGGTGATCGAAACCCCGTTTTCCTTGAGCCACTCAGTCGGCCCCTTGTCCGTCGTCCAACGGGCTCCGCCGCCCGTGTCGAACGTCACGGTGTCACCAGAGCGGATGGTCAGGATAGGCGGCTTCTGGGACGGAAAGTTACCGATAGCCGAGTTCTCCGGAGTCAGGGCCACGTGATGCTCGGCGCCTATCAGAGGCAGCAGGCTGGCCAAAAAAATGAGGATGGGGATAGGGATGGGGTTGGGGATGGGGATGGGGATGGGGATGGGGATGGGACCTATAGGACCTATAGGACCTATAGGACCTATAGGACCTATAGGACCTATAGCTAAAGCCTTCAGAAGCGGGCGCATGGGCAACATAGCTCCCATAGGTCTCATAGGTCCCATAGGTCTCATAGGTCCCATAGGTCTCATAGGTCTCATAGGTCCCATAGCTCCCATAGGTCTCATAGGTCTCATAAGTCTCATTCTTCCCATTCTTCCTATTCTTCCCATTCTTCCCATCAGTACTCAAAATCCTCCCCGGGCAGCGCTGGCGTCGTCGCCGGCGTCCGACGTTGG